>ODAK010002543.1_pt1 | contig 19230 bp, 22 predicted proteins | sample 1539591 | NCBI WGS metagenome assembly ODAK01 (sample SAMEA3539303, study PRJEB22396) | soil metagenome | biome: tundra; feature: field; material: soil | place: USA | collected 2010-05 | depth 0.15 m | reverse complement strand
GCACCGACTGCACCGACTGCACCGACTGCACCGACCCAGCGGACGTGGCCGAATCCGCTCGCGGACGGGATCTAGGGGTGCAGCCAGGCCACGGTGTCCCGTCGCTGCTGACCCGTATCCCGGAGCTGCGGGTCGTGCTCGCGACTTGCCCCCCGGACGGCGAGGAGGGCGGGCCCGCGCCCCAGTCCCCGGGGCAGAGCGGACGGCGGCGCGATGGCGGGCGCGACCTGGGCCGCGCATCACGCACCGAACCGAACCGCTTATCGCACATGCCCTGAACTTGCCGTTTAACCTGCCTGGCTGAGTTTCGGGTGCTGTGTGCGCCTTGAACCGGTTTGCCCGGCGTGTCGCTGCGCGTGAGTGCTGCCGGAGCTGGCCGATGCGGTGCTGTGGGCGGACGGGCCGGTCAGGACCCCGGCCGGGCTGCCGTTACCGCGGGCGGCGGATGGCCGGCTGGTCCTGGCTGTGGATGTGAGCAACTGGCTGCGGCCGGGCGCGGTGACCAGCCCGGAGCGGCTGTTCTGCCACGTCTGCGGGCGCGGGAAGGGTGTTCCCGGCCTGCTGTGGTACCTGCTCAGCGCATCGGCGGTGGCATTGGGCGAGTCGCGCAGCCCGGCGCCGCCATGGGAGACGGCCCTGGTGTACGCGCTGCAGGGAGCGTGTTTTCGGGCCGCAGTTCGCTACCGGCAAAGGGTCGCTAGACGGCACCACGACCAATACCGGCGGCACGGTTCAGGCCACCTGGCTCAACCCGTACAGCCAGCACCGCGACCGTGTGGATAACGGCCCCGAGCAGCCCCTGCGGCGTGATCGAGCCCTCGTCGGTGACCATCGCGTGGCGCAACGCCAGCGGCTCCGCCTCCGGCTGGTACATGGTTAGCCAGCTAAGCACCCAGCAACGGACGTCCCGCTTGCCGCCTGATGTGGAAGCATGCTCTGCCCGTTTTGCAGCAATCCCGCGGTGAGCTGGATCTGACCGTAGTTCGTATGCGGGTCTAGTCCGGCGCCGAAGCTCAGCCGCAAGCGGAGGTGCGTGGTACCTGGCGGGAGCGGACCGGACTAACGGACTCCGGGCCCCTCGTTGCTGCCCAGCGGAGGTACTGCTAGCCTTCAGACCTTTCCTCAAGCCAACATGGAGGTACCGATTTATATGCTGCGCCGAATTTCGACCGTTGCCGCAGCCGCGGCGATGCTGGGCCTTAGCGCACTACCGGCTTCTGCGGCCACTATGAAATCCAACACCCACAGCATCTCTTTCCCGGGCCTGCATGGCCTCAGTGCATGGGGTAATTATACCAAGTCTGGATCAAAAGTCCGGATTAACGTGTGCACAGAAGACACCGTTCGCGGCGTCTTCGCTGTTGGCGCGGTCACCTTGGTATCAAATGCCAACAATAGCCGCCATAGCGAACTAGGCGCGGTGGCCATCGGATACCACCAAATCGTGTGCCGGAGCGAGACCCTGCACTACACTAATCACCTTCACGTCTACACGTTCATCGGGAGCAATCACGGGACGATTCCGGCGAAGAGCAAGATCAAGTCCATTTACTGACCGGCTATCCTGATTGGCTCGATCAGGCCGGCTGGTACGTATGATGGGGGACGGCCACGTGTGGCAGCCGTGGCCGTCGGGTCCGTCCGGCCGGTGTGAAAGGCTGCCGGTATGACCATCCGGCTGGGTAGCACCGTGATCAACTGCGCGGACATGGAGCTGATGACCGGCTTCTGGTCTGCGGCCCTCGGCCTGGCTCCCTCATCAGCGGCCGCTGGCGACGACTTCCGCGTGCTGCGCGGACCACAGGTCAACCTCTCGCTTCAGCGGGCGCGGACGGCCGTGACCGGCCGTGACCAGATGCACCTCGACCTCTGCACCGACGCCCAGGCGGCCGAAGTCCAGCGGCTGACCGCGCTCGGAGCCACGTTCGTTCGTCATAACCACGATCCCGACGACGACTACGTGGTCATGGCGGATCCGGAGGGCAACCAGTTCTGCGTCTGTGCCATGACCGAGCCGTGACCGGCCCGCACAACTAGCCGGGCCGTGCCGGGGCGAGCGCCCGGCGTCAGGGGATGGTGATGACGATGCGGCCGGCGACATGACCGGCCGCGCTAGCCTCTTGTGCCTGAGCGGCCTCCTCCAGCGAGAAAGCCTGATCGACCGGAATATGAAACGCGCCCGCACCGGATAGCCGGGCTGCTTCGGCCAGCGCCCCGGCGGAGTCCGAGGGCGCGGAGGAGACTTGCGCGCCGTGTTCGGGCGCGCTGAAATCGGCGATCGACAGCACCTTCGACGGATCACCGGTCAGCTCGATCAGCTCCGGGATGACGCCCGAGCCGGCGATGTCCAGCGCCGCATCAACCCCGTCAGGCGCGAGGGCGCGAACCCGGTCGACGAGACCATCGCCGTAAGTGGTGGGAACGGCGCCGAGCGAGCCAAGGTAGTCCTGATTTGACTGGCTCGCGGTTCCGATGACGTTGATGCCCCGCTGCCGGGCGACCTGGATGACGGCCGAGCCGACGCCGCCAGACGCGCCGCTGACCAGGAGGGTCTGGCCCGGCTTGACGGCCACCTGGTTGATGATCCGGATCGCCGTCTCCGCCGGTACCGGGTAGCCCGCGGCCTCGGCGAAGGACAGCCCGGCGGGCTTCAGCGCCCAGCTCGAGAGCACGGCGTACTCCGCGTACGTGCCGGACCCCGAGCCGAACACCTCGTCGCCGACGGCCACGCCCGTCACGCCCGTACCGATCTCGTCGATCACGCCGGCCGCGTCCACCCCGGTCCCGGCAGGCAGCGGCAGCGGGATCATCTCCCGCATGAACCCGGCGCGGATCTTCCAGTCGATGCCGTTCACGCCGGCCGCTCGCACCGCGATCCGGACCTGACCAGGGCCCGCGTGCGGCGCCTCGACCTCGGCCACCTTCAGCACCTCGGGACCGCCGTAGGTAGCAAACTGAACTGCTTTCATGGGTCCAACCTTAGTGCGGGATACCGGAGATCAGGTCGCCCGCGCGGGCCAGCAGGGAGGTGCGCGGCGACCGGCGAGCCGATTCCAGCCGGTCGGCCGTGCGGTAGAGCGCGTAGAGGCCGTGCACGCCCGTCCAGCGGGCAGGCTCGGGTTCCCAGCGAGGCGAGTGGTGTCCCACCCAGGGCAGCGTGGTGAGCGGGCTCGGGACGCCGCGTACCAGGTCGGCGAGCGTCCGGCCGGCCAGGTTGGCGGCCGCCACGCCATGCCCGGAGTAGCCGCCCGCCCAGCCCAGGCGGGTAACCGGGTCCAGGACGACGGTGGCGCACCAGTCCCTCGGCACCCCGAGTACACCGCACCAGGCGTGGTCGATCCCGGCCTCGGTCGCGGCCGGGAACATGCGGCGCAGGATCTTTCCGAGTTGCGCCACCGTCGACGCCGCGATCGCGCCGTCGTGATCGAGCCGTGAGCCGAAGCGGTAGGGGACGCCACGGCCGCCGAGCGCGATCCGGCCGTCCGGGGTGCGCTGGGCGTAGATATACGCGTGCGCCTCGTCGCTGAGCGTCTCGCCGCCGTCCCAGCCGATCGATTTCCAGGCCCGGTCGCTGAGCCGGCCAGTGATGATCATCGAGCTGTTCATCGGCAGCAGCGTCCTGCGCTCCCCGGGCATCTCCGCCGTGAAGCCTTCCGTGCACCGCAGCACGTACGGCGCGCGCACCTCGCCGCCCGGCGTGCGGGCCCGCCCGGCTGAGATGGACGTCACCGGGGTCCCCTCGTAGAGCAGGACGCCAGCGCGGGTAACGACCTCGGCCAGCCCGGCGGCCAGATCAGCCGGCTGCACCCGGGCGCAGTGCGGTGCGTACAGGGCCCCGACCGCGCCCGCCACCTGCAGTCGTCCGGCGAGCTCGGCTGGGCCCAGATACCGGAGGATCTCGGGCCCGTCACCCCAGGCCCGTCCGGTGTCAAGTTCCTGCCTGAGCCGGGCGTCCTGGGCCGCGGAGGTGGCCACGGTGAGCGTGCCGCCCTTTACCAGGCCAGCGTCAATGCCTTCATCCGCGCAGACCCGGCCCACCTCGTCGACGGTCTCGCGCAGCCGCCGCTCAAGCTCGCGGACGCCCGCCCGCCCGTGCCCGTGCGTGGCGTAGCGAGCGCGTGAGCCAGGCAGGGTAGCCGTCACCCAGCCGCCGTTCCGGCCGGAGGCGCCGAACCCGGCGAAGCCTGCCTCAAGCACGATGACCCTGAGCCCGGGGTCAGCTCGCTTGAGGTAGTAGGCGGTCCACAGCCCGGTGTAGCCGGCTCCGACGATACACACGCCGGCCTCGGCGCTGCCCGGCAGCGGCGGACGCCGGGCCGGAAGGCCGCGCGACTGCCACCAGTAGGACACCTCCCCGTTCCGCACGCGAAGACCTCCCCGGACAGACGCACCACGGTTCGTTCGGAACAAATTATCTGAAAGGGTGCCGAAAGTCGCATTCAACGCAGGGGATCGTCATCGCTCAGCCCGGCTTTTCCGGTCAGCAGCAGGGTAGCGTCATGGGTATGCGACTTGGGGTGCTTGATGTGGGGTCGAACACGGTGCATCTGCTCGTGGTCGACGCCTACCAGGGGGCACGGCCCATCCCTGCCTTCTCCCATAAGGTCGAACTCAAGCTGGCCGCGCACCTGGAGGACGGGAGCACGCTGTCCGGGCGCGGCGAGAGCAGCCTGCGGGGTGTTGTCGAAGAGGCGCTGCGGATCGCGGAGGACAAGGGAGTCGAGGACATCATCGCGTTCGCGACCTCGGCGGTCCGGGAGGCCGTGAACGGCGAGCAGGTGCTGGCCAGGATCCGCAAGCAGACCGGCGCGCAGATCAACGTGATGACCGGCCAGGAGGAGGCGCGGCTTACGTTCCTCGCCGCCCGGCGCTGGTTCGGCTGGTCCTCAGGGCGACTGCTCGTCATCGACATCGGCGGCGGCTCGCTCGAGGTGGCGTCGGGAATCGACGAGGAGCCCGACGCGGTGGCCTCGCTGCCGCTCGGCGGCGGCCGCCTGACCAGGTACTGGATCAATTCTGACCCGGCGCAGGCGGCGGAGATACGCCGCCTGCGCAAGCACGTGCGGGCGGAGATCGGCCGGGGTGTCGGCGGCATGCTGCGGCAAGGCCCCCCGGATCACGTGGTGGGAACCTCCAAAACCTTCCGGCAGCTCGCCAGGATCGCCGGCGCGGCTCCGTCCGGCGAAGGCCCCTACGTCAAGCGTGTCCTGAGGCACTCCGACGTAGCGGCCCTGGCCGAACGGCTGCCCTCGATGTCGCAGGCCGAGCGGGCCCGGCTGCCTGGCGTGTCAGCCAGCCGGACGCCGCAGTTGCCGGCCGGAGCCATCGTGGCCGACGCCATCTTGGACCTGCTGGGCATCGATCAGCTTGAACTGTGTCCGTGGGCCCTGCGTGAGGGCGTCATCCTGCGGCGCCTGGACATGCTCGCGCAGGGACTGGACACCGGTCAGCTGAATCCGGGCCGAACGGGTTAGTTGTCGCTGGCCGGGACGATGCGGATGCCCTCGGCCTCGGCCTCGGAATCGATGCTGGCGGTGCGTGGCTGGGGCCGCTTGTCCTGTGCCTGGCCCGGCTGGCCCGGCTGGCCCGGCTGCGCCTGGATCGGCTGAGCGGACGTCGGCTGGGACAGGCCCGGGTTAGCCGGGGCCGCCTGGGTCGGGACCGCTTGCGCCTGGGCCCTTTGCGCGGGGGGCATTTGTGGTGGGGAAGAAACAACGAGCTTGGCTGGCGTGGCGGCGGCCGGTTGCGGGGCGCCTAGGCGAGGTCCGCCCGGGCCCGTCGGCCCGTTCGATCCGATTCCTCCCGTGGCCGCCCGCGGTGCACCCGCGGACTCCGGCGAGCCGATCGCCTGGGCGGTCGCCTGCTCGACCTCGTCTTCGAGCGACATGCGGGCGGTCTCGGCCGCGACGAGGCCGGAGACTCCGTCGAGGATTTCGGTGAGCCGCTTGATTGTTTCCGTGTGCCGGTTGGACAGCAGGTTCAGGCGGCGCTCCGCGCCATCGTGAATGGCGGTGGCCCTGGCCGTCGCCTCGTCAAGCGCCTTCTTGGCCTGTGTCTTGGCGCTGGCCAAAGCGCTATCCGACTTCTTCTTCGCGTCGCTGGTGGTGCGCTCGGCCTCGGCCCGCGCGCCGGTCAGGGTCTTTTCCGCCCCGGACCGGGCCGATGTGATCGCTCGCTCGGCCTGCTCCTGGGCCGCGGTGAGCATGCGCTCGGCCTGCTCGCGCGCCTCGGCCCGGGCCTTGTCCGCCTCCGCCTGAGCATCGTTGCGCTGCCGGGCGATATCTTCGTGGGCCTTGGATTTCTGCGACCTGGCCTCGTCATCGGCAAGCTTGAGGATCTGGGCGATGCGCTCACTGACTTCCTCGTGCGCGGGCTTGGCGCCGAGGGCCTGCTGGCGGGCCGTAGTCAGGTCGTGCCTCAGTTCTTCGCCGTCGTCGAGGGCGCGCGCCAGGCGCTGTTCTAGGTCGCGGATCTGGCTGCGGCAGCGGGCAATATATTCATCCACCTGACGGCGGCTGTATCCACGCATCTGCATTTCGAATGCGTCCTCGTGGACCAGGTTCGGCAGGAGATCACTGTTGTCATTCATGGCTTCCCGAGATCATGTGGTCCGAAGTAGGCGGAAACGGTGTCCGGAGTCTAGCGGGGCACGTGGGCGCCGGCTCGCCTGGGCGATCCGGCCGGAGACCGCTACTTCTGTAGTATGCGTGCTCCGGACGGTGGGACGGGGCGAATCCTCTATGACTGTGGCCGGGAAACCGCGGCCGCGTGCAATTTATATGACTAATATCAAGGTTTGTCACCTTTTGTCCGTTAATGCGCCATGTTAAATCAGGTGGGCACTTTGGGCAGAGGTGTACGTGTTGAGGTTGTGACTTGCGTTATCGGATTGACGGCAACTACGTGGCAGTTTGCCGGAATCGTTACCGCCAGGGTGGGTAAAACCGCACGTGAAGGTGGTAATCGAATGGCCCTGATGGGTCATGCGGAGGAGCAGTGTCGGCACATAACCTGGGTCCCAAGCGAGCGGAGCCGCGATCAGCGCCGGAGGTGAGCACGATTCCCAGGCAGTTGGACCTTCGTGTCCACGACCGGGTCGCTCTCGATGAGATCGAGCTCTACGCCGAGGTGCTGAGCGCGGTGGCGGCCACAGACCGGCCGCTGACGGCCGCGGAGCTAGACGAGGCGCTGGGGATTCGCGGCAGCTAGCGGGCGATCGGGTGGCCCTGCCGGTACATGACGTCTGTCCTGGTGCGAGTGAAGCCAAGGGCCTTGTACATCCGGATCGCGGCCGTGCTGTCCTCATCGACGTACAGCATCGCCGTCTCCAGGCCGAGGTCGCGCAGGTGGTGCAGCCCGGCCAGGGTCAGCGCCCGGCCCAGGCCGCTGCCCTGCTCGGCGGGATCCACCCCGACGACGTAGACCTCCCCGACGCCCGGCTTCGCGCTGGCCGCGAGGCCGTGGCTCGCTCGGGCGCCGGGATCTGCCGCCTGTGGCGGGTGGACCTTGGTCCAGTGGAAACCCGCCATCTGGCCGTCTCGTTCGGCGATGAAGAATCCCGCCGGGTCGAACCAGGGCTCACGTTCCCGCAGCTCAAGATCATGCCTGGTCCAGGCGCCCTGCTCCGGGTGCTTGGCGAAGGCCCGGCCGTTGAGGCCCAGCCATTCGTCCTCGTCCTGGCCGGGGGCAAAGGTGCGCAGCCCGCGGCCGGCCGGGAACTCCGGCCGGGCCATGGGGTCGCGCAGCGAGCGCCGCATCTGCCACAAGGTGCGGAAACGCTCAAAACCCGCCGTCGCGGCCAGCCTCGCGGCGGCCGGCAGGTCCCCGTGGGCCCACAGCTGGAGGAGGTGCCCGTTCGCCCCGGCGGCCAGCTCGCCGACCAGGGCCTGGCCGAGGCCCTGCCGCCGGCGGGCCGGATGAACCACAAGCTCGCCGCTGACCTCCGGCTCCGGCGCGTCCAGGTGGGCGTAGGCCGCGATCTCGCCGTCCACGGTGGCGACAAAATCACGACCCAGCCGCGGATCAGGGTCAGCGCCCGCGTCGGCGGGTTGCGGGACGGAGCTGTCGTAACGCAGATGCAGCAGCACCGGCTCCGACAGCGGCGGCACCCCGTCGGTTGCGCTCGCGGTGCCGGCCAGTTCCAGAATGCCGGCGACCTGCGCCGCGCTGAGATCGACGCTGGTAATCGACCATGCGGTCATCGGATGGCGGTCATCGGATGGCGGTCATCGCGCGGCGGTCGCGGCCCGGACCCCCGCGTCTTGCGTGCTCATGGCCCGATCCTCGCTGAGGGTCCCCTGGGCCCGTTCGGCCCGTTCGGCCCGTTCGCCCTTGACCGGCACGAACCGGTATCCGACGTTGCGCACGGTGCCGATCAGGGCTTCGTGCTCGGGGCCGAGCTTGGCGCGCAGCCGCCGGACGTGCACGTCCACCGTCCGCGTGCCGCCGAAGTAGTCATAGCCCCAGACCTCCTGCAGCAGCTGCGCGCGGGTGAAAACCCGGCCCGGGTGCTGGGCGAGGAACTTGAGCAGCTCGAACTCCTTGAAGGTCAGGTCAAGCACCCGGCCGCGCAGCCGGGCCGCATAGGTAGCCTCGTCGATGGCCAGCTCGCCGGAGCGGATCTCGTCCGGCGCGTCCGCCACGGCGGCGATGGCCCGGCGGCCGATGGCGAGCCTGACTCTGGCCTCCACCTCGGCGGGCCCGGCTGTGTGCAAGATCACGTCGTCGACGCCCCATTCGGCGTTGACCGCGGCCAGCCCGCCCTCGGTCACGATCGCGAAGAGCGGGCAGTCCAGGCCGGTCGTATGCAGGAGCCAGCAGATGCTCTTGGCGTGCGCGAGGTCGCGCCGCGCGTCCATCAGCACCGCGTCCGCGGGCGGAGCCTCCACCAGAGCGGACGCATCTGCAGGCAGCACCCGGACCGGATGCAGCAAAAGCCCGAGAGCGGGCAGTACTTCCGCAGACGGTTCCAGCACGCCGGTGATCAGCAGCAGGTCGCTCACTCGGTGGCACCTCCACTCGCTGGTGCGGTCGCACCCTTACTACTTGTATAAACAGACAAGGACCCGGGGGCAACGGCGCCCGGATCCTGATGACAAGAGGATATCCCAAATGGCCAAAGTAACAATCCAGTACTGGGCCGCGGCCAAGGCGGCGGCCGGCGTTGACGTGGAGTCGGTGGAAGCGGAGACGCTGGCGGAGGCGCTGGAGGTCATCGTGGCCCGGCGGGGCGACGACGGGCGGCTCCGGTCGGTGATCGCGAGTTCTTCCTTCCTGGTCGACGGCGCGTCGGCAGGCCGCCACGTTGCCGCCGACCTGGTCCTTCGGGACACGGCCGTCATCGAGGTGCTACCCCAGTTCGCCGGGGGGTGAGGTGAGAGAGCCGCAGGGGGTGGGCATTCAGCGTATATTGCGGCACACTGAGTGGATAACGCCCTACAGTGTCCGAACCAACACGTTCCGAAGTCAAATGCGGACGGCTGAGTGAGCATGAGCCAGCACGGACCTCCGAGCCCTCCGGGCCCCCCTGTCCCCGGGGCAGCGCCCGGTGACAAGGATTTTCCCGGCGGGCTGAACCGTCCCGCCCCGCCGCCCGTTCCACCAGATGTGCCGAACGCGGGAACCGCGCCCCGCACGGGGCGGGTGGCAGACGAGGCGTTTGTCCGGGCGCTGTACGCCGAACACGGCGGTGCCCTGCTTCGCTACGCCCTCCACCTCACCGGCGGGGACAGGCAGCGTGCGGAGGATCTAGTGCAGGAAACAATCGTACGGGCGTGGCGCCATCCCGAGGCGCTGACCGACCGGCCGGCCCGGCCATGGCTGTTCGCCGTGGCCCGCAACCTTGCTGTCGATTCCTACCGCGCGCGGCAGGCCCGGCCGCCGGAGACCGGGCAGGCGGCCCTGGAACTGCTGCCCTCCGACGACGATGCCGACCGCACGCTCGAGTCGTGGGCCGTCGCCGACGCCCTGGCTTCGCTGCGGCCGGATCACCGGCGCGTGATCGTGGAGACCTACTACCGGGGCTGCTCGGTAGCCGAGGCCGCGGCCACCCTGGGGATCCCGCAAGGTACCGTTAAATCTCGGACATTTTACGCATTGAAGGCGCTCAAGCTGGCGCTACAGGAACGAGGACTGGCGCCATGACCGCGACATGGGACTGCACCGAGGCCAGGCCGTCGCTTGGCGTCTACGTGCTCGGTGCCATTGACCCGGCCGAGCGCACCCTGGTCGACGCCCACCTGGCCACCTGCCGGGACTGCGGGGACGAGCTGGCCGGCCTGGCCGGGCTGCCCGCCCTGCTGGCCAGGGTGAACCCGGACGAAGTCAGCCGGATCCGCGCCGACGACACGGTGCGCACGGCGACCGGGGATCGGTCGCCGGGCGAGCTGCTCGGCACGGTGCTTGACCTGGCCGAAGCCAGGCGGCGCCGGACCCGGTGGCGTTTCCTGGCCGCGGCGGCCGCGGTCGTAGTGCTCGCGGGCGGCTTGTTCGGCGGGCTGCGCTCGGCGACGTCCAGCACCCATACGGTGTACGCCGCGAAGTACCCGACCGGGACCGGCAGCTGGGACAGCATCCAGGCGACGAGCAAGATCACCGCGGCGAGCGCCACGATCGACTACGCGAGCGAGCTCTGGGGCCGCACGTTCGAGGTCCTCGTCACCGGCATAACGGCCGGGACCACGTGCGACCTATGGGTCGTCCACCCCGACGGGACCCGCACCCAGGTGGCGGCGTGGACGACGGCGCACGACGAGGGCCGCGTCTGGTACCCGGGCTCGATGCCCGACAGCTCCAAGCCGATCAGCGCCTTCCAGATCACCGCGGGCAACCGGGTACTGCTCACGGCCACCCCGACCTAACGCCCCGACCTAACCCGGAGTACCCGGCCGATTTCCTACCTCCGGTGTGGGAATGGAAGCTGTCACGAGGATGCTGGTATGAGCGTGACTGTCGGATTGATCGCGCTGGCTGCGGCCCTGGTCGCGGCGACGGCGCTCGGGCTGGTGCTGCGATGGCGGGCGGGGCGTTTCCGGGCGGCCGGACCCGCGCCGTCGGCTCAGGCGGCGCAGGCCGCCGGGCCCGGGCCTGATGTTCTCACCGAGGCCGACCTCGGCGGCCGGCTGGGCCAGCAGGCCACGCTGGTCCAGTTCTCGACCGCCTTCTGCGCGCCTTGCCGCCCGACGCGGCAGATCCTGGCCCAGGTGGCCCAGCTGACCGATGGCGTGACCCACGTGGAAATTGACGCGGCCGCCCGGCTTGACCTGGTGCGGCGGCTGCGCATCAACAGCACCCCGACCGTGCTCGTGCTCGGTCCGGATGGCGCCGTCGTCAAACGCGCGGCGGGCCTGCCCCGCAAGGCCGATGTGATCGCCGCGCTTGGTACGGTGATCGAGCCCGTCCCGGGAACCCCCGGGATCAACGCGTCCGCGGGCGGAGAATGACATGGCGGCTGACCGCCATGTTCGATCACGCTGGCCGGCAATAGCGGAAATAACTCACGCCGTGGGAGTGACAGCCCGACCGAGCCCGCATAGCATCTGGTTCGTGACCTCCCGGACAGCGAAGACGCTGACCAAGCGGCGTGCCGTCGACTTTTGCCACGTCGCTACAGCTATCTGTCCGCGTGCCCTGCTGCCATAGCCCCTGGATTCGCTGACGCCGCGCATCGCTGATCACGGCGCCCGCGATATCCGGATGGGCCGGAGCGGCGACTCGGCCGGGAGGTAAGGCGTTCAGTGGCGAGGAGCACGACTGTGGAAATCGACCCGCGTGGCCCCAGGTTCGGAGCTGCGATCACGGTGATTGTGCTGGCGGTGGTCCTGATCACCGGCAGTATCTGGCTGCTCGCCGCGCAGCTCTTGGTGTTCGCCGTCGGTGCGCTCGCCGGGTTGCGGTACGCGCCGTACGGCCTCCTGTACCGGCGGCTGGTCCGGCCCAGGCTGGGGCCGCCTGCGCGTACCGAGGCCGAGGCGCCACCGCGGTTCGCGCAGGGCGTGGGCATGGTCATCGCGGCGGCCGGCGTCCTGTGCTACGCCCTGGGCGCGACTGCGGGCGGTCTCGTTTTCACCGCGCTCGCGCTGGTCGCGGCGTTCCTCAATGCGGTCTTCGATCTCTGCCTGGGCTGCCATGTGTATCTGTTCATCCAACGTAATCAAAGGGTCCGGCCGTCCGCTTAGGACGTGCCCGGAAAAGGAGGTATATCCACTATGAGCCGATCCGACGTCCTGGTGGACGCCGACTGGGCGGAGGCCCATATCGGTGACCCTGGTGTCGTCATCGTCGAGGTTGACGAGGACACCAGCGCGTACGACAAGGGCCATATCCCGACCGCGATCAAGCTCGACTGGAAGAAGGACCTGCAAGATCCGGTCCGCCGCGACTTCGTCGACAAGATGGGCTTCGAGGCGCTGCTGTCCGGGCGCGGCATCTCCAATGACGACACGGTGCTGCTTTACGGCGGCAACAACAACTGGTTCGCGGCCTACGCCTACTGGTACTTCCGGCTCTACGGGCACGACAAGGTGCTGCTGCTCGACGGCGGCCGCAAGAAGTGGGAGCTGGACTCGCGTGAGCTGAGCACCGACGTGCCCGAGCGCGCGCGGACCAGCTACACCGCATCGGAGCAGGACGCCTCGCTCCGCGCGCTGCGCGACGAGGTGCTAGCCGCCATCGGCAAGCGCAACCTGGTGGACGTCCGTTCTCCTGATGAGTTCACGGGCCGGCTGCTCGCGCCGGCGCACCTGCCCCAGGAGCAGGCGCAGCGCGGCGGCCACATCCCGACCGCACGTAACGTCCCCTGGTCCAAGGCGGCGAACGAGGACGGCACGTTCCGCTCCGACGACGAGCTCCGCACGCTCTACCAGAGCGAGGCCGGGCTGGACTTCGGCAAGGACACCATCGCCTACTGCCGGATCGGCGAGCGGTCCGCGCACACCTGGTTCGTGCTGCACGAACTGCTCGACCAGCCCAACGTCAAGAACTATGACGGCTCATGGACCGAGTACGGGTCGCTGGTGGGCGTGCCGATCGAGCTGGGTGACGGACGATGAGCGCCGACGGTTGCGGCGCGCCCGCAGGCGGTGTCAGCGTGACCGCGGCCACCGGCAGCCAGGCCGTGGTTGAGGGACGGGTGGTGCACGAAGGCAGCCCTGTGGCTACCGGTTACGCCCGGCTGCTTGGCACCGGCGATGAGTTCGTGGCGGAGGTGCCGCTCGGCGAGGACGGCGGCTTCCGGTTCTTCGCCGCGCCCGGGTCATGGACCCTGCGCGTACTCGCGCCCGGCGGGCTGCGCGCCGAGCGCTCGGTGCAGGCCGACTACGGTCAGGTCACGAAGGTGGACGTCGCTATCTGAGGACGTGTACTTCGATGCGGGACGGGCCGCTGTGTTAGGCACGGCGGCCCGCCCGGCCGTCATGGGCGCGCCTCAGCGTGCGGGGCGGGCCGACATCGTGACGAAGTCGCGCGCCCACCAGGCCGCGAAGAAGGTCGCCGGACCCTGCACGGTCGAGGCGAGCAGCTTGCGGCCGTTGGACGGCGCGGCCAGGGCGCCCGCCGGGGGGTCGTAGCTGACGAAGTCGGGCCAGTCGGGGTTGATGTCGAGCTGCATGCCACGCACCACGCCGGCCCGCACCAGAAGCTGCGCGAGCTGCAGCGGGTCCAGGGCTGGTCCGGCGGCGTAGACCAGGGCTCCGGCGGCGGTGATGCCGAGCCCGGAACGCCACTGGTGCTCGATGCCGGGGACGGTGGCCGCGCAGGATGTCGCGCCGCACGTCGAACCCCAGGCCTGCCAGTGCGCACTCGCGGCCTGCGGTGTCGGGCGGCCCTCGGCCACCAGCGGGACCAGGTTCTGCCTGACGCTGACCACGTTCCCGGCCATTCGCACGTCGCGGCCCCAGGCCCCGACGCCGACGCTGCCGTCCGCGTAGATCACCAGGGAAGCGGCGCCCCGCCGCAGCGGGTCGACCGTCCGGCCTTGGGTGTAGTAACCGCCGCGCGCGGCGTTCATCATGAAGCCGCCGTTGAACGCGGCGACCAGCGTGGCGGCCTGGGCCGGCTGGATCGGCGCGGTGTACCGGTACGGGCCCCCGCCTGGGCTCTTCGACCCGGAGTACAGCCGGGCGGCCAGCAGGTGGGCGTCCATCCACGCGATCCCGGCTGGGTACCTACCGCCGGGCGGCACCAGCGTGGTCTGGTACACGACGCGCACGCCACCGACCGCTCGGCCGGCCGGGGCCCAGGTCCCTTCCCCTGCCGCCGTCGGACTCCCGAACGGTGCCAGCGCGGCGGGAGCGGGCAGCGGCCCGCCCGTCCGCTGGCCCGCGCCTGTGGTCGTCCCGGTGCGCCGCGCCGTCGCCGGATGCCGCCCGCCCGAAGACGGTACTGCCGCCGAGCTAGAGGCGTGGGCCGGGGTCGGCGCTGCCGGCCTGCCGTGGCCACACGAGGTCAGTGCCACGGCCATCACGGCCAGCGGCAGCAGGCACGCCAGGGCCCGCCGGGCCGCCCGCGACTCGCGCATCCCCATGAAGCACAGCATGCTGGGCCACGATGACGGGAACGTGAAGGGCGCCTAGCGAGGCCTGGGGATGACCACCACGGGGCACGCCGCGTGGTGCGTCACCTGGCTGCGTCTCGCGAGCCGTCTATGCCGACGATGATTCCGGGCATCTGCCCTCCTGGATTCCTGGTCCGTTCCTGGCTGGACGCCAGATTCAGTTAGCCGGCGGCTTCGTCGCGGGTCCGGCCAGGTAGACCACGCGGCGGGCAATGTTGACGGCGTGGTCGCCGAGACGCTCGTAAAAGCGCGCCACCAGCGTCATCTCCATCGTCACCGGCAGCGCCATGCCCCCGGCGGCCAGTTCGGCGATCAAGCTGGCGTGCAGCTCGTCCATCTCGTCGTCACGTTCCTCCAGTGCCAGCGCGGCGGAAGGGTCGCGCTGGTACCAGGAATCCACCGCCTGGCGCCACATCTCGGATGCTAGGGTCCCCATCCGCTCGACGATTCCCCGGGTGCGCGCCGACAGGTCCTCGCTGAGCAGGTGATTGGACCGGGAGGCGATCTGGACGACGAGGTCGTGGGAGCGTTCGAGCTCGGGCACGATTCGCAGCACGGAGAGCAGGAAGCGCAGGTCGGAAGCGACGGGCGCCTGCAGCAGGATCTCGCGATTGACCAGTTGCTCGATTTCCGGGTAGAGGGCGTTGATGAGCTGCTCGCGCTCGTTCAGCACCCGGAGCACGTCGGCGTTGCCGGTCAGCAGGGCTTGAGTCGCACCGGGCAGGTCCTCGGCGACCATGGCGAACAGCTCGATGACCTTGGCTTCGATCGCCTCTAGGTCACGCTCGAATTCCTGCCGGGGCTCGGTCACAGCTCCTCAGCCCATCCGGCCGGTGACGTAAGCCTGGGTGCGGCTGTCCTGCGGGTCACCGAAGATCTGCGCGGTCGGCCCGTACTCGACGAGGACGCCGGTGCGGGTGTCGCTCTTCTCGTCGCGCAGCACGGAGTAGAAGGCGGTGCGGTCGCTGACCCGGGTCGCCTGCTGCATGTTGTGCGTAACGATGACGATCGTGTACCGGGTCTTGATCTCCTGCATGAGGTCCTCGATGCGGCCCGTCGCGATCGGGTCGAGGGCCGAGCAGGGCTCGTCCATGAGCACGACATCCGGCTCCACCGCGAGCGTGCGGGCGATGCAGAGCCGCTGCGCCTGGCCGCCGGACAGGCCGAGACCGGACTTGTTCAGCCGGTCCTTGACCTCGTCCCAGAGCGCGGCCCGCTTCAGCGACCGCTCGACGATCTCGTCCAGCTTGCCCTTGTTGCGGATGCCGTTGATGCGCGGCCCGTAGGCGACGTTGTCGTAGACCGACTTCGGGAACGGGTTGGCCTTCTGGAACACCATGCCGATGCGCCGCCTGACGGCGATCGGCGAGACGTCCTTGCCGTACAGGGGCACGCCCCGGTAGCGGATGTCGCCGTCCACCCGGGCCCCGGCGATCAGGTCGTTCATCCGGTTGAGGCTGCGCAGCACGGTCGTCTTGCCGCAGCCGGACGGCCCGATGAACGCGGTGATCTCGTTCTCGTAGACGGTCAGCGAGACGTCGGTCACCGCGCGGAACGACCCGTAGTAGATCGACGTGTTCTGCACGTCGAAGATGGCCGTGCCGGTGAACTTATCCCGAGGCGCTGTATCCGGTACGGCCAGCTTGGGGAGGACTTGTTGATCCTGCTGTACGTTCAGCTGATCCTGCTGCTCTTCCATGGGATCCCTAGCGCGTGTTGCGGGTGAACAGGGCCGTGATGATGCGGGCCACGATCATCAGTATGAAGGTAATCGCGACCAGCGTGAGCGCCGCGCCCCAGGCGCGGGCGTTCGCGCCGGTGTAGGCGGACTGCGCGTTCGAGAAGATCTGGAGCGGCAGCGAGGTGTCCGGCCCGCTGAACAGGTTGGGGTTGGTCTGCTCCACCGTGAGGATGGTAAAGATCAGCGGCGCCGTCTCGCCCGCGGCCCGCGCGACGGCCAGCAGTGCGCCGCTGACGATGCCGCTCAGCGCGGCCGGGAGCACCACGGTCAGCGTGACGCGGGCCTTGGTGGCGCCCAGGGCGTAGCTGCCCTGCCGGAGGCTGTCCGGTACCAGGCGGAGTATCTCGTAGGAGGAGCGGATCACGATCGGCAGCATCAGGCAGGCCAGGGCGAACGAGCCCGCCATGCCCGAGTACCCGAAATGCAGCACCCAGATGATGTAGATGAACAGGCCCATCACGATCGACGGCACGCCGGTCATGACGGAGGACATGAACGAGATGAGCCGGGCGAGGATGCCGTTGCCGCCGTACTCGTTGAGGTAGACGGCGCCGAGCACGCCCAGCGGCACCGCCAGCAGCGTGGCGAAGCCGGTGATCTCCAGCGTGCCGACCACCGCGGCGCCCATGCCGCCAGTGCCGAGGGGGAGAACATTCGGCGGGATGGTGCTGTTGGTCAGGAACTGCCAGCTGATGGCGCCGGCGCCCTTGGCGATCAGCGTGACGAGCACGAAGCCGAGCGGGATCAGGACGATCACGAACGCGACCCACATGAGGATCGTCATGATCTGGTTCTTGGACCGCCGCCATCCGGACGGCTCCCGCAGGTCGACCGGCCGTGCCAGCGAATCGGAAGCGGCTGCCATCATGCCCCCCTTGACCGTCGCGTGGAGCGCTCCACGAACCAGCGGGCCACCAGGTTGACCAGGATCGTGAGCACGAACAGGAACAGGCCGAGCCCGATCAGGGCGGACCGGAACTCGCCGCCGGTGGCCTCGCCGAACTGCAGCGCGATGATCGCGGCGATCGACTGGCCGGTGTAGAAGAGGTGCGGGGTCACCTCGACCGAGGCGCCGATGACGAGCGCGACCGCGATCGTCTCGCCCATCGCCCGGCCCAGCCCGACCAGGATCGCGCCGACCACGCCGCCCTGGCTGTGCGGCCAGACGGCGCCGCGGATCATCTCCCAGCGGGTGGCGCCGAGCGCGTACGCGCCCTCCTTGTCGATATCCGGCACGGTCGCGATGACCTCGCGGGACAGCGAGGCGATGATCGGCGTGACCATGATGGCCAGGATGAGGCCGGCGGTGAAGAACGAGGCACCGCTGACGTTCGGCCCGCCGAAGAGCGTGTCGAGGACCGGTATGCCGTTGACGCCCGAGGCGATGTGCATGTAGATCTTCTGCAGCCAGGGGACCAGCACGATGATGCCCCACAGGCCCCAGACCACCGAGGGGACCACGGCGAGCAGGTCGATCACGTACACAAAAGGCCGCGCCCACCGAGCGGGCACCACCTGCGTCAGCAGCAGCGCGATGCCGACGCTGACCGGCACCCCGATGATGATCCCGATGACCGAGCTGATGACCGTCCCGTAGAGGACGCCCATCGCCCCGAAGTGGGTGTTGCCGTCAAACTGGACAGAGAAGATGCCCTTGAAGCCGGCGGTGCTGAACCAGGTGGCGGACTGCTGCGCCGTGGTGTAGGTGATGAGGACGAGGATGACGAGGACGAGGAGGCCGGCGGCGAGGGTCAGGATCTGGAAACCCCGGTCGCCGAGCGGCCTGCGGCGGTTGAGCGCGTTGGCGGACCCGGCCGGGGTGGCCGGGTCCGCCTTCGTCACGGTGCTCATGACGGTCCGCTCGTCCGAGCTGTGTGAATCATGTGCGCAACCCTACGAGGTGATCTTGCTCAGCTGCGCGATGGCCGCCTGGTCGATGGCTGACGGGAGCGGCGCGAGGTTGAGCGGGGTCAGCAGCTGCTGACCCGCGCCGAGCAGGTAACCCAGGTAGGCCTTGAGCAGCGAGACGTCGGTCGCGTTCGGCTGCACCGAGTACACCAGGTCCCATGACTGGTAGGTGATCGGGTAGGAGGTCGCGCCCGGCTCGTCGGCCGCGGCGAAGGTCAGGTTGGCCTTCGGGGTGACGTGCGTCGCGGACGCGGTCGCGGACGCGCTGGACGGCGCGACGTAATCGCCGGCCGAGTTCTTGACCTCGGCGGCGTGCAGGCCGGTCGCGGTCGCAGTGGAGAAGTCGACGTAGCCGATGGCGCCGGTGGTGGACTTGACGATCTGCGCCACGGCGCTGCCGCCGTCACCCGCGTGCGCCGTGGACGGCCAGGTGATGGTCGAGGAGGTGCCGAGCTTCCACGCGCTGCCGGCGGCGTCAACGAGGTACTGAGAGAAGTTCGCCGTCGTGCCGGAGGAGTCGGAGCGGACGGCCAGGGTGATCGTGGTGCTCGGCAGGCTCATGCCGGAGTTGAGGGCCTTGATCGCCGGGTCGTCCCAGGTCTTGATGGTGCCCTGGAAGATCCCGGCGAGGACCGTCGCGTCCAGCTTCAGGCCGGTGACGCCGGGCAGGTTGTAGGCCATGGCGATCGGTCCGATCTGCACCGGGAAGTACAGCACCGTCTTGCCCGCCGGAACCTTCGACGCCTCCTTGGCCGGGATGGGCGAGTCGGAGCCGGCGAACAGCACGGTGTTCGCGTACAGGTCGGCGCGACCCGAGCCCGAGCCGACCGAGGCGTAGTCGACGGTGGCGTTGGGGTCGACCGACTTGAATGCGGAGATAGCCCCCTGCTGGAAGTTGGTCTGGAACGTCGAGCCGGCCGCCTTGATGGTGCCGCTCGCCGTGCTCGTGCTCGTGCTCGCGCTCGACGAGGCGCTGCTCGACGTGGCCGCGCCGCTGCCGCTAGTCGACGGGGGGGAGGACGAAGAGCTC
>ODAK010002541.1_pt1 | contig 19235 bp, 19 predicted proteins | sample 1539591 | NCBI WGS metagenome assembly ODAK01 (sample SAMEA3539303, study PRJEB22396) | soil metagenome | biome: tundra; feature: field; material: soil | place: USA | collected 2010-05 | depth 0.15 m | reverse complement strand
ATGCTCCAGCCTTTGGCTCATTCAAGCGGCCCGATCAAGCCGCCATATCGGAAAGGTTGACGGCCTGCGTCGACGGGCGCTGCTCCCGTTCGCGGCGGAGCCGCTCATCGCGCGCCTTCACCCTTGCCTGGGCCGATTCAGCAGATCACGCAAGTCGAGCACGACGAGACTCAAGACCACAGCAGCCGCCATGACGAGCATTCGCCGAGGTTGCCCGCGAGCGCACCAGGCGGCCCACTTTTCGGCGTCACGAGCCGGTGCGGGGCCGAGCAGGCCCTCGGGGTCAACCGCTGGAGCGGGAGCTACCCCACGCACGCCAGCGAGCGATCAGAAGAGCAGGCGGAGGTCGACCTTCTCCTGCTTCTTCAGCTCGAGGAGGTGGTTGACGGCCAGAAGTAGCCGCGTCTTCATAGGGCCGCTGAGCTTCCCGCCCGTCAGCGCCGCGGTCATGGCGCGAGGCGTCACCGGCCGGCCCGAGCGGGGCTTCCTGGTTTCCTTCGGCGCGCTGTCGCCGCTCTCGGCCGCGCGAGCGCGACGCTTGTTGAGCTTGATGATGCGGTCCTCCGGCTGGAGCTGCTCCATCCGGTGGGAAGCCGCCAGGATGCGGCGCGTATCGAGCTTCTTCGAAGCGATGAACTCGGCAAACTTCGTCTCGGCCATGGGTTTCCTCGGGGGGCGGCACGCTACAGGACCGTCTCGAGGCGCGCAACCCAGGGGGTTACGCTACAAGCTCCTAGACGGGAAGACGCAGGCGATCTCAAGATAGGCGAGACGCCAGACGCGAAGAGGCCACCCATGTCGGAATCTGCCGCCATCTACATCGTGAGCGCCGCTCGCACGCCGATCGGCGCGTTTCTCGGTTCCCTCTCTTCGCTTCGCGCGCCCCAGCTGGGAGCGACCGCCATTCAGGGTGCGCTCAAGCGAGCGAAGCTCACGCCCGATGCGATCGAAGAGGTGTTCATGGGGAATGTCCTCTCGGCGGGTATCGGGCAGGCCCCCGCCCGGCAGGCCTCGCTCGCCGCCGGCATCCCGAACACCACGCCGACGACGACCGTGAGCAAGGTCTGCGGCTCGGGCATGCAAGCGCTCATCTTCGGCGCCCGCGCCATCGCGCTCGGCGACGCGCACCTCGTCGTCTGCGGCGGAATGGAGTCGATGTCGAACGCGCCCTACTACCTCGAGCGGGCGCGCACGGGGTACCGCATGGGCGACGCGAAGCTCGTCGACGGGATGATCCGCGATGGGCTGTGGGACCCGTACGACGACGTCCACATGGGGACCTGCGGCGACAAATGCGCGGCCGAATACAAGGTCTCCCGCGCCGAGCAAGACGAGTTTGCGAAGGAGAGCTTCCGCCGCGCGCTCGCGGCGCAGCGAGAGGGCCTCTTCGCCGCCGAGATCGAGCCGGTGAGCGCGGCGCAGAAGAAGGGCGAGCCAGCCGTCGTGAAGGACGACGAGGGCCCGTCGAAGGGCGACCCCTCGAAGTTCTCCACGCTGAAGCCGGCGTTCTCGAAGGACGGAACCATCACCGCGGCGAATGCGTCGAGCCTCAACGACGGGGCGGCGGCGCTCGTGCTCGCGAGCGAGCGGGCGGTGAAGGAACACAAGCTCGAGCCGCTCGCGCGCCTCGTCGGGTACGGCGGCGCGGCCCAGGCGCCGGAATGGTTCACGACCGCGCCGGCCAAGTCGATCGACAAGACCCTGGGGCAGCTCGGCATGACGAAAGAGCGCATCGATCTCTTCGAGATCAACGAGGCGTTCGCGGTCGTCACGATGGTCAACAGCCGGCTCGTCGGGATCGATCCGCAACGGGTCAACGTTCGAGGGGGCGCGGTCGCGCTCGGACACCCCATCGGTGCGTCGGGCGCGCGCATCGTGACCACGCTCTTGCACGCCATGAAAGACCGGGGCGACAAGCGCGGCCTTGCGAGCATCTGCATCGGCGGCGGCGAGGCGCTGACCGTCGTCGTCGAGCGCTGAGGGGCGCGGGCGCCGAGGTCTTTCCCGCCGGCAGACGCCCCGAGGAGAGGCCAGCGCACGCGGATCATGCGACCGAGAGAGATTGCCCGTTCGATCGCGCTGTTCGCGGCGCGCACCCCCACGCTCCCGCCGGCGACGCACACGAACAGCTACGCGCTCGGCGCCCGGGAGGTGCTGCTCGTCGAGCCGGCGACGCCCTTCGCCGACGAGCAGCGCGCGTGGATCGAATGGGCGCGCTCGCTCGAGGCCGAAGGGCGCCGGCTCGTGGCGGTCGTGGCGACGCATCACCATCCCGACCACGTCGGCGGGGCCGACGCGCTGCTGCGGGCGCTCGGGGTGCCGCTCTGGGCCCACGCCGAGACGGCGGCGCGCATCGCGACGCCCGTGGCGAGGCGCCTCGAAGACGGCGACACGCTCGTCCTCGACGGACCCGTGCCCGACGCGTGGCAGGTTCTCCATACGCCGGGTCATGCGCCGGGACACGTGTGCCTCTGGAACGCCGACGAGCGGGCCGTGGTCGCCGGCGACATGGTCGCGAGCGTCGGGACGATCCTCATCGATCCGATCGACGGCGACATGCGCGCCTACCTCGAGCAGCTCGAGCGCCTGGGTCGGCTCGACGCTCGCGTCGCGTTGCCAGCTCATGGCGAACCGATCGACCAACCCACGGTGCTCTTTCGCGGCTACGTGGCCCATCGCAAGAAGCGCGAGGCCAAGATCGTCGCCGCGCGCGCCGCCTTGCGCGCCGGGGGGCTCGCTTCTCCGACCGCCGAGCAGATCCTGCCCGAAGCGTACGACGACGTCCCGGCGAGCAGGTGGCCCATCGCGCTCTTGAGCGTCAAGGCGCACTTGAAGAAGCTCGCAGACGAGGGTCGCCCGTGAACGCAGCGCCGAGCGTTACCTGGGAGACGGCGTTCGTCGCCGTGAGCGTGCTCGTTGGCGAGCCCGTCGACGACGTCGCGAGCGCGCTCGGCGGACCCGGCAACGGTCCGGCGACGGAGTGGCTACGCAAGCTCGGTGCAGCCTCGCGTGAAGCGCGCGCCCGCGGGCTCGCGCGCGTCATCTCCGAGCTGGCCATGACGATCGACGCCGTGAGGCTCGCGTGACGGCGAGGGGGCGCATCATTCCGGCATCGGCAGCCCAGCGCGGCGAACCGCTCCTCGCGCCGCGCGCCGGGGCCGCCGCCGCGCGACGCGTCGCTCGTGAAGAGCTCGATGCGCGCCTGGCGGCCGAGCGCGTGATGGTCGAGGCGCGGGCCGCGGCAGAAGCCCTGATGGCCGGCGCGCGGGCGCAGGCCGCACACGCGGTGGAGACCGCGACGCGCGAAGCACGCGAAGAAGCGTCTTCCGAGCTCACGGCCCGGTGGCTCGCCTTGCGACAGAAGGAGGAGTCCACGCGCGGTCGCGACCGAGAGCGCGTGATCGCTCTGGCTGTGGTCCTCGCCGAGCGCTTGCTCGGCGCGTCGCTCACGCTCGACCCGTCGCACATCGCGGCCCTGGCGCGTGCGGTCTTCGACGAGACCCGCGGGGCGAGGCGCGCGCTCGTCGAGGCCCACCCTCTCGACGCGGACGAGCTCAAACGGCTGCTCGCGAGCGGTGCTCTCGACCTCGGGTCCGTCGAAGTGCGGAGCGACGAGACCCTTGCGCGCGGCGAGCTTCGGCTACACACCGATGTAGGAACCATCGATGCCCGCCTTGCCCCCCGATTCGGCCGACTCGCCGCCGCCCTCCGCGACGCCCTCGACTCGCTCGAGTAGCCGGCCTTCAGCGCCGGACTCGGCGCGCACGCTGGCGCCCTTCGCGTGGCGAGCGAACGCGCTCCTGTTCACCGCGACGGTCGCGAGCGTCTTCGTCACGCAGTGGGACCGGCAAGAGACCTTCCGGGTGGCGCTCGTCCACGCGACGCAGTTCACCGGCGCGCTCCTCGGCATCCTCCTCGCGCACGAGTTCGGTCATTACATCGCCGCACGACGCCACAAGGTCGACGCGTCGCTCCCCTTCTTCATCCCGCTACCCATCCTGTCTCCGTTCGGCACGATGGGCGCGGTCATCCGCATGCGGTCGAGCATTCCAACCCGGCGGGCGCTGCTCGACATCGGCGCTGCGGGGCCCCTCGCCGGCCTCGCGCTGGCCATTCCGCTCTACGCGTGGGGCACCGCACACTCGCAGGTCGTCCCGATCGAGACCGCCGAGTCCGGCCTGCAGCTCGGCGAATCGCTGCTCACGCGCTTGCTCGATCACCTCTTTGCACCGGCGGTCCCCCCGGGCTCGGACCTCATGCTGTCTCCCGTCGCCTTCGCGGGCTGGGGAGGGATGTTCGTGACGATGATCAATCTCATCCCCGCCGGCCAGCTCGACGCCGGTCACGTCGCGTTTGCGCTGTTCGGGCCGAAGCAGAACCGCATCGCGCAGTGGGTGCACCGATCGATGCTCGTCTTCTTCTTCGTCAGCATCGCCAGCTTCGCCGCGCGCGACGTGAGCGCCGGCCTGGGTCTCTGGCACCTCGGCCACCACGTGAACGACTCCCTCTTCTGGCTCGTGTGGTTCGAGGCCCTCGCCATCCTCGGGAGCCTTTCGCAACCGCGCGCGGCTACGACCCGACGCGTGGAACCCGACGCGAGCGACGCCTCGCCGCTCGACCTTCGCACCCGCGTACTCGCCACGCTCGGACTCGCCGTCCTCGCGGGCCTCTTCCGGGACAGGAGCTCAGCGGCCGTGTGGGCCGCCTGGTTCCTCGGCCTCGGCGTCCTGATCGCGATGGAGGCTCGCTGGGGCGCCCTTCGCCCGTCGAGCACCACCGTCGATCACCCGCCCACGGGAGAAGAGCCGCTCGGCCGCGGCCGGGCGCTCATCGCGATCCTGACCCTGGCGTTCTTCGTCCTGCTCTTCATGCCGACGCCGATCAGGATGTGACGCGCCTGCAACGCCGGCGCGTTCAGACCTTGACGTCGAAGTCTTCGATGACCGGGTTGGCGAGGAGCTCGTCGGCCATCTTCCGCAGCTTGTCCGCAACGCCCGGCGCGCGAGCCTGCGCGTCGTCGAGCTCGATCTCGATGAGCTTGCCCACCCGCACGCCCTTCACGCCCTGGAAACCGAGCTTCTCGAGCGCGCGGCGCACCGCGTCGCCCTGCGGGTCGAGCACTTCGGGCTTCAACGTCACGACCACGGTGGCTTTCATCGGCTGGCTCCGCTCTGCTGGTGACTGGCATGACTCGCGTGACTCGCGAGGTTCGCCATGCGGGCGGCCGGCGGCTCCGTGTTCGGCACGAAGGGCTCGCCGGTGATCTGCTCGTATGCCGCGATGTAACGCTCCGCCGCACCGATGCGAATCTCGTCGGGCATGGGCGGGGCCTCGCCGTCGCCCATGTACCCCTGGGCGCTGTACCACCGGCGCACGAAGTCCTTGTCGAGCGGCTCCGGGTCTTTGCCCGCCGCGAACCGCTCTCCGTACGTGTCCGCGCGCCAGAAGCGCGAGGAGTCGGGCGTGTGGATCTCGTCGATGACGACCATGCGCCCCTCGGGCGTCCGGCCGAACTCGTACTTCGTGTCGACGAGAATGAGGCCCCGCTCGGCGCAGAGGCTCTGGCCGGCCTCGAACAGCTTCATAGCCAGCACCGCGGCCTCGTCGAAGTCCTTCGCCGTCACCTTTCCGGTGGCGAGGATCTCTTCGCGCGAGCCCGACACGTCGTGCTCGCCCTTGGGCGCCTTGGTCGTGGGCGTCAAGATGAGCGCCGCGAGCTTCTGGTGCTTCTTCAGACCTTCGGGGAGGCGGTGTCCGCAGAACACGCGGACGCCCTTCTCGTAGTTGGTCCAGAGGCTCGTCGACGTGGTGCCGGTCGCGTACGCGCGAACCACCATCTCGACGAGGATCGGCTCGCACTCGACGCACTGCAGCACGTTGGGATCGGGCACCCCGACGACATGATTCGGGACGATGCTCTTCGTCTTCTCGAACCACCACGCGGCGAGCCGGTTCAGCACCTGCCCCTTGAAGGGGATGGTCCCGAGCACGCGATCGAAGGCGCTGATCCGATCCGTCACGACGATGAATCGCTGCCCATCGCGGGTATAGTTGTCGCGTACCTTGCCCTCGTACTTCGACCCGAGCGAGCGAAGGTCCGTCTCGGCGAGACAGTTCGGGAGCGCGTTCCTGAGGGTCACCGTATCGACCATGGGTCTCGTGCTTCTAGCGCACCGGCCGGGAGAACGCGCGCATGTTGTACTAGGGGTTCGACCATTGTCACGCCGGCCTTCCCACCAGGGGGTTTGATGCCGCTGCACGCGATTCGGACCCGTTCGCTCTCCGAGCAAGTCTTCGAACAGCTGGCGACCGAGATCATCACCGGGCGGTGGCTGCCCGGCACCAACTTGCCGGCCGAGCGCGCGCTGACGGGCGTGTGAGGCAGAGGGGCCGAAGAGAGACCGCGCGCTAAATCGACGAGCGTGATCTTCGATCACGCTCGCCCGATTTATTCGCCCAGGTTTGACTAAATCAGCGCTCACGTTCGTGAGCGCCGATTTAGCGCGTATTGCCCGCTCAGTTCGAGCAACCGAACGTGGCTGCCGGCGGCAGGGGCTGGCACTGGTTTGCCGCCACCCACGTCAAGGTCCCGGTGTCTTCGGGGCTCGAGCACGAAACCGGCCCGTTGTAGAGCAGAACGAAGATGTCGTTCTGGCCGCCACCGAAGAGGATGTTGATGATGTCGTTGCCGTTACCGGGGGGGATGATCTGCGAGGCCGGGCTCGTCGACCAACCCGGATTCGCGCTTCCTACGAAGGAGGCCGAAACGGTGGCGGGGACGTTGCCGCTGTTCGTCAGGTAGATCTGCGAGCCGCCGTTGCTGTTGCCATAGAACGGCGGGTTATTGAACTCGTATTTGAGCACCGAACCGTTGAGGGTCAGCGCAACGGGGACGTAGTAGTTCGAACTCCCCACGGTCAGGCGAACGCGGTCGTCGAACTGCGACGAGCCCGGCGCGGTGTTGGGTCCCGGCGCCGTGACCGACGCCAGAGGTTGCACGGTCACGGTCGCGGTTCCCCCGGGCGGGACCGAGCCGGTGCTCGCGCCCACGAACTGGTAGTACGTGCCGTAGTCGAAGGTGGCCGAGAACGACTGCGCCGAGCTGCTCGAGTTGGAGATCGTGATCTGCTGAGAGCCCGGGACCGCCGCGCCGCAGCTGACCGCCGGAAACACCAGGCTGCCCGAGACGGTGGTCGTCGGGTTGTTGCTGGCGCTTCCCGAGAACGAGACCGGGTTGGCCCAGCTCGCGGGGAGCGGCTCGCAGAAGACGTTGCCCTGGGTCGGCGTGACCGCCAGGGTGCCCTGGTCGGCCCAGCTGCCCGAGGGGGCATTCGGCGTGAAGACGCCCGTGATCGAGGTCGACCCCGGCGAAGCTCCCTCGACGGTCGGGTTGCTGGCGAGACCGAAGAGGCTCTGCGCCAGGCCCGAGAGGGCGATCTGCACGGGCGCGTTGCCCGCGTTGTGGATGGCGACGTTGAAGGTGCCGGTCGAGCCGTAGTTGACCGTCCCGAAGCTCCAGTTCGTGCTCGCCAGATTGTTGTCGATGACAGCGCCCTGCGCCTGCTCGAAGAGCGGGATGGCGTGCGGGAGATCGTTCTGCGCGTTGGTCGTGATCGTGATGACGTCGCTGAACACGGGGCCCGACTGGGCCGGGTTGGCGACGTTGGCCGGAATGGCGTTGGGCGTCACCGTGATGACGACCTGGTTCCCGTTGCTCGCCTTGGAGACGCCGTTGGCGGGCACCATCGCGAACGTGTAGTTCGGCGCCGCGTTCCCCAGGGCGATCTTCGTGACCGTGTAGTCCTGGTTGCCGGTGTTGGTCAGGATGATCTGCTGCGGGCTCGCCTGAGCGCCGCAGTTGACGTTACCGAAGGCCAGCTGCGTCACGTTGATGACGACCTGCGCCAGCGTGCCGGTGCCGTTCGCCGAGAGGGCGGGGAGCGGAAGCGGCGCGCAGAGTACGTCGGTCGTGGTCAGCGAGACGGCCGTCGAATCGGCGACCGGCAACGTGCCGGGTACGAACGTCATGCTGATCGGATCGGACGTCGCGCCGGCAGCCGCGGTCGCGCTCGTCGAGGCGATCGGAAACTGCGTCGGGTTGGTCGACACGAGGGTCACGTTCGCCGGGTCCGAGCCGGGGTTGGCGGCATTGACCAGGACGAAGCTCTGGGGAGGCGACGTCGAGTTCACAGGAACCGGCCCGAAGGCGAGCGCCTGGGGCTGGATGTTCAAGATGTCGCCCAGCGGCGTCTCGGAGAGCGCGACGCTGTGCGGGCTATCGTTGGTGACGGTGGTCGTGATCTGGAGCGTGTCGGCGAAGGCCGAGGGGCTGGGGTTCGCCGGGAACTGGGGGATCGGGTTCGGCGTGACCGTCACCGTCGTCGGCGCGTCGGTCGGGTTGATGGTTCCGCCGGTGGGCGCAAACGTGTAGCGGCTATTGACGCCGCCGAGTAGAGCGGCGCTCCACGTCATCGGCTGGTTGCCTGGGTTGGCGATCGTGAACGTCGACGGCGACGCGGTGGCGCCGCAGTTTGCGGCGAACGTCAGCGACTGCGCCGAGATGGCGACGCCGCCGTTCTCGCCGTTGCCCGTGAAGTTGATCGGGGTGGGCACGGGCTGGCAGAGGTTCGTGCCGGCCAGCGCGAGCGTCGCGGTCGCGCCGCTGTAGGTCGACGGCGCGAACGAGGCGGTGTTGGCCTGCGTGCCGGAGCCCGACCCGTCGAGGCCGAACGACGCGCTGGCGACGCTGAAGGGCGCCTGCGTCGTGAGGGTGACGGTCGACGGGGCGTTGCCGTTGTTGACCACGTTGAAGTTCTGCGTCGACGAGGTCCCGACAGGGACGGCCCCGAAGTTGCCGAACCCTGGGGTCGGCGACGTGTCGAACGCGAGGATGGCGCCTTGCGCTTCCTCCGTCAGATTGATCTGGTGGGGCGAGTCGCCCGCGATGTCCGTGGTGAGCGTGAGCGTCGCCGCGTAGGTGCCGGGGACGGCTGACGGGAACGGTATCGCGGGCGCGTTGACCGTGACGTTGGCGGAGCCGTTGGCGGGGATGGTCAAGCCGTGGGCGTTCGTGGTGAAGCCGCTGGTCCCGGTGAACGCCGCGCCGGTGATGTGAACGGGGACGCCTCCGGCGTTGGCCAGCGCGAACGTCTGCGCCGCAGGGGCGGCACCGCCGCAGGCCCCGAATCCGACGTCGACCGCCGCCGTCGGGTACCCGGTGACGTTTCCGACGCCGCCCTGCCCGCTGAGCGAGAGCTGGGTGATGCCCGTGCCGCACACGGGGCCCGTGACCGTGAAGGTCGAGGTCGCCGTCGAGTGCGTCTTCTTCGTCGGCGTGAACCCGGCGTTCAGGACCTGGCTCGCGCTGGCCGCCAGCGTCGCGGTGACCGGCGTGAGCGAAAACTGCGGATCCGATGGGGTGCCGAGCGTCAGCGAGAGCGACGCATTTCCGGTGTTCGTCAGCGTCAGGGGAATGGCGGTGTCGGCGGCGTTCAGCGTCGCCGTTCCGAAGTCTGCGCTCGACGGCGAGGTCGAGGCCCACGCCAGCGTTCCGCCATGCGGCGTGACCGAGAGGTTGACGGTGACGCTCGCGTTGCCGATATCGTTCGTGGTGAGCTTGAGCGAACCCGCGAGCGGCGTGGCCGCGGTCGAGCCCGCCGGAACCGATGCGCTCACGGCGAGGGTGCCGGACGCGCCGGCGGCGATCATGAGCGTCGAGGGCGTAACGGAGAAGGCTGCGCCGGTGGACACGGCGTTGACCGTCAGCGGTGCGCTGCCGCTGTTCGAGATCTGGAACGGCTTGCCGACGGCGGTGCCGCCGCAATCGCCGTTCCCGAAGTCGACCGTGGCGCTGGCGAAGTGAGCCGACGGTCCGACGGTCGCGTCGGCGGCCGAGTCGGCGCGGGCGTCGACCACCGGCCCGATGCCGGAGTCGACCTTGGGCCCGACGCTCGAGTCGATCTTGGGCCCGACACCCGAGTCCGTCATCGGCGTGACTATTCCGCCTTCGTCGACCATCGCCGCGTCGTCGCCCGGCAACCCGGTATCCGTGCCAGAGTCGAGGCCGGTGCTGGTGCCGCCGTTGTCGCTGCCACCGCACGCCGTGACCGTCATTCCGGCGACAGTCGACAGCGTCGCCAGCAGGGCCCATCGGCCACCTCTGAATCTGATCATCTTGATTGTCCTTTTGTTAGGTGCTGCATTCGCGGATGGAGCAAGCCACACGAACATCTCGACTGGACGCGCACGCTTCGCCTGCGACCACGCGAGAGGCGCGGCAAGCGCACGTCTCAACGGGAAGTCGGAGGTTCGTCCCCGCGCCAATTGCAGCCGTTCTTGTTCGGTGCGAGAAGCCACGAAGTGCACGGTGCGTGCCGCGCGGCGATATCGCTCGGAACTCGTGAGCGGACAAAGAAGCGTCAACGCTTCATCGGCCTGCGACCCGACCTGCCGTCAGAGAATTGACGGAAGCGCCCGCTAGCCATCGCCCACTAGCGATCGCTACCGAGTCGGTATGTCAGGTCGTCGCGTGGCATCATCAGCCGACGCGGGCGTACGAGGTCGGCGGAGCGGTCGGCTTGATGGTGGCCCTGCTCCGGGTCGCCGAGGAGCTCGAGTACACGATGCGCCACACCGACGGCATCGACGAGATGCATCGTGCCCCCTCGTGGTCAACGACGAGGACGCGCGCCTGGCAGCCTGTCGTCGCCCGCAATGCGACCGTCCCGGATCACGTCGACGGCGCGCGCGTGAGGAAGCAGCAGCCGGAAAGTCGTTCCCCGACCCACTTCGCTGTCCACCTCGATCTCCCCGCCGAGCTCGGCGACGATGGTGTGGCAGATGGCCAGGCCCAGACCCGTGCCCACGCCAACCGGCTTCGTCGTGAAGAAGGGTTCGAAGATGCGTTCGAGGTTCTCCTTGGAGATGCCGCATCCGGTATCGGCCACTTCGATGACCGCGCGCCCGTCTTCCGCCGTGCGGGTGATGAGCCGGAGCGTGCTGTCGTCTGCCCGTCCCTCGGTCAGAATCAGAGCCTGCGCCGCGTTCACAATCATGTTCAAGATGACCTGACCGAGGCGGGATTCGTTCGCAGTCACGAGCGGCACGGCGCCGAACTCCCTGACCACGCGAACGCGATGTCGAATCTCGCTCCACGCCATGCGGACGGAGGAGTCGATGACCGAACGCACGTCGACGGCGCTGGACTTGCTCTCTTGCGGTCTCGAAAAGAGCTTCACGTCGCGCACGATGTCGCGGATTCGTTTGAGGGCTTCGTCGATGTCCCGCAGCGGCTCTGCGACCACGGCCACGTCGCTGGAGACGACCGCGCCCGGCTTGGGCACCAGGGCTTCGAGAACGCACTCCAGGTTGATCATCGCGACCGCGAGCGGGTTGTTGATCTCATGCGCTACGCCCGCCGCGAGCGTTCCGATCGACACCATGCGCTCGGAGATCAAGAGTCGTTCGCGAATTCGCGCCTGCTCGGCTCTGACCTGGCAATCGAGCACCTCGCGCTCGACCGCGACCGGGAGGCGTGTGAGGTCTCCCTTCAAGACGTAGTCCTGCGCTCCCGCCCGCATCGCCTCGACGGCGACGTTCTCGCCAACCGTCCCCGACACGAGAATGAAGGGGATGTCCCTGCCCGACGCCTTCAGGTCGGCGAGCGCCGTGAGGCCGCCGTATCCGGGGATGGCATGGTCCGAGATGATGACGTCGGGAGATCCCTCCTCGAGGGCGGCAATGAACTCGCGCGAAGACTGCGTTCGCGTCACGACCGGCTCGTATCCGCCGCGCCGCAGTTCGTGCACGATCAGGATCTCGTCATCGTCCGAGTCTTCTACGAGCAATACCCGGAGCGGCTTCCCCACGAGCCTGTCGGCGCGGATGCGCGACGTACTCGCATGCCCACAGTCCGGCGAGAACCTGCTCGCGCCGTTTTCTTGTCTCGAGTCAGCGGACAATCGACCCCCCTATGGACGAATCCCGAACCGCCAAAGAGTTGATCGCGTGCCCCTGCATCGCAAGCCCGGTCGAGGGCGCTCGGACCTTTCTAGAGCGAGGATGTGCCGGTGGGTGGCCGCCCGGGGCAGATCGAGCCACTCGAGCCAGCGAGCAGGGCAGCCACGCGCGCCGCTAACTCTTCGAGCGAGCCAGGAATGTGCCGAGCCGCGCTTGCTCCTTCGGAGTCGTGACCTCGCCGAGCCATTGCATCTGCGCCTCCACGGAGGTGAGGACTCGGCGCTCAGCGAGCTTGGCCTCGCTCACGAGGCGCATCACCTGCATGAGCGCGGTTGGCGAATCCGGCATGATGAGAATGCCGCTCCGAAGTATGCGCGGGTTCGAGTTGAACGGGACACACGCCAGTGTAGTGGGTCGAAAATAGATGAACGCGACCGGGAGGTCCGGCATCGTGGGGGCAAAGGTTCGCACGCGGTGGTGCTCAGAAACTCGTGGCCATGGAGGTTGTCGCCCGCGGAGACCGCGCGGACGTTGTCGCCGGAGGTGGCGATCCCTCCGAGGGGGAAGAAGGCCTGACCGTCTATGATGACCGGCGCTTGCACGCCCGACTCCCGCGCGTCGAGCCGTTCCTTCGCGGTTAGCGGAGGGCCAGGGTCGCGGGACGCGGAGCCGATCGCCACGAAAGGCGTCGCTGCGGTCGCTGCGGGGAAGTTCCGGTGCATGATCTCGGCGAGCCGCACGTCGCCGAATGACTTGTGGGTGCCGATGTCGACGAGGTGCAGGGCATCGCCGGTGACCAGAACGAAGAGGAGCTCGTCGGTCCGCGCCACGCCCTCTTTGACCTCACCTTCGACCACTGACCGGTGGGTGAGGAATCATGCCGGACAACCCCCGCCCCCCGCGCAACCTGCGCCACGACGAGCAGCCGAACCTCGGCACCCGGGCGCTCATGAACGCGATCGACGAACTGGCGAAGACCACCTTCGATGAGCTCGGGGCATGAGTGCTGGGGGACAGGGAGCCAGAGTCGCGCATGCCCGGTCAGCGGAGCGTTCGTCGGATCGGGGGATGGGGCGGGGTACTGTCGATCGCCGCCATGGAGCCACCGGCTCGTCGGAGCGAGCTGCGTCCCTCCGGTCGACACCGGGGAGGCGGCGGTGATCGACGCGGGTGACGCCGCGGCGTTGAATGTCGCGTCATCGAAGGCTCGGCAGGGAAGCGCGGGCGTCGCTGTGCATCGACGAGGGCAGTCGCGCCGGCGCCATCACAACGCTGCTCCGCTCAACTTGGTCGGCCTTCTCGAACAGGGGACGCCAAAGGCGTGGTCCGGGCGTTACGTGGCCTCGCCCGCGTTTCTTGACGTGCGGACCGGCCAAGCCCTTCCTGCAAGAGACGGGAGATCCGCCAAGGCGCGAAGGCGCCAGGTCCCTCCGGTTGAAGGCGCGGGTCACGTCCCGTGGTCGACGTCGCCCAGCGCAGCACGCGTACCTCCCGGTCACGGGTGTACGCGTAGATCGCGAGGGCGACGGCCCGGCGCCAGCGAAGCGGAATGTCCTTGCACCTGGCAAACGCTGGTCGCCGAGGAACGCGGCGGTGATTACGCCGGCCGCCCCTACGACTGCGCCACCGAACGCTCAATCCGCTTTGTACGCTCAAACTACGAAGGGTCGCGGGCTCGAACTCAATCGGAAGCGCCAGCAGCGGGCGGGAGTCGGTTCGGATCGCGCCAGAGCAGAACCGGCACGATCGTCATGCCGATGAAGAGGCTGTACGCGCGCGTCGACGGGAAGAAACCGACGTCGCCGCCGCAATCGAAGACGAGCCAAGGCTCGGGGCTATGATCGATCGCGAAGAGGAACCCACCATCGCGCGTCGCGACGGGGAACGCGTTGGTGAAGTAGTACCCCTCCGCCATCACGCCGAAGGGCGGCGGCAGGTTCATGGAGAGCGCCAGGGCGACCCAGTGCTGTGGACGCGGGTCGCCCTCGAGACGCCAGACGTTTTCGCCCAGGTTCAGATCGGCGTGCAGCGGACCGAAATCCTTCGTGACGTACGCGATGAACAGGGCATCGTACGTGCGCAGGTACCCCTCGCCGCGAAAACGTTGGGATACTCGCTGTCGCCGAGAGAGACACGGATGGGATGACCGGAAGTCGCTCCGAGAATGGCGTCTCGTATGGGGCTTAGCCCTCGCAAGTTTCTCGAGGTGCTCGTGCCCAAGTGCGCGGGCGACGTCGTTCGCGTCGGCCGAACGGTGTTGATTCCTCTGGACGTCGCCGAAGGAGCGCTCCGAGCCCTGTCGACGGGCGGCGATGACGACACAAGGTCGACCACGAACGACGACACCTTGACCCCTACCCACGTGGACGCGGTGCTCGCGTCCGTCGGCATGCGCCGGAGCGCGGGACGATGAACCGCCCGTGCGCCGTGGCGGACGCCGAGGACCCCTGGCATACAAGGAGGACCGATGCCCCGCTCCGCGAAAGGTGAACTGCGGCGTCTCACAGAGGGCTTCGCCGCCCGCGTCACCGTCGCGGGCCGCCGGCGGCGCGAGTTTTTGCTCGCGGCTTGCTTGACCCAGGAGCAGGCGGAGGCGCGCACGGCCGAGCTTGCGCGAATGACGCTGCGCCTTCGAGAGGCCGGCCACGAGGACAAGATCGTGAAGCGGCGCCGCGGCGGCCCGCCCCGGCCGTCCCTGGCAAGCCGTGGTCGACGCGATCGAGATGATCTGCAGCGGCGCCGCGACCCCGAGCGCCGAGGTGCCTACGTTCGGCGCGTTCGCTCGGGACTGGACGAGCGGGGAGCTTGCGCGACGCTTTCCCGACCACGTTCGCCAGAAGCGGTCGGCCAACCGAGACGAGCAACTGCTCCGGCTCTACGTCCTGCCCCACGTGCACGACGTCCGGCTCGACGAATTCGACCTCCACGACGCCGAGCGCGTGATGGCGAACCTGCCGGACACGAGCGCGCGAGCGAAGCGCCCTCTGGCCGCGGCGAGTCGCCGGCATGTCGCGCAGGTCATCTCGCGCCTCCTGCACCTCGCCGTGTACCCGGGCAAGTGGCGCCGCGCGAGCCCGATCCCGAAGGGCTGGCTCCCTTCCCTGCCCCCGCGGAAAGCCAAGGAGTGCCTCTACCCAGGCGAGGACGCCCTGCTGCTCGGGGGCACGTCGGTGGAGCAAGGCAAGGCAGGCCCGCTGCCCGACGTGCCGCTGCTGCGCCGTCTCGCTTACGGCTTTCTGGCGCGCGAGGGGATGCGGACCGAGGAGATGGCCCGCCTTCGCTGGCGCGACGTGGACTTGAAGCACGGACGCGTCAATCTCGAGAAGGACAAGACCGACGATCCCCGGGACTGGGACTTGCGGCCCGATGTCGCGGAGGCTCTCACGCGCTGGAAGGAGCGGAGCCGGCCCCATACCGAGCCCACCGACCCCGTGTTCGCCGAGAACGGCGTGCCGCTCAACGTGGAGCATCTCGCCGAGCAGATCCGCAACGACTTTCGCCGCGTCGGCGTCGAGCGCGCCCAGCTCTTCGAGGGCTCCGACACGCGTCAGCGCTTCCGCGCCCACGACCTGCGCGCGACGTTCGTCACGATCGCCCTGGCGACGGGCAAGACCGAGACCTGGGTCTCCGACCGCACCGGCCACGACGGGCACTCGATGATCGAGCGCTACCGGCGCAAAGCGCGCACCTGGAACCTGGGGGAGCTCGGGCCTCTCTAAGCGGCGATCCCGGAGCTTGCGTCCACTGAACCTCCGGTTAGGATTTCCCCACGAATTCCCCATGGATTCACCGCACGGGTGGCGAAACTGGCAGACGCAGCGGATTTAGGTTCCGCCGCCGCAAGGCGTAGGGGTTCGACTCCCCTCCCGTGCACTTTCATAGACTTGGGCAATGGCTGCGCAACAGGCGATCCACCGCCGTGGGGCAATCGTGGGGCAATCGACCGGTGCACCGCGAGCTCGGGGATGGTCATGTGCATGGGCGCCAGGTCGCCCTGCTGCTGCGCGATCCACGTCGCCGCGGTGCGCCTGTACTTCTGCTTCATGGAGTCGCCGTGACCGGTGCGCTGCTGGCACCACTCCCAGGTGCGGCCGCTCGCCAGCGAGACGGTGATGAAGGTGGCCCGAAGATCGTGGGCACGCATCCGGAGCCGGTTCTTCGACCCGGCGAAGAGCTTCGGCCGGTCGACCTCAGCGTGCACCTTCAGGTCGTCGCGGAGCTGCGCCGCGAGGTGGTCGACGTTCAGGCCCACGCCCTCGTCGTCGACGAAGACGCGGTCAGTCGCCTTCGCGTTGGGGCGGAAGTGCTTGCGCCAAATCGCGAGAGCCTCGAGGACGTCGGGACGCATGTCCCACGCGCGAGGCTTGTCCGTCTTGTTCTCGTCGAGATCGACGCGGTTGTGGACCAGGTCGACGTCTGCCCAGGTGAGCCGCGCGAGCTCGTCGGTCCGCATGCCCTCCCGCGTGAGGAACCCGTAGGCCATCCGGCGCAGCAGCGAGACGTCGACGCAAGTGATCAGAGCGCGTTCCTCGTCCGGGTACAGGCACTCCTTCGCCTTCTCGTCCCCGGGCCTCGGCAGCCATCCGCGAGGGATCGGGGTCGTCTTCACCCACTTACCTGGGTAGACGGCGAGGTTCATCAGCCGCGACATCACCTGGGCGACGTGGCGACGGGTACCCGCGGAGAGTTTTGGCGACAGGTTCGCCATCACGACCTCGGCGTGATGGAGCGCGAAGTCGTCAAGCCGGACGTCGGTCACGTGCGGGAGCACATGCAAACGCAGCAACTCCTCGTCGCGCGTCGCCGATCGCTTCTCTCGGACGTGGTCGGGGTACTTCTTCGCGAGGTCTCCGTCGGTCCACTCCTTCGCGAACGCGCCGAACGTCGGGCACGCACTCTTCTCGCGCGCCTGTCCCGCGCAGAGGGTGTCGACCGCGACGCAGACGGCTTCCCAGGGGCGTCCTGCGCGAGCCTTGGCGCCCATCTCGAGGAGCTGCTCGATCTCCCCGGCGTGCCCAGCCCTCCGTAGCCTCGCGGCGATGCTCGCGAGCGCCTTGCAGCGCACGAGCGCGTCGTCCTCGTTCACGCACGTCGTCAGGATGAAGTCGCGCCGGTCCCGGCCCTCGATGGTCACCCGAGCGGCGAAGCCGTCGGCCAGGTGTCGCAGTTCTCCGGTTGCTTCCTTCGGCATTGTGGCCTCGTCACTTGTGCGCACGACGTGGATCGTTCGAACGATTTCTCTTCGGCTTCGTAGCGATACCGTGCTCGGCCTCGAGTGCGTCAAGGCCGTGGAGGATGGCGGCACGGAAGACGCTCGCGCGACCCGACGCGTAGCCCTTCCCGGAGAGGAGCTCGACGAGCGCGGTCGCGCGCCGAAGGACCGCGTTCGGAACGCGAACCGTGATCTGCGATGTGTCGGCGACGGGCCGTCCGGTGCGAGCCATGACTCTGCCGTAGCGGACTTGTTGAATGTCGTCAATATCTATGTGATCTTGTCAACTGTCGCGACAGTTGCCGGGGCGCGATGGTCTCGCGTCGCAGGAGCGCCTACGGTTCGGAGCCGACCATGAAGCTCGACAGAGATGCTCTCGCGAAGCAGTGGAACGTAGAGCTCACGCTCAGGCGTCACCGCCGCGTCCTCGCGCAGCTGTTTCCCCCTGAGAATCCACGGAGCCCCGCGATGTGGCGCCTGGCGATCATTCGCGACGACCTCGACTACGAGTGCGACAACTCACGCATCGCGGTCGGAGACCTGGTGGCCGACGGGGACCCCGACGCGCTGTGGCGGTTTGCGTACTTCTTGCGGCGCCTGTCCGTCAGCGTCTTGGAGGCCAAGCATCTCTTCGACGCCGAGATCGGTAGGACCCTCAAGAGACAGGCGCTCCAGCACTTCCACCGGCGACCGCTCTACAGGAGCTTCCTCGAGCTCATCAAGAAGCTGAACTCGATCGAGAAGATCCTGGAGCCTGTTCGCAACAGCCTTGGCGCTCACGTTCGGCCGGAGGACGCGAACCCTGAAGCGGGCACCGAGTCGTACGCCGTGCGGGGACTTCGCACGCACCGCGGGATGTCCGGGGAGATCATCGTCAACGACGCGGCGCAGTTCGGGACGTCGTACCGCGAGTTCACGCGGTACTCGTTCCTCTTTCCGTGGCCCGAGGTCGTGGATGGCGACGGCTTGAACGAGAAGGCCACGTCATTCGTCCAGCCCGTCCTCGAGACCACGCGTCACCTGCTGGCCGCGATGGACGCAGTGCTTCACACGTTCTGGCTGGACATCAGGGCGATCCCACCCGTCACGTAGCTCGCGGGGGCTCGTCCGAAGAGCACGGCGGGTTCACCGGACATCGACAAGGCCGCGGCGGCGGCGAGGAAGAGCCGCAAGAGGAAGTAGAACGCGCTCCGCGCTATTCTTGCGCGGCCGCCATGAGTGACGCGACCGCCCTCGCCACCTTGCGCCGTGAGGTCGAGGAGCGGCGCAAGGAGTACCTGGCGGCGGTCACCGCGGCCACGCGAGCAAGATCAAGCTGCGCAGGATCTGCCACGCCACCAGGATCCCGGTGGAGCAGATGCTCCGGCTCACGGTGTCCGGGTTCGTCGGCGCGCGACGCCCGAGCGTGCCGCTGCCGCTGCTGCGCGAGGTGCCCGGGTTCTTCCCCTTCCTTCGCGATGAGCGGGGGCTGAGTTCGGAGTCGCTGCGTCACTACGCCCACTATCTCCGGTCGTTCGAGCGGTACCTCGCAAGGATCCGGTTTGCTCACTTGGGCGACGTCACTCCTCTCGTCCTCACGGCCTTCGTGACCGAGAGCGCGAAGACCCTTGCGCCCGCCAGCATGCTGAGCCTCGTCACGACTCTGCGGACGCTGCTTCGGTTCATGCATCGCGAGGGCGTGATCGACATGGACATCAGCCGCACCGTGGAGGGGCCGCTCATCTATCGAGACGCCGGACTGCCGCGGTCGATCGCCTGGGCCGACGTCAGCCGTGTCCTGGCGACCGTCGATCGTCGCAGCGCGCTCGGCAAGCGCGATTACGCGATCCTGCTTCTCCTGGTCTCGTACGGCCTTCGTGCCGGCGAGGTCGCGCGGTTGGCGCTCGATGACATCGATTGGCGCCAAGGAAGGCTGCGGGTTTCTGCGCGGAAGGCCGGGAACTCGACCTCGTATCCAATCTCCGATGCCGTCGGCGAGGCGATCGCCGCCTACCTCAAGGGCGCGCGGCCGAGCAGCAGTCACCGACAGGTGTTCGTCAGTACGGCGCCTCCCTTTGTCCCCGCG
>ODAK010002540.1_pt1 | contig 19239 bp, 19 predicted proteins | sample 1539591 | NCBI WGS metagenome assembly ODAK01 (sample SAMEA3539303, study PRJEB22396) | soil metagenome | biome: tundra; feature: field; material: soil | place: USA | collected 2010-05 | depth 0.15 m | reverse complement strand
ATTACTTAATTTTTCAATTTTATAATTTTTCAATCTTTCAATTAAAAAAAATAAAATATAAACAAAACTTAGGAGGAACAAAGCTATAGCAGCACCATTTAACCCCAATGCCGGAAAATTTGTAAAGCCTGCAGGAAGTGCGCCACCAATAGATCGCCGATTTGGCAAAGGTGGACAAAGAAGAAAAGAAGATTTACACAACATTAATGGACGGATAAGAGCCAAAGAAGTACGTGTAATTGCTGAAGGAATTGAACCGGGTGTTTATCCAATTGAAAAAGCTTTAGAAATTGCGAGAAACTTAGGATTAGACTTAGTTGAAATTTCGCCAAATGCCGAACCGCCTGTATGTAGAGTTGTTGATTATAAAAAGTTTTTATACGATCAAAAGAAAAAACAAAAAGAGCTTAAAGCAAAAGCTGCGAAAACAGTAATTAAAGAAATTCGATTCGGTCCGCAAACAGATGATCATGATTTCACATTTAAGAAAAACCATGCAATAAAATTTTTACAGGAAGGAAGTAAAGTAAAAGCGTTTGTATTTTTTAAAGGACGTTCGATATTATTTAAAGAACAAGGTGAAATTTTATTATTGCGTTTTGTGAGCGAATTGGAAGAATACGGAAAACCCGAGCAATTACCAACATTGGACGGTAAAAAAATGATTATCGTAATTGCTCCGAAAAAAAATTAATAAAATAATTAACAATTAACAATTATTAAGATGCCTAAAATGAAAACGCATTCCGGTGCTAAAAAAAGATTCTCTTTAACCGGAACAGGAAAAGTTAAAAGAAAACATGCTTTCAAAAGTCATATTTTGACAAAAAAATCAACTAAAGGAAAACGCGCATTAACTCATTCGGGATTAGTTGATGATACGGATTTGCCACGTGTGAAAGCAATGTTGACAATTGGGAAATAGTTATAAGTGATGAGTTATAAGTGATAAGTATTTCTTTTATAACTCATAATTCATAACTTATAATTCATAACTAAAAAAATACAGTTCAATTAAATAATAACCAGGTACTCAGCATTAAGACTTTTTTAATTAAGAGCGCTGAACCCAAAAAACTAAAACAAACATGCCTAGATCGGTTAACTCGGTGGCTTCAAGAGCCAGAAGAAAAAAAGTCCTCAAACAAACTAAAGGTTATTGGGGTGCAAGAAAAAATGTAATTACAATCGCGAAAAATGTTCTTGAAAAAGGATTAACTTACGCTTACCGCGATAGAAAACAAAAGAAACGCAATTTCCGCGCTATTTGGATTCAACGCATCAATGCCGGCGTTCGCCCATTCGGAATGTCTTACTCCCAATTTATGGGTAAAGTTCACACAAAAAATATTGACCTGAACCGCAAGGTATTAGCCGATTTAGCAATGAACCATCCTGAAGCTTTCAAAGCAGTAGTTGAGTCGGTAAAGTAAATACAACTGCTTAATTATAGCGTCAGTATTGGAAAATAATTGTCGAATTTTATATTCAGAAGATATGCAACATAATCATCTGATAGAAAAAAACTTAGAATTATTAATCTCTTCTTTTGTAACAAAATAGTTAAAAAACAAAAAAACTCCTTAAAAAAATGTAAGGAGTTTTTTTATTTCAGAAAAAAAATGAAGATATAATAACTATTTTCTTATTTACTCATTTCGTGAGAAGCTTCAACAGTATGTTTGCAACATTCTTTTTTATTCGCAACACCTGCATGTTTCATGCAAACGGCTTTTTCTTCTGCTGAACATTTCATTGAATCGCAATATGCGGCACATTCTTCTGCACTCATGTGAATTACTTTATCCATATCGCAAGTCATGGTAGAGTCCTGTTTGCAGCATTCTTTTTTCATCATCATGCTGCATTCTGCGGGCATTTCTTCGCAGCCACTTTCTGATTCAGAGGAAACAACGGCAATGTACGGAGCAATGACTAATGACACGATAGACATTAATTTGATTAAAATATTCATGGAAGGACCTGAAGTATCTTTAAATGGATCACCAACAGTATCGCCTGTTACAGAAGCTTTGTGTGGTTCTGATTTTTTGTAGAACATTTCACCATTAATCATTACACCTTTTTCGAATGATTTTTTCGCATTGTCCCAAGCGCCACCTGCATTGCTTTGGAAGATACCCATCAACACACCGGATACTGTCACACCTGCTAACAAACCACCAAGCATTTCTGCGGAACTGGCATTAGCAAACATACCTTTAAAACCAAAACCTACCAATAATGGAGTTAATAATGCAATGGCTCCCGGCAGCATCATTTCACGAATAGATGCTTTGGTGGAAATAGCAACACATTTTTCATATTCAGGTTTTGCTTTGTATTCCATAATTCCGGGTATTTCACGGAACTGACGGCGAACTTCCTGAACCATATCCATGGCAGCTTTACCAACTGCTTGGATACACAATGCGGAGAAAATAAAAGGGATCATCCCTCCAACAAATAATGCAGCTAAAACAGGAGCTTTGTAAATATCAATGGCATCGATCCCTGCAACACCCACAAATGCCGCAAACAATGCCAATGATGTTAATGCTGCCGAAGCAATTGCAAATCCTTTTCCGGTAGCTGCTGTGGTGTTACCAACTGCATCTAAATTATCGGTACGTTCACGAACTTCGGGAGGTAATTGACTCATTTCCGCGATACCGCCTGCGTTATCTGCTATAGGCCCGAATGCATCAATTGCTAATTGCATTGCAGTTGTTGCCATCATGCCTGCTGCTGCAATGGCAACACCATATAATCCTGCAAAATAGTAAGAACCCATAATACCTCCTGCCAATGTTAAAATGGGGATAACAGTAGATTTCATTCCTACAGCTAAACCACCAATAATATTAGTCGCATGTCCGGTACCTGATTGTTGAATAATAGATAATACAGGAGCTTTACCCATTGCTGTATAATATTCCGTTACAATACTCATGATAGCGCCCACCACTGAACCAACAACTATTGCAAAGTAAACATTAAGGTTAGAGAATTCATATCCGCGCATATTTAATTGTTCAGGTAACATATACATTACAATGAAATAAGATGCAACAGTTGTAATAATAATAGAAGACCAGTTACCAAGATTCAAAGCCATTTGAACATTAGATTTTTCATCTTTAATACGAACGAAAAAAGTGCCTATAATAGAAAAAACAATTCCTAATCCGCAAATTACCATTGGTAATAATATGGGTGACATACCGCCAAAATTATCTGAAGACGCATCAATCTCTTGTCCTAACACCATTGTAGCAAGGATAGTAGCCACATACGAACCGAATAAATCAGCGCCCATACCTGCAACATCACCTACGTTATCACCTACGTTATCAGCAATGGTAGCAGGGTTGCGAACATCGTCTTCAGGAATGCCTGCCTCTACTTTACCAACCAAATCAGCGCCTACGTCAGCAGCTTTTGTGTAAATGCCGCCACCAACACGAGCAAACAAAGCAATGGATTCAGCGCCTAATGAAAAACCTGTTAATACTTCAATGGCTGTTTTTACAGTATCCTTACCCAAATCACTAAATATTTGTAAGAAAGCTATGAATAAACCGCCAAGTCCTAATACAGCTAAACCTGCAACACCAAGTCCCATAACGGTTCCGCCTGTGAAAGAAACTTTTAATGCTTGCTTTAAGCTGGTACGTGCGGCTTGTGTAGTACGAACATTTGCTTTTGTCGCAACCTTCATTCCGATGTATCCTGCTGTCGCAGAAAAAACGGCTCCAATAATAAATGCAATTGCGATAATCCAACTAGAATGAATTTCTTTACCATTAATTTCGTGTATTGTTCCCGAATAGGCTAATAATATAGCTGCGAATACAACAAAATAACTAAGCACTTTCCATTCGGCTTTTAAAAACGCCATAGCTCCATCGGCAATATATCCGGCTAGTTCCTGCATTTTAGCATCACCGGCATCTTGCTTGCTTACCCAAGCTGATTTCATCGCCATTACTATCAATCCCAAAACTCCTAATACCGGAGCCAAATAAATTACATACTCGTTCATACTGTTTGTTGTTTGTTGTTAGCCCCTGCCCTAAAGGGAGTTTATTTGTTTTTTCACCCTTTAGGGAAGGGGCAAACTTTTTTTAAAATTCGGGTGCAAACTTATACAAAATCTGCCGAATATCAAAAACAAGAAAATAGGAAAGCTTTAACCAAACAATTTTCAATCATATTTGGTAGATTCCATTTATTTACCGTTATTTGCAGTCCGAAAAAAATAATTACACCATATTAAAAAAAATACGATGTCAAGAGTTTGCGAAATAACAGGAAAAAAGTCAATTGTGGGTAATAAAGTTTCTCACTCTAACACTAAAACAAAGAGAAGATTTAATGTGAATCTTCAGGTTAAAAAATTTTTTTTACCTGAAGAAAACAAATGGGTAACATTGCGTTTATCTACTTCAGCATTGCGTACCATCAATAAAAATGGCATTACTGCTGTTATTAAAGAAGCGAAAGCACAAGGCTTTATGAAGAAATAATTAATCAATTTGATGATTTGAAAATTTGAAAATGTATAAATTAATTTTCAAATTTTCAAATCAAAAAATTTTCAAATCAAAAAAAAATGGCAAAAAAAGGAAATAGAATTCAGGTGATTATGGAATGTACCGAGCATAAAACAACCGGCAGACCGGGAACTTCTCGTTATATTACCACTAAAAATAAAAAGAACACCACCGAAAGATTAGAATTGAAAAAATACAATCCTATCTTAAAAAAAGTAACCGTGCATAAAGAAATTAAATAAATTTAGATATGAATTATAAGTTATGAGTTATAAGATAAAAAAATTATCATTTACTTAAACTCATAACTTATATCTCATAACTTATAACTCAAAAAACAATGGCAAAAAAAGTAGTTGCAACGCTAAAGTCGGGTAAAGGAAACAACTTTACAAAAGTAATTAAAATGGTAAAATCGCCTAAAACAGGCGCATACTCTTTTAAACAAGAAATCGTACACAACGATCATATCAAGGATTTTTTAGCTTCTAAATAATTTTCTTGATTACACTTATTGTAAAAGCTTCCTCCAAATAAGGGAGCTTTTATTGTTTGCGGATGAATCAAAGCAGTTATGAGTTATAAGAGAAAAACAACATTATCATTTGAGTTTTTATTTCTTTTTTATATCACTAATTCATAACTTTTAACTCATAACTTATAACTTTTTTTAATGAGTATTTTAAGTTTTTTCAGTAAAGAAAAAAAAGAAAGTTTAAATAAAGGACTTTTTATTACCAAGCAAAGCTTTTTTAGCAAATTGGCAAATGCCATTCGTTTTAAAGCTACGATTGATGATGAAGTACTCGAAAATTTAGAAGAAATACTTTTAACCTCCGATGTCGGTGTTGATACATCACTTCGTATTATTGAACGAATAAAAAAACGTGTTGCTCAACAACGCAAAATCGAAACATCCAAACTCAACGAAATTTTACGCGAAGAAATTGCGGAACTGATAGTATCCAATGGTACTGAGAATAAACAGGATTTTGAATTACCGGTGGGTAAAAAGCCTTATGTAATAATGGTAGTTGGCGTTAACGGTGTTGGCAAAACCACTACCATCGGTAAATTATCACATCAGTTTATTAAATCAGGTAAAAGTGTGGTGATAGGAGCTGCTGATACATTCCGTGCAGCAGCCGTTGATCAGATTAAAATATGGTGTGAGCGCACCGGCGCAACGCTTGTTTCACAGGGTATGAATGCTGATCCTGCTTCTGTCGCTTTCGATACGCTTACTTCGGCGATTGCAAAAAAATCGGATGTGGTGATTATTGATACTGCAGGACGTTTGCACAACAAAGTGAATTTGATGAATGAACTTACAAAAATTAAAAATGTGATGCGTAAAATAATGCCTGATGCACCACACGAAATTTTGTTGGTATTAGACGCTTCCACAGGGCAAAACGCGATTGAACAATGCAAACAATTTACCGCCGCCACCGAAGTGAACGCACTGGCATTAACCAAATTGGATGGCACCGCTAAAGGTGGCGTAGTGATTGGCATTTCAGACACATTTAAAATTCCTGTAAAATATATTGGTGTAGGTGAGAAGATGGAAGATTTGCAAGTGTTTAATAAAAATGAATTTGTTGATAGCTTATTTAAATAACAAAATAAACCTATGACCTATTTTGAATCCGAAAAACTAAAACAAATCATTGCACTAAGTGGCATTGTTATTCTTGGTTCCTTTATTCTTTTATCGCTGACAAGCTTTATTCCAGCCTTATTGGGCGCTATCATTTTTTATATCATCTGCTCCCCTTTGATGAATTATTTACATGTTAAAAAAAACATGAAGAAAGGATTAGCAATATTTATTGTCATTCTTTTATCGTTTTTAGTCATAATCGTTCCTGTTTTTAGCATGACCAACTTATTAATTTCAAAACTCGGTCAACTTCTTTCTAACAGCACTGACGTTTTTTTTAAAGCTCATAATGCAAACATTTATATAAAAGAACATTTTGGTTTTAATATACTAAGCCCTGAAAATATAGTTAAAGCGCAGGAAAAAATCACCAATATTATTCCAAATCTTTTAAACCAAACTTTTACTATTATAGCGGATATTGCAATAATGTATTTTATTCTTTTTTATTTACTTTATACCGAGCATCATCTTAAAAATATAATCATAAGTTACTTCCCTTATAAAAAGGAAAATACTGAATTATTTGTTAAAGAACTTGTTTCACAAACATATTCAAATGTAATAGGTGTGCCTTTGTTAATGATTGTCCAAGGTGTGTTCTCTATAATCGCTTTTTATATTTTTGGGTTACAAGAACCTATTTTTTGGGGAATCATGTCCGGCTTTTTATCCTTCATACCATTTATTGGAACAGCGATAATATGGCTACCTGCAGGCTTAGTTCAGCTATCCATAGGCGAACCATGGCAAGGGATAGGTTTATTAATTTATGGAGCTGTTGTAATTACCAATGTTGATAATATATTTCGTTTTTTAATTCAAAAAAAAATTGCCGATGTTCATCCTTTAATAACCGTATTTGGAGTGATTATAGGACTTAATTGGTTTGGACTTCCCGGATTAATTTTCGGTCCAATATTGATTTCTTATTTTTTAATTATGATACGAATTTATCGGCTTGAATTTGGGAGAAGAAGTATTTTGCATAATGAAAATGATACATTAAGTAAATCTGAAATTGAAAACAAAAACACTTAAAAAAAATAAAATAAATGTGGTAACACTTGGCTGCTCAAAAAATATTGTGGATAGCGAAGTGTTGATGGGACAATTAAAAGTCAATAATTTTGATGTGACACATGAAAGCACTAAGAACGATGCAAGCATTGTAATCATTAATACTTGCGGATTTATTGACAACGCCAAACAAGAAAGTATTGATACCATTATTCGTTATGCCAACGCGAAAAAAGCAGGATTAGTTGACAAAGTATATGTTACAGGTTGTTTGAGCGAACGATATAAACCTGAATTAGAAAAAGAAATTCCCAATGTTGACGCTTATTTCGGGACAAGAGAATTACCTCGCTTATTAAAAACATTGAAAGCCGATTACAAACATGAATTGGTCGGCGAAAGATTATTAACCACCCCGCATCATTATTCTTATTTTAAAATATCCGAAGGTTGCGACAGACCTTGTTCTTTTTGCGCGATACCATTGATGCGTGGCGCGCATATTTCAAAGCCTATTGAAGAGTTGGTAAAAGAAGCAAAATACTTAGCGAAAAATGGCACAAAGGAATTAATGCTCATTGCTCAGGATTTAACGTATTACGGTTTGGATATTTATAAAAAACGTAGTTTATCCGAACTCTTAAAAAATCTTTCTGATGTGGAAGGTATTGAGTGGATTCGTTTGCATTATGCGTTTCCAAGCGGTTTCCCGATGGATGCATTGGATGTTATGAATGAGCGTAAAAATATTTGTAACTATCTGGACATGCCTTTGCAACACATTACCGATGCTATGTTGAAGAGTATGCGAAGAGGAACTACCAAACAAAAAACCATTGATTTGGTAAATAAAATTCGTGATAGAGTTCCGGGCATTAACATCCGAACTACACTGATTGCGGGTTATCCGGGAGAAACAGAAAAAGACCATCAGGAAATGTTGGACTGGGTGGAGCAAACCCGTTTCGATAGATTAGGAATATTTTCGTATTCGCATGAAGAAAATACCCACGCTTATTTATTGAAAGATAATATTCCGGCAAAAACAAAACAAGCCAGGGCGGAAGCTGTAATGGCTTTGCAGCAAGGTATTTCGTTTGATTTGAATCAACAAAAGATTGGTAAAACATTCAAAGTATTATTTGATAAAAAAGAAGGAGATTATTTTATTGGTCGTACCGAATTTGATTCGCCCGAAGTGGATAATGAAGTGCTTGTAAGAGCTGACAATAATTATATTCGTGTTGGAGATTTTGCAAATGTTAAAATTACTTCGGCTGAAGATTATGATTTATTTGGGGAAGTGGAGTTAGGTTAGAATTTTTTTCAAATATCAGTACAACTCCGTTTGCAAACCTTCAATCCTCAGTTGTTAATCATTTTATATCTCAAACAGTATCTTTTATACATCCGAAGTTTAGTTCACCGAAAGCGTTAAATCATCTATTAACTTTAATACATATTCCAATTGCTGCTCGCGTGTAAGCTCAGAGTTATCAAGCACTATAGCGTCTTTTGCCTGAACCAAAGGATTTTCTTTACGATGCGTATCTTCATAATCGCGATGAATCAAATTTAATTTTACATCACCGTACGCAATGTGTTGACCTTTGGATGTTAACTCATCAAACCTTCTCTGAGTGCGGATATCAGTATCGGCAGTCATAAATATTTTTAATTCGGCGCTCGGGAAAACATTGGAACCAATATCACGTCCATCCATTACAATTCCTCCGTTTTTTCCTAATTCGCGTTGAATAGCAATCATTTTTACACGCACCTCATGAATAGCGCTTACCTCGCTAACATTATTGGATACTATCATTTGGCGAATTTCTTTTTCCACATTTTCAGCATTCAAAAAAGTATCAGAAGATTTGGTATGAGAATTAAATTCAAAACTAAGTTTTATTTCAGGTAATAACTTGATAATTTCTTCGGGCAGAAAACTATGATTGTCTTTTATCAAACCTTTCCTAAGCGCATACAATGTAACACAGCGATACATAGCCCCGGAATCAACATAAGCGTATCCCAAATGAGCCGCCAAAGCCTTTGCTAATGTGCTTTTTCCACAAGAAGAATATCCATCAATGGCTATGGTGATTTTAGACATTTTTTAAAATTACAGATTTACAGATTGCAAATTACAGATTAAAAAAAGATTGACACATATTAAATTAGCAATGCCAACTTGTAATTTTTTAATTTGCAATTTGTAATTTTATATGATAATTATTTTTTTGAATAAAAATTGTTGATATCACAACTGATTGAAAAATTATTAGATGCGCCCGCTAAGCTATAAACGGCGCGACCATAGCTGACATGAAACTTATAAACCCGAAGTCCGAAACCGAATGAAAAACCAGTCATGCCTGTTTTTTCAGGTATCTTCAACTCTTTTCTGCGTTGATAATTATAACCTACACGCAGGAAAAAATTTTTGGTTAGCGCAAACTCCCCTCCTATCACAATATGCCGCATTAATTTATCTCCAAATAGTTGGACTTTATTTTGTTTAATTGCTGCGCTGGTAAGCGAATCAACAGTTAAAGTAGGATTATTGGGGTCGTGGATTGTTAAATTCCATTGCTCCAAGTTTTGATAAGTTACCGAATAACGAAAGGGAACATGCTTTGGTTTTTTTGAAAATCCTATCTGCATATCAAACGGAAGTTTTTCTCTGTTGCCCTTGATATAAGGTTTCCATTGATAACCTGCATTTTTAATAACCGCAGCAATAGTAAAATCGCGTAAGGGACGGTTATAAATTAAACCCAAATCAACAGCGGAGCCTACGGAAGTATAGGCATCTAAATTTGAATAAATTGTTTTTAAAGTGGTGCCAACAGTTAAATTGGAATCAAATACCGAACGCGCATACGATAAATTTAGACTCATTTCATTCGAGCTGAAAGTGCCGTAAGTATTACCTATTTCATCGGCACGAATAAATTTTCCATAATTTAAGTACTGAATTCCTGCACTGAAATTTTCGTTTTTTCGTATATTTTTAGCAAATGCTGCATAGCCATAATTGATATCGGCAAAATAATTAATGTAACTCATCGCTACATTATTATTCATTGTATCGGTAAGTAATGCAGGGTTAACAAAGGAAACATTCAAATCATGGTCTCTCGTTGAAATAAGATTACCTCCCAAAGCGGTAACTCTGGCTGATATCGGTAAGGTTAAAAATTTATAGGTATTGATAGTTCCAACTTGCGAAAAAGCTGCAACACTTGTCATGGTAACAAAAAATAATAAAAATAATTTTCGAATGTTCATTACCACAAAGTAAATAAAAATTGTTGGGTTTTGAACGTGCTTAGTGAGGAATTATTGTAAAAGATAAATGCAAACACGTAAGTATAAATTACCTCCAATTATAAAAATTTATTTCTTTACTTTTACAGCACTATGTTTTTAGATTTTTTTTACTTATTGAAAAAATATGGAATACCTGTTAGTCTACAGGAATATCTCAGTATGCTCGAAGCTGTGCAAAAGGGCTTACCCGGCAATAGCGTAGATAATTTTTATTCGCTTTGCAAAACCACATTGATAAAACATGAACAGCATTACGATAAATTTGATCAGATTTTCGGTGCTTTTTTTAAAGACATGAAAACCCTTGAACTTGCTCCGCCTCTGCAACAATTGTTTGATGATGAATGGATAAAGAAAAATATAGATAGAGTATTTACCGAAGAAGAAAAAGCGTTGATAGAATCATTGGGAGGCTTAGAAAAATTGATGGAGCGTTTCAAACAATTGCAGGAGGAACAAAAAGAACGACACGAAGGAGGCAACAAATGGATAGGCACCGGCGGCACTTCCGCCTTTGGCAATAGCGGATACAACCCTGAAGGGATGCGGATAGGCGGCGAAAGCACACATAAAAAAGCGATTAAAGTATGGGAAAAACGTGAATTCAGAAATCTCGCCGACAATGTAGAATTAAATACACGCAATGCAAAATTGGCGTTGCGGCAACTCCGGCTTTGGGCGCGTGAAGGCGCTTTGGAAGAATTGGATTTGAATACTACCATCCAGAAAACCGCTGAGAATGCGGGAATGCTGAATATTGAAATGGTGCCTTCCAAAAAAAATCATGTAAAAGTATTGTTGTTCTTTGATGTTGGCGGTTCTATGAATCCTTTTGTAAAAACATGTTCCGAATTATTTTCGGCAGCTAAATCAGAATTTAAACAGTTGGAATATTTTTATTTTCACAACTGTATTTACGAACATCTATGGCAAAATAATCAGATGCGTTGGGGACATGAAATTCCTACCATGGATATTTTTTTAAAATACAATAGCTCTTACAAAGTAATCATCATAGGTGATGCGTATATGTCGCCTGTCGAAATTGTTTACAAAGGCGGAAGTGTTGACCATCACAACGAAGAGACAGGAGCATCGTGGATACAACGTATCACTGCACATTTTCCGAATTGTGTTTGGATAAATCCGATTGCTGATGCTGAATGGAGTTATTCTGAATCCGTACAAATCATAAAACAATTAATGAACAACCGTATGTATCCATTAACAATAGAGGGATTGGGACGCGCGATAAAAAATTTAATGTCTAAAACACAACACAAGCAATAAATAGACTATATATAAGGTAATTAATTGCAATTTTTAAAAATAAAATTCATATTTAACGCGTCATTGCGAGGAACGAAGCAATCTAATTAATTGGTTTGATGTGAGATTGCTTCGTTCCTCGCAATGACGCTCCTAATAAGGATTTATACAAAATACGCATAATGCTAACATTTAAACTTATATAAAGTCTAAAATTTAAATTACCTTCTTGCTTTTGCAGCTTCTTTTTTTACCATGCCCTTATAACCCATAGCTATTACTTTTATTACCATTGTAGGAAAAAGACGCTTTACTGAAAACAAAACTTTCGCGGAAAAAGGATGAATAATATAAAATGTTTTTTTGCCAGCTTCGTTTAATATTTTTTGCGCTACTTCTTCGGGTTCTATTCCTGACTTATCTACCATTTTTTGTCCCGCTTCTTTTTGCGCCTGATTGCCGCGACTGTGTTGCATTACATTTGTTTTGAAAAATGTAGGACATACCACAGAAACATTTACATTTTCTCCTTTCAGTTCTGAATATAAAGTTTCGGAAAGTGATAATACTGCCGCTTTCGTAACATTGTATGGCGACATAGACGGAAGATTTGCAAATGCGGCAGCGCTGGCTATGTTGATGATGTGTCCTGATTTTTGTTGTTTCATAAAAGGAACAAAATGATGACAACCAAATATAACTCCCATCTGATTTATGCTTACAATCCATTTCCAGTTTTCGGCTGTGTATTCTCCAAACACGCCGCCATCGCCAACACCTGCATTGTTTATCAATAAATCTATTCCGCCTATCGCGGATAAAAATTCTTTTGCAACAGTCGCATATCTATCACTGTCGGAAACATCCAACAAATACACAATTGATTTTCCACCGGCTTTTTCAATCAAGGCTGCCGTTTCTTTTAAGCCCGATTCGCTGATGTCTGCAATGCCTATGGTCCAGTCGTTTCCGGCTAATTCAAGACTTAATGCTCTGCCTAAGCCTCCTCCGGATCCGGTGATGAATGCTCTTTTTTTAGGATACGTTTTACTTAATTTGTAGGTTGTTGCTGACATTAATATAAATATTAGTTGTTAATTATGAATGGTTATTTGATATTTTACGAATACAAGTTTACGCATTTTTTTAATTTTAATTGTAACTTTGAAGCCTTAATATATAACATATAATGAGCATCCAAAAAATGGAATCGATTTTATTAAATTCTAATATATCCAAAGAATTAAAAAATATCGCTGAAAAAGTTTACAATGAAGAGCGTATTACTTTTGATGAAGGCGTATTGTTGTATAAGCAAGGAGAATTAGGCTTCTTAGGCTCTTTGGCGAATTATATTCGTGAAAAGAAGAATGGAAATTATGTTTATTTTAATCGCAATTTTCATATTGAACCGACTAACATTTGTGTGTTCGATTGTAAATTTTGTTCCTATTCACGATTGCTGAAACAAAAGAGTGACGCGTGGGAATTGTCGGAAGATGAAATTCTAAATTTGGTTCGCAATTATAAAGGTAAACCTGTTACTGAAGTACACATTGTAGGCGGTGTTCATCCCAAAATGGGTTTGATGTATTTTGCTGGTTTAATTAAAAAAATAAAAACAATTCTCCCTGATATTCACGTGAAAGCCTTTACTGCTGTGGAGTTGGAGTATATGTGCCGTAAAGCGAAAGTAAGTTATGTGGAAGGATTACAAATTTTAAAAGAACATGGACAAAATTCTTTACCCGGTGGTGGTGCTGAAATATTTGATGAAGAAATCCGTAAAGAAATTTGTGATGATAAATGTACTTCTGCCGAATGGTTGGAGATACACGAAACAGCGCATCAATTAGGAATGCCATCCAACGCAACGATGTTGTATGGGCATATCGAAGATTTTGAACATCGTATTGATCACATGAATCGCCTTCGTACATTGCAAGACAAGACAAATGGGTTTAACACATTCATCCCGTTAAAATTCCGTAACAAGGATAATCAAATGAGTTATCGTCCTGAAATAAGTGTGATTGAAGATTTGCGAAATTATGCTGTGTCACGTATTTTTATGGATAATTTTTCGCATCTGAAAGCCTATTGGCCTATGATTGGAAGGACAACCGCTCAGTTATCATTATCATTCGGTGTGGATGATATTGATGGAACTATTGATGACTCAACAAAAATTTACACGATGGCTGGTTCCGAAGAGCAGTCGCCGGTTTTAACTACTCAAGAATTAGTTGAAATGATTAAACAAGTAAATCGTACACCGATTGAACGCGATACTTTATACAACGTGATTACGGATTATAGCCTATTTTAGTCGGTAAGTCATAAAAAAAGATTTATGAAAAAGAAAACAATTTTTCTATGTTCCATAATCGCAATTACTTTTGTTGCTTGCGAAAGAGTACCTATTACAGGTCGGAGACAAGTAAGCCTGATTCCTGAATCGGAAATGATTGGAATGAGTTTGACAAGTTATAATGAATTTTTAACTAAAAATCCTGCTGTTCCCGCAAACGATGCCAACGAACAATTGGTAAAAAAAGTAGGTAATAATATTGCTAATGCAGTAGAAGCGTTTATGAAGCAACAAGGACTTTCTTCCCGCTTGGCAGGATATAAATGGGAGTTTAATTTAGTAAATGAAAATACCGTAAATGCTTGGTGTATGCCGGGTGGAAAAGTAGTTGTGTATTCCGGTTTGCTGGCTGTTACTCAAACTGAAACCGCATTAGCCTGTGTGTTGGGGCACGAGATAGCACATGCTGTTGCACGTCATGGAAATGAACGTATGAGTCAAGCGATGATTGTGCAGGCAGGCGGAGTGGCATTGGATGTAGCACTTTCACAAAAAACGCAACTTACAAGAGATTTATTTGCACAGTCGTATGGTATAGGTTCTCAGCTTGGAACATTAAAATATTCCCGGACTCATGAAAGTGAAGCCGATAAAATGGGCTTGGTATTTATGGCTATGGCAGGCTATAACCCGCAGGAAGCCGTTGCTTTTTGGGAACGTATGGAAAAATCGAATACCGGGAAAAAGCCGAATGAATTATTAAGTACGCACCCAAGTGATGAAACAAGAGTTGCAGATATTAAGAAATTTTTGCCTCAGGCAATGAAATATTATAAGCAAATATAAGAGAATTTACTCCGGAACAATTTTATCGCAATGCAATCTAAATGTTTAATAAAACTTCACTAAATGCTCCACTACATTTGCATTTGTTTTTAATGCATCATACACTTCATAATCAACACGTGGTTGAAGTTGAGACATAGCCGATGCTTGTTGTGCTTTGTAATCTTTTAGAGCCGGGGCATCGGTAACAGATGCTGTATAAATAACAAACACTCCTGCTTTACCCGCTAATGGTTTGCTCATTGTTTTTGCTTTTTGTACCGATATAGCGCCAATTACACCTGGCTCGTTGCCTGCGCCCGGAATTGCATTGGCTTTAAAGTTAATATTTTCCGCTTGCCCTAATTTTAATTGCATTTTAGTTGCAATTGCGGTAATCAAAGAACCGCCAGCCATTGCGGTGTTCAACTCCTTAGCAAACAATTCTGCTTTTTTTTCTTTTATAACTTTAGCTGTTACATCATCTTTCACTTGTTCTAATTCGGCGAATCCTTTTTCTTTTACATCTGTAATAACAGCAACAACATATTTATTTCCAAATTCTTTTGGTTCTGAAACGGTACCTTTTTTATTTTCATAAGCCCAACGAATTAAAGGACGCGCCGACTCAATACCCGGAATAGTTTTGTCGTTCTCCTTTATATTATCAGCAATACGTTTGTTTAATTTATTATCAATAACCGCTTGTTGGAATAAATCATTGGTAGTGTTTTTACCGGCAAATTCACTTGCCTTAAGATATATGGCTTGCATCGTTTTGCTGCTCGGCTCTAATTTACGCTCAATCGTGGCAACTTCAACTTTCTTTTGTGTTCCTTTAGTATCAAGGACTTCAATGATATGATAACCAAATTGCGATTCTACCACTAACAGCTCTCCTTTCTTGTTATCTAATCCTGCATTTTTAAATGGTTCTACAAATTGGCTATTCGCGCTTAACCAGCCATAGTCGCCACCTTTACCCGGATAATCTTCGCCTTCTTTTTTATTAGGAGGCATTTTTTTACCGCCGTCATCAGAATATTTTTCTACAAATTCCAAAAATTTTGCTCCCTTTTTTATTAAGCCTAATAAGCTGTCAGCCATTGATTTTGCCTGTAATTTAGTACGTTTGGCTGTTTCGGATGCTCCTGAACCTGCGTAGGCAATTAATATGTGGCGCACTTTAGCTGAATCAGCTGATGTTTTTACAGCAATTAATTTGAAAATTTTTAAAGTACCATTTTCTTCATATGGACCAACAACTGTTCCCACAGCTTCTTTAAACATCATGCTGTCAATTTGGGGAGATAAAGTTCCTTTGATATGAAAGCTTTCATCTATCATACGCGTATCCGATTCAGCAATAACGAATGCTGAATCTTCGGATGCTTTAGTTGTTTTAAAATTAGTTGCTATGCGCTGCATGTCTGTGTTAGCAATATCTCTATCTTCAGAAGAAGGAGAAATGTCAAACGAAACATATTCAATTTTGCGGGAGGTTTCTTGCTTATATTCACTTTGATGTGTGTTATAATATAATTTTAAATCATCGTCAGTAAAAGTAATAGAGTTGTCAGGTGCTGACGCATAATTTTTAACAACATATTGAATAGTTGAATTTGTATTTTGAGCAATAAAATCACGCTTTGTCGCTGCTGACGTTACATACAAACCTTTTTTGATAAGGTTATTATATTTTTCAATGATGCGTGTTTGTCGAACATAATTTTCTAACTGTGTCCATTGTGTTTCTTGTTCCGGATTCATTGCCTGAGTAAATTCTCTGATTTTTGCAGGGCTTAAAGCGCCGGTAATGGGGTCAGCAAAGGCTGGATTTATTTTTCCTGTTTGAGGGTCGCTGAGATTACGGATTAATGTTGGGTGTGGATGGTCAACCATTATATCATACAACTCTTCGTCAGAAACGGAAATGCCTAATTTCGCATATTCTTTATTCATTACCTCTTCATTGATGGATTGATTCCATATTTGTTGAACAATTTCATTGGTTTCATTATCTGTTAATGTTGCCCTTCTGCTATTTTGTTTTTTCATTTCAATAGCTTCTTGCACTTTTGCATTGAAAGCGGGGTACTCAATTGATTTACCTGCAATTTCACCAACAACATTATCCGAACCTCCAAAAGTGGAACTCTTCTCAAATAAACCTGTTAAAACAAATGCAAATAACGCTAAACCTACTATTGTTACTAATAATCCGGAACGCTTACGTAAACTTTCTAAAACACTCATATTGTTAATTGTTAGTTGTTAGCCCCCACCCTAAAGGGAGTTTATTTGTTTTTTTCACCCTTTAGGGAAGGGGCTAATTGTTATTATTTTTTAAAAAAGTCATCATAAGAAAGTTCTTTGTTCTCCAATGTAAATTTGGTTTTAAATAAAGTCATTACTTTTTCTCCATATAATTTTTCATATAGTTTTTTAGCCTCTTCCTTATTTGACAAAACCCGTTGCGCCGTTTGGTTTAAATCATCTTCGCTCATTGGCGTTGGATTATATTTCCCCATTTGTTCCAAAATCATTTGTTTAGTATATTCTATCACTTCCTGATTTGTTACTTCAATATTATTATCCTGAATAATTTTATTTTCAATTAACTGCCATTTTAATCCTTTCGAATACCCCTCAAATTCTGTTTCTATTTGTTCGGGCGTTACAGGTTTATCGTTCACAGCAAGAATCCAGCGTTTTAAAAATTCAGTAGGCAAATTAAAATTTATTTTATTCATTAAATGTTCCACTACATCGTTGTAAAGCTTACGCTCGCTATCGTTCACAAACATAGTTGAAAGCTCCTCTTTGATTTTCGTTTTAAATTCTTCTTCAGTAGTCAAAGTACCAACACCATAAATCTTATCGAACAATTCCTGATTTAATTCGGAGGCATTTAAGCGACTTATATTTTTTACGGTAAATTGAATTTTTGATGTCAGTTTTTCGGCAGCCTCTTTTTCTATGCCAAGCATAGAGGCAATATCCACCGGACTGTCGGACAATTTTTCTGCATCTAAAATTACTTTATCGTCTTTCTTTAAACCGATTAAAGATTTTTTAGTCGCCTCATCTTTTACACGATCAAGAAATATGGATGATGTTTTAAAAATGCCACCCGGTTTAATTTCACCTGTCGAATCTAATTCCACAAAATCACCATTCAATAAATCTTCTGCTGCCGAAAGGTCAACATTTTCAACATTTCCATAGCGTTTAGCAATATCAGAAACATATTTGTTTATTAAATTCTCATCAATCTTTACAGTCTGATAATTAAATTTATCTTTCGCTGAAAGCTCTACATTAAACTTTGGAGCAAGACCCATTTCATATAAAAACTCGAACTCTTTTTGGTTATCCCAATCAATGCTGTGTTCGCTACCGGCTTTTGGTAAAGGATTTCCAAGTAATTCAATTTTATTTTCTTTAAGATAATTAGTCAGCGAATCATTTAATAGTTTGTTTATTGCATCTACTAAAATAGATTTACCGTACATTTTTTTTATCATTCCGGTAGGAACTTTCCCCGGTCTAAATCCTGGTATTGATGCTTTTTTTTGATGTTCTTTTAAAGCGTTTTCTACTTTCGGTAAATAATCTTCAGCCACCACTTTAACTTTCAGAACGGCATTTAATTCATCAATATTTTCCTGCGTAATATTCATTTTATAAAAATTGAAAATTGATTTTTTTTATTTGTTTAAAATTTATAGGGAAACAAAAATACAAAAAAATTGATATGTAATTGCTGAAAAAAATTGCCACAGATTACACAAATTTTCACAGATTTTTTTCACAGATTAAATTCAAAAAAGAAATTTGTGTTTTCTAATCTGTGAAAATTTGTATAATCTGTGGCAAATGATTTTTTTATTTACTCTGCAATCCTGCGTATTCAGAGCCATTAATTCTTTTTATTAAAAACGAAAAAAGTCCTCCCGATATATCGGGAGGACTTTTTAGGTAAATCATATTGAATATAATTATGCTAATTTTACATTTACAGCATTTAAACCTTTTTTGCCTTCTTGTACTTCGAAAACAACTTCATCATTTTGACGGATTTCTTCCTTCAAACCTGATACGTGTACAAAAAATTCCTCACCTGAGTCATTTGCTTTAATGAATCCAAATCCTTTTGTTTCATTAAAAAACTTTACAATTCCATTTTTCATTTTAAATGATAATATTTTTGATTAATAATAGTACAAAGATAAACTAAATAAATGGAATTAGTT
>ODAK010002539.1_pt1 | contig 19243 bp, 20 predicted proteins | sample 1539591 | NCBI WGS metagenome assembly ODAK01 (sample SAMEA3539303, study PRJEB22396) | soil metagenome | biome: tundra; feature: field; material: soil | place: USA | collected 2010-05 | depth 0.15 m | reverse complement strand
TGATCGGAGAAACCGTCGCCAGAAATCCCAGGATTGAGAGTGCACCCAACCTCGGCTTTGCTCCGAGCAGGATGCTAGCGCCGCCAGCCGTCAGCGCAACGCCCGATGCGAGTACCGCTGCTTCCGGCATTGGCACGTTTTTAGCCTTGGCATACTGCGCTATCTGTTTGTAGTCCTTAAGGTGATTAATGCCGTTGTAAAGGAAGAATCCTCCAAAGATCACGCGCCCGAGCAGAAATGGTGCTTTCATAATCGCCTCCAATACCAATCCTTTGGATTCGTACTACCTGTTGATGGGTGGCCCATCGCTTCAATTCCGAAACGGTTGTGACCCGTACCCCGCTCTGCTAACGTTGTTCCATCCTGGAGGTACGAATGGGTGCTCGGAGATTCAGCAGGGTGTCTGCCGTGTTTTTGTTCTTAGCAATTTCAGTCGCTGCTCAAAATGATCCGGCCAGAGCTGCACCGGCGTTGTCTCCGACGGCTAGATTGGCAGCCGCTAAGACAGCGTATTTGAAGAATGCAGGCGGGAGCGAGATCCCATTCAACGTGATTAGCGAAAGCGTTGAGGGTTGGGGACGCTTCCAAATCGTTGGCACTCCAGAAAAAGCAGACATCATCATCGAAGTCACCGCGCCGGAAACCAATAGCGGCATTGCGATTTCCAGCGGCACGTCGACTGATCCTCGCACTGGCCTGCCGGCAGAATCGACGACGAGCACCCGCGAATTACAGGTGGAACGCATCAATCTCATCGTCTATGACGCACGAAGTAAGATGGCTCTTTGGTCCGCGTCGGAGCAGCCTAAGGGTGGCCTGAGGCACAGAAGTCGCCAGGACAAAGTTGTCGAAGCGTCTCAAAAGCTGGTCAGCAAGTTTCGCGAACGCGTCGAGCCCGAACCGGCGAAATAGGAGAGCTGTCAGACCACCAGTCAGCGCAACCATCATCGCTCCAGCCAAACTTGCGCATCCGTCCGGATTACCACTCCTGTGGGATAGGACCGCACGCTTTCGTCCATCATCGTAGGGGCACCATGTCGTCGGGTCCGCCTCTTGCTCACAATGCTCGCTGGACTTTCATTGGGCCTACGGTTGCCGGGATCGTCCTCAGCATGCTCGCGTCCTTCTGGATGCCATGGGAACGCGTGCACCCAAACGATGCTGGTTTGCGAGAATCTCTTGGCTACGCGCCGTTCTGGTCACATCAGTTCGACAATATCGTGGGTGCTCGAATCGACTGGTTTTCGTTTTTCATTAATCTCGCGGTCATCTGGGTCGTCTCTATTGCCGCTGCTCTAATGCTCAAGGTGAACGCTTCCCACGATTAGCCCTGTAAACCACGGGGACGCATAAACACCCACCCTAGTGACTCCAATCACCGCATGTTCGGCGGCATTCATCCAGAATATCTGACGAATGTACTGAACGGAGAAGTCATGGAACCGTATCGACTGCACCTATTCGTTTGCGCTCAGCAGAAGCCAGAAGGCGTCCCCTGTTGCCCGAAGAGCGGCGCATTTGCCGTACTGGAAGCGATTGATCGCGAAGTGCAGGCTAGCGGCCTCGACAATGACGTTCAGCTGACAACCAGCGGATGCATGGGCCTCTGCGATGAAGGCCCGATAATTGTCGTGTATCCAGAAGGCGTGTGGTACCGCAAGGTGCAACCCAGCGACGCGCGGGAGATTGTGACCGCCCATCTTAAGGATGGCAAGCCTGTGGCACGTCTGGTCTGGAGTGACGCCATTGCGATGAAGACAATGTCCATCGACCACCGCGATAAATATCGCGCCATGATGGCGATGCGCGAGAAGTCAGGAATGATTCCCGACCGACTCGACACGATGCTGCGAAGTTATATGGCGAGTCGCGCACTTTTGACAGCGCTTGAAATCGACCTGTTCACTGCGATCGGCGACGGTGCAACGGCGACCGTGGCAGCCGCTCGTTGCAAAATCAGTGTTCGCGGCGCAGACGCGCTAATGAATGCTCTCGTCAGTCTCGATCTGCTCACCAAATTTTCCGATACCTTTCACGATTCCCCGGAGTCGACCCGCTACTTCACCGAGGGCTCTCCTAACAATCACCGCAATGGACTTTTGCATACCGCTAACATCTGGCACCGCTGGTCCACATTGACCGACGCTGTCCGCTGCGGCACGGCGGTTGAAATCGTTCGCGAATCCCGGCGCGATTGGACGAATAATTTCATCGCTGGCATGGATCGCAACGCGCGCTTACGAGCACCGTTGATCGTGAAAGCCCTTGGCGCCAGCAATGTTCGCCATGTACTCGATCTTGGCGGCGGGTCCGGCGCGTACTCGATCGCTCTTGCAAAGGCCAATCCAGAGCTCAAGGCCGAAATCCTCGACTTTCCCGCCGTAGCGCCGCTGACCGAAGACTACATTCGAAACGCCGGCGTCGAGACGCAGGTTACCGTCCGCTCAGGCGATATGCTCAAAGAGAAGTACGGAACAGGGTTCGACCTGGTGATGCTCAACGCTATTTGCCACATGTTCTCGCCAGCTCAGAACGAGGAGCTCTTCCGTCGCGCCTTCGCAGCATTAGCTCCGGGCGGTCGCCTCATGATCCAGGATTTTCTATTGACACCCGACAAGACCGGCCCGCAGTTCGCGACGCTATTTTCGCTCAACATGCTTGTGGCTACCGAAGCGGGGGCCAGCTACAACGAAGCGGAATATAAGCGGTGGTTGAACGCTGCAGGCTTTGCAGTCATCGAACGCATAAACCTGCCAGGACCGAGCGATTTGATCGTGGCAACGCGCTAGTCTGGCGCGTCAACATCACCCTTTTGCGATTTCTCCGGGTACTCCCCTGCTTCCCTGCAAAGCATTTAGAATGTCGTTTGGTAACTCACATCAACCCATGAAGATAAAGATCGCAACTACTGACCCCATTTCGTTCGAAACAGAAGCGCTTGTTGTCCTCGCTATCGACGGCGGTGATAAGGACAATAACAAACCGGAGTTTCAAGCCAAGGCAGACACGTTTGCAAAGAACGCCAACGATCTGGTGGCGTCGAAAGAGATCACCGGGCGACTCCTGGAGATCACCACCCTTCACAAACCGCAGGGGTTGAAGACTAAACGCCTGCTTATCGTTGGCTGCGGTAAAGCGAAGAACTTCACCTCGTACGAACTGCGCAAGGCCGCTGGAGCAGCTGTACGCGCTCTAAAAAAACCCTGCAAATCGATCGCGATGATTGCTCCCTCCGATTGGGGTGGAGGCGCCGGTTCTGATACGAAACATGCCCTGCTCTTCGAACGTGGAGGACTGCCTGAGATCGTGAAAGCCATCGCCGAAGGGGCGGTGGTTGCGAACACCGATTACAACTACTACCATTCCGATCGCAAACAGCAGGAAGTCGATGAGTTCACGATTCTCGTCCCTGGAAACGCCAATGTAAAGGAGCTCGAAAAAGCTGCGCAGAATGGTCAGATCATCGGCGAATCGCAAAACTTCACGCGCGATCTTGTCAACGAGCCGGGCAACAAAATGACACCGACAATCCTCGGCGAACGGGCGAAAGAGATGTCGCAAGAAGTAGGCCTCAAATGCGAGGTTTACGGCGCTGACAAGCTGCACGAACTGAAGATGGGTGCCTTTTGGAGCGTCACTCAGGGATCCGAAGAACCTCCGGCACTCATCGTAATGACCTACGAACCCGCAGGCGCACCGAAGCAGCCTGTGCTGGGTCTGGTTGGCAAAGGAATCACGTTCGATACAGGCGGAATCAGCATCAAGCCTGCAGACGGCATGGAGAAGATGAAATACGACATGGCGGGCGGCGCGGCCATGATCGGCGCAATGCGTGCCATCGCTCTGCTAAAGCCAAATGTTCGTGTGATCGGCATTGTATGCGCCGCGGAGAACATGCCAAGCGGAAAAGCGCAGAAGCCCGGTGATGTTCAAATCGCGATGAACGGTAAGTCGATCGAGATCATCAACACCGACGCCGAAGGACGATTGGTTCTCGCCGATGGACTGCACTACGCTCGACAACTCGGTGCCACCCACCTCATCGATGCTGCCACCCTGACAGGTGCATGCGTTGTAGCGCTGGGTGGGGTGAATGCTGGCGTCTTCACGAACGACGAGGAATACTTCAACCGATTCGCCGGCGCACTCCGCAAATCGGGCGAGAAGATGTGGCGCCTCCCGATCGACGAAGAGTACAAAGAGCAAATTAAGTCGCCGATTGCTGATATTAAGAACACCGGAGGACGCTGGGGCGGGGCGATTAGTGCAGCGATGTTCCTGAAAGAATTTGTCGAGGATACTCCTTGGATCCATCTCGATATCGCGGGCGTCGCCTGGCAGGAAGAAGGCGTCCCCTGGATCGCGAAGGGACCGTCTGGAATCGCGGTGCGCTCCCTGGTCGAATTGGTGAAGAGCTTCGCATAACCCTCAAATCATTTCCGTTTAAGGCCATGCCAGCCAGGCGTGGCCATTTTTCATGGCTCAATTCAGAAATAAACCTGCAACCTACCAGTTCTGACTGCAGTATGGATAAGTAGGTAGGAACATGGAATCGCTCCTCCAGACCGCATTCTTAATCGACTTTGTACAAGGCGATCTCGGCGCCTTCGAGGCGTTGTTTCGCGATTCCCAGCACGAGGTCTATCGATGGATTGCGGGCATTGTGCGCAATCCGTCGGTGGCGGAAGAGCTCACGATTGAAACGTTCTGGCGAGTGTACAAGTCCCGTGCCCACTTCGACCCGACCCGAAGCTTTCAAGCTTGGCTGCGGCGTATCGCAACCAACGTGGCTCTCAGCTACCTGAAAAGCGCACCCGCTGTGCATGACGAACTGACGGAGGTAGCTGGCCCTCCAACCCAAGACTCAGCCGTGCAGCGCGACACTCGTGAGCAAATCCAGAAAGCATTCCATGCCTTGCCTGTAAAACTTCGTGTTCCTGTATTGCTTGCGCTCGTCGAAGACATCCCACAACGCGAGATCGCGGGAGCCCTGGGGATTTCTGAGGCAGCAGTCAAGGCACGAATATTCCGCGCCACGCATCTGCTTCGCAAAAGACTAACTCAGATGGGAATAACACCATGACCAAACAGATCGACAGTGACGACGCCATACGGGAACTGTTGCGGCGGACAATCCGGAAATCTGCTGACACACCGGAACGAGATCTATGGCCAGCGATGCTGGATCGTTTCGATCGGCAATCACAAACTAGTTCCTGGATGGATTGGGCCCTGGCAGGAGTGCTGCTTGGCTTGCTCGCGATCTCGCCAGGCGCGATTCCCTTTCTGCTTTATCAACTGTGATCGGAGGAGATTATGAAACCGCATCCTTATCTTCGTGCCTACATGGCAGGGACCCTGGTGCCGACGGTGTTTGTGATGTTTGTAGCCTGCGGATATGCATTCATCCGATATGGCCTTGGGCTGCCATTCGCCATCGAGAAGGGCCTCATCTTTCCAGTTGCCTTCGTTCCGAACCTCTTCGGAATATGGAACGTCGTTTACACCAAGCTGCACCAAACGCATCACATCGCACTCGGTGTGCATGGCGCGCTGCTCCCCTTCGTTCTCGGACCTCTTGGTCTACTGGTAGCATTCAGCGTCGGTCTGGCTCAGTTCCACGATGGGAGCTTGATCTACTTCCAAGCTATTCGTGTGCCGTACGGAGTGTTAGCCATCGGCTTCGTCTGCGCTCTGATCGTGTACTACCTGGTTTGGAAATATGTCGTGGGGTATTTAAACGAGGTCGTAGGAGTTGCGTAGCTACCCTGGAGAGAAAATACCACGCCACCGACGCAGGCATTTTCTCTCAACGGGGCTAGATTCCTGAGGCGATCTCGGTATATTCCGGATCGAAGGGCCGCTGGGTAAAGCGATATTGATCCCGCTCCCCATCCTCTTCCGCTAATGTTCGCACGGCGCGCAAGTGCTGGGGACTGGTGTCTCCGCGAACGGAGGCGGGTTCCGAAAACCCGAGACGTTCCTTCAGTTCCCGTACTTCTCCGGCCAGCGCAATGATCACATCCGAAAGTGGATCTTTGATGTCCTTTGGGTCCGTGATCATCACCCGTTTGCCATCCTGGTAGATGATGTGCGCCGGAACGCCCACAACTGTCGAGTTGGGCGGCACATCGCGAAGCACCACCGATCCCGCACCCACGCGGGAATTTTCACCGACCGTAATGTTTCCGAGGATATTCGCGTTGTTGCCAACGAACACTCCGTTGAGCAACGTGGGATGGCGTTTTCCCTTTTCTTTCCCGGTGCCGCCGAGGGTTACGCCCTGGTAGAGCGTCACGTCGTCGCCAACTATGGCGGTCTCACCGATCACAACCCCCATGCCGTGGTCGATGAACACTCGACGCCCAAGCACCGCCCCCGGGTGGATCTCGATGCCCGTAAAGAATCGCATCACTTGGGAGATCCAGCGAGCCAGCAATTTGAATTTATGCTCCCAAAGCCGGTGGTTAATACGGTGAGCGATTCTTGCGTGGAGTCCGGGATAACAAAGCAGAACCGCGATCGTCGACGTCGCCGCCGGATCGCGCTCGAAGATTGCCGCAATGTCTTCCCGAACTCCCTCGAAGAATCCCATGGCTGTTTAGACCGCCGCTTCGATCGACTGTTGCGCAGCGACCTCGTCGCGCAAGTTCTGGAACAGGATGCTGCTCAGGTAACGTTCACCGTAACTCGGTAGCACCACCACAATCAACTTGCCCGCGTTCTCCGGACGGCTCCCAACTTTCACCGCGGCCGCAACCGCCGCGCCCGACGAAATTCCGACCAGCAGCCCCTCTTCTTTCGCCAGTCGTCGAGCCATCGCAATCGACTCATCGCTGTTGACCTGTACAACTTCGTCAATGAGTTTCGTCTGCAGAACCTCAGGAACGAACCCGGCGCCTATTCCCTGGATCTTGTGAGGACCAGGCTGACCTCCAGACAGAACTGGACTCTCAACAGGCTCTACCGCGATAGCTTTGAAATCCGCCTTCTTCGGCTTGATGTATTCGGAAACACCGGTGATCGTGCCCCCCGTTCCGACGCCAGAAATGAGAATGTCCACCTTCCCGTCCGTGTCATTCCAGATCTCGGGGCCGGTCGTCTCAAAATGAATTTTCGGATTTGCAGGATTTCGAAACTGTTGAAGGATAAAGCCGCCTGGCGTCTCCTTCGCCAGTTGCTCAGCCATTGCGATCGCGCCTTTCATTCCCTTTGCACCAGGAGTCAGGACAAGTTCCGCGCCGGACGCACGCAGCAGCACGCGGCGTTCCTGACTCATGGTATCGGGCATAGTGATGATGAGGCGATAGCCTTTGACAGCCGCGACGAAAGCCAATCCAATGCCGGTGTTGCCGCTCGTCGGCTCGATCAATACGGTTTTGCCCGGTTGGATGCGTCCAGCTTTCTCAGCTTCTTCAATCATGCTCACGCCAATGCGATCTTTCACACTAGCGCAAGGATTAAACCCCTCGAGCTTGGCTGCGATCTTGGCCTTGCTGCCTTCGGACACCTTGTGCAGGTACACCAGCGGCGTGTGGCCAATGAGCTCGGTTACGTTGTTTGCGATTTTCATGAATTGCTCCTTGCTAAACGATGCGGAAAGACCGGGCTGCGCATCTGATTTTTTTGGGAGACCCGGGGCGGGAAGCGGCTGGAACGCCGCGCGGCAGAGTCAACAACAACAGGAAAGGGAGTGAAACGGGGCGCTCACGGGACATACTGTAGCAAGCGACACCCGCAATTGCAAGCCAGCGTCTTCAATGCAACAGCGTCGCAGCCCCCGCAATCCGGGGCATATCCACTGAATTATAGGGAGCGCTGCGAGCTTCGCCCAGCATCTGCTCGATGAAATGCACCAGTCTCGCTTTGTCCATATACGTTGCGCCTCTGCCAAGTTCCACGTGGCTGATGGCTGGGCTGATGAGCACGGCACGCAGGTCGATCGCCGGGATATCTTTGGCGAGCCAGAGTGTTTCTGAAGGCGGGATCACGTTGTCCCCGGCCCCATGAAGCAGCATGACGGGAACGTGAATCCGGTAAAGCTGTGAAGCGGGTGAAACCGCATCCGATTCTGCATGATGTTTCTCTAGATTCTGCAACAGCGTTGCTTTGGCCGCAGAATGGTTTTGCGAGAACAGCATTTGCATCGTCGCCTGCCCGGCCGGAGACATCCGTGCCGCAATGTCTTTCGCACGCGGAACTTGTTCAAACAGTTGTAGGCGTATCGCCTCTCGTGCTGCTGGAACATCCTGTGCCGAGAAGTAGTCTTCCGGGTGCGCGTAGATTGCAACCAGCGCACCGTATTCATGCGACGGCATCGCCTGCAAGCTTCCGTTCGGATACTCGGCCTTATCGGTAGCGAAGAACTTCATCACCCTGTCCATATCATCGTGCGCACCGATCGCCACCACGTAGCAAATGTGCTGCGAGGTCGCCGGATCACTTGCGGCCTCCAAGGCAAGTCCACCAGCAAAGCTCAGCCCGAGCACACCGACGCAAGGCGTATGCATGCGCTGCGCCAGGTCATTCGCCGACGCCGCGATCTCGTCAATCGAAACTGGTTTGATCTCGTACCCGGCGATTTCCGGCAGCTCCGGCGTCGCCACGACCATGCCTGCACCCGACATTGCCTTCGCGAACCGAACCAGTCTCGGTTCGTTGTAACCGAGATGATGCACGCCGTGCACAATGACCATAGCCGGCGCGTGCTCCAGGTCGGTGGGCAGGTAGAGCCGAGTTGGGAGTTGCCGGGCTCCACTTTGAAAGTTCGCCTCTTCTGTTCTTATCGGATGAATCCCCGTGTCAGCAAAAAATCCATGCGCCTCAGACGACTGGACGCGAAGCAGAACTGCCACTGCCCGCAGATGCGAGTAAACCGGCGACCAAAGGAGCAAGAGTAGTGTAAGAAGAACCAGCCCCACAATCAGCCGCCGCGACCTTTGTTGCGGAGGGGAATCAGGGTCGGACGCTTGTAGGCGTGGAGCCGGCATCGGTGCAGCGATAGTATCGTGTCTCGAGCCGCGAGAAAATGACGAGATTGAGGACTACTGCACAGCCTGAGGAGGGGCTTGCGGTTGCGAAGGTCCTTGCAAGCCGTCAACTTGCTGCTGTACCTGTCGCCGGAATTCCAGCGGGTGGGCAATCGTGGAAAACGGATCGGGGGTTCCGCCGACTCCGCGGAGCGTAATCGTGCCGTAGTTCAGCATGCGTCCCATCACGGTCTGGTGAACCATGATGCTCTCAATGCGTTGCAGCATCATCTCCTGCGTGTTGCGACTCATCAGCCCGATTTTCACCGTCACCCGTTTATTGGTGACCGCCATTTCGACGGAGTTGCGCCGGATGGTTCCCGTAACCAGGAAAAGCAATGCGATGACGAACGCCACCGCACCTGCGATCAGTTCAATCTTCGCGTTTTCTGGATTGGCACTTTCGGTTCTGCGCGACACGAAGATCAATGCCGCCCCGCCCACGGCCAATATGACAGCTGCACAAAGACTGCCTAACATCGCGATCCAATGCAGGCGCGTGCGGTACACCACGGTTTCGCCCGGAATCAGGTTGTTATCGATGTAACTCACGACGCGCTCCTTAGATCTCCAGGATCACCGGCATAATCAGCGGACGCCGCTGGGTGCTCTTCGCGATGAACCGCTTCAGGTCTTGTCGGATCTTTTCCTTGATCACACCATAGTCCGCAATTTCCTCAGGACTGGATGCTCCCAGTGTCTGTAAGGTCGTCTCACGAGCCTTGTCCACAAATCCATCGCCCTCGCTGCCCGGAGCGAATCCACGCATCACGATCTCCGGAACCGACTCGACCTTCCCGGTGAGCTTATTGATGGCGATAATCGGCATTACAAAGCCGTCTTCGCTCAGGTGGCGGCGGTCGCGAATGACGAGGTCTTCCACCACCTCGCCCATGGAACCGGAATCAATACAAACGCGCCCAACGTTGACCTTCCCTGCCTTGCGAGCGCCAAGTTCGTCGAACTCTAAAACCTCGCCGCTTTCGATCATCAGAACCTGGCCGACAGTTCCCTTCATCGCCCCTGCCAATTCGGCGTGCAACTTCAACTGCCTATACTCACCGTGGATCGGAACAAAGTAGCGTGGTCGCACCAGGTTGATGATTAAGCGCAATTCTTCCTGGCTGGCATGTCCGCTCACGTGCACGGGCGGCGTCGATCCGTCGTCGTAGATCACGTGCGCATTGCGACGGAAGAGATGATCGATCACGCGATAAATCGACTTCTCGTTGCCAGGAATAATTCGCGACGAGAGAACGACCGTGTCGTTTGGCTCGATCTTCGCGTGCTTATGGTTGTCCACGGCTGCACGTGAGAGCGCCGACATCGGCTCGCCCTGCGTGCCGCTGATCATTACGCAAACCTTCTCTGGCGCATGATCCTTAATCTGTCCGGGGGTGATGAACAAGCCTTCGGGCATATCGATGTAGCCGAGGTCCTGCGCAATCTCCACCGATTCGTTCATCGATCGACCGACCAGCGCAATCTTGCGGCCCGAGTTATATGCTGCCTCGATCGCCAAGTTGATACGGTGGATCGAGGATGAGAAACACGAGATAAACAGCCGCCTCGGCGCACGATGGAAGATCTCGGCAAATCGAGCCCGGACGGCTCGCTCACTGGGCGTGTAGCCGCGCCGCTCGACGTTGGTCGAATCCTGAAACAGCGCCAGCACATTCTCTTTGCCGTACTCGGCAAACGCGTGCAGATCGAAAAGCTTGTTGTCGGTTGGCGTCGGGTCAACCTTGAAATCACCGGTATGAATAATGATGCCAACCGGCGTGTGTACCGCGAGCGCAACGCAATCTACAAGCGAGTGCGTGACCTGCATCGCGTGTACCGTGAAAATGCCGACCTTGAATCGCTCTCCGGGGCGAATCTCGTTCAGCACCGCGTCATCCAGCAGGCCGTGTTCTTCCAGCTTCCCTTCTACATAGGCGAGGGTAAACTCGGTTCCGTAGATCGGTACATTCAGCTCGCCGAGCACCCATGGCAACGCGCCAATATGGTCTTCGTGGCCATGCGTGAGAATGATAGCCCGTACTTTTTCGCGGTTCTCGATGAGGTAGCTAATATCGGGCACCACGATATCGACGCCGAGGAGCTCGGCCTCCGGAAACATCATCCCGGCATCAATCACAATGATGTCGTCGCCATAGCGTACGGCCATGCAGTTCATGCCGAATTCGCCGAGACCACCTAACGGTATTACCTGAAGTTTTCCAGAGGGCATAACGAAGACTTGATGCTAGCACACCATGCATCACCACGGCGGTAGCTGCAATCTAACTACTGCACGCCTATACTTGAAGAGAGCGCCAATGGCAGATTTGGAAAAGAAGGGCTGGCTCGTCCGCAACATTCAAAAGGGGCTGCAAAAAGGGCTGACCCGCGCCTACTCGACGGTTGCGGTGGATCCAGCCAACTTTCTCACCCACCTTCGCACCGCCCACAATCTGCCTGTCGTCAGTTATCACGGCTTGTACTCAGTTCCCATTGAACAACTCGATCTCGTGGCCAACGACACCGTGCATGCTTCGATGAAGCTGGCTGCTGCCGAAGGTGCCGGATTCGGATTGGGTGGTTTTCTCACCATCGTTCCCGACCTCAGCATTCTCGCCGCGATCACCATGCGCATGATCCAGAAGCTCAGCTTGGCGTACGGCTTCGAATTCAATACCGATAACGAAATGGCTGAATTGTGGATCGCCGCAGCCACCGCCGCAGGGGTCGATATCAGCCGAGAACTGCTCGAGCGCGAGGTGGTGCAGCGTTTTATTCCAAAAGTAATTCAGCGAATCGCCGCGCGAGCCAGTGTCGAGGTCGTGGAAAAGTGGAGCGCCCGCATCATTCCGTTGGCAAGCTCTGTAATTGGTGGCGGACTTAACTACTATTTCGTGCGCGCCTGGGGCGAGCGTGCCGCTAAACACTTCCGTGAGAAACATCTGCAACGGCGTGCTGCCATGCAACTGCAGGATCAGCAAAATGTGCAACCAATCCTGCTGCCCCCGTCAAAGCTCCTGACATAGCAATCACCGGCTGACCACGCTTGGCTCGGGCGCGACCGGTGCGTATTCACCTTCCCACTTCGCAACCACCACAGTCGCCACACAGTTACCGATTACATTCACGGTGGTCCTTCCCATGTCCATCAACTGATCGATCCCAAGCAGCACGAATACCGGCTCGACGGGTAGCCCGAACGATCCTACCGTTGCAAGCAGTATGACCATGGCGGCTCGTGAAACTCCAGCGACGCCCTTGCTGGTGAGCATGAGAGTCAGCATTAACAGCAACTGTCGGCCGATTGAAAGATGAATGCCGCTCGCCTGCGCGACGAAAATCGCCGCCAACGAAAGATAGAGCGTACTGCCGTCAAGATTGAAGCTGTATCCCGTCGGCATTACGAATGCCACCACTTTGCGCGGGATACCGAATGCCTCCATACATTCCATGGCCCGCGGCAAAGCCGCCTCTGAGCTTGCAGTGCCAAACGCAATGGTCGCTGGCTCGATGATCGCCTTGAGAAAGGGCTTCAGCGGCACCTTCAACGTTGCCAGTATCGGGAGAAGTACAGCGACCAGGAAGATAACGAGAGCCACATAAAGCGCGACGATCAGTTTCGCAAGATTCACCAGCACGCCGAGTCCAGTGTGCCCGACCGTATACGCGATAGCTGCTCCTACGCCGATGGGCGCAAACAGCATCACGATATTTGTGAACTTGAACATCACTTCCGCAAGGGATTCGCAGAAGTTCAACATCGGCCGCCGCCGCTCTTCACGCACGCCAGCCAGCGCGACCCCGAAGATCACGCTGAACACCACTACCTGCAATACTTGGCCATCGGCAATCGATTTTGCGATGTTTTCTGGAAACACATGCAAGATTGTGTCAGACGCGTTGAGCCTTTGCGCGGAGAGATCGGCCGGTGTGGTCGTGGTCGGAATCTGCGCGCCCACGCCCGCCTTGCTGGTGTTGATCGCTAGCAAACCAATCACGAGCGCCAACGTGGTGACGATCTCAAAATAAACGATCGCCTTCACTCCCATGCGTCCCACGCTTTTGAGGTCGCTATGTCCGGCGATACCAACCACCAGCGTTCCAAAGATCAGCGGCGCAATCACCGTTTTGATCAGACGAAGAAAAATCAGAGCCAGCACGCGAACGTTCAGGTGGCGATCGTCAGCAATTTGCGGGAAGTCGTACCCCGCCACCGCCCCGACAACCATCGCAATGAAGATCCAAGTGGTCAGGGAACGCTTGAAGCATCCGTGCAGCAACAAGGCCGCGACCATCACCCACCGCGCCGTCATCAAAACATTCGGCGATATTGACGCGAAGCGACCCGCAACCGTCAGCACGGCTGCGAGGCTAAAAGCGATTAGCGCGACGATGAGGGTTTTCCGCTTCATGGGCGCAGGGGCTTACCGCAACAGATCTTCCAGCTCCACTCCCCTGTCGGTCTTTTCGTCGCGATACTTCACGATCACCGGCGCATAAAGCGACAATCCCCATTCTTGCGCCTTGCCTCGCGAGATTGCCCGTGATCCTGGCACGACCACGGCGCCTGCCGGAACTTCCAGCGGCTGTTCGGGCGATGATCGGTAAATCTGCTCGCGCACGATGTCGAACAGCGGCGTCGAACGGGTGAGGATGGTGCCCGCGCCAAGAACCGCGCGTTCGTGAACCACCGTTCCCTCATAAACACCGCAATTCCCGCCGACGAGCACATCATCCTCAATCACCACCGGACTTGCGTTAATAGGCTCGAGCACACCGCCGATCTGGGCGGCGGCGCTCAGGTGCACCCGCTTGCCGACCTGCGCGCACGAACCGACTAAAGCGTGCGAATCGATCATCGTGCCTTCGTCAACATAGGCGCCCACATTGACGTACATGGGAGGCATGCAAACCACCGATGGCGCAAGGTAGGCGCCTTCGCGCACCGTCGAACCACCGGGTACCACGCGCACGCGCTGCTCAGGAGAAAAATGCCGCACCGGATAGGTATCCTTGTCCACGAACGAAAATGAACCGCACGATTCCATCGCGGCCAGCTCTCCGAGACGAAAACCCAACAGAATTCCCTGCTTCACCCAGGTGTTCGCCACCCAGCGCCCATCACGCTTTTCCGCCGAACGTACTTCCCCGCGCGCCAAAGCCTCGCGTAGGCGGATGAAGGTCTCTCTCGCGCCCGGCTCCTGTGCGGCCTGTGCGGCCAACCCATAGAGGCGCTCAATCTCCTGCTGTAATGGATGCATCGCCGCGAGTATACCTGTCCGCTTCGCCCGCCCCAAAACTTAACTTCCGGGCTAAAACTTGCATCCTAGAAAATAACTATGGATCCCCTGGCTCCCCTGCTCGGCCGGACGCTCGTGCTGGTCGCACATCCCGATGACGAATCGATTTCCTGCGGCGCACTCCTGCAACGCATGCGCGAGCCGATGGTCGTTTACGCTACCGACGGTGGTCCACAGGACGAATTCTTCTGGGGCAAGTATGGATCTCGTGAAAACTACGTTGCCCTTCGACGCCGCGAGGCGCAGGCCGCTCTGAAAGCGATTGGCGTGTGCGACATGCATTGGCTCGCCGACTCCGGAGGCCGTCAGTTCGTGGACCAGCACCTCTTTCGTCAGCTTCCTGTCGCCATGGAAGCGCTGCGCAAGGTGGTTGCGGAACGCAGGCCCGAAGCGATTCTTACCCTGGCTTACGAAGGCGGACATCCGGATCATGATTCCTGCAACTTTCTTGGACGGCAGGTTGCTGATGAATTCCAGTTGCCGGTATGGGAAGCGCCACTGTATTTCCGCCGCGGGGATGACAACATACTGCTCCAGGAATTCCATTCCACCAACGGTACCGAAATCGAACTCGTGCCGACGCCCGAAGAATTCCGCCGTAAGCTGGCGATGGCCGAAGCCTACGCCTCCCAGAAACTGACGGTGTCGATGTTCGAAAAGAACGAACGTGAGAAGTTTCGACCCATGGCCAAGTACGATTACAGCCGTCTTCCGCATTCCGGCCAGTTGAACTACGAAGCATGGCAATGGCCGATCAAAGGGCAAGAGGTCGCTGACAAGTTCCAGGAATTCCTGCACGCCAACCAGCGCGCCGGGAGTGCACGTTGACCAATTCGCCTCTCCGCATTCTCTATATCGCTTACCCATTGTTGCCGGTGAGCGACGCGAGTGCCGGTGGGGCAGAACAGATGCTGTGGACGCTGGAGCGCGAGATGCACCGTCGTGGACACCAAACGACGATTGCGACCTGTGCCGGTTCGTCGGTAAGTGGACGACTCTTCGTGACCGGAGATGCTCCGCGGCGAGCCGACACCTTCGAGGATCGCAACCGCGAACATCGAGAAGCCATTCTCAATCTGCTGGAACGTGAAACATTCGATCTCATCCATGACATGAGTGGCAGCTTTTTCGGCAGCGTTGACAACCTATCTGTTCCGCTGCTCGCCACGTTGCACCTGCCGCGAAGTTTTTATCCCGACGTAAATTGGAACGCCCTCGCGGTTAACGTCAAACTCAATTGCGTCTCCGCAGCACAAGCTCATAGCTTTGCGGAAATCCCGCCCCTCGCCGGATGGGTCGCCAACGGCATCGCGCTCGAGCGCTTCCCGCTGCGCACAGCCAAAGACGACTACCTGCTGTGGCTCGGACGGATATGCGAAGAAAAGGCGCCGCACCTCGCGTTCAAAGTCGCACAGCGCACCGGGCGCCGATTGATCCTCGCGGGGCAGGTTTACCCGTTCAGCTATCACCAGGAGTATTTCGCCCGCGAGATCGATCCGCACCTCGGCGGTCCGATTCAATTCATCGACTCACCTTCTTTCGAATACAAGGTCGAATTACTTGCCAATGCTTCGGCCCTGCTCGTTCCCAGCCTTGTCGACGAGACCAGTTCGCTGGTGGCGATGGAGGCTATGGCCTGCGGCACCCCGGTCCTGGCCTTTCGACGGGGCGCTTTGCCCGAAGTGGTATCCGACGGCGACACCGGCTATGTTGTTGAGACTCTGGACGACCTGGTAGCGGCTGTCTCTCGCCTTGAAGCCATCGATCCAGAAACCTGCCGAGCCCACGTGGAGCAACATTTCTCGGCGATTCGCATGGCTGACGACTATGCAATGCTTTACCAGCGCGTGCTTGGACGGTCAAAAGGCGAAGCCGCCTGACGGTGTAACATCAAAGCAGGAGCCCCGATGTATTCGCTCGACTCTTTCCGCCAAGCCCAGGAGCGACTCCTAGGAGTTGCTGTACGAACACCACTCGTGCCTTACTTCCCGCCTCACCACGCGCCGGCCAAGTCGCACGACCGGGTATTGCGCCTTAAGCCCGAATCGCTGCAGCCCATCGGCTCGTTCAAGCTGCGCGGGGCGTATAACAAGATCGCAACCCTTTCCGAAGCTGCGCGTCAAAGAGGAGTGATCACCTATTCCAGCGGCAATCACGCACAGGGTGTGGCGTTTGCCGCGCGAGCGATGGGAGTGAAAGCCTGCATCGTGATGCCGCGCAATGCTCCGAAGATCAAGGTAGACGCTACGAAAGCTCTCGGCGCAGACGTCGTGATGGTCGGTGCTGCCAGTTCCGAGCGACGGATCAAGGCCGAAGAACTAGCCCGCGAGCATGAATACTCCATCGTTCCTCCTTACGACGACGAACAGATTATCAGCGGCCAGGGCACCATCGGACTGGAGATCCTCGAGGATCTTCCTGAGGTCGACGTAGTGCTCGTCCCGGTGGGTGGCGGCGGATTGATCAGCGGAATTTCGGCGGCACTGAAGATGAGCGGCAGCAAGGCCAAGATCATCGGAGTAGAACCAGCGCTGGCCAACGACGCGCAACAAAGCCTGCGGTCCGGCGAGATCGTGACGCTACCGCCGGAGCGCGTATCCGGCACATTAGCCGATGGGCTTCGGACGCAAGCGATTGGCCACCTCAACTTCGAGATGATTCGCCAGTACGTGGATGACATCGTCACGGTGGAAGAAGACGAAATCCGGGAAGCAATGCGGCGGATGATGAGCGAGATGCGCCTGGTGGCCGAGCCTAGCGGCGCGGTGACGTTTGCTGCCTATCTCTTCCACGAAGCCAAGCTTCCGCGAGGCCGTAATGTAGTCGCGATTTTGAGTGGCGGCAACCTCGAGCCCGCATTGCTGGCTGAAATCATGACCGAGAACGATGCGCAATCCGAGCTCAAAGCAGGGTGACCTCATCGCAGCCCGAGGAGTGACGTCCCGAATGTTCGAAACGCAGTCCGTGGTGCGAAGCCTAGTACTATTCATGTTCCTTAGTGCCTCCAGTCTCTTCGCAGCGGAGCATGGCGCGACCATCCGCGAAGGACAAATCTACATTTCTCCCGACAGCAATTCGCAGAAGCTGGTGAACTTTACCCGCGGACGCGAGGTTGCGATCCTCGAGCGCAGCGGAAAATATATCCATGTACTTGCTACCGTCGACGTAAATCCCGACCTCGAAACCTCGCGCGACATTTCCGGATGGATGCTGACCCGCAATGTGGTCACCCAGTCCACACCGGATGGTGACAAGTTGCTGTTCGGCGAAGCGATCGACTCAGAGAGCGAGGCCAGCCGCAGCCATGGGCGCAAGGGCGCTGCCGCGGACGCGCGCCGGTTGTATTACCGGATTTACGATCTCTTCCCTGCTTCGCCAATCGCCGGCGAGGCGCTCTATCGTTCGGCGGATATTCAATGGCAACTGGAAAAGGCGGATGCTGCCACGCGGCCGTCTTCGAAATCGGACGATCCGAATTTGCGGGCACAGATCGATGAGCAGAACATGCGCCTGGTGATCAAAAAGTTCCCACACACTAAGTGGTCAGACCTGGCAGCGTTTCACTTCATCGACAATAAGATCTGCGGCGACTGGCTGGGGCAATCGAAGTGTCCGCTGAAAGAAGCGGAGCTCTACGAAAAATACGCGCAGGAATATCCCAACTCTCCGGCGGTGGCCGAGGCGTCCTATGATTCGGCCTATCGCTACGCGGCGCTTGTCGACATCTATCGCACCGAGGACAAGCCGGATAAATCGGCCGATGCCGGTCGTCGCGCGATCGCGCTTGCGCAACGGGTGGTGCAACAGGCGCCCAACTCCGACTGGTCGATGCGCGCCCTTCGGTTGGTTTACATGGTGCAGAATAGTATTCCGGTCTACGGAACAAACTACGATTAAGCACCTCTCTCGTTTATCCTGAAGGCATTCCGTTGCTCGTCGATGAATGAGGTGCGTTTTTGCGCTTGCCGCTGAATCCTGTTGCGCGTGTTTTCCTGGAGGATGATTGAATACGTACCTGCTTGCTGCCCTGCTTGGCGTTGTCGAAGGTCTTACCGAATTCTTGCCCGTCAGTTCGACGGCGCATCTGCGCATCTGCGAAGCGTTGCTGCACATCGACCTCGGCGACGGATATTGGAAGATGTTTTCGATCTTCATCCAATTGGGCGCCATCCTCTGCCTGCCGATTTATTTCCGCAAACGCATTGCTGAATTCTTCGCAACCTTCCCGCAGGGGAAGAACCGCAACCACACGGCACTGACGCATCCGCTGACGTTGACGTTCATCGCCTTTCTCTGCACCGCGATACCCGCCTTCCTGCTGACGAAAGTGATCGGCAAGCATCTTGAGAGCCTGGTGATCATGGGCACAGCACTGCTCATCGGCGGCATCGTGATGTGGATCGTCGATGCGGTGTTTGCGAGCAAGGGCAAGACCGACGACATGGACAAGATGTCACTGGGGCAGGCGGTATGGATCGGACTGTGCCAGGTGTTGTCGGCGGTGTTCCCGGGAACGTCGCGCTCGATGTCAACGATTGCTGCCGGACAGCTTGCGGGGATGACGCGAGCTTCCGCGCTTGAATTTTCGTTTTTCCTTTCGATCCCGACGATGATCGTCGCGACCTGTTATGACTTGCTGAAAACTTTGCGGCACAAGGATGCCGCCGGGGCTGCGCTGGGCGTGGTGCAGATGGACACCCAGGGGTGGATCGCGCTGGCGATCGGTTTCGTGGTGAGCTTCGTGGTTGCGTACGCCGTGGTCGCCTGGTTCATGAGCTATGTGCGCACCCGCGGCTTCGTACCGTTTGCGATCTATCGCATCATCGTGGGCGGAGCGGTGTTGTTCTGGGCGCTGAAGCGCTGAGCGACATCGGTTTGCTATCCAAGGGGGACGCGGCGGCGTCCCGTTTC
>ODAK010002538.1_pt1 | contig 19254 bp, 15 predicted proteins | sample 1539591 | NCBI WGS metagenome assembly ODAK01 (sample SAMEA3539303, study PRJEB22396) | soil metagenome | biome: tundra; feature: field; material: soil | place: USA | collected 2010-05 | depth 0.15 m | reverse complement strand
TTCCATGTGACCGGCGTTTCCGAGACTCCCGGGCGCCGTAAGATCCTGACCTGCCGGCCGGCTAAGGAGGCGGAAGAGCTTCCCTGCGCCAAAAAGATCATCTCCACGCTGACTCGCCAGGCGTGGCGGCGACCGGTGAATGACAGCGACCTCGAGGATCTGCTGAGCCTGTACCAGACGGGCCGCAACAAAGAAGGCTTCCATGCGGGAATCCAGATGGCCGTGCAGGCGATCATCTCGGATCCCGAATTCGTTTTCCGCTTTGAGCGTGTGCCCGCGGGAGCGGCGGCGGGGAAGATCTATCGCATCAGCGATCTCGAACTGGCGTCGCGGTTGTCTTATTTCCTCTGGAGCAGTGCTCCCGATGACCAGTTGATCGCCCTGGCCAGCCAGAACAAGCTCCACGAGCCGGCCACTTTAGAGCGTCAGGTCCGGCGCATGTTATCCGACCAGCGCTCGGCGGCCCTTTCTACGAACTTTGCCGCCGAATGGCTGCACCTGCAGAACATGAAGGACGTGCAGCCGGATGCTTACCAGTTCCCCAACTACACGAAGAATCTGGGCCAATCGATGGCGCGCGAGACGGAGCTGCTTTTCGACAGCATCATGCGCGAAGACCGGAATGTTCTGGATCTGCTGACGGCGGATTACACGTTCGTCGACGAGTTACTCGCCAAGCATTACGGCATCCCGAATGTGCTGGGTACCCGGTTCCGTCGCGTTCCGGTGACCGATCCCAATCGCCGCGGTCTGCTCGGTCAGGGTTCCATCCTGACACTGACTTCCGTTTCCAACCGTACTTCACCGGTGATTCGCGGAAAATACGTGATGGCAGTGCTGCTGGGAACGCCTCCGCCGGTGCCTCCGCCGAATGTGCCTCCGCTGAAGGAGAACGCCCCCAGCGGCAGCGTCAAAATGCAGTCGGTGCGGGAACGCCTGGAAGCGCACCGTGTGAACGAACCCTGCCGCTCCTGCCATCAGATGATGGACCCGATCGGTTTCGCGCTGGAGAACTTCGACGGCGTGGGCCAGTGGCGCACCAACGAACTGGGGCTGGCGATCGATGCCAGGGGCACCATGTTCGACGGGGCGAAGCTGGATGGTCCGGCGGGTCTTCGCCAGGCCATTCTGAATCACTCGGATTCCTTCGTCGGCGGCTTTACGGAAAACCTGCTGGCGTATGGCCTGGGGCGCGTGCTCGAACCTTCCGACATGCCGGTGGTCCGCAGCATTGACCACGAAGCGGCCCGCAACGGAAACCGTTTCTCGTCCTACATTTTCGGCATTGTGAAAAGCGGACCATTCCAGACGAGCCGGGTGGACCCGGCCGCAACACAATCGGCATCGGCAGCAAGTCAGACAGTGGCAGGTAAGGAGAACAAGACCAATGTTCATCACTAAGAGACACATCTCGCGGCGGGCGGTCCTGCGCGGCGTCGGCGTATCGCTGGCGTTGCCGCTGCTGGATTCGATGGTCCCGGCGCAGACGCCGCTCAGCAAAACGGCGGCGGCTCCCCGCACACGCCTGACCTGCCTCGAGATGGTGCACGGCGCCGCGGGCAGCACGGTGGATGGCACCAACAAGCACTACTGGTCTCCGGAAAAAGAAGGCCGCGATTTTGCGATCACGGAGACTTTGAAGTCACTCGAACCGTTCAAAGATTATCTGACGATTGTCACCGGCACCGATCTCAATCCCGCCACTGCGTGGGTTCCGGCTGAAGAGGGCGGCGATCACTTCCGTTCCAGCTGCGCATTTCTCACCGCGGCGCACGCCAAAATGACCGAGGGCTCGGATATTTTCTGCGGCACCTCAATCGACCAGATTTACGCGCAGAAGTTCGGTCAGGACACGCCACTGCCGTCGATCCAGCTGTGCATTGAGAACATCGACGGATCGGGCGCGTGCGACTACGGCTACTCCTGTGTCTACTCCGACACCATCAGCTGGGCCTCGCCCTCCAGCCCCCTGCCCATGACACGCGATCCACGCCAGGCTTTCGAGAGCCTTTTCGGGGACGGCGGCACGCCTGCGCAGCGGCTCGCAAGGCAGCAGACGAACGCCAGCATTCTCGACATGATTTCGCGCCGGGTGACCCGTTTGCGCAAGGATCTCCCGGCGGGCGACCGCCTTCGCCTCGATGCCTATCTGGAAGACGTCCGCGAGATCGAGCGGCGCATTCAGAAGATCGAGAAATACAACTCGAGCGGCGAAGCGCGGGCCCTGCCTTCGGCGCCGATCGGCGTGCCCGATTCGTTCGAGGAGCACGTGGAACTGATGTTTGACCTTCAGGTGCTGGCGTTCATGACCGATATCACACGGGTTTCAGCGTTCAAGCTGAGCCGGGACGTCTGTCAGCGCGCTTATCCGGAAAGCGGCACCAAGACGACCTTCCACTCCTGCTCGCATCACGCGGAGAGCCCGTCGAAGATCGCCGAGTTCGCGAAGATCAACCAGTATCACGTGGCGAAGGTCGCCTATTTCATCGACAAGCTGAAGAAAACGCCGGATGGCGACGGCAACCTGCTGGATCATTCGCTGGTCTTCTACGGCAGCCCGATGGGCGATTCCAACGTTCACAATCACAAGCGCCTGCCGCTGTTCCTGGTGGGTCATGCCAGCGGCGCGGTGAAGGGGAACCTGCATGTGCGCACGCCGGACGGCACGCCCATGGGGAACGTTTTGCTGGCTATGCTGCACAAGCTTGGCATCGATCAGGAGAGCATCGGCGACAGCACAGGCGCGGTGTCAATCTAAGGAGGAACCGGGATGGGAGGGACAGTGATGCTTGGCAGAAGTTTCATTGGGTTGACGCTGGCCGCGGGCCTGGTTCTCGCCGCGGGCGATACCCGTTTGCCGGATGCGGCCCGCCAGGGTGACCGGAACGCTGTCCAGACCCTGCTGCGGCAGAAGGCGGACGTGAATGCTGGCGAAGGCGACGGCACCAAGGCCCTTCACTGGGCGGCGTCGACGAACGACATCGAAATGGCGAAGACTCTGCTGGCTGCGGGCGCCAATGTGAAAGCGAAAAGCCGCATCGGCGGAGTCACTCCGCTGTTCATGGCCTGCCGCAATGGCAGCGCCGCCATGATCGAACTGCTGCTGAAGGCGGGCGCCGATGCCAGTGCGCCCGATGCAGTTGGCACTACGCCTCTGATGCTGGCGGCGGCCTCGGGCAGCGCGGAAGCTGTGCAGGTGTTGATCGATCACGGCGCCAATGTCAGCGCTCGGGAATCGGCACATAAACAAACGGCTCTGATGTTCGCTGCGGCGCTCGACCGCGGCGCAGCCATCAAAGTCCTGATGGCCCACGGCGCCAACGCGGAAGCCACCACAGTCGTCTCGAAGCTGGGCTGCGGCTCGTTGTTCAACCGCAGCGGCTGCCTGGAGCTGGATGAGGACGGCGCTCCGGTTCCTGAAGAGGTCAAGCCTGGCGAGAAGGATGTTCCGCGCTGCGACGGTCCGTGTCCGGAACCAAAGCTCGACGACATTGCGATCACACCCAAAGAAAGCGCAGCAGTTACCGGCGCAGCCCCCGCGGCGGGCGCGAAGACCGCTGCCGGGAATAAAGCGGCGGCGGCCAAACCGGTCTTTGAAGGCAAGCTGGGAGCCACCCTGATGGGCGGTCAGACGGCGCTTCTGTTCGCAGCGCGGGACGGGCAACTGGAAGCCGCGCGAGCCCTGCTGGAGTCCGGCGCCAACGTCAATAACGCCGGCACCGGGGACAAAATGAGTCCGCTCCTGATGGCCATCAGCAACGGCCATTTCGATGTGGCGAAATTTCTGCTCGACCACGGCGCCGATCCCAATCAGACCGATAACAACCTGGGCCTGAGCCCGCTTTTTGAGACCGTCGACATGCAGTGGGCGCCATACGCCTGGTTTCCTCAGCCGGTTACGGCCAACGAGCGGGTGACCTATCTGGATCTGATGAAGGCCCTGCTGGATCACGGGGCCGATCCCAACACGCGCCTCGGCAAGAGGATCTGGTTCCGCACGGCTACCCGTTCCGTGGAAATGGCAGGGTCAACCGCATTTCTTCGCGCGGCTATGGCCAGCGATTACGACGCCATGCGGCTGCTGGTGGCAAACGGGGCCGATCCCAACCTTCCGACCGCCTCGCGCGCTACGCCTCTTATGGTGGCCGCGGGCCTGGGCTGGGCCGCCAACTATAGCCGCAATGCGCCGGACTGGATGCCGGCGGTGCGGTTTGCTCTCGATCTGGGCGGTCAGGTGAACGCGGTGGATTCCAAGGGCTACGCCGCGCTGCATGGAGCAGCTTTCCGCGGAGACAACGAGATGGTCAATTTCCTGGTGGACGCGGGCGCCCGGGTCGAGTTGGTGGCCAAAGACGGCAACACGGTTGCCGACATGGCGAACGGCCCGCTCGCGCACTCCGAGCTGCATCCGACGACGGTAGCGCTGCTGGAGAAACTGGGTTCGAAAAACTCGCACAATTGCCGCTCCGCCCTGTGCGTGGTGATTCAGGACGACAAAGAAAAGAACAAGTCGGCCACGCCTGCTCCGGCGGCTCCTGGGGCTCAGCCGGCTCCGCACTAACGGCCGCAATCCGAGGAGGTGAGACAGCGATGCTTGTCAAGAGTTCGATCGGGTTCATACTGGCGGCAGGCCTGATTCTCGCCGCGGGCAGCGATACCCGTCTGACTGAGGCGGCCCGCCAGGGCGACCGGAACGCTGTCCAAACCTTGATCCGGCAGAAAGCGGACGTGAACGCCGCCGAAGGCGACGGTACCACTGCTCTCCACTGGGCGGCTTCCGCCAACGATCTCGAAATGGCGAAGACGCTGCTGGCCGCGGGCGCGAATGTCAAAGCGAAGAGCCGGCTGGGCGGGGTAACACCGCTTTTCATGGCCTGCCGGAGCGGCAGCGCCGCGATGATCGAGCTGCTGATAAAAGCCGGAGCGGATGCCGGTGCGCCGGACTCTGTCGGCACTACTCCTCTGATGCTGGCGGCAGCTTCGGGGAGCGTGGAGGCGGTGCAGGTGCTGATCGATCATGGCGCCGACGTCAATGCGAAGGAATCCTCTCACGGGCAGACCGCTTTGATGTTCGCGGCAGCTTTGGACCGCGGGCCTGCCATCAAAATGCTCATCGCCCACGGCGCTAACCCGGAGATGACCACGAAGGTGACCCCGCTGGGTTGTGGCTCGATCTTCAACAAGAACGGCTGCCAGTTTGACGACGACGGGAAGCCCTTCGACGAAGAGAAGCTCGTGAAGGCGGAAACGGATGCCAAGCCCGGCGTTGCCGCGCCTGCCCCTGCCAATCCGGGCGACGCCAACGCGAAGCCGCAGTTTTCGCGCCGGATTGGTGCCACGCTGATGGGCGGCCAGACGGCCCTTCTGTTCGCGGCGCGCGATGGGCAAACGGAGGCGGCACGAGCCTTGCTGGAGTCGGGTGCGAACGCCAACGACGCGGGCGCAGGTGACAAAATGAGCCCGCTCCTGATGGCCATCAGCAACGGACATTACGACCTGGCCAAATTGCTGCTCGACAAGGGCGCCGATCCCAACCAGACTGATAACGACCTGGGCCTGAGCCCGCTGTTCGAGACAGTAGACATGCAGTGGGCGCCGTACGCCTGGTTTCCGCAGCCGGTCACGGCGAAAGAACAGGTCACTTATCTGGATCTCATGAAGGCACTGCTCGATCGCGGTGCCGATCCGAACGCGAAGCTGGGCAAGCGTGTCTGGTTCCGGGCCAGTACCCGGTCTGTGGAAACCATCGGCGCCACTCCGTTCCTTCGCGCGGCTATGGCCAGCGACGCCGAAGCCATGCGGCTTCTGTTGGCGAACGGCGCCGACCCGGGCATCGGAACCGCCTCCGCCGACAATCCCCTCATGGTGGCCGCCGGGCTGGGCTGGGCTGCAAACTACAGCCGCAACGCGCCGGACTGGATGCCTGCGGTCCGGCTGATGGTCGATCTTGGCGTGAACGTGAATGCCGTGGATTCCAAAGGTTATACCGCATTGCACGGAGCGGCGTTTCGCGGCGATAACGAGATGATCAATTTCCTGGTGGGCGCGGGAGCCCGTGTGGACATCGTGACCAAAGACGGAAATACCGTTGCCGACATGGCCAACGGCCCTGTGGAGCATTCCGAACTTTATCCGGAAACCGTGGCGCTGCTGGAGAAGCTCGGGTCGGCGAATTCGCACAACTGCCGCTCTTATCTTTGTGTCGTGGTTCCGAAGGAAGAGAAGAAGAAGTAACCCCTCCGCGGAAACCTATCAATGAGCCTCAGATTTCTCCCGCTGGCATTTCTGATTCCGCTGGCGTTATCGGCGCAGACCCATACTCTGGTGGTCTTTCACCCGGGCCCTCACACCATCGATGAACTCGACCCCTCCACTGGTAAGGTTCTGCGTTCCCTCCAGGTAGAAGACCAGCCGCATGAGGCGGTGATGACTCCCGACGGGAAGACCATCTTCGCCTCGTTACCGGGGCCGGGCAAAGTCGTCATAATCGACGGAGCCACGCTGACGCAAACTGGCGCGATCAGCAGTGAATATTTCCAGGCTCCGCCTCACCCCCAGGGTCGGAAAGGACAAATCAGCACCTCGGCTTCCCCTCACGCCCTTGCCCTTAACAACGCGGGCACCAAGCTGTATGTTGGGCTCTCGTACCGCGAAAGTCCGGGCCTGGTGGTTTATGACCTGAAAGCCGGCAAGGTACTCACCAAAATTGCGTTGCCGGTCAACGGGGAGTTTATGGCGGTGCAGCCCGGCACCGATAAGCTCTACATTCCGAATCGCCAGGGCCTGCTGGTCGTTGACACGAAGACCGACAAACTTCTGAAAACAATCTCGCTCCCCGGCTCGCCCACCGGCGCCGACTTCGCGAAAAACGGCGATGTATGGCTGAGTGAGAATGGAGACGGTTCGATCACGGTCCTCGACAGTAAGAAGGATGAAGTGATCCAGGTGATCCCGACCGGCGGCAAAGGCGCGGGCCGGATGGCGGTGTCGCCCGACGGAAAGCTGGCCGCCGCCACGCATGACACCACGGAGGACGTTATGCTCATCGATACCGTGAAGAAAGAGGTCGTGGGCACGGTCAATGTTGGGAAAGGCCCATCGGTACCGATCTTCTCGCCCGACAGCAACAGGCTTTACGTGATTACGGCCGGCGGCCCGTGCTCGGAAGGCTGTCCGGGCAACGTCGTTGTGGTGGACGCAGCGCTCAAGAAAGTGATTGGCCGATACAAGGTTGCCAATGATGCTTTTGCGGTAGTGCTTCGCACGGGCGCCAAGTAGTGGCCAGTCAGCCGCAATTCCCTCGCAGCGCTGTTACTGCCGCTGTCTGCCTCGCGCTTGCGTCAGTGGCATGCTCAAACCAAGCCCCGCCCGCTTCACCAGCTTCATCGCCGAACTCACCGACCGATGCGCCGGCCACGCCCGGAGTCGTGCGCTATCCGCTCCGCATGAACGAGCTCAAATACCTGTTTGCTTCGGCTCCGCCGGTTGCCAGAGTGCCTGCCGGCGGGACGCTCGAAACCACTACAGTGGATTCCGATGGCCATGAAATCGAGGCCGCCGGTCTCAAGCCCCAGGGCTTCAACGCTCTTACAGGCCCCTTTTACATCGAGGGTGCGGAACCCGGCGACACGCTGGTGGTTCGCTTCCTCGCCATCGACGTCAACGCTGATCAGGGCTACGGCGATTACGACCCCGCATTCGGCGGCGCTATCAACGCCAACCATTACACGCCCATGCTGGGTCAGCCCATTCCTAAACAATCCTGGATCTATCCGATCGACCGTGCCGCGGGCGTGGCCACTTTTCGCGCCAAAGATTCGGGCTTCTCCGTCAAAATTCCGGTGCACACGTTTCTCGGCTGCATCGGCGTAGCGCCGGCAGACGGGGAGGCGCGTACGTCCCTGGTCCCCGCGGAATTCGGCGGCAACATGGACGCCTCGGAGGCCAGCGTGGGCAATACACTGTACCTGCCGGTAAGCGTTCCCGGCGCTCTTCTCTATATGGGCGATGCTCACGCCGCCATGGGCGACGGCGAGATCGCGGGCACGGCAATCGAGATTTCGGCGAAGGTGCGGCTGCAGGTGGATGTGATCAAGAAGAAAACTATCAGCTGGCCCCGGTTTGAGAATGCGGATTACATCATGGCCGCAGGCGCCTACCGCCCCATGGATGACACCATTCGCATCGCGCTCACCGAACTCGTTCACTGGATGCACGACAGCTATGGCTTCTCGGACCTCGACGCCTATGAGCTGCTTTCGAAAACGGCCGAGATTCACGTGGCCGAGATGGTCGATCCCAATTACGTCGTGGTAGCAAAAATCAACAAGAAGTTTCTTCCCGCCGTTCCGCGTAAATAAAATTCAGCGAGGCTTGTCTGCTTTTTGCGCGGGCCGCCGGATCGCCCCAAGAACATCCTCATCGGGATGAGGCGTTAATTCCGGCGCTCCCAGCTTAAGCAGAAGTTCCACCGTGTCCGGATGAGCAGAGCCTCCGGTGGTGCGCAGATACGGACCCGTAGCCATATCCGTTACCGACCATCCCCGGTGCGTCCTCACGTCCAGCTTCGCGCCCTTCGCTGCGAGGTAATTCACCAGCGCGTTATCCCCCCTCCAGGCGGCTCCGCCCAGCGCGGTGTAACCGGTTACGTCCTGCGTATTGACATCAAGACCGAGTTCGACACAGTACGACACCGCGTCCAGTGCGGAGTCCGGCGCATTACGGGAAAAATTCCCCGACCATCCCACTCCGGCCGCCATCATCATTGCCGTGTCGCCTTCATCCGATGGAATCTTCGGATCGGCCCCGCGGGCTGCCAACCGCCGCATGGCAGCGAGGTCCGTGGCCTGTGCAGCACGCCAGAAAGCCGTCGATCCCGGCGTTCCCACCCACATCTGGTCATGATCCATGGGCCGGTACCAGAGCTTTTTCCGCAACCGCGCGTTTGGATTGGCAGCGTGATCCAGCAGCGCTTTCATCAGATCCAGGTAGCTCGCCTTCTCCCCGCCGGTGACAGGAACCGGGCCGCCACCGATGGGCGCCCACTGCGCGTCGATGGTCGCGTACAGCGCTTCGAGGCCATCCTTATTCGCAAGCTTGGGGTTGGCGCCGCGCCCGATCAGATACATGGCCAGATCGAAGTGGCCGTTGATGAGGGCCATCACCAGCGGGGAAGATTGATCCCCTGCGCTGACCTGGTTGACGTCGGCACCCGATTCCAGCAGGGCGCGGGCCGTTTCGGTTCTGCCATCGCGCGCCGCGATCAACAGTGCGGTCATGCCGCCGGAGACTGTTGCCGACGCCCTTCGCCCCGCCAGCGCCGCTTTGGCCGCCTCTTCGCCCGGCGGCAAATTCGCCCGGAGGATCAACTCCGCGTCGAGCGGGAAGCCGTTTTCATCGTAGACCGGAGTCGCGTCCTTCAGGACCGTGACAGTGGAGGTGATATGGGGATCCGCGCCACGCGACGCCAGCATCCGGATCGCGGCGGGCCGGTCCGCGGCCGCGGCAAACATAAGCGCCGTCTGGCCGCGTCCGGGCTCTTTGGCGTTCGCGTCCGCTCCGTGCTCGATCAGCAATTGCACGGTCCGGGCGTCGCCGGAAGCGGCGGCTCTCATCAAAGCGGTAGCGCCGCTGACGGAGTTGCGCGCATTGGCATCGGCTCCGGCCCTGAGCAACTTTTCCACCACGGGACTGTTGCCGATACCGGCAGCCATCAGCAGAGGCGTGATGCCGCCGATTCGTGTCGCCGCGTTCACGCGAGCCCCCGCCTGGAGCAGAAGCTCAACCATCTCCGAATCGCCGCGCGAAGCCGCCCAGTGCAGCGCTGTTGTGCCCTCACCCTGCGCCCCGTTGACATCGGCCTTCTGCCGGAGCAACGTGCGCACAGAAGCGGTGTCCCCATCCTCGGCGGCCTCCGCAATGCGGGTATCGCCGGCTGCGGCGGAAAGCGCAGCAAGCAGGAGGAAGACCGGGATGGCTGCGACGCGCGGCACGAGTGGCTCAGCTTCATTATGGGCCACTGCACTAAAATCGCTCAAGGAGGCGAATTGGTCAGGGGAGACGCAGATTGACACGGCGCGAACGGCGCACGAATCGCTCTCGTGCGCATAGCTCCCTGCCTGCAGTTTCCCGCTGGCCGGCTGGCGGTCTACGGCCAAGTGCGCGGGTTCGATTTGTCAATTACGACAATCCGGACTACGTCACGGAAAACCCGTTGGTTCTCGCCGGACTCACCTGGAAAGGTTTCGTCCGGCCCCTGACGTCAGGTTTCGCCGGCAACTGGTTTCCGCTTACGTGGCTCTCACACATGACCGACGTCCGGCTCTTCGGACTGGATAGCGGCGCGCATCACATCACCAGCGTTTTATTACATCTCGCAAGTGCGGCCTTCTGTTCACGGCACTGCGGCGCATGACCGGAGCGCGATGGCAGAGCGCATTTGTTGCCCTGGTCTTCGCGCTGCACCCACTGCACGTGGAATCCGTGGCGTGCATCTCCGAGCGCAAGGAATGTCCTGAGCGGTTTCTTTTGGTTCCTTTCCTTGTGGTGTTATGGGCGCTATGCCGAGCGGCCCGGAGCCGGGCGCTATGTGCTGGTACTAATCCCGTTCATCCTCGGACTCATGGCCAAACAGATGGTTGTTACGCTTCCACTCGTGTTGTTGCTTCTCGATGTGTGGCCTTTACAACGGACAGCGCGGGGCTACGCCTTCCTGTTCCGCGAAAAGATACCTTTCTTCGCTGTCCGTTACGGCGTCGGTCGTGGCTTTCACAGTGCAGCGGAGCGGCGGGGCAGTGATTTCGCTGGATTCATTGCCGATCGCGTTCCGGCTACAGAACGCGCTGCTCTGGTGGGCAGGATACATCGCCGGCGCGTTCTGTCCCACTCGTCTGGCCCTCCAGAGGCCCTTCGCCAGAACCCTTTGTGACGTAGTCGTCCGCCCCCAAGCAGCAGCGCGTCCAGTGTCACTGCCGAGCCCCTTTCGGTGAAGGTACTGACCATGATCACGCGCATTTTTGGATAGGCCCCCCGCGTGCGTCGCAGCAACTCGAGGCCATCCATTTCAGGCATATCGACGTCCAGCGTCAGCAGGTCTGGTTTCAGTTCTTCCATCCGGGCCAGCGCGATGGCGCCATTCGCTGCTGTCCCGACGACCTCAATCGCCGGATCGCGCTGCAGGGCGAAAGTGATCAGTCGCAGAAGCAACTCGGAGTCATCCACCACCAGGACCAGAATACGCCCGCCCTGTTGCAGCTTTCGTTTTTTCAAGATCGGCAAATATGGGGTCTCCTGAGAACACTCGGGCCGCCCTTCGCCAACGACTAGATGCGGGATATGCCGGGAACCGGTTGAGCAAGCAGCGGCTGCGAAGGAGAAAGCTGTTGCCGGACGTCTGCCGCCAGTTGGTCACTCGGCTGGCAGTGTGATGAGTCTCCGGAGCCGGCGGGCGATACGCAAAATCGAAATTGATCGGCCGGTTCCGGGGCGGCAGGCTCCCGCCTGACGTTATCACCTTCCATTTGCCGATGCAGCAAGCTTGAACAGTCGGCTAGTCCACGCGTTTGCGGCGGCGAATCACAATCATGGAAATAAAAACCACCGCGAGGACCGCGCAGATCAGACGAATTGCAGAGCTTTCCATTTTTTCTCCTTTTCGAGTTCTCCGGCGATCAAATAACGACGGACGCCGGAAATCTCCTTACACCATCAAACATCGGCTCCCCGGGCCCTTAACTTTAGACGCTCTTTTACATTGAGTTCATCATGGGCAGAAGATCCTGGAAAATGCGCACAATTACGGGTCCGACGGTAATGACGAAGAGAGAGGGAAGGATGAAGAAGAAAATCGGAAAGACGAGTTTGACTCCCAGTTTTGCGGCCTTCTCTTCAGCATTCTGCCTCGCCTGCACCCGAAGATGGTCGGCGTGGCCCCGCAGGCTCTGGGCGATGCTCGTACCGAACCGGTCCGCCTGAATCAGGACCGCGGTAAGCTTCTTAATCTCCGGAACCGCCGTCCGTTCCGCCATACTGCGCAGTGCTTCGGCGCGCCTCTTTCCGGCCCGTGTTTCAAGATGCACTAAATTGAATTCCTCGCTGATCTCCGGGTATGCGTGGCTCAATTCCCTCGAAACGTGCACAATCGCCTGATCGAGCCCCAGTCCGGCCTCCACCCCGATGGTCAGAAGGTCGAGAGCGTTGGGCAGAGCCTTTGCGATGCTGCCGCGGCGAAGGCGGATACGGCGCTTTAAAATCTCCCCCGGCACCAGAAAACCTCCGCCAAATCCTCCGAGCGCACCCATGATCGTGGTGGCCGAGTCGGCGTCATACAGAACCATGGCGCCTGTTACGAGCGCTAAACCAGCCAGTGCGGCAATCACCCTCAAGCCCTTGAAAACGGATTCGGCGTGAGGAGAGTGAATACCTGCGCGAATGAAATCCCTGTTGAGTTGTTCGCGACCGCGCCCTTTCTGGACCAGTTCCCCGACCTGGCGCGGGATCAGCGACCACGAGAATCCGGGCCTCAGCCGCTCTTGCTCCCGGGGACGGGCCAAATCCAACAAACGGTTGAGGGAGGCCGCATCAGAACTACCCCGGTAACGGCTGGCAAGGACGCCAATTCCGAGTGTGAGGAAGAACGTAATTCCGACCAGGAGGACGAGCATGCCTCAGATCTCGATCCTGACGATCTTTTGAATCACCAGATAGCCGAGAAGCTGTAAACCGAGCGCACCGGCGATCATCTCTCTGCCCAAAACTGTATGGAGGAAAAAATCGGCGTAGTCGCGGTTGACAAAAAACATCAGCCCGCCTACAAACATCGGGATGGCACAGAGCACTTTACCTGTCATACGGCCGTGGGCGGAGACGGCTCGGACTTTGCCTCGCAACTGGGAGCGCTCACGGATCAGCCGCGCAAGTTTGTCGAGGATCTCCGTAAGATTTCCGCCGGTTTTGCGCTGCAGGAGTACCGCTGACGTGAAGAACTGGACGTCCATCGAAGGAACCCGGACCGAGAACCGGGCGAGGGCAGCCTCCAGCGGCATGCCAAGGTTCTGTTCCTCAAATATGCGCCGAATTTCCCCCGCCATGGGATCGTCGAATTCCTTGAACAACATCTCCAGCGACACTGAAAATGCGTGGCCGGCCCGCATGGAGCGCGAGACGAACTCGAGGCCTTCCGGAAACTGCGCCTCGAACGCCTGCACCCTCCGCCGCGCTTTGCGTTGCAATCCGAGGACGGGCAACATACCGGACAGCACGCTGAGCGGCAGCGCCAGCCACGCCAGGGAGCGAGGCGCGAAGCACAGGAAAAGAATACCCGCCGCGCCCGCCATCATGGCGCATCGGCGCATAAATGAAGCCCGGCTGCGGTGAATACCCGCACTTTCCATCAAGCGGCCGAAACGCTCGTCTGCCTGGAATCGGGAAGCGAGCGCGCGTAACCGACTGCCGTCCCCTCTCTCCCGGTGCAGCAGCAGGGCCCCGACCTTGCTGCCGGGGGATGGCTCCGGTTTCTCACGAGACGCGAGGCGCTCCGTTTGAAGCCGAGCGGCAGACCGGTCCGCGTAGCGGTGAAGAAACAGATACGCGATGTTCATGACACCGAATATCAGGAGAAACGTGGTTACGGCAGCGATCATCGATGGCGCCCCTTCAGATTCGGATATCCTCCTCGAAAATCTCGGCCGAAAGCCCTATTCCCTGCGAAATCAGCTTCTCGGCAAACTTCGGGCGGATTCCGGTCGACCGGAACCGGCCCAATACTTTACCTTCCTGGTTGAGGCCGAGTTTTTCGAAGGTGAATAGATCCTGCAGGGTGATGGTCTGGCCCTCCATGCCATCAACCTCCGTAACCGCCGTTACGCGCCTCGATCCATCGCTCATGCGCGCAGCCTGCACAAACAGATGTATGGACGAAGCAATCTGCTGTCGAATCGAGGTCATCTGCATCCCCGAATTCGCCATCGAGACCATCACTTCGAGGCGCGCCACCGCCTCCCGCGGGCTATTGGCGTGGATGGTGGTCAGCGAACCATCGTGGCCGGTGTTCATCGCCTGCAGCATATCCAGCGCTTCCTCGCCGCGGACCTCGCCGACGACGATGCGGTCCGGCCGCATGCGGAGGCTGTTGATCAGCAACTGCCGTTGTCTGACCGCTCCCTGCCCTTCAATATTCGCCGGGCGCGTTTCCAGTCGCGCCACGTGCGGCTGCTTGAGCTGGAGCTCGGCCGCATCTTCAATCGTAATGATGCGTTCGTTAGGCGGAATGAAGGCGGACAATGCATTCAGAAGCGTGGTCTTGCCGGCACCGGTCCCCCCGGCGATGACGATGTTGAGGCGTGCCCGGACCGCCGCCTCCAGCAGCGTCATCATTCCCGGTGAAACGGACAACCGCTTCACCAAATCCGCCGGCATGAGCTTGTCAGTGCCAAAGCGCCGGATCGACAGCAGCGGCCCGTCGAGCGCAAGCGGAGGAATGATGGCGTTGACTCTCGATCCGTCGAGGAGACGTGCATCCACCATTGGGTTCGATTCGTCGACCCGTCTGCCGACTTTGGAAACAATCCGGTCGATAATTCGCATCAGGTGCTGGTTGTCGCGAAACTGCACGCTGGTCAGTTCGAGCAGGCCGGCCCGTTCCACATAAACCTGGTAAGCGCCGTTGACGAGAATGTCCGAGATGCTGGCATCGTCAAGCAGCGATTCAATCGGCCCCAGACCGAACACTTCATCGAGCACCTCAGTCGCCAGCTGTTCCCGCTCGGCGGACGTCAGCAAAGTGGGCTCGTCGTCCATCAGCGAAAGCAGTGCCTGCTGGACCTCCTTCCTCACCCGTTCGCCGTCGATGGCAGCCAGGGACTCGAGGTTGATCCTTTCGAGGAGCTTGCGATGCAGGGTAAATTTGAGCTCCCTGACCTCCGGCCGAACCGCGTTTTTGCCGCGGCCGCCGGTGCGCAATACATCGCCCGGAGGCGGGATGACTGTAGCGGAACGGTATTCGGCAGCGTGGTTCATTTGGCGACCGTCCCTGCCGCGGGTGCTTTCGCAGCGTTTGGCAGAAGGAATGGCTCGGGCATGGCCGGGAGCGGAGGAGCCTCACCCTCGGGCAAAGGAAACGCCATGGTCGGAGTCACCAGCACCACCAGTTCCGTCTTTGATTTCACCCGGTTATGACTGCGGAAGAGAGCGCCAATAACAGGGAGATTCTCCAGCGCTGGTATGCCCGACAAGCTTTCGGTAACGCGGTTATCCAGCAATCCCGCGATCAGGAAACTCTGGCCCTCCCGCAACTCAATATCGGTCTCCATACGGCGCGTGGAAAGCGCCGGAATGCTGAAGCCATTCAGTATCACGCCATTGGCCAGATCGATGGTGGAAACCTCCGGCGTGACATGCATGCGGATGGTGCCGTTGGCGGTAACGGTGGGCAGAAACGTCAGCCGGATGCCGTATTCGCGGAATTGAATGGTGATCGCACCCGGCGCCGCGCCAGACTGGGGAACAGGGACCGGAAACTCGCCGCCCACCGTGAAGTGCGCCTCCTTACCTTCCGACGCGACCAGATTCGGCTCCGCCAGGATTTGTAATACGCCCTTCGCTTCGAGAGCTTTGATGGTGGCACCGATATTCAGATCGGGCCGAAACGCGAAGATGTTGAGTGCATCCGCCAGATTAAATGTGCTGCCCGGGATCTGGGTCGGGTTGGGGGCCGTGAACTGACCGGTAGAGGTACGCGCCTGCGTGTTGCCTCCGCCGCTGGACAGCAGATTCACGCCGAACGACTCAGTCGCGGTGCGGTCCAGTTCTGCGAAAACAACGTGCAGACCAACCTGCCGCAGGCCCCGGAGCGATACTGCTTCGAGGTTACTGACCACGCTCTGGGCGAAAGGCTTCAGGAGCAAAACGGCGCGGTCGGAGACTTCCTGAGAGCTAACGCGGCCTACCAGAGAAATGGCGTCGCGCGAACCGTTCAGGGTTATATTTTCCTTTGGAAACGTTTCGCGGAGGAGTTTCCTGGCCGCACCGAGGTCGGCAGACACCGTGGCGGAAAGCGCCTGGCGCTCGCCGGACTGCAGCCAGACCAGCAGCGTTGCGGAACCCTGCGCTTTTGCATTGACCACGACCTCACGGCTGGTTATCACCACCAGATCGGCCACGTCAGGATTGCTGGTGTATACACGCGTCACATCGGCTTCGAAATCCAGCGCCGTACCCTCGCCGGAAGACATCTCCAGTTTTCTGGCCGGCGAGTCGGCTGCCGGGACCGATGAAACCACCAGCAAACCGATCCATATGGAGGCGCGCGCGCAGCTGCCTTGACCGGACATTACTGGAGGGTCCCGGATAGAACTATCCGCGGACCGATCGCGTCGAGCGATTTTCGACTGCCGCGGACGACTTCGATTGCACGAGGCGGGGGAGGCGTTGTCACCGGCGCCGCTGGCTCGGAGGGCTTTTTTGACGGCACGGCCCGAGGCACCCGGACTGGTGGCTCGACACTCGCATGGATGCCATACAAAGCGCTCAGAAGAATGCCGGACGGAGGCAGGCGCACCGAGTCTCCCGGACTTCTCAGGACCAGTTGAATATGCCCCTCGCCACTGGCCAGAATCAGAATCTCAGCCTCCTGGGGCGTCACCTGCAGCGTTACGACATTGGCGTTGATAGCCTGCCCTTTCGGCTCGGCCTGCAATGTCTGTCCGGCGGAGAGTACGACGACGTTTTGCAATACTGTCCGGGTGGCGCTGTCGCTGCTTCCCGGAGGGCGGCCGGTCATCAGAACATCTACCCGCATGCCGGGCTGCACAAAACCAGCTACGCCTATGACATCGTTGACCCGCACCGAAACCGCGCGCTGACCGTCCGCGATCATGGGCGCAAGCCCCGCCACCGAGCCGGGAACCGCGACCCGATCTCTGAGCACGGGTTCATCCTGAAATATCGCCCCTGTTACAGACCTTTCCTGAACGTCTTCCGCGCGCGAAAAGGAGTTGCGAGGCAGCATGGCTTCCGGCACCGGAACTAACTTCACATCGGTTTTTTTGATGCGGGCGCCGAGGGGCAGATTGGCAGCCGCCACCACGACCATCCGGGTTGCCACCCGATTCGCGCGCGGCCGGGCGGCCACCCGGTAGAGGACTGCGGCCACCGCAGCGGCCACTGCGGCGCTCAAAATCAGAACTACAAGAAACCGGCGATCCATTACCTGCCCCCGGCGGACTGGCTCAAAAGCACGGTCAAAGCGCCGCAAGCGATGGCCGGCGCATAAGGAATCGCTCCCGGGCGGCGTCCCCGCAGGGCCCCGAAGCCTATGCTGCCTAGTGCGAATATGCCTCCTGCCCCGGCGGCAATCAACGCGGCCGGCAAAACGCCTCGAAGTCCGAGAAGCGCGCCATAGCCAGCCATCAGCTTCACATCTCCTCCGCCCATGCCGCCTGACAGATAGAAAATCAGGAATACAGAGAAGCCGGCCGCCGCGCCCAGCAGACTGGAAAGGAACCCGCTAACGCCCCGATCCATGCCTGCGGCAATCAGACCGCTGCAGAACAAAAGAGCACACAGCGTGTTCGGAATGCGCCTGCGCCGCAAATCGCAGATCACCGCCGGAATGGAGCCGGCCACCGCCCAGATCAGCCGCGCCTGAGAAAGACTCGCGTCATTCATCGTACTTCGTAAATCGGCAGATCCAACCGAAAACGTTAGAAACCTTCATGCCGGAACAGAACCGCCTGGGCGTCATGATCGATTTGCTTCCATTGTCGATCTGCCGCCAGCAATCCGGTGAGAGGCCAGCCGGCGGGAAGGAGCGCAAACCGGACCCTCTCGCGGTCCAGAATGGCCGCGCAGCCCGGCCGGCCCTCCATGAGCCGGGAGTAATCGCCTCCTCTCGACGGTCCGAAAAAATCGCTGCGGCCATCGACGAAGGTCCGCACCTGCGGGTGCAGACGGTAGATCAGAAAGTCGCTCCACTGGTCGCTGCTGAAGACCCGTGCCGGCGCTGTCCCGGACGTGGAAAGCAACTCAAAATTACGGGAGACCAGAGCCGCGGGAAACGTCACTGCTGGAAACTCCGTAGTCCACAGTGCGGTTCCGGACACGCAGAGCAAGGCAAGACACACCGCCGCGGGCATCAGGCTGAAGCCCGCAGGTCCCAGCCTCCACTCGACATCCATCTGACGGAACAAACCGGCCCAGGATCGGGCGGGCTGCGTGGCAGACCACGTGCTCCACAGCGCTTCCAGCCGCTCGGCGATCAACGGAGCGGCGATCAGACAGAAGATGGGCACATGACGCACGGAACCGAGAGCCTCGTGCGCCCAGAACAGAATCAGGCATCCGTCAGCCAGTCGTCTCCGGCGCCAGAGTGCCGGCACAATGGCAATCCCGAGGGCCAGCAGAATCTCGAACTGCAGCATGCTCTCCGAGCGGAACCGGGGGGACTGGAACTCCTCTACTACGCGGCGGATCCAATCCGATTGCAAGTACGCAATAAGGTGAATATGCAGCCGCCAGCCGTAGGGATTCAGCAAAGTCGCGGCGGCGCAGGCGATCATGAGCAGGACATCCCGGCGAACCGCCGCAGTCACCTGTGGTCTGGCGCAGACGGAATCGGCAAGCCGCGCGGCGAGAAGCGTGAATATTACCAGAAAGCCTCCGTGAAGATTGGTCCACAGCCCTACAAGGAGGGGGAGCGCCCAAATCCAGCGCGAGGCTTTGCGCCGATCGCCATTCAACACCCATACGCTCACAGGTGTGAGCAGGAGAGTTACGATGTGCGGCCGGGCGAGGAAATGAATGGTCGACGCTCCTGTTGCAAGTAGGGTGACGGTGACCGCAATGACAATGCCCGTCCCCCCCGAACGCATATAGGCGAACAGGAGCGCGGGCACGGCAGCAATCACGATCGCGGAAAACACCACCACAGCTGTCAGGCCGCCGAACCGATTCAGGGCCGCGAAACCGACATCGGACAACCACTCCCAGGCAAACCACGGGCGGCCCTCCATCCCGAACGCAAAACTGTCGGTGTGCGGCACGCAAAGGCATCGGAGTATATCTTCACCGTTGCGAATATGCCATCCCGTATCGCCGTCGGCGAGCAGTGCCGACCGTCCCCCGCCAGCGGCGAAAAGCCAGACAAGAATCGAGACGAACAATAATTCCGGCATGGATGGAACAAGCCGTGCCCGCATCACTGCAACTATCGGCTGCGCGCGCAATAACAGTTAGACCGCGCCAGACTGCGGAACATCC
>ODAK010002537.1_pt1 | contig 19263 bp, 21 predicted proteins | sample 1539591 | NCBI WGS metagenome assembly ODAK01 (sample SAMEA3539303, study PRJEB22396) | soil metagenome | biome: tundra; feature: field; material: soil | place: USA | collected 2010-05 | depth 0.15 m | reverse complement strand
GTTTCGCCAGAAACTCGGCTTTATCGATCTTGACCCCGATAGCGTTCTCGTAGATGGCCGTGTCCACAAAGCCGGGACAGACCACGCTGACGCGAACGCCGGAACCGTCTGCCTCCGCGCGCAATGCTGTCGATAGAGCCACTACGGCGCTCTTCGTCACGGAATATGGTGTCAGGCCGGGCTCTCCGATCAGGCCGGCGGCGGAAGCTGTATTGACGATGTGCCCGGACCCTTGCCGCAACATCGCGGCGTACGCGGCGGTGGTCCCGTAGATCACTCCCCACAAGTTGATGTCGATACACTTGCGCCAATGATCGAGCGAGAGATCGCGCACTTCGCCCGCCACACCGATGCCCGCGTTGTTGAACATGTAATCCAAGCGGCCGTGCGCGAGCACGGTGTCTTCCACCAGGCGCTCGACATCCGCAGCGCGCGTTACATCGAGTGGCGCGGCCGCGGCCCGGCCGCCATTTGCGTTGATCGCGGAGGCCACTGCCTGCGCGCCTTCGCCGTCGATATCGGCGACCACGGCCACCGCTCCACACCGGGCCAATTCCTCGCAGAGCGCGCGGCCGATGCCGGAAGCCCCGCCGGTCACGATGGCAACCCGGTTGTGGAATGAACTTGTCATTCCGGGATTATAAACCCGCCTGTCATGAAATAGCTGTGCCAAATTGTGGGGCAGCCAATCTTGGCTGCAAGCCGGCTTTTCAGCCGGCTTGGACGCGCTGGAAAGCGGGCCCAGAGGGCACCCCGCAGGCAGGATTGCCTGCCCCACTTCGAACCGGGGCACGCCGGTTGTGGCTTCGCCATTGGTACAATCTCCTCAAATGGAGTCCGCGCCAACCACGGTGCAGTATTGCTCGGAATGCGGCCAGCCATGGCCCCAGGAAGAACTCGCCCGATTCGGCGACCGGCTCATCTGTTCAAACTGCAAGATTGCCTATGCGCAGAAGCTGCGCGAAGGAGTCGCCTCCGCGGCAACCTTCACTTATGCGGGCTTCTGGATACGATTCGTAGCCGTGCTGCTCGACGGCATTATTCTCTTTGTGGCCGGGGTAGTCGTGCAGTTAGGGTTCGCGCCGATGCTGCGGAGCGGACGCATGGATCTGGCGTTGATGGCTCTGGGGGCCGAGTATCTGATCGGCATGGCTATTGGCGCCACTTACGAAGGCCTCTTCGTCAGCCGCTTTGGCGCGACGCCGGGCAAGATGGCGTTGGATTTGAAGGTCGTTCGTCCCGATGGAGGCCCTATATCGCTGGGCCGCGCGGTGGGCCGCTACTTCGCGAAAATCGTGAGCGGGATTATTCTGATGATTGGCTACATCATGGCGGGATTCGACTCGCAGAAGCGTGCGTTGCACGATTTGCTCTGCGATACGCGCGTGATCAAGGTGAGTAAGTAGCCGCTGGAAAATGTCCGTCCCTTGCAACCGCTGCAACCGTCCGCTCCCCAAGTGGGAGCTTGCCGCGCAGCATGCCGCGACGTGTCCGGAGTGCGGCGCTTCGAGCACCGTGCGCGTCTTTCCCGCGCTGTTCTACGCACCGAGCGGTCCGGTGGCGACGGAGGCCGCGGCGGAGGGCGAGGCCACCTGCTTCGATCACCCCGGCAAGCGGGCGGTGGCGGCGTGCAGCCGCTGCGGCCGGTTCGTATGCCAGCTCTGCTCGGTCGAATTCAAGGGCGCCGTGTGGTGCCCATCGTGCTTCACGGCGGGCGAATACAAGGCCAAGACAGTGGAGTTCGAAAACTCCCGCACGCTGTACGATTCCACGGCGCTGATGGTGGCCGTGGCTCCATTGCTGGTGTGGCCCTTCACCGCGATTTCCGCGCCCATCGCGCTATTTGTGGCGCTGCGCTATTGGAATCGGCCGCTCAGCCTGGTGCGTCGCTGGCGGTGGAGATCGGTGCTGGCCGCGGCGATCGCGTTGTGCGAGATCGGGGGCTGGATCTGGGGCACGGCATATTTTGTACTGAAGGCGAGGACCTGACGGTGGCGGATACCAGACAGATTTACCGTAAGCTTCCGGGGCGCCGCAGCGGGTTCATCTTTTCGGCCAGCCTGTGGACTGGCGCGGATCACTTACTTTCGGTCAAGTCCGCAAGGTTTCAGGAGCAGTACAAGAGATTCTACTTTCGCGATATTCAGGCCATTGTCATCACCAAGGTCCCCCGATTCGTGCTCCCGATGCCCGTGCTGGCGGCTGCCGCGCTGCCGCTGACTGGTGTGTTGATATTGCGCGTGCTCCTGCCCGCGCTGGCTGACTGGCTTTGGCTGCCGCTCGCGGCTTTGACAGCCGGATGGATCTATATTTCGGCGGCGCAAAGTTGCATTTGCCGCCTCTATACGGCCGTCAGCCGCGAAGACTTGCCGTCACTCTACCGCATGTGGACGGCGCGCAAGGCGCTGGCGGAACTGGAGCAGCGCATTGCGCAAGTCCAGGGTGTATTCACCCAGGACTGGGCCGAGGCGGTCGATGTGCGCGCGCTGGGGCCGACGGAAGCGGCGGATCGGCATGGGGCAGCCGGGCACTGGCCCGCCGCGGCGCGCAGCCGCACCTGGGTCTCGGACATCTTCCTGGCCAGCCTTTTCGCCGATGCGGTGATAACGACGATCCTGATGCGCTCTCCGAGTTCGTGGCTGGCAAATGTGTCCGTGGCATTGACCGTGGTGCAGATCGCCAGCGCCATTGGGGTTTTTGTGCAAAAGCATCGCGGCATCCTGCGGACCGGCATGCAGAGACTGGCGATTGTAGCGTTGCTGTTTATCGGCGGCATTACGTATGCCCAGATGATCGGCGACGCCGTGGACGCGGCACGTGCGGGCAAGCGCGGCCCCGTCGCCGTCCGCCCCCGTCCGCGCTCCGGCATCGTGCGCCCTATATATAGCGGGGGCGTGGCTCTGCTGGCTATCGCGGGGTTCGTGCTATCCTTCAAACCGGAATGACGGGCGTCCTCATCCATCAGCGCTGCTGGAACCATGAGCTGCGGGAAGCGGTCTGCCGGTGTCCCGCGTGCGGCCGTCATTTCTGCCGGGAATGCGTCACGGAGCATGAATCGCGGCTGCTCTGCGCGGCATGCTTGCAGGCGATTGCCCGGCCGGCTCCGGCGCGCCGCCATCGCGCGCGCGCGCTGCTTACGCCTATGGCGGCTCTGGTCGGCTTGTTGCTGTCGTGGCTGATCTTCTATATCGGCGGCGAGATCCTGCTGGAAATCGCGGCGCGTGCGGAGCACACATGGCGCATCCGTTAGTGCGAGCCGGCGCCCTCGACCTGCTCGAAGAAGCGGTGCATACGCTGCGGGCCGCTCCGCTGGCCACCATCGTCGCTAACTGGATCGGCAGCGTGCCTTTTGTGCTGGGCCTGCTGGTCTTCTGGAATGACATGGCGCAGCCTCGCACGCCCGATGCGACTTGCGCGTTCGAGGCGTGCGCGCTGGCATTGCTGCTCCTGTGGATGAACTGCTGGCGCGCGGTGTTCGCGGGGCGTCTCGATCGTCAGCTCGGCGGGCGGCCGGAGTTGCCGTGGACGCGCCGGCGGCTCTGGCGGCTGGTATCGAGCCAGGCATTCTTCGGTGGGACCAAGCCGATGGCAATGGCGCTGGCGGCCGGCGTGGTCCTGCCGCTGCCGTGGATGGCGGCATTTTACCGTAGTGCGGCGGCGCTCGCGGACCGCGAGGATACGGACCTGGCGCAGCTCATGACCAAGGCCCGCAAGCTGGCGGGCTTCGAACAACGGCAGGGCTGGGGCATACTGCTTCTCCTGACCGTCTTGTATCTGATCCTGTTGCTGAATGTGCTGATCCTTCTCGCGGTGTTGCCGCAACTCGTGCGGATACTCACCGGTTATGAGTCCGTTTTCAGCCGCGGCGCGACATACTACGTGAGCAATTCGCTATTCTGGCTGGCGGCGATGACGCTGGCCTGGATGGCGTTCGATCCTTTCACGCAGGCGGTTTATTGCCTGCGCAGCTTTCAATTGGAATCGCGCGGGACTGGAGAAGATTTGCGCGCGGCGTTGCGCATGGTGGCGTCCGCCGCTCTGATTGTGTTAGTTGTCTTTGTGGGGCAGGCCCGTGGCCTGCAGCGGCCTCTCAGGCCGCTAGATCTCGACCAATCCATCCGCCGGACTTTGCAATCGCCCGAATACGATTGGCGATTGGCGCCCCCCGTCACCAAACGGGCTGGCAATGTTTCGTGGCTGGTCACCGTAACGGACCGTTTGGCGGATACCGTTCAGCAAGGGCTGCGCAGCATCGGTAATGCCATCGATCGATTGGTGGATTGGCTGCGCGAAAAGCTCCCTAACGCTTCCGGAACGGACACCGCTTCGCCGCCCGGCTCGGCCTTGCACTGGAGCGTTTACGTGCTCATTGCCGCGCTGCTGGCCCTGACGGCACTCATCGTGTGGCGATTGCGGCGCGCCAAAACCAAGCCTGCGCGCATGTTGACGGCAGGCGGCCTGGCTGTCAGCTTAGCCGTCAGCTTACAGGACGAGAATCTGCTGGCCGACCGGCTTCCGGAAGAAGAGTGGATCGCGCTGGCGGAGAGTTGCGCGCGCGAAGGCGATTACCGTGCCGCTCTGCGGGCCTTGTATCTCGCCAACCTGGCGTGGCTGGGGCGTCACGAACGGATCGCCATTCACCCGGGCAAAACGAATCGCGAGTATGAACTGGAGCTGCGGCGCAGGGCGCGGGAGTATCCGAATGCGCGCGCGCTGTTTGCGGTGAACGTCGCCAGCTTCGAGCGCGCCTGGTACGGCAAGCACAGCGTCACGGCGGAGGATACAGACGCGTTTCGGCAGCGTCTGCAGCAGATCAAAGCGGCTATGACGCCGGCGGAGATGGCGGCGTGAAGAGGCCCGGCACTGTCGCGCTGCTGGGCTTGCTGGCCGTGGCCTTTGCCTGCGGCGTTCTGTATCTCTTTAACCGGCGGTTTTCGGGCGGCGATGCTTATCCCGCGTACTCGACACTGCGCAGCGACCCGGCCGGGGCCAAGGTGATTTTCGAAAGCCTGAGCCGGTTGCCCGGCGTGACTGTGGTGCGCAGCTACCAGCCTTTGGACCGCGTGCCGGATCGCAACAGCACCGTCTTGCTGTTGGGGCTGGAGCCGTACAGCTTCGCCATGCAGCCAAATTCCGAGACGCGCGCTTTAGAAGACTTCGCGCAACGCGGCAATCGACTGGTCTTTGGGATGGCGGAAGCGGCAGGACGGGAGCCGCCGCGGCCAGCACCCCTCGAAAAGCTGTGGGGCGTTCGTTTCGGCCTCGATTTCGATAAGGAAGGCCACGGCAATTTGTATTTCGCCGAAGCGCAGAACTGGGAAGTCATCGAACAGAACGGGACGCGGCCGGTGGTCATCGAGAGAGCCTTCGGAAAAGGGAGCATCGTGCTGGTGGCGGATGGCCGGCTGTTCGGCAATGAATCCGTGGCCGATGCGCAGCAAACAGCGGTGCTGGCGCGCGTCATAGGCAGTCGCACGCGTATCGTATTCGACGAGTCGCACTTCGGGATCGTCGAGAGCGGCAGCGTGGTCGCACTGGCGCGCCGATTCCGGTTGCATGGCTTGGCCCTCGGCCTGGCGATCGTCGCGATACTGTTCATTTGGAAGAATGCGTCCAGCTTTCCGCCCGTGGCCAGTGCGCCGCGGGAGGAGAAAGTCTTCGGCCGCACGTCCGTGGCCGGTCTGGTCACGCTGTTGCGGAGGCACATTGCACCGGACCGGCTCGCCGCCGCGTGCTGGCAGGAGTGGCTGAAGAGCCACGCGCGCGACATGGCGCCCGCACGCCGCGCGCAGGCGGAAGCTGCGCTGCGCAACCAAGCCGGCCGTCCCACCGAGGCGCTACGCGAAATCCAGACGATTGTGCGCGCGAAAGGAGCAATTTGAATCTAGATCAATTTCAAGCGGCCATCGAGCGCGTCTCGAGCGAGATCGGCAAGGTGATCATCGGCCAGCAGGATGCGATCCGCCAGTCGCTGGTGGTGATCCTCACGAACCAGCACGCGTTGATCGAAGGCGTGCCGGGCCTTGCCAAAACCCTACTCGCGCGCACGCTGGCGCGCGTGCTGGGATGCGAGTTCAACCGCATTCAGTTTACGCCCGACCTGATGCCGGCGGACATCACGGGCACCAACGTCTTCAACCTGCAGCGCAACGAATTTTCGCTGATCAAAGGGCCGGTCTTCACCGCGTTCCTGCTGGCGGACGAGATCAATCGCGCGCCGGCGAAGACCCAGTCCGCGCTACTGCAAGCGATGCAGGAGCGCACCGTGACGATCGATCGCGAGACGCATTCGCTATCGCCGAACTTCACCGTTTTCGCCACCCAGAATCCCATCGAATCGGAAGGCACCTACCCATTGCCGGAGGCGCAGAAGGACCGCTTCATGCTGAAGATTCCGATGACCTGGCCGCAGCGGGAAGAGGAGTTGGACCTGGCTCGCCGCAGTCTGGATGAGCATGCGCCGGAGGCGGTGCTGTTGCGCGGCGAAGTTCACCAGTGCCTGTCCCACACCGAGCTGGCCGACCTGCGCGGCGCACTGCAACTCGTCGCGGTAAGCGATCAGCTTGTGGAGTACGTGGTGGAAGCGGTGCGGCGCACACGCACCGACGACAGCGTTCTGGTGGGTGCCGGGCCGCGCGCGACGCAAGCGCTGCTGGCGGGCAGCCGCGCGTGGGCCGCCCTTTCCGGGCGCGATTTCGTCAGCCCCGACGATGTGCGCGCTATGGCATCGCCAGCCCTCGAGCACCGTTTGCTGTTGCGGCCCGAATCGGAACTGGAGGGCGTGCGCACGGGTGAAGTTTTGGATCGTATTCTGCACGAGGTGCCAGTGCCGCGATGATCGTCCCGGGTTCCCGTATCCTGCTCGCCGCCGCGCTGGTCGTTTTACCCGCGGCCACCCTGGCCGGCATCATGCCCGGACTGGCGCTGCCCTGTGCGGGAATTCTGGCCGTCTGCTTCGCGGCGAGTGTGGTGGATGCGCTGCTAAGCCGGCAGCGCGTGGCGGCGCTCGGCGCGCACGCGCCCGAAATGGTCCGACTCACCAAAGACGTCCGAGCGGATGTGACCATCGCGCTGGAGAACGGTTCCGCGCGAGCGCTTTCGGTGCGGGCCGGGTTGGTGATGCCGGAAGGCGTCGCATCCGAGCGGCTCACGGAAAGCGTCACTTTACAACCCGGCCGATCCGCGCTGGCCTGGCCGTGTACGGGCACCACGCGCGGCGATCATGCGTTGCGCGATCTGCACGTGGAAACTCCCTCGCCGCTGGGACTGTGGCTGGCGCGTGCGCGCGTGCCGGTGGAGTGCAACTTGCGCGTCTATCCGAACCTGCGCGACCGCGCCACGGCGGCGCTGTTCCTGCGCGCGCCGAATGCCGGCATGCGCGTCCACCGCCAGGTCGGCAAGGGCCGGGAGTTCGAGAGACTGCGCGAGTACATACCGGGCGATAGCTATGAAGATGTCCACTGGAAGGCAACGGCTCACCGGCGCACTCCTGTGGTGAAGCTCTATCAGGTGGAACACGCGCAGGAAGTCTACGTGGTGGTGGATGCTTCCCGCCTGTCGGCGCGCGAGCAGATTCTGGAAAGCTATGTGACGGTCGCGCTGCACCTGGCGCTGGCCGCCGAGCGCCAGGGCGACCGCTTCGGCCTGATCACCTTCAGCGACCGGCCTCACCGCATGGTTCGGGCGCGCAGCGGCATGGATCATTTCCGTTTGTGCCGCGAGACCATCTACAACTTGCACGCGCGCCGCGTGAGCCCCGATTTTCGCGAGTTGTTCACCAGTTTGCAGCTCAATCTGCGCCGCCGCTCGCTGCTGATTTTCTTCACTTCGCTGGACGATCCGCTGCTGGCCGAGACCTTCGCACGCGAGGTATCGCTGGTGGCGCGCCGGCACCTGGTGTTGGTAAACGTGATGCGCACCGCTGGGTCGCAGCCGCTTTTCGAAGACAATGCCCCGGCCGATGTGGAGTCGGCGTATCAGGCTTTGGCCGGGCAGATGCGCTGGAATAAGATGCACGAGTTGCAGATCGCGCTGCGTAATCGCGGCGTGCGCTTGTCTGTGGTCGATCCGCAAAACATCAAGGCGCAAGCCACCGCGGCGTATCTGGAGATCAAGCGGAGGCAGTTGCTGTGATCCTCGACCTGCCGCGATTCGTCTCGACCGAGCGGGTCTACTGGAACGAACTGCAGGCCCTGCTCGACCGGTTGCGTCTGGAGCCGAATTGGCGCATGTCGATTCCGGAGATCGAGCGGCTGCACTACCTGTACGAACGCTGCTCGGCGGACCTGGTGCGCCTGGATACCTTTGCCACCGAGCCGCAGTTGCGCGCGTACGTGGAATCGCTGGTTTCGCGCGCCTATGCGGAGATCCACGAGACGCGCGCGCGGGCCGGGAAGATTCGCTGGGGCGCGTTCATTGCCGCCTTTCCGCGCGCCTTCCGCAGGCATCTGGGCGCGTTCCGACTGGCCGTGGGCTTGACGCTCGCGGGCTGCGCTTTCGGCTGGTTTGCCATTCGCGCCGATCCCGACGCAAAGGCCGTGCTCATGCCTTTTCCGGGACTGATGGGATCGCCGGCAAAACGTGTGGCCGAGGAAGAGAGTATGAAGACGGACCGGCTGCACGGCCACAAGGCTTCGTTTTCGGCCCAGTTGATGACCCACAATATTCAAGTCACGGTGATGACGCTGGCCGCCGGTGTGACGTGGGGCGTAGGCACCATCATCCTGCTGTTCTACAACGGCGTGATCCTGGGTGCGGTGGCGGCGGACTATGTGGGCGCGGGTTACGGGCAGTTTCTGGCGGGCTGGCTGCTGCCCCACGGCGCCATCGAGATCCCCGCGATTCTGCTGGGCGGACAAGCCGGACTGGTGTTGGCCAGCGCGCTCATCGGCTGGGGTGAGCGGGCTACCCGCGCGGAAAGGTTGCGCGCCGTGGCGCACGATTTGCTGGCCATCGCGCTGGGCGCGGCGGTCCTGCTGGTGTGGGCGGGCATCGTGGAAGCGTTCGTATCGCAGTATCATCAGCCGGTGCTGCCTTACAGCCTGAAGATCGCGTTCGGAGTCTTGGAAATGGCGGCGTTGTCCATCTTCCTTTCCAGAGTGGGCCGCGGATGACTCCCGCCCGCGCGTCGGCCTTGCGCATCGAAACGCCCGAAGGCGTGGTCTTCTCGCTGCGGCTGGCGTCGCCGGTCTTGCGCGCGCTGGCCTGGGGTGTGGACGCCTTGGTGCTGGCGGCCGCTGCGACGGTGATCGAGAAGGGCGCCCGCGTGTTCGCGATGCTCGGCACGGACTGGGCCACTGCGCTGACGGTGTTCCTTTACTTCGCGGCCTCCATGGCGTATGCCATGATTTTCGAGTGGTACTGGCGCGGGCAAACGTTGGGCAAGCGCCTGTTCGGTTTGCGCGTGGTGGACGCGCAAGGCCTGCGTTTGCGCCCGGCGCAGGTGGTGCTGCGCAATCTTCTGCGCGCCATCGACTTCTTACCGGCGGCTTACCTGGTGGGAGTGACCGCGTGCCTCGTGAGCCGCAAGGGACAACGCCTGGGAGACCTGGCGGCCAACACGGTGGTGCTGCGCGAAGCGAAGCTGCTGGAACCCGACGTGGAACAGATTGCGCCGGTCAAATACAATTCGCTCGCGGCCTTCCCGCACCTGGCCGCGCGCCTGCGCAGCCGCGTAGATCCGGAAGCGGTGCGCATCGCGGTGACTGCGCTGGCCATGCGCGACGGTTACGATCCGCCCGCGCGCGTGGAGCTATTCGGCGAGTTGGCCGGCTACTTTCGCGCGTTGGTGGGCTTTCCGGAGGAAGCGGTGGAAGGGCTGACGGACGAGCAGTATGTGCGCAGCGCGGTGCGGGCGATTTATGGGAGGTGACGGGCCATGTATCAGGTAGTGATCGACACCAATGTGCTTGTCGCCGCGCTGCTGTCCAATCTCGGGGCGTCCCACCGTCTGTTGCGGCTGCTGGGCGACCATCGATGGCGGATCAACCTTTCGGTGCCCCTGGTTCTCGAGTATGAACAGACACTCAAGCGTGTCTGCACGGGTGGATCTCTGAGCGGTAGCGACATCGATGACGTGTTACGCTTCCTTTGCGCCAATGCGAATTTGCGTCTCATCTTCTTTCTTTGGCGGCCCCTTCTACCCGACCCAAAGGACGACTTCGTCCTGGAATTGGCCGTGGAAAGCCGGGCCGATTTCCTGGTTACGTTCAACACCAGGGATTTCGTGGGTGCCGAGCGCTTCGGCGTTCGAGTAATCTCGCCGCGGGAATTCCTTGCGATAATAGGAGAGGCACCATGACTCTCAATGTGACAGTTCCCGACGCAATCTACCGCCAGATTGTCGATCTGGCTGCGCGGCAGCAGGTTTCCGCGGAGCGGATCGTGGCGGCGGCCTTGGCCGAACAACTTTCCGGCTGGACCCGTTTGGAGCAAATGGCCGAACGCGGCAGTCGCGAACGTTTCCTGGCCGCGCTGGACAAGGTTCCGGCAGCAGAACCCGCCCCGGAAGACCGGCTCTAGTTATCTCGCGAAGGCGCACTGGTCGCGCGCCGGCAGCCGACTAGCCGACATCAGGCCGCAGACAGTTTCGTCACGTGGAGCCGCTTCCGGCTTTTTTCCGCGTGCCAGAGGTCGTACTGAACCTGCTGGTTCAGCCAGCTTTCGGCGCTGGTGTCAAAGGCGATCGAGAGACGGATCGCCATCTCCGGGCTGATGCCGGCGCGCCCGTTCAGGATGCTGGACAGCGCCTTCCGGCTCACCCCGAGCGACTGCGCGGCATCCGTGACACTCAAGTTCAGGGGTTCCAGGCACAGGGCCCTGAGCACCTCACCCGGGTGCGGCGGATTATGCATCTTCATGGTCACCTCAATGGTAGTCCTCGTAGTCTACGCGATCTACATCCTTCCCGGCACAAGTGAACGTCACGCGCCAGTTGCCGCTCACTTTCACGGCCCACGTGCCCTTTCGGGAGCCGCGCAGTTCGTGGAGATCCAAGCCGGGCAGATTCATATCGCGCGCGCCGGTTGACGCATTCAGGCGGCCGAGGATGAGCCGGAGCCGCTCAGCGTGTTTCGCTTGAATTCCCGACTTGGTCCCGGTGGCGAAAAACTGTTCGAGTCCCTTGTGTCGAAATCCCTTGATCGCCACGTCTACCAGTGTAACCTATGTGGTTACAGGTTGCGCCCGGTCGCGCGCCGACGCCTACGACCCCGCCTCCCCCCGCCCACGCGCGGCCTCACGCGCCTTGCGCACCTCTTCCAGCCTTTCGCCGATGCGCTTCTCCATGCCGCGATCGGTAGGCTGGTAGTAGCGCTTGCCGGCGAGCGAAGGCGGCAGGCATTCCATCCCCGTAATCGCATCCTCGAACTTATGAGCATGCTCGTAACCTGCGCCGTAGCCCCATTGCTTCATCGCCTTGGTGGGGGCATTGCGCAGGTGCAGCGGGACGGGTTCCGCCATGGTCTCCTGCACGTCCGTCTGCACGGCGCCCAGCGCGCGATACGATGCGTCGGACTTGGGCGCCACCGACAAATAAATCGCGGCCTGTGCCAGCGCCAGGTCGCCTTCACCGATGCCCAGAAAGTGCACGGCCTGCATCACCGCCACGGCCTGCTCCAGCGCGCGCGGGTCGGCCAGCCCGATGTCTTCGATGGCCATGCGCATCAAGCGGCGCGCGATGTACAGGCGGTCCTCGCCGGCCTCCAGCATGCGCGCCAGCCAGTAGAGCGCGGCATCGGCATCGCTCGACCGCACGGATTTGTGCAGCGCCGAGATCAGGTTGTAGTGCTCTTCGCCCGATTTGTCGTAGAGCAGCACCTTGCGCTCGATGGCGTCCTGCACGGCCGCTTCGGCAAGTTCGTGCGGCGGCGAAGCGGCTATGGCGGCTTCCAGCGTGTTGTAGGCGGAGCGCGCGTCGCCGCCGGCGTAGATGGCGATCTGCTCCAGCAGGGCGGGCGTCGCGGCGATTTCCAGTTCGCCCAGACCGCGTTCGCGATCGGCCAGGGCGCGCTGCAACAGCTCCACGATCTCCTCGGCCGTGAGCGCGCGCAACGCATACACGCGCGAACGTGAAAGCAGCGCGGCAATCACTTCGAACGACGGGTTCTCCGTGGTGGCGCCGATCAGGACGATATCGCCGCGCTCGACATACGGGAGAAATGCGTCCTGCTGCGCCTTGTTGAAGCGGTGGATTTCGTCGATGAAGACGATCGTGCGGCGGCCCGAGCGGCGCAGGCGCTCGGCATCGACCATCACCGCTTTGATCTCCTTGATGCCGCTCAGCACCGCGCTGAACGGGATGAACTCGGAACGGCTGAGCCGCGCGATCAGCCGGGCGAGGCTGGTCTTGCCCACGCCCGGCGGTCCCCAGAGGATCACCGAGCTCAACTCGTCGTGTTCGATCTGCCGGCGCAGGGGCTTGCCGGGCCCCAGCACGTGGTCCTGCCCGGCGAATTCGTCCAACGTGACCGGCCGCATGCGATCGGCGAGCGGGCGCTTCTTGTCCACTTTATCGGGATCGCCGAGCGGGGCTGCGTCGAACAGACTCAAGCGTGGAGCGACCTCTGGCGCCGGGCTTCGTACAGCAAAATGCCGGCCGCAACCGCGGCGTTGAGAGACTCGACGCCCGAGGTCGGGATGCAGATATCGATGGCGGTGGAGCGCAGTTGCGGACTCACGCCGCGCGCTTCGTTGCCGACGACGATCGCGCAACGTCGGGAGAAATCCACCTCGCCCAAAGGCTTCGATGGCAGGCGCGAGTTGGAGGGCACGCCCGCGTAGACATCCAGCTTGTTCTGCTGGAGCGCCGCGCGGGCCAGCGCCGAATCCAGGCCGTAGGCAAAGGGTACGCGGAACAGCGATCCGGCGGCGGCGCGCAGCGCTTTGGGATTGAAGGGGCTGACGGTGCCCTTCAGAAACATGATGCCGGTGGCGCCGAACGCCTCGGCGGCGCGGGCGATGGTGCCGGCGTTTCCGGGGTCCTGCAAGCCATCCAGCACCACCACCAGGCTGCGCCCGCGAAACAACTGCGGCAGGTTCCAGACAGGCGGCTGGACCAGCGCGATCACGCCCTGGCTGGCTTCGGTGCCGGATATATACGGGAAAAGCTGGTCGGGGACCACGGCCACGCGCATGCCGGTGAGGCGCTTGACGTGGCTTTCGACCGCGGACTGCACGGATTCCGAGCACAGCACCACCTTGACGGCGCAGCCGCTGCGCAGGGCTTCTTCCAGCAGGTGGAAAGTCTCCGCCACCAGGTAGCCTTCCTGCGTGAGGCCGCCGCGGGCGATGGCGCGGCGCACGTCCTTAACGAGCGGGTTGGCCGCGCTCGAAATCGTCTCGGGCTTAGGCATCTTACAATGTGTCTGGGATAAGAATAGCGCAGATGAAACGCACCGTATGGAATGTGGTGGTGGCGGCGTTCTCAGCGGCGATTCTCGCGACGTCTTGGATTTCGATCAGAATCGAGCGGCAGGCGGCGCGCGATGAGGCGCAGCCGGCGGACGTGATCCTTGTTTTGGGCGCGGCGGAGTATCGCGGGCGGCCGTCGCCGGTGCTGAAGGCGCGGCTGGATCATGCGCTGGACCTGTACCGCAAGCGGCTGGCGCCGCGCATCATGACCACGGGCGGCGCGGGAGGCGATCCGGTGTTCACGGAGGGAGATGTGGGGCGCGACTATCTGACCAGCCGGGGGGTGCCTCCGGAGGCGATTGTGGTGGAGAAGGAGGGCAGCAGTACGGTGGCCTCCACGGCTCTGGCCGGCGAGATCATGCGGCGCATGGAATTGCAGTCGGCCATCGTGGTGAGCGACGGGTACCATATTTACCGCGTGAAGAAGATGCTCGAAGGCAGGGGACTGACTGTGTATGGGTCGCCACGGCCGGAGCGTGTGCGAGACACTTTGCGGGAGCGATGGAACTATGTGAAGCAGGCCGTCGGGTATTTGTTGTGGTCGTGCGGGGTGCCTGTGTGAGGGGCGTTTCGCGCCGTGGCTGGTGGTTGGTGGGTGGCGGGGGTTGAATCTGGCTTGGCGGATGGGGCGGTCGGTTATTGAGGGTGTAGCATCGTGTAACATCGTGAAACGACCAACGGCTGTATACCTGGGGATGCAGAAGAGATCGTAGGGGGTGCTATTGAACAGCGCATAGGCATACTGTCGACCGTTGACCTTTACAACATTGCGATTGCGGTAAAGGAGCCCGTCTTCCCGGTTGCCGGACAATGGCTCGAACAGAAACCTCGGAACAGTCAGGACGCCTCCGTTAGACGCCAGATCGAGCGAGGGGCGCAATCGGCAGCGCCCCGGCGAACGCCTCAAACAGCCTCTTTTGGGTTGCATCCCGCCGCACCTGATCCTCCGGATGCCACTGCACCGCCAGGGCGAACCGGCAGTCGCTGCGTTCCAGCGCTTCGATGACGCCGTCCGGAGTGGACCTGGCTGTCACGCGCAAACCGGCGCCGACCCGCTCGACAGCCTGGTGGTGGCGCGAATTGACCGCATGCGCGCCTTCTCCCAGAATCGCCGCCAGGCGCGTGTCCGGCTCGACCAGAATATCGTGCGCGGGCAGCGCGGGATCGTTGCCGCGCACCACATGCACCGCGGAGTTCTCCAAATGCTGGATCAGCGTGCCCCCGTGCGCCACGTTAAACAGTTGCATCCCGCGGCAGATGGCCAGCACCGGCAGGCCGGCGGCGAGGGCCTCGGCCAGCAGGCCGGTCTCCAGTTCATCGCGCGGGTCGTCCGGCGTTTCGTTGGCGGGGTCGGGCGTCGCGCCGTAACGGGCAGGATTGAGATCCGTCCCGCCGCTCAGCAGCAAACCCTGCAATCCGGCCAGCGAGCGGGGATCCTCGGGAGAAATCAAAACCGGCTCGATACCGGCCTGCCGCAGGGCCTCGGCGTACGGTTCAGCCTTACGCGGATAGCGGCACGTCACGCCGGCCTTCAGACTCATTTCGGCTCCTTTCGCTTGGCCTGATCCGCGCGCTCCTTCAGCGGAACCAGCAGACGCAGCGTGATCAAGTTCAACAGGCTCAGAATGACGGCGATCTCGAAGCGCGATTCGGCGACTGCCGCACCGATCACGCCCGTATTCCAGATGCTGGCGGCCGTGGCGGTTCCGTGGACGTTCCCGCGCCCGCGCATAATGGCCCCGCCGCCGATGAAGCCGATGCCGGTGGTGAGGCCCTGGATGATGCGGGAGCGCGCCGCCTCGTCGACGCCCGTAAAGTGCACGCCGATGAACGTATCGGCCAGCAGCACGTAACCGCAGCTCGCCATGGCCACCAGAGGGAAAGTGCGCAGCCCCACGCTGTGCTCAGCCTGCTCGCGTTCCCATCCGATAGGCAGCGCCAGCAGGTACGCCGCGGTAATCTTGACGGCCATCGTCCCAAACAATTGCCAGTCGAACAACGAACCAAGCCAGCCCATTGGGCTAAGGATAACAACTTGGCGTCACCGGTGGCGCACGGCAGCCGTTTTGACACTATAATCGAATAGGACAATCGGATACGTGTAACTGTACATAGAGCGGTGGGGTCGGCGATTTGCGGGATGAAGCTGAAGATTCTTCTTTATATATTGAAACATTCCGTGGTAATTATGTTTTATGGAGAAGTCCAGTCAGTCCTCGTTCCTCAAGAGTCTCGCGCTGGCATTTGGCGATGGTCTCTTGTTCGGCGTGGCGATGAAACTCGCACAAGGACCCTCTAAAACGCGGGAGGATGAAATGACAGACCTTGGTCCCCTGGCGGAAAGGCTGAGAAGAGTGGAAGACCACACACAGATTGACAAAGACGCCCTCGTGAAGTTCGGCGAGGGACTGGACGGGCGCGTACTTGAGAAGGTGATTGTGGCGTTGGAAGCCCGTCTGACCGAGCACGTCGGGCAAGTGGACCGGCGCCTGGCTGAGATCGACGCCCAAGTGGCCCTGGATTTGAAGGCTGTGGATACGCACACGGCCGCCCAGACCAACGCCGTCGAGAAAGCCATTCAACAGATAGAAGCCCAGGTTCGCGATTATGTGGCGGCGGCTCAGCAATCCAGCGCCGAGCAGATTTCCGGAGTAGATCGGAAGCTCTCCGCGCTGCAGGAGGCCCTGCCGGCCAAGTTCCGCGAGATCGTCGAGGCCGTGCGGCAATCCATGGAGGCGCGCGTCACGCTGGAATTGACGGAACTGGAAAACCGTGTGTCATCGCGCGGCGTCGCTCCCGAGCAACTTCGAGAGCTCCAGGGGAATCTGCGGGGCGAGGTTGAGGCGCTGTCGGGCAGGCTCTCCACGGAGATGCGCGACCTGGCGGAACACCAACAGAGCCAGAGCGCGCCGCTGCAGCAAGCGCTGCAGCAACTCGAAACCAAATTGACCACGCTGCGCGAGGAACTGCCGCCCAAGATCCGGCAGATCGTGGAGGCGGTGGAAGCTTCCATGGACGCGCGGATCTCCGCCGGCGACCAGCAGGCGGCTGGCCGGGTGGCCAGTCTGGAGCACGCACTGGCTGCGCTGCGCGCGGAGATGCCCAGCGCGGGCGGCTTCCAGCAGGCGGTCGACGAGAATCTGCGGCGCCACGCCGAACAAGTCGGCGCGCTGGACCAGAAGCTGACCGTATTGCAGGAAGAGCTACCGCCCAAGATCAAGGCCATCGTGGACGCCGTGCGGGAGTCCTTGGATGCCCGCATGGCCGTCGAGCTGCAGGGTATCGAGGAACGTCACGGCGCGCAAATCCAGCAGGCAGAGGCTCGCTTCAGCGAGGCGCAGGAGCAGTTCCGCCAGCGGCTGGCCGCCGAATCCAAAACGCCGGCTCTGGAGCAGAGCGTGGCGAAGTTGCAGGCGGACATGGCCGCCATGGACGCCCGGCTGGAAACGCGCGGCCGCCAAGTGGCGGATCACCTGGCCGGCCTCGAACAGCATGCTGCCCAGGTCACCGCCGGTGTGGCCACGGAACTGGAATCGTTGCAGGCGCAGCATCGCACCCAGATCGAGCAACTCGAAGCCCGGTTGCGCGCGGAACGGGCGGCGGAGAACGTTCCCGCCCAAATCGATTCGGCGGTCGCCGGGCTGCGGCAGTCCCTGGAGGCCAAACTCGCCGCGGAAATCCAGGATCTGGAAGCCCGCACACCGGACCGCTCTCCCGACCTGGAGAAGGCCCTGCAGTATGCGTCTCTTCTGGAAGCCCGCGTCCAAGCGCTGGAACAGAAGCTGCAACCGAGCGCGGAGGAGACCGTCGACCGGGCCGTCGAGCGCGTCTGGCAGGCCCTCGAGAGCCGCTTGCAACAGCGCGAAGCGCACGCGCCGCCGGCGGTAGTCCAACCGCTTGAAACGATCAGCGGGTTGCGGCAAAAATCGACCAGCGCCGAGCAGAGCGTGCTGGACCTGATCGCCGGCATCGGACAACTGTTCGAGAAGCCCGCGCCGCGAGTAGTGCGCGAGGCGCCGCAGCGCGAGACGCCGCCGCCCGCGGCCGCGCCTGTCCCGCCGGCGCCTGTCGAACCGGAACCGGTGGCGGCGCATCTCGAACCGGAGCCGGTTGTGGCAGCGCACACTCCGCCCGCACCTGAACCGGAAGCTGAACCCGAGCCGGAAGCGCCCGTCATCGTCATGCCGAAGCCCGAGGCGAAGGCGCCGGAGGCGGCCGTGGAGACGGCGCCGGCACCGCCGACCCAGCAGGAACCCGCCGCGGCGCTTGTAGCGGCCGCCGTGGCAGTAGAAGAAATCGCGGAGCCGAAGCTGGACGAGAAATCACCGGTAATCCTTTTCAAGCCCAAGGAATCTGGCCGCAAGTGGCGCATCCCGTTCGTCTCGTCGTTCCTGCTGATGGCGGTTGCCATCGCCTGGCTGCAGTTCATGTAAACCCAGTGGGCAGGCCGGAGGTCTGCCCCACCTGCTATCCTGTTGTGCTGGATTCGATGATCATCTCCAGTGTGCGATCCTTCCTGCTGTCCTACCCGTTCCCCGAACCGGTGCGGCTGCCGTTCTATGGCGGCGAACGCACTATCCTCAAACGCGACGCCATGCTGATCCGCATCGAATCCGATGGCGGCCTGGTGGGATACGCGCCCGGGCCGGGCAGCCAGCGCGCCCAAGACATCATCGAAAGCTTGGTGCGGCCGTTTCTCGAAGGCCGGACGCTGGCGGACCCGGACGCGCTGCGCATCCAGTTTATGGAACGGCCGGAAGTGGATGCCGCCGCGGCCAAGACATACTGCGCCGTGGAAGTGGGTCTTTTCGACCTGTGCGCGAAGGCCAGGGGTGTGCCGCTTTCCGAGGTGCTCGGCGGCCGCTTGCGCGGAGCCATCCGGCTCTACGGCAGCGCCGGGATGTATATGCCGCCCGAGCGCTACGCGGCTGAGGCGGCGGCTATCGCGGACCTTGGTTTTCGGGCCTACAAGATGCGTCCGGCGGGCGGCCCCGAAGCGGACCTGGAGACCGTACGGCAAATGCGCCGCGCGGTCGGCGAGGACTTCGACCTGATGGTGGATGCGCACACCTGGTGGCGCATGGGCGACCGCAGCTACAGCTTCGAAACCGTCGAGCAATTGGCCCGCGAGATGGCGGACTACGATGTCGCGTGGCTGGAAGAGCCTTTGCCGCCGGACGATCACGAAGCTTATTTGCGCCTGAAGGAGAAGGACTACCTGCCTTTGGCCAGCGGCGAGCACGAACCCGACGAGGAGCGTTACCACGACTTGATCCTGCGGCAGGCCGTCGATTACGTGCAGATGGACGTCTGCTGCCAGGGCGGCTTCGCCATGGGCCGGCGCCTGCTGGGCGAGATCGAGCGCGCCGGGCTGGGGTTCGCTTTCCATAGTTGGGGGACGGCGCTGGAAGTGATCGCCGCCGCGCACCTAGGCATCTGCTGGCCGGAAAGCGTGGTCGAGTGGCTGGAGTATCCTTGTTATTCGGGGCCGGCGCGCGAAGGTATGTACCCGTTTCCGCTGGCGGCCGAAATCCTGAAAGAGCCGCTGGAAATCGATCATGGCGACCTGATCGTGCCGCGCGCGCCAGGGTTGGGCGTCACGGTGGATGAGTCCGTCATTGAGCGCTATCCGTGGATTCCCGGCCCGTGGTCGTATTTCCGCACGGATTCGCCGGCCGAGACCCGCGCCGTCACCGCCGATCACTCCGTCCAGTGGGAGGGGCGGTCGTCTGTGTGAGCCGGGGATGAGCAGGGGATGAACCGGCATGCGCTATGAACGCTTCCGTTACTACGACCTGCTGGTCCACACGTTCGTCGTGATCCTGCTGATCTCCAACCTGGTGGGACAGAAGA
>ODAK010002536.1_pt1 | contig 19270 bp, 15 predicted proteins | sample 1539591 | NCBI WGS metagenome assembly ODAK01 (sample SAMEA3539303, study PRJEB22396) | soil metagenome | biome: tundra; feature: field; material: soil | place: USA | collected 2010-05 | depth 0.15 m | reverse complement strand
CGAAAGCCCCGCCATCTACCCTCCTACCGCTTCGGCGCCGTCGACGCCGGTGGCGCCGCGGCCGTTCCCTTCGCAGGTGCTGCATTGCCCGGAGCGGTACTTGTCGCCGCCGCTCCGGCTGTTCCAGGGGCACCTTTCGGTGCATAGGTGAAGTGAAAGTTCATCGTGTACGAGTAAACCAGCGGTACGGACGACACTTGCGTCACGCCGCCAAAATCCGGTTCCTCGAACATCGGATCGTTCTTGATGCTCTCGACGAAATTCGCGATGGCATTGGGATTCAAACCGCGGCCATCGAGCGTCACCGTGTTGCCCACGACACTCATCTTGTCGAGCCAGACCAGGTCCGGCAGATCCTGGCTGATGCGGTCCATCAGACGGGCCGGCCCTTTCTGATTCTGCTTGAGCTGATTGATCAGATCGATCCGCATCTTCAAGCTCTCTTTCTGCTTCTTGTAGTTGTCGACTTCCTTGATGATCGCCTCGAGGCGTTTGGCTTCGGCCTGTTTCTGGACCAGGAGATCCTGGCGCTCTCCGAGCTTCCGATTCTCGAGGAAATACCATCCGCCGGCGACCACGATCCCGGCGATGAGCAAGCCGCCGAGGAAGACGTTGTTGAGGTTGGTCGGTCCCGAAGCGGCAGACGCTGCACTGGGGGCCGCTCCAGTACCCCGAACCGCCCGCCCTTCCCGCACTAAGTTAATCTTGATCAAGCATCCCCCAGCTTTCGGATGGCCAGGCCGACCGCGATGGCCATACTCGGACCAAGCTCGGCCAACTCTTCGGGGTTGAATAGTTTCTCGTCGACCGTGACCTTCTGGAACGGGTCCATGATGGAAACGGGGATGCCGAATTTATCGCGCAGGATGGCGTCGAGGTTCAGGACGCCCGAGCCGCCGCCGGCGAGAACGATCTCATCGACGCGGTCCGCGCCGGACGTGGCGGTGAAGAAATCGAGCGTCTTCCTCAACTCGCCGGCGAAATCCTCGCTCACCGAGTTGAGAATGGGGATGACCTGCTGAATGCTGTAGTCGCCTGTCTGGTGGCCCTTCTTCAGCTCCTCAGCCTGCTCGAACGAGAGGCTGAGCTCGCGCTGGATGGCGTCCGTGTACTGATTGCCGCCGAAGGTAATGTCGCGCCAGAAGAGCGAGGCGGAGCCGGAAAGGACGTTGACGTTCGTCACAGAAGCACCAACGTTGACGAGGGCCAGAACCTTGTTCTCGTCGATCGCATAGTTCATCTCGTAGGCGTTCTGGAGCGCAAAGGCATCGACGTCGACGAGAACGGGCACCTTCCCGGTCTGGCTGATGACGGAGGTGTAGTCGTTGATCTTTTCTTTCTTCACCGCGACGAGGATGACGTCGATGTTGTCACCCGTTCCGGGCGCGGTGAGCGGGACGTAATCGAGGTTTACGTCGTTGATATCAAAGGGAATGTACTGCTCGGCCTCCCACTGAATCGACTCTGCCAGCTCCTCGGGGGACATGGCCGGGAGCGTGATCTTCTTGATGATCACGGAGTGCCCGGACAGAGAGGTAGCGTAGTTGGAATTCTTGATGTTTTTGCTTGTGTTTAGGCGCCCGATCGTCTCGACAACCAGCGACGAATCCATGATCGATCCGTCGACGATCGCCTCTGGAGAAAGGCGCTCGATTCCAAGCTTTACGAGCTGGAACGTCCCGCCCTTCTTCTCCTTCAGCTCAATCAGTTTTACGGCTGAGGAGCCGATATCGAGACCTACGACATTTTTGCTCTTTGAGAAGAACACCGCTCACCCCGTCCATCTCACACACTCACTTCTCGGCGGCTCCAGATGTGTAAAAGTCAGTCGAAATTACAACGTTTAAAGGTGAGTGTCAACTCTACAGGCTTTAGATTTATCAGTCGGATACGCGAAGTCGAGCCCGTTTCAGGCCGGCGCGGTTGCGCCGGAACGGGTCAGCCGTTACAATCCCACCCCTTTCACGTTATTTGAGGAGTCAAGATGGCAAAGATGTGCGAAGTCTGCGGCAAGGCCCCCGTGTTCGGTAACCGGGTCAGTCATGCCCACAATGTTTCCAGCCGCCGGTGGCTGCCGAATCTGCAGCGCGTTCGCGTGATGGTGGGCGCCGCTGTGAAGCGGATGAACGTCTGCACACGCTGCATCCGTACAGGCAAGATCGCCAAAGCCGCGCGGTAAAACGCGCGGCACCTTCCTTCCCCTTCAGAACCCGCCTCCCTTCCCCGAGCAAACCCGTTCCGGATGGAGCTCTGCGCCCGGTTTTCGCGCGGCTGAGAGCCCACGCCAAGACTCCGATCGCGCGCGCCGCTCATGCGGAAGAACGCGCTTTCCCGTTTCCGCTCCCCCTCGTCGGGGGACGATGACCCTGTAGCGCACGAAGCATCCTGGAGGCGTTGCGAAGGTCCTTGGAGCCGTTCCGAAGGTCCTTCGAGGCGTTGCCAAGGTCTTTCGAGGCGTTGCGAAGGTCCTTCGAGGTGTTGCGAAGGTCCTTCGAGGCGTTGCCAAGGTCCTTCGAGCCGTTGCGGAGGTTCTTCGAGGTGTTGCGAAGGTCCTTCGAGCCGTTGCCAAGGTCCTTCGAGACGTTGCCAAGGTCCTTCGAGCCGTTGCGAAGGTCCTTCGAGACGTTGCCAAGGTCCTTCGATGCGTTGCGAACGATCTTCGATGCGCATCGTCATTCGACGCTCGGTATCGTCGAATCCACGATCGGCATCGTCACTTCGATGATGCGGAGCGTCAAATTGATGATGCCGACCGTCAAATCGACGATGCACAGCGTCGATTCATCGCTCCGCATTGTCAGATTGACGATGTGGATCGTCGAATCGACAATGCGTCTCGAAGAATCTTCGATCCGAATCCAAGAAAACGAGCAAACGAGCCTCAGAATCGCCCTAAAACACCAGAAATGGTGACTGTCCCGCGCCATCAAGACCTTCTCTTGCACCCGCTTTGGGACCTCTTGCCTGGTGCCGGCTCACGCTAACCTGCATTCGGGATGAAGGCGCTCGATGCAATGGAGCCGCTGAGAAAGTGTGAGAATGCGGACTACCCTTGGATCAACGTGAGCTGCGGCTGCTTCGGCGTGATGCCATCGCCGGACGATCGACCTTGCGCATGCCGCCAGAGCCACGGCAACAGATGCCGGCGGGACCAGGCTGCCTCGGCGCGAAGCTGATCCTTCCATCGCGGCGGCGTCGCGTCCGGCAGCGGCTCGGACCACGATCGATTGGCGCCGGGCAGGCCGAGGTGATCGGCGAGGGCGTCGGCGATCCGGGCATGGCCTGCTGTATTGGCGTGGAGGCGGTCGTCCGACCAGAGGCGAGGATCGGACGCCACCGGATACGCGGCGAAGTCGCAGACGATCGCGCCTGTCTTCGCGGCGGCATCGCGGATGATCTGATTCATCTGCACCAGCCGTCCGCGAACCATGCGCGCCAGCGGCATCACGTCGCCGAGGTCGGGAAGGGTGAAGGTGATCACGGTCGCGCCGGTGGCAGTCAGCGTGCCCTGCATCGTTTCGACATCATCGCGGAGCGCCGCCGGATCGAAATGCCGCCGCAGGAGGTCGTTTGTTCCGGAGACGACGGCCACCAGGTCCGGCCGCATCGCCACGGCAGGATCGAGCTGCGCTTGCCGGATCTGATGCGTCGTCCTTCCGCGAATGGCAAGATTGGCGTAGAGCACGCTCCCCTGCTCCGCCGCGAGTCTGGCAGCAAGACGGTCCGCCCAGCCCCGATAGCCGCCCCGCCCATCAGGATCGTCGAGTCCTTCGACCGTGCTGTCTCCGATGGCAACGTATCGTTCGAATCGTGGCATGTTGGCCGGCGGCGTCACGCCGTGGCATGCCGCACGTTGAACTTGCGCTCGACGGCAACCACGCCTTCGATGTCCCCGATGGCTCTGATGACGCGCTCGAGGTGCTTGAGGTCGGCGATCTCCAGCGTCAGCTCCGCGGTGGCCTTGCCGTCGGTACTGCGGCTATCCATCTGACGGATGTTCGTTTTCATGTTGGCAACCGTGGAGACGACCCGCGCCAGGATGCCTTGCCGGTCCTCCATGGCGATCTCCAGCTCGATCTGGAACTGCGCCGACCGTTGGTCCGCCCACTCGACCGCGATCTGGCGGTCGGCGTTGAACATCAGGTTTCGCACGTTCGGACAGTTCGCGCTGTGCACGCCGACGCCTTTGCCGCGCGAGATGTAGCCGATAATCCGCTCGCCCGGCAGCGGATTGCAGCACTTGGCAAGATAGGTCATCAGGTCGTCATAACCTTTGACCTTGATGGCGGTCGAGGTGCCGGTGAAGGGAAAGATCTTCCGCACCGCACGCTGGATGACGCCTTCATCGACCGGCGGTTGCTCGTCTTTCACGAAGCGCTCGACGACCGCGCGCGGCGAGACTTTGCCGTAGCCGACGTCGGCGTAGAGATCGTCGAGCCGCGGCAGGCCGTACTCGGCGAGCACGGCGTCGAGAGCATTTTCGGCGACGAGTTTCCGCCACTGCACGCGGTACCGTTTGGCCTCTTTCTCGATCAACTTCCGGCCCAGATCGATCGACCGGTGTTTCTGTTCGGTGTTGAGCCAGTGCCGGATCTTGTGCCGGGCCCGCGAGGTGACCACCATGTTGATCCACTCGCGCGAAGGCGACTGCGCCGGCGCCGTGATCACCTCGATGATGTCGCCGTTCTTGATCGTCGTCCGCAGCGGCATGAGCTTGCCGTTGATGCGCGCACCGACGCAGTGATGGCCGACGTCCGTGTGGATGCGATACGCGAAATCGAGCGGCGTCGCTCCGCGCGGAAACGCGAAGACGTCGCCCCTCGGCGTAAACGTGTAGACCTCGTCGGGATAGAGATCGATCTTCAGCGACTGCATGAAAACGCGCGGATCGGTGATCTCGTGCTGCCACTCGACGAGCTGCCGCAGCCAGAGGAAGTTCGAATCGTCGGCTTGCGCTCCGATGCGCCCCTCTTTGTATTTCCAGTGCGCGGCGATGCCCTGCTCAGCGATGAGGTCCATCTCCCGCGTCCGGATCTGCACTTCGAACGGCTGCCCTTTGTCCGCAACGACGGTCGTGTGCAGCGACTGGTAGAAGTTCGGCTTCGGCATGGCGATGTAGTCTTTGATCCGGCCCGGGACCGGACGCCACATCTGATGAATGATGCCGAGGCAGGCGTAGGTGTCTTTGACGTTGGCGGTGACGATGCGGAACGCCAGGTAGTCGTAGACTTGGCCGACGTCGATCTCCTGGCGCCGAAGTTTCGTCCAGATCGAGTACATCGACTTCACGCGGCCGAAGACGTCTCCGTTGATGTCGTTCTCCGCGAGCTTGGCCGTGAGCGTGCTCTTGATGCGGTCGACGATGTCACCGGACACGGCCAGCTTCTCGTTGACGCTGCGCTGCAACTCTTCGCATTCGCGCGGATGCATGTGTCGGAAGGCGAGATCTTCGAGCTCGCTCTTGATGCGGCCCATGCCGAGGCGGTTGGCGATCGGCGCGTAAATCTCCATCGTCTCCGTGGCAATGGCCAGCCTCCGCTCCTCGGGGAGAAACTCGAGCGTGCGCATGTTGTGGAGCCGGTCGGCCAGCTTGACGAGGACCACGCGCAGGTCGCTCACCATCGCCAGGAGCATCTTGCGGAACGTCTCCGCCTGCTGCTCTTCCTTCGACACGTAGGCGTACCGCGAGATCTTCGTGACCCCGTCCACCAGCTCGGCTACGTCGTCGCCGAAGAGCTCCTGCAGCGTCTCCTTGGTCGTCAGCGTGTCTTCGAGCACGTCGTGCAGGAGGCCGACGGCGATGGAGGTCTCGTCGAGCCGCATCTCGGCGAGGATGTAGGCAACGTTGAGGGGATGGACGAGGTAGGGCTCGCCGGAGCTGCGCACCTGCCCGCGGTGCTCGCGGGCCGAGAAGACGAAGGCCTTGTCGAGCAGCTCCTCATCGAAGTCGGGCTTGTAGCTTTCGACTTTGTCGAGGATGTCTTCGAAGCGGATCACGGCGGTTGGTAACAGGCTTGGAATCGTAGCTGATTCTGCGCCGCCGTGCGGCGGGCCGATCCGGGCATTCTTATTGCTCCCGTCCGCTATCTGGATGCCGTCGCCATGGTCGTGGGCCCTGGTTGCCGGAATTAACTGAAACGGTGAGGGACGGTCAAACCGGCCTCACACAACATGGAGGTAATTGTCGTGTCCAAGCGTTCGTCTCAACTCGTAGCATTCGTTCTCGTCTTCGCCTTTGCAGCTCTGCCGGTATTCGCTGCACCCGTCCCGTCGAAGACCGCCGCGGATCAGAGCATCGACCAGCGTGCTGCCGACCTCGCCCTCGTCCGTGACGTCACGGCAAACGAGCAGGTCGCCAAAGTACTGGCGGACCGCGGCTTCACGAAGGATCAGGTCGATCAGCGCCTGGCCCAGCTCTCGCCGCAGGACCTGCACCAGCTTGCGCAGAACGTGAACCAGATGCAGGCCGCCGGCGTAACGCGCCAGGAGTGGATCTGGATCGGCATCGGCGCGCTGGCCGCGTTGATCCTCGTCATCGCCGTCGGTTGATCAGTTTGTTTCGCCGTAGCTTCCGGGCGAGCGGGCTGGTTGGGCCGCTCGCTCGGTGTTTTTACGGTGTTTGTCGAATGGGAGAACCGAAATGTTGAATGTTGGATGTTGGATGTTGAATGTTGAGTGCAGCCCGCGATCCGCGTCCCGCTCACGTTTCACCCTTCACTCTTCACTCTTCACTCTTCTTCTCCTCACTTCCTGCATCACCATCACCCCAAGAACGCAGCACGCCTCCCAATCCGCCTCGGTCATCCCCAACGTTCCGATGCAGCACTGGGGCGTCGAATCGTGCGGCGCGGGATCGCTGTCGACCGTGCTGCAACATTACGGCAACCCCACCACGATGAGCGCGTGGGACGACACGCTGCCGAAGACACGCGGCGGCGTGCTGACGATCGACATGCTGATCGCCGCACGAAAATCGGGCTTCGACGCCCAGCTCATCACCGGAACGCCGGCGATCATCAGCGAAGAGCTCAACCACGGCCGGCCGGTGATCCTGATGCTTCAGGTCGTCGACTCGCCCGGTCACCACTACGATTTCTTTCACTACATCGTGGCCGATGGAATCGATCCGGAGCGCGGGCTCGTGCGAACGCAATTCGGCGACGGTCACGGCCGCTGGACGACGTTCGACCGTCTCGAAAAAGCGTGGACCGGAGGCGGCCACGCAGCCATCCTGATCCATCCCCGCGCCGCTGCCGAAGCGCTCCGCGCCGCCGTGGCATTGGAGGAAGCAGGCAAGTACGCCGAAGCCGCGCATGCGTATCAGTCCATCCTCGACCAACACCCCGACTCCCTCCTCGCATGGACCAACCTCGGCAACGCAGAAGTGCAGCTCGGCAACCGCAGCGACGCCGAAAACGCATTCCGCAAAGCGCTGGCGATCGATCCGTCGTCGCGCGATGCCCTCAACAATCTCGCCTGGCTGCTCTACGAGACGAAGCGCTATGACGAGGCGGAGTCGCTGGCCCGAAAAGCGGTAGCGCTGCAAGGTCCCGATTCCTACTTGATGCTCGACACGCTCGCCCGCGTGCTGGCCGCGAAGGGATCGTGCAACGAAGCGCTGATCACCTTCCGCGCCGCGATCGACGCGGTGCCTCCGGCACGAACTGCCGCACGCGGCGACCTCGAAAAAGCGATGGCCGACGCGCGGACGGGTTGCCGTAGGTAGGCTTTAGAACCGTTCACGCGAAGCCGCGAAGGCGCGAAGAACGTTTTGTTGCGTCTTCGCGGCTTCGCGTGAATCGGTTCTAAACTCCAACTGCGTCATGTTCTCCAACCGCGTCCAGTGGAACGCTGCCACAAACCGCCTAACGCTTGCCCGGCAGGCGTACCGCGGCGCATTGCTCGACCTCACGGTTTCCAATCCGACCAAAGCCGGCATCATCTATCCACTCGATGAGCTGTCGGAGATCATGGGCCGCGCCGCACGCGCGCCGTACGATCCGCAGCCGCTCGGGCTCGCGTCCGCGCGCGAAGCAGTCGGGCGCGAGCTCGCGTGCGATGCGGACGACATCGTCATCACCGCGTCGACCAGCGAGGCGTATTCGTATCTCTTCAAACTCCTTTGCGATCCTGGCGATGCGGTCCTGACGGCGACCCCGTCCTATCCCCTGCTCGAGCACCTTGCCGCCCTCGAATTGATCGAGATGCATTCCTTTCCGCTCGAGCTTCATCAGCGATGGGAGGTCAATACCGATCGGCTGCGCGGTTCAGTAACCGAGCGTACGCGTGCCATTCTCATCGTCAATCCCAACAACCCGACCGGCTCGTACGTCTCTGCACCCGAGCAAGATGAGATCGCCTCCCTCGGCACGCCGGTGATCTCCGACGAAGTCTTTCATCCCTTCGCGTTCGGCGAGAGTGGCCCGTCATTCGTTCGCAACGACATCCTCACGTTCACGCTGGGCGGGCTCTCTAAGTCTGCCGGACTCCCCCACTACAAGCTCGGCTGGATTCGCGTGAGTGGCCCGGGAAAAACGGAAGCCATCAACGCGCTCGAATGGATCGCCGACAACTTTCTTTCCGTCGCGACACCGGTGCAGGTGGCGCTTCCTGAGATCCTGGCAATCGCTCCGAAGATCCACGATGCCATTCGCGAACGAACCGCGGCCAACCTGCGTTCGCTGCGCACGCTGCTCGAGGCCGTGCCGGCAACACGCCTCCTTCCCGTCGAAGGGGGCTGGTCTGCGGTATTGCGCGTTCCGCGCTTCGAATCCGACGAAGCACTCGCACTCCACCTGATCGAACGGCACGGCGTCATCGTTCATCCCGGCTACTTCTTCGATTTTGCGGCCGAGGGGCACGTGGTGGTATCCCTCTTGACGCCTCCGGACGTCTTCGAAAACGGCGTCGGCCGCCTTCTCGAAGCGGTTAACAATCAGGGGCAATGAGACTGGGCACTTGCCCAATCATCCTTCATCCTTCATCGTTCATCCTTCATGCGAGAACACTGGCTCCTCGAGCCCGACATCACGTATCTCAATCACGGGTCCTTTGGCGCTACGCCGAACGTCGTGCTGGAGAAGCAGAACGAGGTTCGGGGGGAAGTCCTGCGCGGGCCGCGGAGCTTTATGATGCGCGAGCTCGAGCCGCTGCTCGACGAAGCTCGCGCTACGCTCGGGACGTTCATCGGCGCCGATCCCGCGTCGCTAGCGTTCGTGCCCAATGCCACCACGGGCGTGAACGCCGTTCTTCCCTCGCTCGATCTCGACAAGCACGATGAGCTGCTCGTGACGTCGCACGAGTACAACGCCTCGCGCAATGCGCTCGAATACGTGGCCGGTCTGGAGGGTGCGAAGGTCGTCCCGATCGACATCCCCTTCCCGATCGCATCGCCGGACGAAGTCATCGAACGCGTGCTCGCCGGCGTCACCGACCGCACCCGACTTCTGCTCATCGATCACGTGACGAGCCAAACCGCGCTGATCTTCCCGCTTGAGCGCATCATCTCGGAGCTGAGGCAGCGCGGCATCGACACGCTCGTCGACGGCGCGCACGCGCCCGGCATGTTTCCGCTCAACCTCGACGCCCTCGGCGCCGCCTACTACACGGCAAATCTCCACAAATGGGTTTGCGCGCCGAAGGGAGCGGCATTTCTGTACGTCGCACCCAACCGCCGTCTCGGAATCCATCCCGTCGTGATCAGCCACGGATACAACTCCCCGCGCACCGACCGCAGCCGCTTCCATCTCGAGTTCGACTGGCCCGGCACGCCCGATCCGACTGCGTGGCTCTGCGTGCCTGCGGCACTGAGTTTCATGGGATCGATCGTGGAAGGGGGATGGCCCGAGGTTATGCGGCGGAATCATGAGATGGCGCTGCGGGCGCGCGATCTGCTCTGCACGCGCCTCGGCATCGAGAACCCGGCGCCCGACGACATGCTCGGCTCGATGGCGGCGATACCGTTGCCGGACGGTGAGGCATATGTAACGACCTCGCTCTACGGCGATCCGCTGCAGGACGCGCTGCTTTTCGACCACGGAATCGAAGTGCCCATCGTGCCGTGGCCGCGTGCCGGGAACCGTGTTCTGCGAGTCTCTGCGCAGCTTTACAACGCGATCGAGGACTACGAGAAACTCGCTGATGCGCTCGATGCATTGCTTTAGAGGCTGATCACCACAGAGGCACAGAGGTCACAGAGAGAGCCTTCAATCTCTGTGTCCTCTGCGCCTCCGTGGTTGATGCTTTTACGCCGCCTTCTTCGCAGCTGCGGCGGGCTCGTTGAACAACTGCAGCGCCTTCTCCAGGATGAGATCCTCGGCTGGTTTTGCCGCCGCCTTTGGAGCTCCATGCGGCGCGAGCACGCTCGGTGGCTCCGGATCGCGAAGCACCAGAGCGGTGAGGTCGACCATGACGTCGGGCCGGATGCCTCCCGACTTGATCGGTTTCATGTCGGGCGTCGTGTAGTGGGCCACCGTCATGTAAACGCCGCCACCGCTTGGCAGCGTCATGAATTTCTGCACGATCGATTTTCCGTAGGTCGGCACGCCGACGACTTTGCCGCGCTGGTTGCCGTGAATGGCGGCGGCGAAAATCTCGGCTCCCGACGCAGTCGAACCGTCGGTGAGCACCTCGACGTCACCGTCGTACGCGGTGTTCCGGTCGGCCTGCCACTTCTTCGCTTCGACCTTTCCTGCCAATGACGTAATGAGGCCGCTCGTCAGCAGCTCATCGGCCGCGTTGATCGCCTCATCGACATCGCCGCCCGCGTTTCCGCGAACATCGACGATCAGCTTGCGCGTTCCGCTCTTGCGCACGTTCTCGAGCGCCGTTGCCAGTTGCGCGGCAGTCCCTTTCTCGAAGTACGGAATCTTGATGTAGGCAACACCGCCCAGCGTCTTCGTCTCGATGGCGAGCGGATGAAACACCGCCTGCTGCAGAACGAACTCATCGCGCTTGGTCTGGCCGCCGCGGAGAATCTGGAGGTGCATCGGCTTGCCGGAGCGAAGCAGATTGCGCACCTGCCAGACGGCCATCTTCTGCGTCGGCTGTCCGTCGATCTTCTCGATGAAATCGCCACGCTCGATCCCTGCTTTCGCGGCAGGCGATCCTGCCACCGGCGCGATGACGAACGCGTAGCCGAACCGCTTGGTGACGATCAGACCGACGCCGTTGTCTTCGACGTCGCTGAAGTTCTTGTATGCCGCCATCTGCGGCGGCGGCACGTAGTAGCTGAACTCGTCGATGGCATCGGTCACGCCGGAGAACGCGCCGTCCATCAACTGATCGGGCGGCACCTGCTCCACGTAGTTGTGCTGCACGAGCTCGAACACTTCCGTGAAGATGCTGATGTACCGGTAGACGTTGTTCTTCTGCGTGGCCTGGCCGAAGAGAGCGCCGCCGAGAAGCGAGAGAAGCAGGGCTACCGAAACGGAGAGGAACGCGATTTTCTTTTTGCTCATGTCGTTTTGAACTCGCTACCGCAGCCATTTCTGCGGATCTTCGGGCTTGTTGTCCTGCCGGATCTCGAAGTAGAGGAAACCGGATTGCATGTCTTCTGACTCGCCGGCTCCTGCAATCGTCTGACCAGCGTCGACATGGCTGCCAACGATGAGAGACGGCACTTTCAGGTTGCCGTAAAGCGAAAAGACGCGGTTGCCGTGATCGAGTATCACCAGATTGCCGTATCCCTTGAACCATTGCGAAAATAGAACTGTTCCCGCAAACACAGCATGCACCTCGGTCCCTGCCGCCGCGGCGATTTTCAGGCCGTTATTGAACGTGACCGTCGAGAATTTTGGATTCCGTTGCTTCCCGAACTGCTCGACGATCTTCCCCTTCAGCGGCCAGGCGAGCGCTCCCTGTACCGTGCGGATGTCGATCGCTGCCGGCGCCGCTCCATTCTGGCGCGACAGAACGTCGAGAAGATGCTCCAGCCGCTTCGCTTTCTCCTCGAGTCCGGCAAGCTTCTCTTCCCCGTGGCTGCCCTCGCTCTGTAACGTTCGGAGAACCTTCTCCTTCGCTGCCCGGGCCGAGGCCATGGCGTGTTGCCGCTCCTCGACCATTTGGCGTACGCCGGCGAGCTGACGCTGCCTGTCCGCGAGCTCGGCATACCTTGCGCGGAGTTGCTCGCGCTCGCTCTGGAAGCGCGTCATCGCGTGGGCATCGTGTGAGATGAGGAAACTGAGCATCGACACCGCTTTGACCGGATCGCGCCGCTCATCGATCGACAGCAGCAGGCGCAGATAGCTGAGCCCGCCGAGGCGGTACAACGCGGCGAGACGTTTGCGGAGGAACTGCTTGTGACGCGCGATTCGCGGCGTGAGCGAGGCGACCTCGGCCTCGATCTCGCGCTGCTGCTGTTCGAGTTGCGACTGCATATCGACCGCGAGCTGCAACTCACCGGTCCGAATGCTGAGCTCGAGATCGGCTTCCTCGAGGTCATGCTCGGCGCTGCGGGTCTGCGTGCGCACGTCATCGAGCCGTTTGCGAAGTCTGGCGATCTCGCCGCGAATCCGCGTCAGATCGGCATCGCGCGAGGTCTGTCCGACTGCCGCCGGCAAGCTGATTGCGACAATCAGCGCCAGCGCCAGCGCTTTATGCATCCTCAACGAGCTCGCGCAAGGCATGCTTTGCCGCCTGCTGCTGCGCTTCCTTTTTCGAGGTGCCCTCGCCGCGCGTCACGTGACTACCCACTCGTACTTCGACGATGAAGCGCTTGTCGTGGTCGGGGCCGACCTCGTCGATCACGTTGTACTCCGGCAGCGGAAGTCCCCTCCCCTGCGCCCGTTCCTGGAGGGCGGTCTTGTAGTCCTGGAACAGGAGATCGTCGGCGTCGATCGCTTCGAGATCTTCCGTGAACGATTGCTGGATGAGATTCCGCACCGGGTCGATTCCACCATCGAGGTAGACCGCCGCCAGCATCGCTTCGAAGAGATTCGCGAGCAGCGAGTCCTTCTTCCTTCCGCCCGACTTCTCCTCCCCGACGCCGAGGAAAAGCACATCGCCCATGCCGTAGTCACGCGCCTTCCGGGCCAGGCTCGTGGAGCTGACCAGGTATGCCTTCATTTTCGACATGGCCCCTTCGTCGAGCTCGGGAAAGCGGCGAAAGAGAAGATCGCCGATGACGAAGCCGAGAACCGAGTCGCCGAGGAACTCGAAGGTCTCGTTGTCCCGCAACGCGTTGTTCTTCGCCTCGTGCGAGTACGACTTGTGAGTCAGCGCGCGAATGAGCAGCTCCCGCTGCTGGAAGGAATAGCCGATACGGGATTCAAACTCGGAGAGGTCGGATTGCAATCACGTGGAAGTATACGGGAGGCCTGTACGTCAGCGTGCCATCCCATCGCAGGCACACGTCAGTTCATCATCCGCTTTCGAAGTTCCGGAGCAGCCTTCCTGACCTTGTCCGGCAACCGCCGCAACTCCGCGTCCTGTGGAAAGAGGTGCTGTCCCTGGTAGGCCCAGTAGAGCGCCCCGCGGTCGTCGCCAATCGCCGTGAGGGTCTCGGCCACCACCGTGTAGGTGTGCGGCTTCGGCGCCGCCTTGACCATGTCGAAGATGAGCTTCGTTCCCTCGTCGAGCCGCTGCTCCGTAGCGAGAAGCACGATGAGAGAACCGTATGCGTCGGGCACACCGGGATTCAACTGGATCTCGGTGCGGAACTCCTGTTCCGCTTCTTCATTCCGATTGAGCCGGGCGAGCAAATCGCCGCGGGCGGCGTGGAGTCCGGGGTGTTTATCGGTCGACCTTCCGTTCGTGATGACCGCCTTGTCGAGGTAGACCAGTGCCTGCTGCATGTTGCCTCGCGACTTCTCGATGCGGTTGAGCATCATCAGCGCATCCGTGGGATCGTGCGTCGTCGCAACAGCGAGTTTGGCCTCTGCCTCGGCCTTCACCATGTCTTTGCGCCGTTCCCACACCTTGGAAAGAAGGTCGTGCGCGTGGCCCGGTTCGATCTTCACCGCGATCTCCGCATGTTGCTGCGCCGTGTCGAGATCGCCCATGGCCAGCGCCAGGTCAGCGACCTCGAAGAGGAGCGAGATCGCGCCCGGTACGCGGCGAAGTCCTTCTTTCGAGGCCTCCATCGCGCCGCGATTGTCGCCCATCTTGACAAGGATCCTCGATTTCAGATCCCACAGATCGGTGATCTGACCGTTGGAAGCCAGAAGTTTGTCCGTGAGCTTGAGCGCTTCGGGCTCGTTGTTATTTCGGTAGTAGGTGTACGCGAGCCTGATGTCGTGGAAGACGCCCATCTGGTTCTTCGGATCAGGAAGCACCTGTCCACTCGTGGTCGGAACCGTCGAGCCGACATATCCGAGAGCAGCAAGCTTCTTCGCCTCCTCGGGATCGATGTTGGCCGGCGTCTCTGCTTCTTTCACGAACGGCTCGATGGCAGAGCGCATCTTCACGGTGACGCGCCGGTTCTCTTCGAGCATGTTCTTTTTTTCGGCTGGATCGGACGCTAGGTTGTACAACTCAGGCCCGGGCGCGCGGATGTAGTGATCATCGCCATCGATGAGCGAGTGCAGATCGCTCCAGCCGAAGTGGAACCGCGGGTAGAAAGTCTCGGAGTAAATCGGACGCGAAGGTCCACCATCCAGGAACGTCAGCAACGACTGTCCAACGCGATGTCCGGTGCCCGGCACCGGCGTCGCAGTCCGTTCGAGGATCGTCGGAAAGACATCGACCAACTGCACCGGCGTCGCGACCGTTGCGCCTTTCTTCCGTTGCTGCGGCAGCTTCACGATCAGGGGAATCTGCAGGTCCTCACGGTAGAGCAGAAGACCGTGTTCCTCTTCACCGTGTTCGCTGAGTCCTTCGCCATGATCGGAGAGAAGAATGATCAGCGCGTCATCGTAGACGCCTCTCTGTTTGAGGTCCGCGATGAGATTGCCTACGACGGAATCGGCATAGGCGATCTCGCCGTCGTAGTGGCTTTTGTAGCGGCTGAAGTAGGGCTCGGGTGGGGTGTAGGGCGTGTGAGGGTCGTAGAGGTGAAGGAAAAAGAAGAAAGACTGCGTGCCTTGCGCGCCCAGCCACTTCTCGGCGACTTTCAGCGTCTCACCGCCGTCGCGCTGCACGCGCCCGATGAGGTTCTCTCCATTCAACGGTTTGACGTCGTCGTCGAAAAAGTCGAATCCTCGCGCGATTCCCGTCTCATGACGGAGAACGAACGCGGAGACGGCTGCTCCCGTGGCATATCCATTCTTCTTGAGCAATTCCTGAAGCGTCGGCACCGACTCGGAAAGACGGTAGCCGACGTTGTCGCGGATCCCATGATCCGCGGGGAGCATTCCGGTGAGGATCGACGCGTGGGATGGCAGCGTCAGCGGAACATGGCTGTACGCCTTCGAATAGAGAATGGAGTCCGCGCGCAGTGCGTCGATGTTCGGGGTCTCGACGGCCTTGTAGCCATATGCAGGAAGGTGATCCGATCGCAATGTGTCGATCGAGATCAGGATCACCGGCGTCGATCTGGACGGCTTCCCGACCGAGGAACGCCCGCAGGCGGTGAGGATCAATCCGAACAGCAGCAGACCGGCAAATCGGCGCGCGCGAGAGCAGGGCGACATCATGGGTGCTAGCAGGATAAAGCCTCCGTCAACGGTTAGTCAGCGCCCCCGGGTGAGGAAGCCTCATGCTCCAGTCAGAAGAAGCCGCGCCGTTCGCGTGACGTTTCTTCGACAAAAAACCCGCTGGGATTGCCCCAGCGGGTTTTGCTGCAACAACATTGATTGCGACTAGAAGCTGAGACGCGCTCCGAGGCGGAACACCCGCGGGGAGAGTACTTCGGAAACATGGTTGGCGCTCGAGTTGAGAACCGCGGTGCAGTCGCCCGCTGCCGTGCACTGTTTACCGCTGTTCAAGTCCTGCGCAAAATTACGGCCTGAAACGACGCGCTGCAAGATCGTATTGGAATTCAGCATATTGAATCCGTCGATCGAGATGGTCAGGCCGACGCGCTGGACCTTCAATTCCTTCGCCAGTCGTATATCGAGCTCCGTGACGTTCTGGTTGCGGAACGTGTCGACAGCGGACGGAACCAACAAGTGCTTGGGCCCTTCAGAGGTATTGACGCCCCACGAATACGGGAGGGAGTAACCCTGGCGGGAGTTGACGTTGAAGCCGAACGACGTCTCGATCACGGGGACCTGATAGGCGCCTGTCAGGCTGGCGGACCATTTCGAGTTGATGAAGACGCTGCCCTTCGAGCCGCTGCCCGTGCTCTGGAAGATCACTTCCGAGCCGTCGCAATTGCCGCACAGTTTGTCGCGTGTCGGATCGACAATCGCGCTGGAGCTGACCGATTGCGTCCAATCCTGCAGAGTAAGGTTGCCGCGCAGCATCCAGCGATTCGACATCCGTTTGGTCCCGGTGAACTCCAGTCCCTTGTATTGCTGGGAATAGCCCGGCGTATTGCGAATGACTCTGAACAACGGGAGGGCAACACCAGGCTTCAAGGTGTAGTACGGCAGCTGCACTTGCTTCCCATTTGGCAACTGTGCGGTGACGGGAGCGTGGAGGACGTAGTCGGCCGAGGTGTAGTAGTCGCCTGCGCCCTGCGTGTGCTCGGCCACCGTGCCGACGAAGTTGGACAGTTTGCGATAGGTCGCGTTGATGCCAATGCTGAAGTCGGTCATCAGCTCGCGCTCGCCACCGAGGATGATTTCGTCGGTGTGCGGCGCCGAGAGCTTGCTGGCCCAGCGGGTGAACGCCGTCGCGGTTGACGGGTGGGCAGGATCGAACCCAACGAAGCCGTAGGGGCCGGCCGCGAAGTCGATCTCGTTTCGCTGGGCAGCGTGGTCGCCATTGAGATCAGTGAAATAGTAGTAGGCGTAAGAGTACGCGCCAGGCGATACCGGCGCCACAACGTTACTCTGCATTTGGTCGACGTACCTGCTGTATTGCGCTCGAAGCAACGTGCGCCGGTCGGCACCAACCGCATAGGTCAATCCAAGGCGTGGAGAGAGGTTGTTCCACTTCAGGCCCGACACTCCCGGGAAGGTTTCCGCAGGGAGAAGCTCAGGGACGAGCGCGTTCGCCGGCGCGGTTCCTGCCGAGACGGATCCCTTCTGCTGGTCGTAACGGAGCGCTGCCTGCACGGTGAGATTGCCGAAGAGCATCGTGTCGCCGACGTAGGCATCCTTCGACTTCGAGGAGTAGGTATCGCGCGGAAAACGGAACACTTCCACTGTGCTTTGGTCAGTGCCGTTACCGAAAAGGATGCCAAGCTGATCACCCGGCCATGCCGAGTGCGAGGTGACGTCGGCATTACGGGTACCGAAGCCGAACTTCAATTCGTGACTGAGAGAGCCAGTGTTGGTGAACGCGGAACCATCGAGACGGGCCTGCTTCTGCGGGCGAAGGCTGTCGATGTTCACGTAAGAACGATGAAATGCACCGTCTCCTCCCAGGCTCTTTGGCCTGAGATCGATATATGACGGGAGCGAGTCGATGCCGCACGCGAAGGTCGTGCAACCCTTGCCGTTGTCGGTGATCAGTTGGAAGCCGCCCTGCACCTTCGAGTAGAGTCCCGTCAGGTAGAGATTCTGGCCGATGAGCTGCGTGTCTTCGATCTTCCAAAGTGTCGGATCTGTGAGACTGCCCGTGCCATGGGCGTAGGTATCGTTCTGGTTCCAGCCGGTCTCAGGCAAACGCGATGAACTGACGTTGCGGCCCATTTTGATCTTCGAGCCGTACTGATCGACGACGGTCAGGCTGTTCGATGCGATCGGCTGGGCGTTGAGCTTGAGGTTCTCGTTCTTCAGCGTGGTCTTATCGCTGAAGCGCGAGGTGGGATCGGCTGGATTGAGGAGCGTAGCGGTGAGGATGTCGATCTTCTGCTCGCCGTAAGCGCCCCAGAACCAGAGCTTGTCCTTGATGATCGGTCCACCGATCTCCCCGCCGTCATCATCGATCTTATTGATCTGGTTGACGCGGCTGAGATAGCTGGTGGCCTCGGATGGAATCTTCGGGGTCGACTGGTAGGAGCTGCTGGTATGGAATGCGCGCGCCGACCCCTTGAAGTCGTTCGTGCCGCGCTTGGTGACCATGTTGAGCTGCACGCCGGCCGTCTGAATGCGCGGGTCGGTGCCGCCCGTCGTGATCTGCATCTCTTCGAATGAATCGAAGTCGTAGTACGCCGGCGACGAGCCGGTCGCGGCGAAGTCGGTGATGTTCACACCGTCAACGTTCCAGGTCGACTGCGTTCCGGTCGTCCCTTTCGAGACGTAGACCGACTGCTGACCCGACTCGTTACCGCCGACATTGTTGCGGTCCATCGTGACGCCAGGGGTCTGCTGCAGAATGACCCAAGGATCGCGGGCCGTGGGGATGTTCTGGAGCTCGACCTTCGACACGTCAGCGCCCGTTCCGGTCTTGCGGACATCGAGCAGAGGCGCGCCGGCGGTGACCGTGATCGATTCCGCCACGGCCGGATTCAGCGTCAGCGTAACGTCGGCGTTGCGGCCGAGGTTGACGTCAATGCCGTTACGGGTCGAGCTTCCCAGACCCGCAAGCTCAGCCTTTAAGGCGTAGGTCCCGGGAGAGAGGTTGATGAACCGGAAATTTCCCTGCGCGTCCGTGACTGACGTCTGGGCCGCACCAACCCCCGTGAGGGTGACGGTAACGCCGGGGAGCACACTTCCGTCCTTCCCCTGTACCTTGCCAAAGATGTTGCCTGTCTGTGTCTGAGCAAATGCACTGATGGCCAGTAGCGAGATGCACAGCGCGGCGATTATGACCGCGAGTAACCTGGGAGGGGACTGTCGTTTCATATTCTTTAGCTCCTTTCTTTCCTGAAAGATTCCTGAAAGATCACTGGAACACCACTCTCTGCATGCCGTTGGCCGAATGCCAACGATCATGCAAAACACTGCTGAAGCTGAAGTTAGCCTGAAAGTTTGGAATCCATGAACCGCCGGAAATTCAATCCGCCGTAGCGCCCTGCACTTTTTCTTGGATCGTCTTCAAGCTCATCCTCAGCGCGTAGTTTAGCATCACAGACCTGTGAACAAGCTCTGATTTGTGATTCCAGCCCGTGGAAGCACCCGTCATTCAGGACTGCATTCAGGCCGATCGTACCGATCGCGCGAAGTCCGGACAGCGACTCCCGAATCGGAACATGCGCCGATTTCGGCTTCCTGGGATGAACCTTCCAGCCTTCATTTCTCACACGCTTGGTGAACGTCGTTGCTACACCTCGTCCTTATTCTTTGAAGTGCTTTCCAATCGAGCGCCTTCTCCCCCCGCGCTTTTTGCGGGGGGAGAAGGT
>ODAK010002535.1_pt1 | contig 19271 bp, 12 predicted proteins | sample 1539591 | NCBI WGS metagenome assembly ODAK01 (sample SAMEA3539303, study PRJEB22396) | soil metagenome | biome: tundra; feature: field; material: soil | place: USA | collected 2010-05 | depth 0.15 m | reverse complement strand
GGTGACACGACGCTTGGCACGCGGTGTGAGATCAAGAACCTCACCTCGCTGCGCAGCAGCCAGCGCGCCGTCGATCATGAGGCCGAGCGCCAGTCCGAGCTGGTTGCCTCGGGCGGCCGCGTGGTCCAAGAGACCCGGCACTGGGACGAGGGTGCGGGCAAGACCGTCACGATGCGTTCCAAGGAAGAGGCCTACGACTACCGCTACTTCCCCGAGCCCGACCTCCTGCCGCTCGCGCCCGACGACGCCTGGCGCGAGCGCGTCGCTGCGGGGCTCCCCGCGCTGCCCGCCGCGCGCCGCGCGACCCTCCTTGGGCTGCTCGGCGATCCGACGGCCTCCCAGCGCGACCAGGTGCTGTCGGTCGTCGAGCTCGGACTCGACACGATGGTCACCTCAGCTGTGTCCGCAGGCGTCGAGGCGACACTCGCGCTAGCGCGCGTGGCGAACGAGGTCGCCGCGATCGAGGGCGCCGAGCGGCTCGACGTGGCGGGCGTCGTCACGGTCCTCGAGATGGAGCAGGCCGGCGAGCTCTCAGCGACCCAGGCGAAGGCAGTGTTGGCCGACCTCGCCGAGCAAGGCGGGGATCCCCGCGAGCTGGCCGCGCGCCGCGGCTTCGAGCAGCTCGACGCTGGCTCGCTCGACGCGACGATCGACGAGCTCATCGTCGCCTTCCCCGACGAGTGGACGAGGTACCAACAGGGCGACGACAAGCTCGCACAGTTCTTCGTGGGCCAGGTCATGAAGCAGACCAAGGGCCAGGCTGACGGCAAGGCCGTCATCGCCGGGCTCGCAAGGCGCCGCTAGCGCCGTGACCCGCACCCGCCCCCAGCTCTCGAGGCGATGGGCGACGAGCATCGTCGTCGCACTCTCCGTCGCGACCGCCGCCAGCGTCGGGGTGCTCTTGGACGAGCCCTCCTCGAGTGCGGCGCACCGGCCGAGCAGCTGGGCGATCCACGGCCCCCTCATCTCCGCCAACCTGCCCGTGAGGCTGTGCTCGACGCACCCCGGTGCGCCCGCGTCGCGTGACGTCGAGCTGCCGAGCTACGTGCGCGCCCGCGTCTCGCGAGTCCTGGCGTCGACGGTGTCGACGTTCACCGACGCGCTGGGGACTCTCGACGTGGTGGCCCCGTCTGCATGGCAGTGCACCGCGCTCGACGGCGTCGCAGGGCTCAGCACGCTCATCGTGTACCCCCCCGGTGAGCCACTACCCGCGTGGGGGGACGTCGCCTACGTCCGCCGCGGCATCGTCGCCTCCCAGACCGGCGGGTGCTCTGGGTGCAGCCTCGAGGCCGCTTGCAGCCTCTTCGTCGCCGCCCGCCGGCACTACGTCGCGACCTACGGGGTCACCTGCCAGCACGCCGACGCGCACGAGGAGCTGGTCTCGAGAGTGTCGCGGTCACAGACGCGGTTCATCGACCCGCCGGGGGTGTCGGGCGCGGGGCGCCCGTCGGGGGGCGCGGACGCCGCCTACGGCGCGATGGTGTGGCGACCTCGACGCGGCGTGCGCGCGCCGACGGCATGGCTCATCACGTGCACACTCCCGTGGGAGGACCACCAGCTCTGCGTCCTGTCCGTCGACGCATTCCTCTCGCGGCACCGCGGCTGAGCCGCGGGCACTGCGCTGCGAGGTCGACTACAGCGCGGCCACGATCCAGTCGATGCACGCGCACAGGGCGGCCACGTCCTCGACGTCGATCGCCGGGAAGAGGGCGATGCGCAGCTGGTTGCGGCCGAGCTTGCGGTACGGGTCGGTGTCGACGATCCCGTTGGCCCGCAGGATGCCGGCGATCTTGAGCGCGTCGATCGAGTCGTCGAAGTCGATCGTGCCCACCACGTGGCTGCGCATCGACAGCTTCTCCACGAATGGCCGAGCGAAGTCGCTCTCCTCGGCCCACCCGTACAGCACGTCCGCGGACCGGTCGCAGCGCCCCGTCGTGAACTCAAGCCCGCCATTCTCCAGCATCCATCGGACCTGGGAGCGCAGCAGGTGCAGCGTCGCGAGCGAGGGGGCGTTGTAGGTCTGGTTGAGCCTGGAGTTGTCGAGCGCGATCTTCAAGTCGAGCGAGGGCGGCACCCAGCGGGCCGCAGCGAGCCGCTCGATCCGCTCGAGCGCAGCCGGCGAGCACAGGGCCAGCCAGAGTCCCGCGTCGCTCGCGAAGGACTTCTGCGGCGCGAAGTAGTAGCAGTCGAACTGGGAGGCGTCGACGGGGAGCCCGCCCGCCGCGCTCGTCCCGTCCACGAGGACGATGCCGCCGGCGCCCGCGGGTCGGGCGATCGGGGCCATGACCCCCGTCGAGGTCTCGTTGTGGGTGAGTGCGTAGGCGTCGACGGACCCGTCGACGACCACGTCGGGGTGGGTTCCTGGCTCCGACTCGATCACGACGGGGTCCTCGAGGTGCGGGGCCGCCCGGGTCGCGGCGGCGAACTTCGACGAGAACTCCCCGAAGCTCAGGTGCTCGCTGCGCGTGTCGATCAGCCCGAACGTCGCGGCGTCCCAGAACGTCGTCGTCCCTCCGTTGCCAAGCAAGACCTCGTAGCCGTCGGGGAGGCTGAAGAGCGACGCCATCGCCTCTTTGATCTCGCCCACGACGCCGCGAACCGGCGCCTGACGGTGCGAGGTCCCGAGGTAGGTCGGCGCGTCCGCCGCCAGGGCGGCAACTTGCTCAGGGCGCACTTTCGAGGGCCCTGAACCGAAGCGGCCGTCACAAGGGAGCAGGTGCGAGGGAATCGTGAGGTCGTTGGCGTCGGACACGTATGGCATCATGCCAGTCATGGCGCGATCTTCGACCGCCACGCACCGTGTCGCCGCGACGCTCGCGTCCCTCGAGCCCTCCGCGACGCTCGCCGTCGACGCGGCGGCAAAGGCGCTTCTCGCAGCAGGCGTGCCGGTCATCAGCTTCGGTGCGGGCGAGCCAGACTTTCCGACGCCCGACGCGATCGTCGAAGCCGCGATAGCGGCATGCAGGGACCCGGCCATGCACCACTACACCCCGACCGCGGGGCTGCCCGCGCTGCGGGCGGCGATCTGCGCCAAGACCTCGCGCGACAGCGGGTTCAGCGCGTCGCCCGACCAGGTGCTGGTCACCAACGGGGCCAAGCACGCCGTGTTCACGGCCCTCACGGCCCTGCTCGACCCTGGCGACGAGGTGCTCATCCCGTCGCCCTACTGGACGACCTACCCCGAGGTGGCGCGCCTGGTTGGCGGCAAGCCCGTGGTGGTCTCGACGTCGCCAGCGACGGGCTTCCTCGCCACGGTGGCCGATCTCGAGGCCGCTCGCACGGAGCGGACCAAGGTCCTCATCTTCAACTCGCCGTGCAACCCGACGGGTGCTGTCTATCCCGCCGCCCTGGTGCGTGAGATCGGGGAGTGGGCCGCGGCACACGACCTGTGGGTGCTGTGCGACGAGATCTACGAGCACCTCGTGTTCGGCGACGTCGTCCAGACCTCGATGCCCGTCGTGGTGCCCGAGCTCGCGGACCGCGCGATCATCGTGAACGGTGTCGCCAAGACCTACGCGATGACTGGGTGGCGGATCGGCTGGCTCGTGGGTCCGAGCGACGTGGTCGACGCGGCGACGACGTTCCAGTCCCAGGTCACGTCCAACATCTCCAACATTTCCCAGCGCGCGGCGCTGGCCGCCCTCGAGGGCGACTTGAGCGCCGTCGCTGAGATGCGCGCGGCCTTCGATCGTCGGCGCACGGTGATGACGTCGATGCTGAACGCGATCGACGGCGTGTCCTGCGTCGTGCCCGACGGTGCCTTTTACTGCTTCCCCGATGTCTCGGGGCTGCTGGGTCGAGAGCTGGCCGGTGGCCAGCCCACGACGTCAGCCGAGCTCGCCGAGCAACTGCTCGCGACCGCGCACGTGGCGACCGTGCCCGGCGAGGCGTTCGGCGCCCCGGGCCACCTGCGACTGTCGAGCGCAGTCTCTGACGCCGACTTGGTCGAGGGCGTCCAGCGCATCGCCCAGTTCGCCGCGGGCTGACCCACGGCGCTGCGCCATAGCCTTGGGGTCCCCGTCAGAAGGAGTGCCGTGCCCCGCGTGCTGGTGACTGAGCAAATCGCCCCGTCGGGCGTCGAGGCGCTGCGCGCCGCCGGTCACGAAGTCGACACCCAGACAGGCCTCACGCCCGAGCAGCTGCTCGATGCGGTGAGGGGCGCGGCCGCGTTGATCATCCGCTCGGCGACGCAGGTCACGAAGGAGGTCCTCGAGGCCGGCACCGACCTCGTCGTCGTGGGGCGCGCGGGCATCGGGCTCGACAACGTCGACGTGGGGGCCGCGACCGCTCGGGGCATCATGGTCGTGAACGCGCCGCAGTCGAATGTGCTGTCCGCCGCCGAGCAGGCGATGGCGCTGCTCCTCGCCCAGGCCCGAAATCTGCCCCAGGCCCATGCATCGCTCAAGTCGGGCAAGTGGGAGCGCTCCCGATTCGAGGGCGTTGAGCTCTCCGGCAAGACGCTCGGTGTCATCGGGCTTGGGCGCGTCGGCGCGCTCGTCGCGCAGCGCGCGCTCGCCTTCGGCATGCGCCTTGTCGCCTACGACCCTTTCGTCTCCGAGGAGCGAGCCAAGCACATGGGTGTCGAGCTGCTCGGCCTCGAAGAGCTCATGGAGCTGAGTGACTTCGTCTCGGTGCACCTCCCGAAAAACGCCTCGACGCTGGGGCTCATCGATGCCAAGCTCCTCTCGCACGCCAAAGAGGGCCAGCGGATCATCAACACGGCGAGGGGCGGCATCATCGTCGAGGCGGATCTCGTCGACGCGATCGTCTCGGGGCACATCCAAGGGGCGGGGCTCGATGTGTTCGCGACGGAGCCGTGCACCGAGTCGCCGCTGTTCGAGCTCGACACCGTGGTCGTTGCCCCGCACCTCGGCGCGAGCACAAAGGAGGCGCAGGAAAGGGCGGGCGTGACTATCGCCGAGCAGGTGCAGCTCGCCCTGGAGGGCGCCTTCGTGCCCTTCGCCGTCAACGTCGCGGCCGAGGAGGTCTCCGACGTGGCGCGGCCCTTCATGGGCCTTGCCGAGCAGCTCGGCAGGTTCCTCTGCTGCCTCCACGACGACGGCCTGCGGGAGCTCGAGGTGCACTTCCAGGGCGAGCTCGCCGGCGCGGGCACTTCGATCCTGACCCTGTGCGTGCTGAAGGGCGTGTGCTCCGTGCGGGCCGACCAGTCCGTGTCTTACGTGAACGCGCCTCAGCTGGCCGAGTCCCAGGGGATCGCGTGGGCCGAGACGTCCACGATCGTGAGCCCCGAGTTCGTGAGCGTCATCACGGCTCGCTCGCAATCGCACTCGGTTTCCGGCACGCTCGCGACCATCGGGGCCCGCACCGAGGCCAGGATCGTCACCGTCGATGGCCACACCGTCGACATCCCTCCTGCTGCGAACATGCTTGTGGTGCGAAACGACGACCGTCCCGGCATGATCGGGCTCGTCGGCACCGAGCTCGGTCGCGCCGCTGTGTCGATCTGCTCCATGGCGGTGGGTCCGAGCCCCGCGACCGGGACGGCGCTCATGGTGCTGTCTTGTGACCGAGCACCCGACGACAATGTCCTCGCCCGGTTACGGGAGGGCGAGGGGATCCACGAGCTCTACCGCGTGGAGCTGTGAGCCGCTAGCTGGGGTTGCGCGGCACCCGTGGCCAGGCATCGGCGCCGCCCGGATCGGCGCCCGGCGCCTTCAGATTGGTGCGAGTCGCCTGCACGGCGGCTCGCACCGCGCTCGCGATCGCGGCGAGCATTGCGAGCCGAATGAGTCGACGGAACATCCTCTGACACTAGGTGGCCTCGCGTACCTTCGCCATCGCGGCGCACGGGCGCGACGTAGGAACTCGACGTCGCGTTCGCCGCAGGCGCCTGACGCGAGCTGGCTTCGAGCTCAGCCCTCGACTGCGACCAGTGTCACCCGGAGCCTGCCGCCGGGTGCGGCGTACTCGATGACCTCGCCGGCAGATCGGCCGAGGAGGGCCTGGCCGAGCGGCGAGCTGGGGGACGCGACCGGCAGGTCGCCTCGCTCCTCGATTGAGCCCACGAAGTACCGCTGGACGTCGTCTTCGTCGTCGCCCTCGTAGCGCAACGCGACGACGACGCCGTGGCGGACGGTCCCGTCACTGCCCTGGGTGACGTCGACGACCTGGGCGGTCTTGAGCAGCGCCTGGAGCTGGCGGATCCGAGCCTCCATCTTGCCCTGGGCGTCCTTCGCGGCGTGATAGTCGCCGTTCTCGGAGAGGTCCCCGAGCGCGCGGGCCGCCTCGATCGCCGACGCGATCTCGATGCGTCCGCGAGTAGTGAGATCCTCGAGCTCGGCAACGAGCCGATCATGGGTCTCTTTGGTGAGGGTGTTCAGGTTTTCACTCATGGAAGGCATTTCTCGGAAACAGTCCGGATGGGCAGGCTACCGCGAGTGGTCGTTGCACCATCCCGAGGATGCTGAGCCCGCCGTCCTGCTGCCTGGCGGGCCGCCACTGAACAGGCTCGCAGGTCGAACCCGCGACACGACTCAGACTTGGCACCGGTCACCCTTTGTCTGCGGTTCGAAGGCTCCGCCGAGGAGCCGCCGACTTCTACGTAGGAAATGTTCCCAACTCAACGAGGTCCGGTGCGAGAAACGTCTCAGAGGACCAGCCTGGTGAGCAGGCCATGACGATGGTCGAGACCTTCGAGCTCAACGGCACCCCGTTCGTGGCGCTCTACGGCAGTCCGACCTAAGAGCTCGCGCCGGCGGTCTCCTTCGTCGTCAATTGCAATGACCAAGATGAGCTCGACTGCGACGGCGATCACCTGAGCGAGGACGGCAGGGACGTGCAGTGCGGATGTCTCTTCGACAAGTTCGGCGGCTCCTGGCAGGTCGTTCCCGATCGCCTCGGCGAGCTCATGGGCGATCCGGATGGCGCTCGAGCACTCTGCACGATGCAGGAATGCTGAAGTTCGACATCGCTGCACTTGAGGCTGTCGCTGACGGTCGCCGATCCGGTTTGGCGCTGCTGCCACCAGCGGTCAACGTGCATCAAGCGCCGCGGAACTGGCTCTGCCCGACCCCGCGGCACGTGGGCTTGCCAGCGCCGGAGCGACCTGTGGAAAACACGAGGCGAGTCACGCGGATTGGGCGCCCGAATGCGACATCGACGCGGTACCGTCGATGTCGCAGACCGAGCCCCTTGGAGGACTTCGATGCCAGTGAAGCCCACGTCAATGGTGTGGATGGACGGTAAGCTCGTCGACTGGGACAAAGCGACCGTTCACGTCCTCACCCACAGCCTCCACTACGGCACGGGAGCGTTCGAGGGCATCCGGTGCTACGCGACGCCAAAAGGTCCCGCGGTCTTCCGGCTCCGCGACCACATGCAGCGCCTCGTCAACAGCTGCAAGGTCCTGCTCATCCCGCTGCCCTACGACCTCGACGAGTTGGTGGACGCCGCGATGGAGGTCGTGCACGCGAACGACGCCTCCGAGGGGATCTACCTGCGCCCGCTCGTGTACCTCGGCTACGGCGAGATGGGCGTGAACCCCGCACCCGCTCCCGTCAACGTCGCGATCGCGGCATGGCCGTGGGGCGCGTACCTCGGCGACGAGGGACTCGCGAGCGGGGTGACGCTCAAGGTCTCGACATGGCGGCGCCACGATCCGAACGCGGTGCCGACCGTCGCCAAGTCCACCGGCGGCTACGTGAACTCCGCGCTTGCCAAACTCGAGGCGATCAACGGCGGCTACGACGAGGCCATCATGCTTGGCCCAGATGGCATGGTGTCGGAGGCCTCCGGCGAGAACGTCTTCATCGTGAAGGGCGGCCACGTGATTACGCCGCTTCCCTCGGTCGCCGGCGCGCTCCCTGGGATCACGCAGAACTCAGTGATCGAGATCGCCCGCCACCTCGGCTACGAGGTCCGCTTCGAGCCGCTGCTGCGAACAGACCTGTACCTCGCCGACGAGATGTTCCTGACGGGGACCGCCGCGGAGGTGACGCCCGTGCGCGCGGTCGACGACCGCTCGATCGGCATCGTGACGCCAGGGCCGATCACGACGGAGCTCCAGCGGACGTTCTTCAAGGTCGTCCGAGGCGAGGTGCCGCAGTTCGGCCACTGGCTCGCGTACGCCTGAGGCGTGTGCCTGCGGCGACGGCCGCTGCGATGACCGCCTTGTGGAACCACGCCACGTAGGCTTCGCGCTCCCAGGCGCCGAAGGAACCACATGTGCTTCTCCCCGCAAGGTGACCTGGTCGCCGGCGTCGTCGTCATGGCGATCGGCGTCGACGCGTGTCGCCACCTCCGCGGTCGCTCCGAGTACTTCGTGGCCGCGACCGTGCCCCTCTTGCTTGGTGCCCACCAGGTCGACGAGAGCTTCGTCTGGTTCGGGCTCCAGGGGGTGGTGCCGCGAGGCGTTGGCACTGTCGCGATGTGGGTCTACCTCGTCATTGCGCTCGTCGTGCTGCCGATCTTGGTACCGCTCCTCGTGCTCCGTCTCGAGACGACCGCTCGACGACGATGGCAAGTCGTGCCGTTCGCAGTGGTCGGTGTCGCCGTCGCTGCGGTCCTCCTAGAAGCAATGCTCGTTGGACATCCATCTGTCCGGCTGGGCGCCTACCACCTGGCCTACTCGATCGGCCTGCAGCACGGCATCGTCATAATCGGGCTGTACATCGCGGTCACGTGCGGCGCGCTGCTCGTCTCGGGCTCACGCGACATCGCGTGGTTCGGGGTCTTGAACCTCATCGCGGTGGTCGTGCTCGCGAGGCTGTCCGCCGACGGCTTCACGTCACTGTGGTGCGCCTATGCCGCGCTCGTGAGCGGGGCCATTGCCCTCAAGCTGCGCGCGTCCTCGCCGGGTCACCGAACCGCGACGCAGGTCCTCGACGTCTCGCCCGTGGACTGACCTCGAGCACGCGGAGATCGCGGCATCGACCACTGCCCTACCATGACTGCGTGGCGCAACCGACGTTCGTTCCAGTCTCTGACGCCGACCGCGTCCGCCCGTCGATTCCAGCACCGATCCCGACCAAGGTGCGAGCGAACCGGCCCGGCGAGCTCCGTTCGCCACGGGTTCCGAGCGGCAAGGGCGTCGGGACGACCGGGCCGGACCAGGGCTACGCGCTCTCGCTCGCGAGCCGGCTCGCACCCCGCCTCCATCTTGCCGAGGGCGAGGATCGCCACGACGTCGCACTCGGGACCGCGCTCCTCGGCTCACGCCGCGCCGCACTGGCGGGCAGGGCGCCCAGCTCTTATGACGTGGAGGCCGCAGCCCGCCTGTTCGGCTACCTGGACGACGCGCCTGCGGACCTGGTCTCGCACCGACGCCCACTCTTCAAGGGTGTGTGCCACAGCTACGACGCCCAGCGCGCGCTCGTCGACTCAGTGCGCGACGACGTGCTCCGAAGCGCCGAACCCGACATGACCGCCCTCGAACACTGGCGCGAACGCCTCGTCGCCGCGGGATAAGGAGACTCTGTGACCACCTTTGAGCTCACCGACGAGCAGCGCCTGTTCCGCGACACGATGCGGACCTTCGTCGACGACCGGATCGCGCCCAATGCCGCGGAGGCCGACCGGACCTCAACGTTCCCGTGGAAGAGCTTCGAGGCGTGCCGCGAACTCGAGCTGCCTGCGCTTGGTGTGCCCACCGAGTACGGCGGGGCGGGGGCGGACTGCGTGACCCAGGCGATCATGGCCGAAGAGCTCGCCCGGGGCTGCGCCTCAACGTCGGTCACGATGCTCATCTCCAAGCTCGGGATGCTCCCGGTGATGAACTTCGGGTCTGAGGACCTGAAGCGCGAGTACCTCCCCAAGATCGCCTCGGGTGAGATCCAGGGGAGTTACTGCATGAGCGAGGCGGACGCGGGCAGCGACGTGGCGTCGATGCGCGCGCGCGCCGTCCGCGACGGCGACGACTACGTCATCACCGGCACCAAGTACTGGATCACGAACGCCGGCATCTCGGACACCTACACCGTGTTCGCCAAGACTGACTCGGAAGCGGGTTCGCGGGGCGTCTCGTGCTTCCTCGTCGAGAAGGACTGGGGCGTCAAGGTCGCCAAGCTCGAGGACAAGCTCGGGCTGCGCGGGAGCCCCACGGGCGAGGTCGTGCTCGACGAGGTCCGGGTCCCCGCCACACACCTCATCGGCAAGGAGGGCGAGGGGTTCCGCATCGCCATGCACACGCTCGACCGCTCACGTCCGGGCATCGGCGCGCAGGCCGTGGGGATCGCACAGGCGTGCGTCGACTACGCCGGCGGCTATATGAAGCAGCGCAAGGCATTCGGCGAGCCGATCGCCAACTTCCAAGGGCTTCGATTCATGCTCGCGGACATGGCGATCCGCACCGAGGCGTCACGTGCGCTCGTCTACCGCGCGTCCTCGATCATTGACGCGGGCGACCCAGAAGGCAACCTGTCGTACTTCGGGGCAGCGGCCAAGTCATTCGCCTCGGACACCGCGATGAGCGTCGCCGTCGATGCGGTCCAGCTCCTGGGCGGCTACGGCTACACGAAGGACTTCCCCGTTGAGCGCTATTTCCGCGACGCCAAGATCACCCAGATCTACGAGGGAACCAACCAGATTCAGCGCGTGGTGATCTCGAAGCGCCTGTTGGGCTGAGGTTTCCGGACGCCTCGCACGGCCGGAACGGGCGGGATATCTGCCCTTCATCCCTACAAAATCCCTACAACGCTGATCCGGCGACCGTTGTGGCGTGATGGCCACCATTCGAGAACGCCGCCCCGGGGTCTTCGAGGTCCGTGCCTTCGTCGGTCGCGACGAGGCTGGACGACCCGTTCAAATCTCGAGAACGGTCCGGGGGGCAAAGCGTGACGCCAAGAGGGTCGCTGACGAGCTCACCGCGGCGTCGTCCACGACCAAAGGCGCGAGAACGACCGTCGGTGAGCTCCTCGACCTCTGGATCGCGACAACGGAGGACTCGTGGGCGCCGTCCACGTCGGAGAACCAGCGCAGCCGTGTGACCCTCGTGAAGCGGGACCGAATCGCCCACGTGACGCTTGCCAAGCTCACGGCTCCTGACGTCGACGCATGGCACGTCCGTCTTACGCGCGGTGGCGCCCGTGAAGGCTCAGTGCGCAACCAGCACCTCGTGCTGCGTGCGGCTCTTGGGCTCGCGCTCCGATGGGGGTGGGTTACCTTCAACGTCGCGGCCGCCGTCCCGCTCAGACGTCGCAAGCGGACTCCCAGAGGCGTGCTCGCGACCGAGGAGGTGCTTGCGATCCTTGGTGCCGCCGAAGGTCTCGCGTCAGACGATGCGATCGAGCCAGCCGCACCCGTGGCGCTGCGACTCGCCTGTGTGACGGGCGCTAGGCGCTCCGAGCTTGCTGCACTTCGCTGGGAGGACCTGGATGGCTCGCGCCTCGTCATCGACTCGAGCATCGCGGTCATCCGCCACGGCGATGACGCCGAGCCGCACCGGCGCCTGCTGCGCGATGACCCGACGAAGACCGGCACGCGGAGGGTCGTAGGTGTGGACGAGGCGACGCTCGAAGCGCTGCGTTCGCTGCACGCCCACGAGGGCATGCTCGGGCCCTGGATGCTTGCTCCCGGTAGTCGACCGGTCAGTCCCGACCGCATCTCGGCCTGGTGGCGTCGTGCCCGGGACACCGCCGGTATCGCCTCGAAGTGGCGCCTCCACGATCTCCGGCACTGGTCGGCCACGACCTCGATCGCCGCGGGGCACGACGTCCGCTCCGTGGCGGCTCGATTGGGTCATGCGAACCCCGCCATGACGCTCCGCGTCTACGCGCATGCGATCGAGGCTGTTGACGCGTCGCTGGCCCAGACGCTCGGCGGCGCGCTGCAGGAGCGTCCCGGGACCTGATGGTTCTCCACGGTGACGCGCATCCGTGGGACCAAAAACGGTCATTTCTCGACCGACAATGCGCTGGCGACCAGGGAACGGAGCGCCTCGATCGGCACGAGGACCCGTCGACCCAGCCGGATCGAGGGGAGATCCCCGCGGACGATCAGGTCGTAGGCATGGGAGCGTGAGATCCCGAGCATCCGGCTGGCACCGGCCACATCGATCAGAATCTGTTCGGCATCAGCCAAGTCTCTCGCCACGATGCATCCTCCTCCGGGTCGCGGAATCTCCGTCCCCCTAGTGAAAGGCAATCCAGAGGCCGAAATCGTGCAAGGAATTTGAGAGTGCCTGAGATTCATCCTCCATACGGGTCATACGAGTCAGGAGCAGTCACCAGCGTCACAAAGGCTTGCGGGTGCCGGGCGCTGCGCGCCCGGCACCGGAGCCAGTGTCAGGGGGAGGATCGAGGAGCGTTTTTCATCTTTTCCTTACGTCCTTCGAGAAAGCTCCTAGACGGGTGGCGTATCACGAGTGGGGGAAACCTCGGACGCCTCGGTGGCTTCTGTGGACGGTGATCATCGGACTACTCGGGGTCATTGTCGGACTGATCGTCACACATTGACCGTCCCGTATGGGTAGCTGGGGCCTCCGCTTGACGATCCTCCTTGCGCCGATCTTCGATGAGAAGCTCGCCGCAGACCGGACACCGGGTCTGGCCTGGTCGAGTCGAGTGTCCGAACGGGCAGACCCGCTTGGCCGAGATCACGGAATCAGGCTAGACCGCACGCCTTCCCAGCTTCTTGACAACCAACCAGAGCCACTATTTATGACACCGCGCGGCGGCATACTTCACGAGTGAGGCGCACCATCAGCTCGGTGCATTCATAGGATGGACGAAGCGGCACTTCACGAGTTTCGCGAACCACTAAGAGATCCATTGGCCGAGTCGCTCCTCGCGCGCCCGAGGGGACCACGGCGACGATGGCACGGATCCGACCTTCTGACGTGCCCGCGGGTCGTGTTAGCAACCGTGTTAGCGACGCTCCTGGTTACTACTGGCGCGCATGGTCGTAGTGGCGCTTAGAAGTGCATGAATGTGGGGCTCCTGGAGCGAGTGGCGCCAGTGGTGCCTATTCCGATCTGCCTACGGATCTGATTGCAGTCAGACGAGGATTGGTCGATGCGGCGAAGAACGCGACTTCGCCGAGAGACGTGGGCACCGCATTTGGGATCCCGATCAGAATCGAGATTCGGAGCCATCGCTGGAGGGACTCCTCCTTCCGCCATCGCAGCCAAGAGGTTGGCCCCAAGGAGCCACGGACAGCGTCGCCGGCGACACGTTCGGCGTCTGCATGGCCATGTGGAAGATGAATGACCCGGCGCTGAGGTGATCGAACAAGACCGAAGAGACGTAGGTTGACGACGTCCGCAAATCGCAGACCCTCCTGTGACGGACTTTGAAGATTGGACTTGGAATGAGAAGAAATACGCCGATTGCCGTACCGAGCCTCGCACTTGTCCTTCTGTCGACCTTGTTCCTTGTCCCTTCCGTCGCTGCGGTCAGCCTTCCTGGCACCACTTCGTCCGCAGTAGTTCTCGAAGTGTCTGCAGGGGGACGACACACCTGCGTGCTCCTGAGTTCTGGTCGGGTCGACTGCTGGGGCATCGATGCGGATCAAGAGCTTGGCGACGGTGGCCGCCACAACGCATCAAGTCCGCATGTCGTACTCCGCGTACTGACGGCCACACAGGTCGCCTCAAGTTGGAGCCACACGTGCGCGCTGCTCAAGTCAAGAGGGGTGGCGTGCTGGGGGAGCGACGTCCACGGCCAACTGGGCAACGCGAGGTTTGAGCCATCCTCAAATGCCACCAACGTGGTCGGGCTCACAAGCGCGATCAGCGTCTTGGCCGGAGGTTACGACTCGTGCGCGCTGCTTGCGACCCGCAAGGTCGAGTGCTGGGGAGAGGGCCGGGGCGGCGAGCTTGGCAACGGCAAACTCTCGAACGCCTCGTTGCCCGTCGTGGTGCGAGGCGTGACTGGCGTTGTCGCGGTCTCCGTCGGCTTCGGGCACTCGTGCGCGCTCACCACCGCCCGTGTCGTCTTCTGCTGGGGGGACAACTCGAGCGGGCAACTCGGGACCGGGTCGACGACGCTGTCATCGGTCGCCGTTCAAGTACACGGACTCACCGGCGTGACCCAAATCGCCTCGGGCGGGTCGCACACGTGCGCGCTGCTTACGGCCCGCTTCGTCGAGTGCTGGGGTGCCAACGCCGATGGCCAACTGGGCATTGGCACACGGCACGAGTCGACGCTCCCGGTCCGGGTCCACGGGATCTCGGGCGTCATCGCTATCACCGCGGGCGAGAACCACACCTGCGCGCTGCTCAAGGGCGGTACCGCTCGCTGTTGGGGCGAGAACCAGTTCGGCCAGCTTGGGCGTGGGAACGATAGGACGGCGCTTGACCCAGTCGCCGTGGTCCGACTGGGTGCCGCGAAGCACATCTCTGCGGGCGGTAGCCACACTTGTGCGCTCCTCCTCGACGGCACCGTCAAGTGCTGGGGGTACAACTTCTTCGGTCAGCTCGGTAACGGAGGCACGAACTCGACGCCTTACCCTGTGGCCGTCGTCGGGCTCTAGGACATCCAAAACATCGCAAGCATGGGCCGGAGGTCATCGAGCTGCGACCACTTCCGTGGCACCGGCTGAACATCTTGTGCACTTGGTAGTTGACACACCGACCTGTCAGGTATAGGCCTGCACTTCAACCATCGTTGGGAGCGCAAGTGCAGGTACTGGCCCCCGGCGATTCGTTCAACTCACGCGCGTACCCATCACTGTTCGCATTTGGCACAAGGCGTTCATCGCGCGGCACCCGTCGGTTGTGGCGCGGCCGACTTCGACGGGGTGCTGCTGTCGCATTCGCGACGGCGATCGTGTCCACTGTCATCTTCCTTCCGCCCCTCGCTGCCCAGGCATCGACGTCAGTCGCTGTTCAAGCGGCTGCTGCCCTGAAGGGGCACACGCCGGTTCATCAGGCCAGGATCATCGGCGCGATCCGTGCCAAGCCCCGGATCTGCGGTCCGGGGTACCCGTCGCCGCCGCCGCCGTCGTTGAACTCGCTCGCGTTCGTCGCCGAGTCCTCCCTGAACGAGGTCCAGGCCATCAACGAGGCGACGGGGGCGCTGGTCGGCACCCCGATCACCGTCGGCACCAGTCCCGTCGGCGTCGGCTACTGGCGCCCAGCAACGAGCTCCGGCCAGGACCCTCAGGTCATCGCGACCAACTCCGCGAGCCACTCGGTCACGGTCATCGACGCGGTCCTGCGCACCATCACCGCGACGATCAATGTCCCGGGAGGGTCTTCGGCACAGAACGCGGTCGGCTCACCGACGCAGCCCTACGCCCTCGTCACCGACAAGGAGTCGGGGAATATCTCGGTCATCAACCTCGCGAACAACACCGACGCCGGTGAGATCGCGCTCTCGGGTGCAGGGTCCTACGTGCTCTCGAGCATCGCGTTCTCGTCGTCGGGTGCGTACGCCTACGTGACCGACCCCTCGCAGCACAAGATCTTCGTACTCCAGTACACGGGCGGCTCCGCCCCGTATTACTCGCTCCTTTCGACATACACGAACAGCGCGATCAACCCGACCGGGATCGCCACGGACATGTCGACAAGCTCGTCGAACACGCTGCTGGTCACGAATGCCCAGAGCTCGTCAGGTTCGCTGCTCAGCGTCTCGGACGCCTCCGGGACGCTGTCGGCGCCCACGACGGTCAAGACGTTTGCGTCCACGGTCCCGGGCGCGGTCAGCCTCGCACCCGGCGGTGCAACGGCGTGGGTAGCCATGACAGGCACCAAGACCGTCAACGTGGTCACGGTGGCGTCGGGAGCGACGACCAACTACACCGTCAGCTCAGGGTTCACGTCCGTCGGCCCGATGGGGCTGTCAGCGGACGGGTCGACGCTGTTCACGGCCGACACCGGCAGCGCGACGGTCCAAGGGACCGCGACAACGAGCGGCTTGGCGACGAACGCCACGTTCACCGACGGCTTCGTCTCGTCGATCGCGCCTGCGCTCGGGACCTCGGGGTCCTGGGACGCCTACGTCGTCGCCGGTGGCTACGTCGACGTCGTCAACTCCACGACCCAGTCGGTCACCCAGCAGATCGCCGACAGCCATGGCCCGGTGTCTGTTGCGACGAGCCCCGACGGCCAGTACGTCTACGTCGCGAACCAGACGACACCGTCGGTGACGGTGATCCGAACCGCCTACGTGGGCACGTCGACCAATCCCGTCATCGCGACGATCACGATCTCGCAGGGCTCTGAACCCAACGCGCCGGTGCCCTATGGCATCGCGGTCAACCCCCAGGGCACATCGCTCCTCGTCGGCGACCAGGGCAACGGGGCTGTCGACGTGATCGACCTCAACAGCGCGGATACCACCCAGTTCGACACGATCGTGACGCGCATCGGGCTCACGGGCTCGGGGATCCACTCTGGGCTTGCGCCCGAGAGCGTAACCGTCGGCCCCGACGGCAGGTTCGCGTACGTCTCAGAGAACTCGACGACATCCAGCACCGACGGCGTGGTCGTGCTCCAGCTCGCGTCCGCGACGACGACTGGCTACACGTTCCTCGCCGACAACGAGGCGCTCGCGCAGGGCTCCGACACCATGTTCGCCCCCGTCCAGATCGCGATCGACCCCAACGACGAGAGCGCGTACGTCGCGGGGTTCTGGGGCTCGGGCAATCCGGGCGCGGTGTTCAAGTTCCCGATCGGCACGAACGGACAGCTCTCGAACGGAGCTGGGTCCCCGGTCTCCATCGGGTTCAACCCCGCAGGCGTCGTCTTCTCACCCGAGGACGCCTCCGCGTTCGCCACGAGCACCACGGACTACCAGTACTCGTCGATCTCGGAGACCTACGGGACGGACAACTACGACGCGAGCACCTCAAGCATGCCGGGTGCGATTGCGGTCTCGCCGGACGGGCTCTACGTGGCGGTCGGCGAGTCGCACTTCTGCGGCACCGGGTCCAACTCGCTCGGCATCTATAACGCGGGCAACGGCGTCGTCCAAGCGGTCGTCGGCCTGTCGGCGTCGCCGCAGTCGATCGCCTTCGTGCCACAGTCGTCGCCGAGGATCCCCCCGATCACCGAGCTCGTCGGCGGCGCGTCCAACCCCGCCGAGGCGGGGGTCTCGAGCGGGATGAACGACGTGGTCACCTCCGGCACGCCCAGCGACGCGCCAGGAGCCACAGCAGGGGTCGACACCGCGACCGGCGCGTACTCGTTCTCGCTCGACTCGATGAGCGTTCCTGACATCGGGATCGGACTCTCGCAATCTGCCACGTATGACTCGGGCAGAGCTGCGACGTCTGGGCTGTTGGGCCATGGCTGGGAGTACTCCTATGGGATCACCGCGTCCCAGAACGCCCACGATGCGGCGACCAATCCCTGCGCGATCGTCGTCACCCAGGAGAACGGCTCGACCGTCACGTTCTTCCCGTCCCTACAGGGCCCATACACGACGTGCCCTGCCTCGGGCTACCAGGCACGCGGCCGTGCGCAGGCCACGATGACGTTCGCTGCGAGCTGCAACGGCGCCGACGCCTGCTACGTCATGACGCGCGGGGCGATGATGAAGTACTACATCGACGAGACCAATGGCGAGCTCGTAAAGATCGTCGACCTCCACGGCAACACTGTGACGATCTCGTGGGGATCGCACACTGCGTGCTCCGGCGCGACCTCGACGGAACCGTGCCAGGTGACGGCCCCGGACGGCACACGCACTCTCACCTACAGTTATCCCTCTGCGGGCTCAGGCACCTGCCCGTCGACGGCGTCGTCATGTGTGGTGGTCGCCGACCCGCTCGGGCGCACGATCACGTACACCAAGGATTCGTCCGGACGCCTCGTCTCGGCGTCGCTGTCGAACGGGACCCAGACCGCCACCTATGTCTTCACCTACAGCTCGAGCAGCCTCATGACGAGCTGGTGGGACCCGCAGAACAATGCGAACCACGCGGCCAGCACCGCCTACGCGACCGACGTCACCTGGACAGGCACACTGGCGACCCAGGTGACGGGGCCGACGATGACCAATGCTGGCACATCGATGACTGCGACCTACCTGCCCGAGACCACGTTCTCATACACGGGATTCAATCCCACAACTGGCAATGGCGCGGTGCTGGTAGCCAATCCCAACTACAACCAGTCCTCCGCGATGTACGGCGCGAACCTCACGCTTGACACCTACGCCGACTTCGAGCTCGTGTCGTCCGTCCAGGGCTACGGCCCGCTCGGCGACTACGGCTCGGCCACGCTCCTGCCAACGCCGTCGGAGTCCGCTGTGCCGATGCGCGACCTGTTCACCCTGATGCCTGCAGAGTCGATGAACGCCTTGTCGGGCGCGTGGGTCGGGCCTGTCGTCAGTGGTCAAGCGTCCGAATACGACTCCGGAGTCACCATCAATATCTACGACGTGAATGGCAATGTGCTCCAGTCTGTCGATCCGAGCGGCGACACGACGACCAGGCAATACAACGGGCTCAACGAAGCCACTGTGTCGGTCGATGCAATCGGGAACGGTTATGGGGTGTCAGGCACCGTAGTTGCAGCGCACACAACCACCAATACCTACAACGTGGCAGGGGACCTTACATCGATGACCTCGCCAGCGACGGAAGACTGGCTCTCCAATCCCGCTAACTCAAATTATTACGACACGAATGGCGCACTTTGCGCAAGCAGAACCGCGAACGAGGTGAGTGCTTACGGCGCTCTGACATCTTGCTCTGCTTCGCACGCGACTGTCTACACATACAACGCCTCAGGGGATCAGACCGCCACGACAGATCCTATGGGAGGAGTTTCTGAATCCTCGTACGATGCAAACGGCAACCTCTGTGCGACGTTGACTCCCGATGGCTATGCACTGGGAGAGACTCTCAGCTCCTGCCCCTCATCTGGTCACTCGGATGAAACGATTTCGCTCACGTGGAGTGTATATCTGCAGCCAACAGAAACTGTTGCGCCCACTAACGCAGCTGGAGGAACAACCTGGACGTATTTCGATCTGAATAACAATCAGATCGCGTCTGTGTATCCACTTGGCAATCCGTCGTCGTGTGATCCCTTGACAACCGGAACCTGTGCCTACACGTCCTACTCTGGGTTCGACGCGATGGGCCATAAGACCTCCGGAGTCTCGCAGACGGCCACTTCAGGGACCATGGGACCTCTAAGTTCGAGCTTCTACGATCCCGACGGCGTGCCAGTGGCGATCGTATCTTCAGCCGGAAACGCTTCTGGAAGCCCTTCGAACTACGAGCACGTGACTGTTGTGAATAACATTGGGAGCTCTGTAGTCTCCACTCCTGCGTCCAATCTTGGATCTGGATCGTGCTCGGTCACGTCCACGACGCTTCCTTGCCCCAACACAACCGTCTCCACGTTTGATCGACTCGGC
>ODAK010002534.1_pt1 | contig 19271 bp, 14 predicted proteins | sample 1539591 | NCBI WGS metagenome assembly ODAK01 (sample SAMEA3539303, study PRJEB22396) | soil metagenome | biome: tundra; feature: field; material: soil | place: USA | collected 2010-05 | depth 0.15 m | reverse complement strand
CCGCCGGGCTAGCTGACATCACCTTTTCCGGCAGCCATCTTCACGACGACAAGGGGCCGGAGACTGCGTTTCCGCCGGATTCGTCGCCGGGGTGGGAGAGCCATGATACGGTGGGCGCGGTTGCAATCGATGGCCGCGGCAACCTGGCTGCCGGTACCTCGACCGGCGGCACACTAAACAAGACGCCGGGGCGTGTGGGCGATTCCTCGCTTATCGGTTGCGGGTGTTACGCCGACAATCTCTCCGCGGCTGTGTCCCTCACCGGCTGGGGCGAGCCCATTATGAAATTGGTTCTGGGCAAGTGGGCCACCGACCGGGTTGCCGATGGCACGGCCCCGGAGATCGCAGCACGCGAAGCTATTTCATATCTATATAACCGGCTGGGTGGCCATGGCGGCATCATCCTGCTCGGGCCTGATGGCCGATTTGGGCTGGCGCATAACTCGCCCTCGATGGCTTGGGGGCTGGCTACGCCTTCCGGGCTGCAGACCGGGCTGTCGGTCTGAGACGACGCAGTATTTCGCAACCGTGGTGCTGCCTGGCAAGATCGGGAAACGCCACCACCCCCTGCCATAATCTCACTATGCTGGTTCTCGCCTCAGCCTCGCCTCGTCGCCGCGAACTTCTCACCCAGGCAGGCTTCACGTTCGAGGTTCGGCCCGCGCACATTCCCGAAGACCCAACACCCAACGAAGACCCGATTGCTTATGTGGTCCGTCTCGCCCGCGAAAAGGCTCAGGCTGTTTTCGATCAACTCTCGGCTAACCCTGAAACGGCGGCCAGTCTCGCAGTCCTGGGCGCGGACACCACAGTTACCCTCGATAACCACATCCTGGGCAAACCAGAGGACGCTGCCGATGCCGCCCGTATGTTGCGCCTGCTCTCCGGCCGCACTCACCGCGTCATTACCGGCGTTGCGCTGGTCACCGCAACGTCCGCCGAAGTTGCCGCCGAGGTTACCGCCGTCCGTTTCCTTACGCTCTCGGACGAAGAAATCGAAGCCTATATTGCAACCGGCGAGCCTATGGACAAAGCGGGCGCTTATGCCATCCAGGGACGCGCCGCCCGCTGGATCCCACGCATCGAGGGCTGCTACTTCAACGTGGTTGGCCTGCCCATCGCGTTGGTGTCAACGCTGCTTGAAACACAACGTGCAATGTGAGCCAAGTTCCGTTTCCTGGCGAGGCTGAATCGGGTTTGGGCAAATCCGATAGTCAGGGCAATTGCATGAACAGGTTTCCGCGCCGGGACAAGGCTCTTCGCGGCCCTACGGGGCGCGAAAACGTGTTCAGGCCGCTGTCCCGGATTGCGCTGCGCTCCATCCCGGGCTATTTTCGGCCCCTCCCTACCGGGAGGGAAGCAGCAGGTGACCTGAGTACGCAGCGAAAAGAGCAAACCTCAACAACAGAGGACCCTCATGCGATTGCCCTTATCCGATGGTGCGCCCGCCGCCGTTTCCGCCGCCCGTCTTGTTACAATCGGAAGGGCCGAAAGCCGCCGATGACCATCCGCTTATTCAACACCCTCTCCGGACAACTGGACCCGCTCGTCCCTTCTGACGGCATGGCCCTGCGCATGTATGCCTGTGGGCCGACGGTTTACGATTACGGCCACATCGGCAACTTTCGCACGTTTCTGCAAATCGACATCCTGCGGCGCTTCCTGAAACGCACCGGCACTCCCGTCCGCCACGTGATGAACATTACCGACGTGGACGACAAGATTATCCGGAATGCCGCCGCGGCGGGCGTCCCCATCGGCGAATATACTACCCCCTTTGTGCAGGCATTTTTTGAGGACCTTGAGACGCTGAGAATCGAGCGCCCGGAGCAAATAGCGCGCGCCACCGAGCACATACCTCGCATGGTTGAGCTGGTTCAGCGGTTGGCCGCGGCGGGCGCTGCTTACCAAACCGAAGACGGGTCATGGTATTTTCGCCTGGCCGCTTTCCCCGAGTACGGCAAGCTGAGCAAGAAAGACCTCTCCGGCATGGAAGATGGCGCGCGGGTGGATGTGGACGAGTATGAGAAGGACTCGGCGCGGGACTTTGCGCTGTGGAAGGCCGCCAAGCCCGGCGAGACCTCCTGGGATACGCCGATTGGCCGAGGGCGGCCCGGCTGGCACATCGAGTGCTCGGCCATGTCAATGGAATATTTGGGCGAGAGCTTCGACCTGCACGCGGGCGGCGAAGACCTGATGTTCCCGCACCACGAAAACGAGATCGCGCAAAGCGAAAGCGTTACTCACAAGCCGTTTGCGCGCCATTGGATGCACGTCCGCTTTCTTTTGGTGGACGGGCGCAAAATGTCGAAGAGCGAGGGGAATTTCTTTACCATTCGCGACCTGCTGCTGAAGGGATACAAGGCCTCGGCCATACGGCTGGCGCTGGTTTCCGTGCCTTACCGGCACCAGCTCAATTTCACTTTCGACGGACTGACGGAGGCAACAAAGGCCATCGAGCGGTTGCGGACATTTCACCAGCGGCTGACTTCGGGATGCTTCGCGGCGGGGGAAAATGCGGAGTTGCAGGAGGCTGCCAGGAAGGCGCAGGCAGACTATATCGCGGCGCTTTCGAACGACCTGAACACAGCAGAAGCCCGCGCGCCTATCTTCGACCTGCTCCGCGCCGCAAATACGGCCATGGATCAGGGAGAGCTTCTGGCCGGGGATCGCGACGCGATTCTGGCTGTGCTGGCAAGTTTTGACGCAGTCTTCGACGTGATTGAGGACCGCGACGCAGAGCCAACCCGCCGGGCCCTGGAATGGGCAGAGCAAGCCGGCCGGCTGGCCGACGTGGCTCCGGAACTGCTAAACCGCCAATCGCTGGGCGATGAGGCAATTGACGGGTTGGTCGCCGAGCGTACACTGGCCAAGAAGCAGCGCAACTTCTCCCGCGCCGACCAGATTCGCAATGAGTTGGCAGAGAAGGGGATCGTCCTTGAAGATTCAAAGGACGGGGTGCGGTGGAAGCGGAAATAGCCCTTTTTTGTGTAACTTTCCCATCAGGAGATCGTCCCCATGGAACCCAACGAAGCCCAGGAATTGCAGGAACACGCCGAGCACGTTGCGCATGAAGCCACACTTCGCCCGGTCGCCTTTACCATGAGCGTGCTGGCCGTGCTGGTGGCGGTAACCACGGTGTTGGGCCATCGCACGCACACCGAGGCGGTGCTGGACCAGAACAAGGCCACCGACCAGTGGAACTATTACCAGGCCCACAAAATTCGATCGAACGACACCATGCTGGCGTCCGATTTGATGAGCGTGGTTACCATTGCCGACAAAGGTGCGGCGGCTAAACTCGCCAAGGGCTACGCGGATCACCAGGCCAAATGGACGGAAGACCTGAAGAAGGAACAGGACGACGCCGAGGCCATGCAGAAAAAGGTGGAAGAGGCTGAAGCCCGCGCCGATCGCTTCGACCTGGCTGAAGCCCTTCTCGAGATCGGCCTGGTCATTACCTCGGTCACGCTGCTCACCCGCAGCCGGATCTACTGGTATCTCGGCATTGGCTTCTCGGTTGTCGGCATCGCCTCGGCGCTTTCGGTTCTGCTGCTCAAATAATTCACCTGTTGCGTCAGGCCGGAGGGCCGGCCGCGAGCCCCCAATATTCCAGAACATTTCGCCCCCTTTGTGCGTACGATGTTTTGACACGGATTTCCGTTCCCTCACTAGAATGCGACAGACTGCTACTGGGATCACCCAACTCCATGGAGGCTCGATGACACGCGTCCACTTTCGGCTGGTGCTTGCTCTTCTTGCGCCGGCTCTGCTTCTGCCAGCCCTTGTTTCTGCCCAAAGTTCACCGGCGGCCGCGCAGGCTCCACTGCTGCTCCGCTTTCCTTCTCTCAGCCAGGACCGCATCGCTTTCCGCTATGGGGATGACGTGTGGACGGTGAGCCGCCAGGGCGGGGAGGCCCAGCGGCTGACATCGAACGGGGAGGTGACCGCCGGCCCGTTCTTCTCGCCGGATGGCTCGCAGATCGCCTACTCCGCGCATCTGCACGGCAACTCGGATGCCTACCTTATTCCGGCCGGCGGAGGCGTGCCGCGGCGCGTAACCTGGCACCCGGCCGGCAGCGCGGTGGTGGGCTGGTCGCCGGATGGCAAGAACCTGCTGATCGCCAGCGGTCAAACCAGCTACCGCCACTATGCGCGTCTCTTCCTGGTTCATACGGATGGCTCCGGCGTACCTGAGCCGCTGCCGCTGCCCTCGGGTTTTGAGGGTTCGTTTTCGCCCGACGGCCAGTCCATCGCCTACCAGCCGATTACCAAGTGGCAGCCGGCCTGGAAGCGCTACGTTGGCGGCCAGACCACCCCAATCTGGATCGTGAATCTGAAGACTCTGGACCTGGTGAAGGTTCCGCGTGAAAACTCCAACGACTCGAACCCTGTGTGGGTGAGCGATAAAGTCTATTTTCTCTCCGACCGGAATGGCCCGGTTTCCCTGTTCCGCTACGACATCGGCACGCAGCAGGTGACCCAAGCCGCGCCGAACACTGGCCTTGATTTGAAGTCCGTGCAGGCGGGGCCGGGTGGAGTGGTCTATGAGCAGTTCGGATCCATCCATCTGCTTGATACCGCCAGCAACGCCGACCAGCCCGTCAATATTCAGATCCATGGAGAGCTGGCCAACCTGGCGCCTCACCGGGCCAACATCGCCGCGAACGAAATTCAAAACGCGGCGCTGTCGCCATCCGGAGCACGCGCCGTCTTCGAGGCGCATGGAGAGATTTTCACCGTTCCGGCCGAGAAAGGCGACACCCGCAACCTGACCCAGACTCCCGCAGCGGCCGAACGCAATCCCGCGTGGAGCCCCGACGGCAAGACCATTGCGTATTTTTCCGACGCCTCCGGCGAGTACCAGCTTTACCTGCGCGACCAGACTGGATTCAAGCCTCCCACGGTGATCGATCTCGGTCCCGAGCCTAGCTTCTTTTACAACCCCACCTGGTCGCCGGACTCCAAGCGCATTGCCTACACCGACAAGCACCTGCGGCTGTGGGTTGTAGATGTGCCCGCGGGGAAGCCGGTGCTGGTGGACAAGGGAACCTATGGCAGCTTCGGCTCCGACTTCGGCGCTGTGTGGTCGCCGGATTCGAAATGGATCGCGTACTTCCGCGACTTGGATAACCAGTTGAACGCCATCTTCATTTACTCACTTGAGACTCACAAATCCACGCAGGTGACGGACGGGATGAGCGACGCTGTGAGGCCGGTCTTCGACCTGAATGGGAAGTATCTCTATTTCCTGGCCTCGACAGACGATGGGCCGTCGCGAGCCGGCATCGATCTCTCTTCGCTCGACAGGGCGCAAACTACCGCCGCCTATGTGGTGGTGCTGGCCAAGGACGGCGCCTCGCCGGTGCCCCCGGAAAGCGATGACGAGAAGATCAAGGACGCGGACAAGAAGGACGATAAAAAGGACGAGCCGAAGAAATCCGACGACCAAAAGAAGAAGGACGCCAAAGACGCGAAATCTCCGGACAAGGAAGGGAGCAAGGCGGACGACAAGGATAAAGACAAAGAAAAAGACAAGGACAAGGACAAGCCGGTCACGGTTACGGTCGATCTTGAGGGTATTGGCAACCGCATCCTCTCCATGCCCATTCCGGCGCGGAACTACAGCGGGATCGCGAACGGCAAGGCGGGGGTTATCTACCTGTCTGAGTCCTCGCCCTTCGGCCGCTCTTCGAACGAGGGAGACGGGTCCGGAATTCGCGCCATCTGGCGGTTCACCCTGGAAAAGCGCAAGTTCGAATCGGTGCTCAGCGATGTGGACAGTTTCACTGTCTCCGCGGACGGAGCCAAGGTGCTTTATAACCGCAAGGACGCCTGGACTCTGGGTCCTGCCGAGGACCTGAAGCCCGGTGACGGAGGCCCAGGCAAGCCATTGAGCCTGGGTGCGATGGAGGCCGTCATCGATCCTCGCGCGGAGTGGAAGCAGATTTACCACGAAACGTGGCGCATCGAGCGCGATTTTCTTTACGACCCGCACGCGCACGGCCTGAGCATTCCCAAGATCGAGGCCAAGTACAAACCGTACCTGGACGGGCTGGCCTCGCGCTCGGAATTCACTTATCTTTCCACGGAAATGCTGGGCGAAATCACCATTGGGCACATGTTTGTCGGCGGGCCGCGGCCGCACGATCACGACCCGAAGACCGGCCTGCTGGGCGCCGATTACAAAGTGGAGAACGGCCGCTATCGCATTGCAAAAATACTGGGCGGGCAAAACTGGACTCCCGGCCTGGCCTCGCCGCTTACGCTGCCAGGGGTTTATGTCAAGGAGGGCGAATACCTGCTGGCCGTCAATGGCCGCGAACTGAAGGCAGGGGACAACCTTTACGAGTTCTTTGACGGCACGGCCGGCCGGCAGACCGTGCTGCATGTCGGGCCTAACCCGGACGGAAAGGATGCGCGCGACGTTACCGTTGTTCCAATAGGCGACGAAGACGGCTTGCGCAACCTGGATTGGATCGAAGCCAACCGGCGCAAGGTTGGCGAGCTCTCAGGCGGAAAGGCGGCCTACGTCTACATGCCTAACACCGGCGGCTCGGGCTACACCAACTTCAACCGCTACTTCTATTCGCAGCTCGACAAGCAGGCGCTGGTGCTGGATGAGCGCTTCAACGAAGGCGGCTTCATCGCCGATTACGTGGTGGACGTGCTCAAGCGCTTCCCGCTCTCCGGAGCCATTGAGCGCGACGGCAAAGCGATCCACGATCCGGTGGGCGCCATCTACGGTCCCAAGGTTATGCTCATCAACCAGAACTCCGGCTCCGGCGGCGACGCCATGCCGTGGTACTTCCGCAAGGCCGGCATCGGGAAGCTGGTGGGCACGCGGACGTGGGGCGGCCTGGTAGGCATCGGCGGCTATCCTTCGCTGATGGATAACGGCTACGTGATGGCGCCGCGGTATGCCATTTACGGGCTAAGCGGCGATTGGGAGGTGGAGAACCACGGCATCGCCCCCGATGTGCCGGTTGAGGAACTGCCCAAGGATGTAGCTGCGGGGCACGACCGGCAACTGGAGAGCGGGGTGCAATTGGTGCTGGACGAGCTCAAGGCTCATCCGGTGCCGGATATTCCGATCCCGCCTTATCCGAATTATCACAAGAGCGATGGCCTGGGAAACAACTAGCCAGGCTGGACAAACAGGGAACGAGGGTGCCCCAGGTCCCGAGTTTGGGACCTGGGAAAGCCTCCAACCTCAATTCGCCGACTTTATCCTAACCACAGAACCTGGGTGGGCGCCCCATTTTCGGCGCGGTTTCTTCGCGCCGAAGGTGGGAACGCACAGACGTTTCCCACGGCCCTTCTTCTGCCGGCTAACAGGTCTCTGGAGGTGAATCATGGAATCTCTCGAAATGCTCTTGCAAAAAGCTGAAGTAGCCCACGGCCACCTGTGCGCCGGGCAGATTCTCGGGGTACGGATGGCTTTGCTGGGTCTCGAACGGCTTGGCATCACGGACCCGCTTGGCGCCGATCGGAAGCGGCTCGTGACCTACGTCGAGATTGACCGCTGTGCCACCGACGCCATCGGCATGGTGACCGGCTGCCGGTTGGGCAAGCGGGCGCTGAAGTTCCGCGACTGGGGCAAAATGGCGGCGACCTTCGTTGATGTGGCCTCGGGCAGTGCGGTGCGCATCGTGGCACGCGAAGACTCACGGGAATTGGCGCGCAAGCTTTATCCGCATGTCGAGAGCAAGAGCAGCCAGCAAATGCTTGCCTATCGCGAACTGCCGGACACACAGCTTTTCGATGAGCAGCAGGTGCGAGTGGAAACCGATCCCGCCGAGTTCCCCGGCTACAAGAGCGACCGCATTCTTTGTCCGCGATGCGGGGAAGGGGTCAACTTCGGCCGCTTCGTGGAAGTGGACGGCGAGCGGCTTTGCCTGAGTTGCGCTCGTCCGGAACTGCGCTATTGGCGGCCTGCCAACCTCGAGCCGTAACCGCTGGAGTTTCGCCTCGGTTTTGCTGCCGCTTGGCAGAAGTTGCAAAACGCCCAGAGCATGAAAGCGACCGCAAGTGCCACAGGAATCAGCATGAGCGAGCTGAAATCGATAGTTCGCATGGCAATGATTCCCCCTTCCCAGACTTCCGTTCCGGCCGGGCAATTGAAGTGCCCGCATCGGGCGAAAAGTATCTTGAATCCAGTAAAAGCCGCAACCGGTAAGGATGGGGTTTTGGACCTGCAAGGGGTTTATAAGGGGCAGGGAAACCTGGGCGGCGGGGGCCTCCAAGCCGCACAACCCGCGTGTCTGAAAGCGGTGCGCCTTGACACGCCATAGGCCGCGCGTATCTTATCTTTCTAGGCATTCTTTTGGAATCTGGCCGGAACGAGCCCCGGGAGAACCGTGTGGCCTCTGGATTGGGACGTCCGAATCAGGGTTCCGAGGGGAAGCTGTGTCGAACAGGAAGCAGACGGCAGGTGGGTCCGAGGTGTGGATGCGGCGCGGGACTGGAAACCAGACTCCGGCGCTCGTTCATCGCGCCATCCATCTCAGAGTCTGGGTCGGTGTTATTTTGCCGCCAGGATTTTTCCCGGAGACAAATTTTTTACGAGGCGCCCGGTTCTAAACCCGGTGTGCCTTTGCCCTGAGCAACAGCGAGAGTCTGCGGCCAAGGGCAGCGAAGGATGAGTGTGACGATGAGTTTCGCAATGTTCGTGGCCGCGCCCGCCGGAGCCGGCGGAAGCAGTCTCCCCATGCTTCTTCCCTTGCTGCTTATCCCCGTGCTTTACCTGGTGATGATTCGCCCGCAGCAGAAGCGGCAGAAACAGTGGCAGGCTATGCTGGGCTCAATCAAGGCCGGTGACCGGGTAACCACCTCAGGGGGCATTCGAGGCATCATTCTTACCATCAAGGACGATGTGATTGTGATTCGCGTGGCGCCGGACAACATCAAGATGGAAGTGGCCAAGAACGCGATTGCGTCGGTTACCACGCAGGATGTCCCCTAGGCTCGCGGGCTTTCAAGTTTTGCGTCGATTTTTTTGAAGAGATAGAGAAATGGAACAATGAAGAAGAATCTCAACAGTAAAATTGCCCTGATTATCGCGGTCCTGGTGGTTTTCGTTTACGGCATTTTCGGGGTGCCTTCGGGCTTCACCGGCAAGTCCCTGACCGAGGCCCTGACCAAGCGAATTCACCTTGGCCTGGATCTGCGCGGCGGTGCTCACCTCATTTTGCAGGTAGTGGTCGCGGAAGCGGTGAACGCCGAAACGGACAACGCCGCAGGGCGCATCCAGCAGGATCTGAAAGCGGCCAACCTGAGCTTTACCCAAGTGTACAAGCCCGATCCAGCCAAGCCGGAAGTCATCCGCGTGGAAGGAACGGCGCCGGCCAAGTCCACCACTGTTCGTTCAACGCTCGACACCAAGTATTCCGGCCAATATGACTTGGCCGGCGGCGGTGCGGACAACACCTGGACGCTGACCTTGAAGCCAACGGAACGAACGACTCTGGAAAAGAAGACCGTTCAGCAGGCAATCGAGACCATTCGCGACCGCGTGGACACGCTCGGCGTAAGTGAGCCGGTGATTCAGGAGTATGGCTTGGGCCGCAACCAAATCCTCGTGGAACTGCCCGGTATCGACGACCTGGATCGCGTCAAGAGCATCATTCAATCGACGGCGCGCCTTGAGATTCACGCCGTTGTCGGCGGACCCTATCCGGACGAGCAGGCGGCCTTGGCCAGCGTGGGTGGTGTGGTTCCTCCCGACGAGGTGATCAAGCACGGCTCCGGGGCGCTGGCGACCGGTTCCGATGCGGACAGCGTATACGTCTTGCAGCGGATCTCGATCGTAGCAGGCAGCGATTTCCGGTCAGCCGATCCCGGCACCGACCAAAACGGATTGAGGAACGTCCGCTTTACTCTGACGAACGAAGCCGGCGACCGATTCTATGAGTACACCAGCGCCAATGTGGGTCGCAGCATGGCAGTTGTCATGGGCGATCGCGTCAGGGAAGTTGCCACAATCAAGGACAAGATTCGCGATACAGGCGAAATCAACGGCAGCTTTACCGTTGACGAAGTGACAGTGCTGTCCAAAATGCTGCGCACCGGCGCATTGCCGGCGTCGCTGCTTTATCTTGAGGACCGCACCGTAGGGGCATCGTTGGGCGCGGATTCCATCCGCGAAGGTGTAACGGCGGCCATTGTGGGCGTGCTGGTGGTCATGGCGTTCATGCTCTTTTACTACCGCGGTTCGGGCATCAACGCCGACCTGGCGCTGTTTTTGAACCTTGTCATCCTTTTGGGCTTCATGGGTTTCACCGGCTCCACACTCACGTTGCCCGGCATCGCCGGAGTCATTCTGACCATAGGCATGGGCGTGGACTCAAACGTGCTGATCTTTGAGCGCATCCGTGAAGAAGTTCGCGCCGGCAAGGCGCCCGCCGCAGCAGTGGACCAGGGCTTTGGCCATGCGTGGATCACCATCGTCGACACCCACGTGACTACAATCGTCTCGGCGGCCATCCTCTTCCTGTTCGGGACGGGACCGGTCAAAGGTTTTGCCGTGACCCTCACTTTCGGTCTGGCGGCGAACCTGTTCACGGCGGTATATGTTTCGCGGGTCATCTTCGATGCCCATTTGAACAAGATGAAGCCAGGGGAAATGGTTTCGATTTAGTTCCAGATTTATTCGGGTTCGGCGCTGCCCAACCGGCGGCGGAAAATGTTAAACGCTGGAGCCCTCAAGGTCTCCAGCCTCCCAGGAAGCGGAGAGAACCAGTGGAATTGTTTCGCGGCGTAAATGTGGACTGGCTAAGGCTGAAGTGGTATTTCCTTGGCTTTTCATTGATCTTCAGCATGGCCGGCATTATCTCGATGGGCTGGCACTGGGCGCATATCGGCAGCCCGGTCCCTCTCGGTGTGGACTTCCGCGGCGGCACCCAGGTGCAGGTGCAGTTCGCAGCTACTCCAGACGTCAATAAGATCCGCAGCGCCACCGTAGCCGCGGGCATCAAGGATGCGAACATCCAGGCCTATGGCGAGGCCAAAAACAACGAGGTGCTCATCAGCCTGCCCGAGCAGACCGATGAATCCTCGCTCGACCTGGGCCGCCAGCAAATTTACGATGCCCTGCAGGCGCATTACGACAACCGATTTACCGTGCGCAACGTCCAGGTGGTGGGGCCTACGGTGGGCCGTCAATTGGAGAAGCAGGCCGGATTGGCTACGCTTTATTCCATGGCGGGCATGCTTGTCTATCTCTGGTTCCGCTTCCAACTGATTTACGGCGTGGCTGCGGTAGTGGCTTGCTTTCACGACACGCTGATCACTGTTGGCGCCTTTGCCCTCACCGGCCAGGAGATCAGTTTGACAGTCATCGCGGCCATTCTGACGCTGGTGGGCTACTCCATGAACGACACCATCGTGGTATTCGATCGAATCAGGGAGAATCTGCGCCTCAGCCGGCGCGAGTCGCTGCCGGATGTGGTCAACCGCAGCATCAACCAGACTTTAAGCCGGACTGTACTGACCTCGGGTCTTACCTTCCTGACGGTCCTTTCGCTGTTTATCTTCGGCGGCCGGGTGCTGCATGGCTTTTCATTCGCATTGGTGGTGGGGATTCTTATCGGCACCTACTCGTCGATTGCCGTGGCTGCGCCGATGCTGGTTGCCTGGCAGGAATGGCGCGCAAAGCGGGGCAACGCCGTCGTTTTGCCGGCTGCAAAACGGGCACGTGTGTAGCGAATTTTTTGAGAAGTATTGCGACGTATCGTATTGCTCTATGCAAGCAGGGCGTAGTTCTGATATAGGTGGAACGCACGCAATTCGCACGGTTTTGATGCCGGGAACATTTCAGGTTCCGGCGGTGTCTAAGTAGAAGTAACCAACACCCGATTCGAGGCTGGCCATGTTTGAAGATTCCACATTTGAATCAGCGGGCAGGATCAAGAGCAAAAGCAAATATTGGATGATGGTGACTTTCATCACCAACGGTGGGATCCTGCTTCTACTCGTCCTCATCCCACTGATCTATCCTGAGGCGCTGCCCAAGGCTGCCATGCTGACGCAGTTGGTTGCCCCTCCCCCCCCGCCGCCGCCGCCGCCGCCGCCGCCGCCGCCCGAAACAATCAAAGTGGTCCGCGTGCAGTCGGAAATGATGAACAACCAGCTTACGGCTCCGACCCGTATTCCTCACGACATCAAGATGGTCGCTGAGAGGGAAGCGCCTCCCACATCGGGGTTTGGTGTGGCCGGCATGGAAGGCCTGGGCGGGAGTTCGAGCGCTGTGAATGACAGCCTGTTCGGCAACAAAGGGCCGCAGGTCAAGGCCGCCGCTCCAAAGAAAGTCAACATCTCGGCCGGCGTCATGCAGGGCATGCTTCTGCAGAAGACGGTTCCGGTCTATCCGCCAATCGCCAAGGCCGCTCGTGTCTCCGGCACTGTGGTGTTGCAAGCCACAATTTCGAAGACTGGGTCGATCGAAAATCTTCGCATAATCAGCGGACCGGCTATGTTGCAACAGGCCGCCCTGGATGCCGTGAAGTCCTGGCGCTACCGCCCTTACCTGCTCAACAACGATCCGGTCGAGGTGGAAACAACCGTAAACGTCATCTTCACCCTGGGTGGATAAGAAATTTTCTGGCCGTTTTCCCTTGTTTTTGGGATCGGGCCGCACTTTTGACCTGAATGCGAATCCTGAAAGACCCGCATTCTCAGCAATCGCAATATAGTCGCATTCCACAAGAAACTCCTTAGGAGGAACGATTCAGTGATTCTCGCTCAGCTCGCACACTTCGCTTCGCATACGGCCAGCAGCCTGGCATTTTTCCAGGAAGAGCAGGCAGTCAACTTCAGCCCGATGGGGCTGTGGGAACATATGGGATGGCCGGCGCGCATAATCGCCATCATCCTTTTTGTCGAGTCAATCTGGTCCTTAGCCGTGATGATCGACCGCTATCTGTATTTCTCGGCAGCCCGCAAACAGTCGCGCGAATTCGCGCCCAAAGTTGCTGGCGCGCTGAAAGACAGCAAGCTGGAAGAAGCCATCAAGATCGCCGACCGCAACAAGAAGTCCCACTTGGCCGAAGTCGTCACGGCTGGCCTGCAGGAGTTCCGCGCTTCTGCCGGTTCTCCAACTGAGGAGACCATCGAGAGTTCCGGCCGCGCGTTGGAGCGGGCTGAGGCTATCGTTCACGCCAAGCTGAAGAGGGGCCTCTCTGTTCTGGCTACCATCGGCGCCACGGCTCCGTTCGTCGGGCTGCTCGGCACCGTAATCGGCATTCTGAACGCCTTCCAGCAGATCGCCACCCAGAAGACCTCGGGCATCGGCGCTGTTGCCGGCGGCATTTCAGAGGCCCTGGTAACCACGGCGTTCGGCCTGCTCGTGGCCATCCCCGCCGTCATGGCATTCAACTATTTCACCGGGCGTGTCGAATCTTTCGACGTGGAGATGGACAACTCATCGAGCGAGCTCATCGACTATTTCATCAAGCAGAGCCACAAGCGCTAAGCGAGGCGGTTGTCGGCGAGAGCGGGAATCTGAGGTGGGCGGGAGAGAGAATCTCTCCTGCCTGCCGGTTTCACACTCGCGCCCACCGTTTGGTTCTCTAGCAACACCGGATGCCATCCGGAAAACAAGACTAATAGGCAACGGAGCCCTGACAATGGGAATCGCGGTTCGCAACGAAGGCAGTAAGGTCAGTTCCACGATCAACGTCACCCCCATGGTGGATGTGATGCTTGTGTTGCTGATCATCTTCATGGTCATTACCCCCATGCTGCAAAACAAGGTGCAAGTCGATATGGCCAAGGTCGATAACCCGACCAACATGCCCGACGCCGACAAAGAAGACGCCATTGTCGTAGCTATCACGAGAGACGGCGGTGTTTTCCTCGGGCAGAACAAGGTCGCCCCCAGCGAGTTGGGCGGATTGGTTCGCGACAAGTTGGCTGACAAACCCGGCAAGACGATCTTTGTTCGCGCCGATGCGCGCGCGCAGTTCCGCGCCGTTGAAGACGCAATCGACGCCGTGCGCACATCCGGTGTGGACGATGTAGGCTTGTTGACGCAGAAGCGTGAAGGCGCCGGCGGAGCGGGCGGCCAGTAACTAGTTACGCTTGCGCTTTTTAAACGATTTCGAGAAAACGAGGAGTTTTAAGCCATGTCAATGACAACTGGGAGCGGGGGCGGCTACTCGTCCGACATTAATATGACGCCGATGATTGACATTCTTTTGGTCTTGTTAATCATCTTCATGGTCATCGTGCCGGTTACGCCGAAGGGTTTGGATGCGCTCGTGCCCCAACCCCCCAAGGACCCAAACCAGCAGCAGAAGATCACCGATCGCACTATCGTGGTACAGGTTCTGTATCGCCCCGGCGCGGCCCCAACTTACAAAATCAACGAGACCGAAGTTCTCAAGGGCGAGTTGCAGGCCCGCCTGACCGAGATTTATGCCAACCGCGCCGAGCGCATCATGTTCGTCAGAGGCGATGACGACGTGAACTTCTCTTACGTGGCAGAGGTCATCGATATCGGCCGTGCGGCGAACGTGGACCACATTGGTCTTATGACTCCGAAGATCATGGCCGGCCAGTAGGCGATTGAGTGGACCGGTTTCCGTACGACGGAAGCCGGTGGCACATAGAGATAAGGCGCGCCGGAGCGGCCTGAGGCGCTAACAACGCGTCAGTCTGTTTCGGGGTCGCCAGCGCCGCTCGGAGGTGGTTCATCCTGGCGGAAAACGGGAGTACAATTTTTTTATCCTGGTTTCGGTTCAACCCGCCCGCGGCCAGCTGCATAAACTACCAGGCGCGCAATCGATAGGCACGGCCTGAAGGAGAAGGATACGAAGATGAATGGACCCGCACGATTTACGGCGCTAGCGGTTGCCTTGGCCGGGGTAGTGATTTCCATGAGCGGGTGCAACCGCCTGGCAGCCCGTGATCAGTTGAACAAGGGAGTGGATGCCTACAAAAGCGCCCGGTTTGAAGAGGCGATCGGGCACTTCCAGAAGGCCACGCAACTCGATCCGAGCCTGCCCATGGCCAAGAGCTATTTGGCTACCGCACTGGCCCAGAACGTGGTCCCCGGCCTGGATACACAGGAAAACCTGAAGACCGCGCAGCAGGCCATCGACATCTTCAAAGAGGTTCTGGAAAAGGAACCCAAGGATGTGAACAGCCTCAAGCAGGTTGCCGGCATCTACTTCAGCATCAAAAAGCTGGATGATGCCAAGGCATGGCAGAAGAAGGTTCTTGCGGTGGATCCGAAGGATCCCGAAGCGGCCTATACGGTCGGCGTGGTCGATTGGACACAGGCGCATATGAATACGCTGAAGGAATTGGGTCCTGCCGGGATTACTGACGATGGCGAGGGCAACCTCAAGGCGCCCAAGAAGGTCATGGAAACGATTCAGCAAGAGAATGGTCCCCTTGTCACCGAGGGCTTGCAATATCTGAATCAGGCCATGGCGAATCGGGCCAACTACGACGATGCCATGTCCTATCTGAACCTGATGTACCGCCGCAAGGCAGACGTGGACTTCGGCAATGCCGATGCAGTCAAAGCCGATGTGGCCGCAGCCAAGGAATGGAGCGCGAAGGCGATGGGTACGCGCAAAGAGAATGAGGCGAAGAAAAACAAGGGGCCGGGCGGCATCGTCATGGATTCGAGCGGCAATCTGAAGTAAAAGGTAGAATCTCAATCGCCAATAGCGACGGCCTCCGTGATCTGCGGAGGCCGTTGTGTTTCTCCCCTCTTCAATGCTGCTCCCAAGAGGAACTCCATGACCCTTCCCGGTATTCCCTGCTCCGCTTTGAAGTCCAGTTTTCCGTCCCTAGCCTTGTTTTCCCTCCTCGCGGCCGGTGCCACTGCACGAGGACAAATGGTAATTGGGGACTACCCTCACCCTTCACCAATGCAGGCAGTGCAATCGGCAACCGGCTTCTCCGCGCATAACGACCGTGAAGTACTAGAAGTGACGGTCTGCCTGGACTCGCTGGTGCATGTGGTGGCCAGGCCCAAAGAAGCGCCCGCGTCTACTTCCGTTCGGCCATGGATGCTCGATACTTCCCAATCCTGCCCCGGCGCAGCCTTCAAGATGAGCCAGTCCGCGGACCTGACTACGCTCACCACTTCTCGTCTAGCCGTCTCTTTGTCCGCCCAGGAGGGTAGCCTTACGTTCAAGACGATGCAAGGAGAGACCCTATTGAAAGAGGGCGGCATGCTGCCGCGCACTTACGGTGCAAGCCAGGCGCAGTCGCCGGGGCTTTACCAGATCGAAGACCGGTTCGCGCCCGATGCTACCGAAGCAATCTATGGGCTCGGCCAGCATCAAAGCGGAATGTTCAACTACCGCGGCAGCACGGTGGAACTGGGGCAGAACAACACAGACGTCGCCATCCCTCTCCTAATCTCAAGCAAGGGCTATGGAATCTTCTGGAACACAGCCTCCTTCAGTTATGTGGACAACCGCTTTCCGCTGGACCTGAAATTCCAATCGATGGCTGGCGACCAAGTGGATTACTACTTCCTCTACGGTCCGGAAATTGACCAGATCATCCACGAATATCGGTCGATGACCGGCCACGCGCCGCTTCTTCCGCAGTGGGCCTATGGCCTCTTTCAGTCCAAGGATAAGTACGAATCCCAAGCGGAGATTCTCGGGATCGCCAACCAGTATCGGGCCAGGCACATCCCGCTGGATGCAATTGTGCAGGACTGGTATTGGTGGAAGACCAACGGGGAAGGGGACCCTGAGTACAACGCAGATTACAGCGATGTGCCTGCGGAACTGAAGGAACTGCACGATCAGCATGTCCACGCCATGATTTCGGTGTGGGGCCTGATGGATGCCGGATCCAAGAACTTCAAGGAGATGAAGCGCCGGGGATTCGAGATCGAAGGGACGCACGTGTACGACCCGACGAATCCCGCAGCGCGCGACTTCTTTTGGAATCAGCTTGCGGGCAAGCTCTTTGCACATGGATGGGATGCCTTCTGGCTCGATAGCGCGGAGCCGGAGGAGTACTGGCCTCACTGGGGCGACGCCATTCTCCGCTATAAGCAACTGCATATCGGCAGCGGCCTGGAATACACCAATATTTTCCCCCTGGAGCACACCGGCGGCGTCCAGGAGCATTGGAAGCAAGCCAACCCCGAGAAGCGTGTCTTCCTGCTGACACGCTCAGCTTTCGCAGGCCAGCAGCGCATCGGGGCCACCGTATGGTCCGGCGATGTGTACAGCACCTGGTGGGGCTTGAGGCACCAGATGGCCGGTGGCCTGAACTTCGCGCTCTCCGGATATCCTTACTGGACTACCGATATAGGCGGATATTGGCAACCATTCGACCGGCACGCCAACGATCCTGCCTACCAGGAGCTTTACGCGCGCTGGTTTGAGTACGGCGCCTTTTGCCCGGTGTTTCGCACCCACGGACACAGGGACCACAACGAACTGTGGACATACGACCAGGTCTATCCCGCACTCTTGGCCGTCGACCGGTTGCGTTACCGCCTCCTGCCTTATGTGTATTCGCTGGCGTGGAAGGTCACAGACGAGGACTACACAATCCAGCGGCCGCTGGTCATGGACTTCCGCGAGGACCGCAACACCTGGGAAATCGCCGATGAATTCCTCTTCGGGCCGGCCATCCTTGTGAGCCCTGTAATCAAAGAGCATGCCACGCAGCGGTCCGTTTATTTGCCGGTCGGGACCGGCTGGTACGACTTCTGGACCGGAGCGCGGACGGCGGGTGGAGTTGAAGTCACCCGCGAGGCTCCGATTGAGAGAATTCCCTTACAGGTGCGCGTCGGCTCCATTCTTCCGCTTGGCCCGGCCATCGAATATGCCGGGCAAGCCGCCGATCCCATCGAATTGCGCATTTACCCTGGCGCCGATGCCGATTTCAGCCTCTATGAGGACGAGGGCGATAGCTACCGCTACGAGCATGGGGAGCACACGGTCATCCACATTCACTGGGACGATGCAAGCCGAACGGTGACGTTGGGTACTCGCGAAGGGAAATATACAGGCATGGCCGTGGGGCACACATTCAACGTGGTGATTGTGGCAGCCGGTCACGGAATCGGCGGAGAGTCCACCCCCGCGCCTGACAAGACGATTCAGTATGCCGGAGCAAAGATCGAAGCCAGGTTCTGAAGTTCGGGCAAATCCCTGCTACTGAGCGCCCTGTTTCAGGATCTGATCGGCGAAGTAGTTATGCACCTTGGCCTCGCGTTCCAGCACCTCGAAGTAGGCATTCTTCAAGAGCTGTGCGTGGCCTTCCCTTAGCGTCTGGCGTATCGTTTGCTGCACGCGCGGGTCGTTTAATTCGCGCTGCCCGGCGGGCTCTCTGGCAATCAGCTTGTAGGTCGCGTAGCCCACAGTGTGGTGTGGAGTGCCGGGAGAGTCGTAAACGGAAAGAATGTCAGTGATCTGTCCCGGTTTCAGTTTGCTGATGGCGTTGTAGACTTCCGGATCGCTGTGCAGTCCTGACTCGGGAACGAAACCCATGTCGCCGCCGTTGGATGCGGTGTTCGGGTCCTCAGAGAAGCTCATGGCCACGGCGCCAAAATCCTCGCCGCTGTCCAGCCGATTGTGCAGAATCTGGATCTTCTTCTTCGCATCGGCGTCGCCCAGCGCCTTGTTGTTCTGCAGGTTTCCGGCTTGTTGGGCAGGTCCGCTGGTCACCATGATCCGGGCCAATTGGTATCGCGGCTCAATCAAATTGAACTCCGACTTGTGAGCCGCATAATAGCCGTTAATGTCGGCGTCGGTGATCTTGATCTTCGATTCGATCTCTTTGTTCAGCAATTTAGTCTGGGTCAGCGAGCGGCGGAGGTCCCGCTTGATATCGTCCAGGGTGAGGCTGCGCGCCTTCAGTTTATTGTCGAACTCCTCTTGCGTATAGGGCGCCTTCATCTCCGTCAGCTTGGCGTTCACGTCCTCGTCGGTGGCCGCGAGGTTCAGCTTGGCCGCGCGCTGCTGCATGATTTCGTCCTTGATCATCTCGTGCAAAATGTTCAACCGGACGATGTTTGCCTGCTCAGGGGAGGGCTCCTGCTGGGTCTCGCCGAGGTTGTTTTTGTAGTACTTTTCAACCTCCGAGCGCAGGATCTCCTTGCCATTCACGGTGGCCAATACATCGGGGGCGGGTGGGCGGTGGCACCCTGCCACTGCGCCGCCTATTACGGCTCCGCTAAAAAGAATGAGGATGGCGAAACGACGCTGCGTGCGGGAAATGGCTATGACTTGCAACCTGGTGTCTCCTGCGGGAGCCGCAAAGGCCCCGGCATTACAGGATAA
>ODAK010002533.1_pt1 | contig 19275 bp, 19 predicted proteins | sample 1539591 | NCBI WGS metagenome assembly ODAK01 (sample SAMEA3539303, study PRJEB22396) | soil metagenome | biome: tundra; feature: field; material: soil | place: USA | collected 2010-05 | depth 0.15 m | reverse complement strand
AAGGTTTTTGTAATCGCGTTTTCCGACCACCTGAACTGTTACGGGTAGATTGCGGACCTACGATGTTCTGGATGGTTCTCCACCTTCACAGATAAAGCAATGGCAGAAAGATTGGCCTGTTGACGCAAGGGATCGCAAGTTCGGCGAGCGCGGACTCGCTTATATGACTTGTCAACAAGAGCTGCGACCGAACGAGTACATCTCCACTGGAATCGTTTATGCTGGCGCGAAGCAGCGCTGCACCATGACCGCAGAAGGTGAGGATCGAAGCGCTTGGAAGGTTCCGCTGCGGGATGGTGGAACAGCGGAGATTGTCGGCCTCCTGGCAGACGGGAGCGTTGTGGGACAAGTCAGCGGCAAAGAAAGCAACGCAGGGCAGCTTGTTATATGGAAAAAGGATCAGGCTGCGGAAGTCCTGCCGTGGATTCCGAAAGACTTTTACGGGTCATTCCAAAGTGCCACCGCGGATATGTCGCGTTACACTGCGTTCGCTACATGTGACGATCGTAGCGACAATGGCCGATGGTTCGTCTTTGATCGACGATCGCAGACGCCTCTCGTAAATCGCCTGTTCCCGAAGAATGGGCGCGCAGCCCTGTCCCCGGATGGGTCACGATACGCCAGTTTCGAGCCGGCGAACTCCGCATCTACACGCTGCCATAGCCCTACCAGTGAGGCCAAGCAGCGTTCTCCGGTTCCTTTCGGAAGCGAGGTCCCTGTAAAGCGTCGAGCGCCCCACATTCATTTGCGGGTTTTTCAGCAGCGCCTGCTAAACCACCAATTTAGAAGAGTTCGCTGGCTGGGTTATTCCCCAACGAGTTCGTCTTGCGGGCACGCGCTCGTTTGATGCGTGGGTGGACTAAAAAGCGGCAGGCGGAAGCGCCTACCCTACCAAGAACCAAGACTGCCGCGATTCGATCGCCGGGATTCGTTACCTTCCCCGCGCTGACGCTTGGGGTTATAGCCCCGAGGGTGGGCGAGTGGGAATTTATTGTGGTACGAAATGGCCGAAACGCGCCGTTCTGCCAAAAGACATTATCAATCGCCGTCCCCGGCGCGCTTAAGAATGGATTTCCTCCGGCCAAGCCTGAACTCGCTACCGCCATGACGATATAGTATTCGTGATGGTCTCACGACGAACCGTACTTCTGGCGCCGCTGGCCGGCGCTGTAGCAGGTATAGCCACGAACGCCACAGCTGCTAACGGAAAGATGTCTTTGTGCATGCATCAGGGGACCTCGCGGGGCGCAGGTTACCAGAAGTCGCTGGAAGGCTGGGCGAAGGCGGGTATTAAGAACGTCGAACTATCGGACACGCTGCTTGACGGCTTTCTGAAAGACGACACGCTCGCCGCGGCGGGAAGGCTTTACAAGGATCTGGGGCTGACGGCGGTGTCGAGCCAGGCGGTTCTGCCGGATATGTGGATACCCGGTCCGGCGCGGGCGGCGTCGCTCGAGACGTGGAAGAAACGGTGCGATCAGTTCTCTACGCTGGGCGTACCGAAGCTTTATTGTCCGTCGGTGACGAATCGTAAAGTCACGATGGACGATTACAAAGCGACGCCGCAGTGCATTCGGGAGGCGGGCGATATCGCGAAAGAGCACAATATCACGGCGATGATCGAGTTTGCGCGGACGTCGACGCATCTGGCGACGCTGACGTCATCGTTGAAGATGATCCGTGAGGCTGGGCATCCGAATGTACGGCCGATGATGGATTTTTTCCATTTCTGGTCGGGGCTGAGCAAGTTCGAGGATCTGGATCTGCTGCAGCACGGGGAACTGGCGCATGCGCATTTTCAGGATGTGGCGGATGTGCCGAAGGAACTGTACGACAACAACTCGCGATTGATTCCGGGGGACGGGATAGCGCCGCTTGCGAAGATCCTGCATAAGCTGCAGGAAAAGGGTTATGCCGGGCCGCTTTCGGTGGAGTTGTTTCTGGCGGATGTGGTGAATGGCGATCCGTTTGAAGTCGCAAGTAAGATCAAAGAGAAGGGCGAGGCTGTGCTGCACAAAGCCAAGGTTGGGTAAGGGTTCGCAGAGGGCCGACGTGGGCGTCGGCCGCAGGCCGGGGGGCCTGCCCCACTTCTGTGTCAGTGAGCATGGACAGGCAGATAAGGCCAGGTGTCTGTGGGCATGGGAAGGGTGGTTGTGAACAGTCTCAGCAGAGCAGTTCAGTAGACTGAATATTTCTTATGCCAGATAACAGTTTTGACGTGGTGTCCCAGATTGAGATGCCGGAGGTGAACAATGCCATCCAGCAGGCGATGAAGGAAATCACGACACGGTACGACCTCAAGGATTCGAAGTCGAATATCGAGTTGAACGAGAAAGAAAAGAAAGTCACGCTGAGCAGTTCGGACGATTTTAAGCTGAAGGCGGCGACCGAGATCTTTCAGGCGAAGCTGATCAAGCGAGGCGTGCCGGTCAAGAATCTGACTTACGGGACGATTATCCCTTCAGCGGGATCGTCTGTAAAGCAGGAAGTGACGCTGACTTCGGGGATTCCGACGGAGAAGGCGAAGGACGTTGTCAAGAAGATTAAAGACAGCAAGCTGAAGGTGCAGGCGGCGATCCAGGGCGACCTGGTGCGCATCAGCGGCAAAGACCGCGATACGCTGCAGCAGGTGATGGCGCTGTTGCGCGGGCAGGACTTCGGGATCGAACTGCAGTTCATCAACTTCCGGACCAACTGAAAAGTGGCGAGGAAAATCGAATCGATACTGCTCGACGGGCCGGCGGGCAAACTGGAAGCGCTGCTCGAGGAACCGGAGGACGGGGAGCCGCGCGAGGCTTGTCTGGTGTGCCATCCACATCCGCTGTTCGGCGGGACCATGCACAACAAGGTCGTGTACCGAATTGCGCGGGGTATGCGGAAGACGGGCGCGGTAGTGCTGCGGTTTAACTTTCGAGGGGTGGGGACAAGCGAGGGTGAGCACGACGACGGCCCTGGCGAAATGGAAGATGCACGGGCGGCGCTTGGGGTTCTGCGGGCACGGTATCCGGAGCTGCCGTTTTCGATGGCGGGGTTTTCGTTCGGATCGCGGGTGATTATGAAACTGGGGTGCAGGATGCAGGGGAGCGGGGACGAGCCTGTGCGGCTGATCGCCGCGGGTTTTCCAACCCGGCGGGGCACGTTCGACTATCTCGCGGAGTGCCGGGTGCCGAAGTATTTTGTGCACAGCACGGTGGATGAGCACGGTCCGAAAGATGAGTTGGAAGCGGCGTTTGCGTGGTTTGCGGAGCCGAAGTCGCTGAAGTTTATCGAGGCCGCGGATCATTTTTTTGCCGGGGCGCTGGATGAGTTCGAGGAGGCGATCCGGGCTATAGCGGGTAAGAGCTAAAAGCTTTCACGCAAAGACGCCAAGGTGCAAAGATCGCCAAGAACCCGATTTCAAACTGCGTTAAACTTTGCGCCTTTGCTCCTTGGCGTCTTTGCGTGCAACGTTCTTTTACTCCACTTTGAAGTCGGCGCGTTCGGTGGCGGTTTGTTTGCCGATGGCGTCGTGGGCGGTGATGACGAGCGTGTAGGTCGCGGCGCGCATGGTGGATTGCAGCGTGAGGTTAAACGCGGCAGGGATCCAGGGCTGGGGGTAGAAGGACTGGCTTTTTTCGACGGCGGCGTCCTCCTGGGTGAAGAGTTGTTTGCCATCGGGTGAAAGCACCGTGACGTCGTAGGAGACGTCGATCGAATTCTGCTCGCCGTACTTGTAGCCGATGGCGTCGAAACGAACCCAGAGGATGTCGCCGGCGCGGTAGGCGACGACTTTGAGCGGCGTTTCTTCCTCCTGCGTGCGGTAGAAGCCGAGGTTGCGGATGGTCAACGTGTCGGATGGCGGGACGCCTTTGCCTCCGACCTCGAACGGCAATTCGCCCGAGGCGGTTTGTTTGGTCTGGAGGTCGGCGACGTCGAACTTGATTTTGTATTGGCCGGGCGGCGCGATAGACGGGATCTGGATCTGCAGGCGCAGTTTGGGTTTCCAGTTCTTGTCTTCCGCACTGACGGAAGTTCCGATGACTTCTTCGTCTGTGGGGATGATCGGCGTGCCTTTGGAATCGGAAACGGCAAGGTGGCCGGTGAGCTGGACTTTGCCGGTCGGGCCAATTTTATAGTTTTCGACCTGGAAGCTGAAAAACGCGAGGTCGCCGGGCTGGAAAGCGGTGTTGTTCTGGACGGGCGGTCCGTCTTCCGACATAGAAACGACAGGGCGGGCGATGGCGAGGGTCTGGGCGTTGAGCGTCGAAACCAGTGCCAGAAGCGCAATGCAGAAGGCTGCCAGCATGCAGGGTGCCTGCTTACTTCTTCGGTAATTCCGTCGTGGTTGGCGGTACCACATGGGCGGAGACCCGAACGAAACTGAGCGGAACATCGATGGCGATTTCTTTATCGTCTAAAGTATCGTTGAGGCGCAGCCGATAGTGTTTCATGGGGGCGTCAAAGACGACATTCCCCTGCTCAGTCTGGGCGCTGCCGACTTTGCGGACGACGCCGAGCCAGTTGGTGACACCGGTGCCGTCGGAGAGTTCTGGCCAGGTGTGGCCGGAGTCGTCGACGAGAGTCATGGCGGGGATCGGCTGGTCGTCCGCGCCGGAATTCGAGACGCTGACTTTGATGAGGTAGAAGCGGTTGGCGGGCGTTCTCGGATTGGACGGGTCATCACCCAGAGCCGGGGTGCTTTCGGCGTCGGTCAGGGTATAAACGAGCGAGCCGATGGTGGCTTTGTCGCCTGCCGCGTAAATGGTGGCGGCACTTTTCGGGGAAACGCTCGAACAACCGGCGAAACTCAGAGAAAGAAATGAGATAAAGACGATTGCTGAGCGCATGCAGCGTTAGTTTCTCATATCTTCAACGAGACGTGCAGATCAGCGGATCACTTCTTGTGTTCGCGCAGCATTTCTTCGAACTTGCGGCGCTGGTTGTCATTGAGGATCTGCATGATACGGCTGTTGCCGTCGGCGAGAACGTTGTCGTAGTAGTGGGAAAAATCGTCCAGGATGGAAGTGAGCTGGACGGTTTGCTGGTCGGACAGATCGAGCTGGGTTTTCCATTCCCGCACGGACATGGACAGGCCGGTGGCAACGGGTGGATTGCCATGCAGGGTGGCGTGTCCGCTGAAGCTCATGACAACGGCGCCGAGCACGACGCCGCACAAAAAAACGAGCACGAAGGAGAGGATCGCGATGCGTTCGTTGGGTCTGGGAAGTGCGGCGGTGGCCATGTTCAAACGGGGCGTCGGCGCATTTTACTTGCTGTAAGTGGCAAGCGTTACGAGCATGCGGTCGCGGTCAGAGGAGGCCGAGTGCGCGGCTATGGGGTCATGCTGAGCCATGATGGAAGCGGCATCGGTGCCGCTGAAGGAAGACTCGCGGGTGACGAGAAAGCTGCCGAGACCAGCGAGCAGGAGAAGCGAGGCAAAGGCGACGCGGCGGAAGAAAGCGGCACCGGGGGAGAAGAGGCCCCAGACTTCTTTCTGCTGTTTTTCGACGATTTCGTTGCGGACGCGGGCGTAAAAGCCGAGGGCGGGTTCGGGCACAGGGCCGGCGAAACCGGCGGGATCGGTTTTCAACTCACGCAGGAGGACGGAGAGCTCGTCCATTTCGGACACTTCGGCGCGGCAGGCGTCACAGGCTGCGAGGTGAGCGTAGAATTCCCGGGACGCGGTCTGGTAGACACCGCCGCCGCTCAGGTGCGTTTCCAACTCTTCGATGACTATGTCGTGCATCATATAAGCCTGCTTTTCTGCTTTTCACTTCCAGCAAATTACAACCAACAACATTCAGAGTTTTGCGGACGCCGGGGCGCGGTCCAGACGATGGGCCGCTTTCACGAGTTTCTGGCGGGCGCGGAACAATTTAACCTTAATCGTATTTTCGTTCATCTTCAACATGCCGGAGAGTTCTTCGACGGAATATCCCTCGACTTCCTTCAGCAGGAGAAGCTGTTTTTCCTCGTCGGAAACCTTGTCCATGAGCTTGACCACGTAGTCGCGCCGGGCAAGGTTGGAATCGGTGCGGCCGCCGCGATCGAGGGCGGGTTCGCTGTTTTCCACTCTGCGGACTTCGTCTTCGCTCATATCGCTCTCATAAACGAGCTTGCGCACCTTCTTCTTACGAAGGTAGTCGAAGCACTCGTTGACCGTGATTTTATAGATCCAGGTGATGAGCGAGCTGCGGAAATCGAAGTTGCGGAGGGAGAAGTAAACTTTGGCAAAAACCTGTTGTGCGATGTCTTCCACGTCGTTGCGCTGACGCACGATGCCGTGGATGATGGAGAACACTTTGGACTGATAGCGTTCGACGATCTGACTGTAAGCCGACTCGTCACCGGCCTGGGCGCGGCGCACAAGCGCACCTTCTGGAGTGTTTTCGTAATCCACTCTGGTTCTGGCGACTACCTTTTTTCCAAACGCCGGGAGGGGGAGAGCGTCACTCAGTGTTCCCATACACACGGTCGGACGCAGATTCCGCTCCTGCGGTTTCAGCAACCTGACGATAGCAGATTGCTGGCCACTGCGAGGAGGGGGCGATAACTTCGGTGAATCCCGGAGCGCTGGGATGCCATCTGTCTATATGGTAAAGTCCGGGCGGCCCGGGCATAAGTTTTGTATACTGGGATTAAATCGGCACAACGGAGAAGAAAAGTCACATGGTCAATCTGAGCGAGACCGCCATTACTAAGGTGAAAGAGATCCTCGATACGCAGGAGCCGAAACCGGCGGGGCTCCGGATTTCGGTCGTGGGCGGAGGATGCTCCGGCTTCAGCTATTCGATGGCGTTCGAAAACGCACCGAATATGCTGGATAAAACTTATAACTATGACGGTCTGAAGGTTTTCGTGGATCAGGCCAGCATGCTGTATCTGGACGGGGCGGAAGTCGACTACGTGGAGTCGCTCGAAGGCTCTGGTTTTAAGTTCAACAATCCACAGGTGAAATCGACCTGCGGGTGCGGTTCATCTTTCAGCGTTTAGGGCTTCGGGCAGTATCAAACGAATTTTGAAAAAGCGGTCCCTTCGGGGGCCGTTTTTTTTTCTCTATGGCGGCTTTGCGAAGGTACCAGTACTCACTTTCGAGGCACTTCAGAGTTTATTGACTGTACGTATTGCCACGAATGGGACTTTCCTGTTAGTATTCCCTTGAGCCACCAAAAGGTAGGAGAAATAACAGGTACCCTTGGCTTCCCTTCAGGAGAAAGGTTTCAAAAAATACATATGACAACACTTCGGAGAATTCTTACAGGAAGCGCACTGGTTCTGGCGGCGGCCAGTTTTGCCGGTGCGACTACGATCACGGGCAATCAATACATTTACGGACCGGATACGGCTGGTCCGACGGCTTTTAACTACGGCAACGGTTCAGGTCAGCCCACGGTTTCGATGTCATTCAACCAGTTCAACTGCGTACTTTTGAATTGCAAGCTGACAGGCATTGAGTTCGATCTCAGCTCGACGGTTCTTTCCAGTTATTCAGTGACGAACCAGAGCGGATCTGCCGCATCGTACACGGTGACCACCGCGGCGATCATCGATATCGTGGACTCCGGCAACAGTGTCTATTTCACTGAGGCATTGCCGACCGACACAATTACGCTGCACAACCTTGCCAATCTTCAGACGGCGACCGGCACCGACACCGCCACTGCAAGCTCAGATGCGATCTTCAATGGGTTGGGGGCGTCAACATTTGCTCTTACCAGCCATACGGGCGGATCACCGAATTCTTCCATCAGTTCCACGCCGTTTATCGGTTCGGGGACGATCAGTCTCAATGCGATCGGTAACTTCACCGGAGGCATTGGCGGTACGTCATTCGCAGGCACTGTTGGCGGAACGGGAGCGGAAACGCTTAGCGTCATCTACGACTATCAGTACGACGTTCCGGACTCGGGCGTCCCTGAGCCCGCCACGATGGCACTCATGGGTGGTGCGCTTCTCGGGCTCGGTTTGCTCGGTAAGAAACGTTTCAAGAAAAGCTAAACCATCTCTCTGACAGTGTTGCATTCTCCTCGCAGGGGCTGGCACGACGCCAGCCCCTTCGCTTTTTCGTTTTGAGCGTTCCCCGCGCTGACGCTTGGGGCTATAGTGACTGACGCCTGAGGCTATTTAGCGTCCCGCCAGTTTTTTCCTGATCCAACCTCAACAATCAGCGGCACATCCAGGTTGTAAACCCTTTCCATTTCCTTCTTTACCAACTTCTTGATTTCGTCTGCCTCGTCTGCCGGTGCTTCGAGGACCAATTCATCGTGCACCTGGAGCAACAACCGCGATTCGCGATTCGCGAGGGCCCGGTCGATGCGGACCATGGCTAGTTTGATGAGATCGGCTGCGGTGCCCTGAATCGGGGAGTTGACGGCTGTGCGTTCGGCGAAACCGCGCGCGTTCGGATTGCGGCTGTTCATGTCCGGAATGGGACGTTCGCGGCCGAAGAGGGTGCGGGCGACGCCCGATTCACGCGTGGCGGCAATGGTGGCATCGATGAAGCGTTTCACACCGGAATAGCGTTCGAAATAGGCCTTGATATAGGTGTCGGCCTCTTTGCGGGAAATGCCCAGGTTGGCGGAGAGGCCGAAGGAGCTGATGCCGTAGACAATGCCGAAGTTCACTGCTTTGGCGTTGTTACGGGCTTCGCGGCTGACGAGCATGGGAGGAACGCCCATGACTTCGGCGGCAGTGCGGGTGTGGATGTCTTCACCGCGACGGAAGGCGTCGAGCAGAACCGGATCCTGCGACATGTGAGCGAGGAGGCGGAGCTCGATCTGGGAATAGTCGGCAACGACGAGCTGCCAGCCGTCGCGGGGAATAAAGGCGGCGCGGATTTCGCGGCCGAGTTCGGTCTTGATGGGGATGTTCTGGAGGTTGGGGTTGGAGGAGGACAGGCGGCCAGTGGCGGCGCCGGTCTGATTGAAGCTGGTGTGGATGCGATGGGTCGCGGGGTCCATGAGGGCGGGGAACGCGTCGACGTAGGTGCCTTTGAGCTTGGAGAGCTGGCGGAATTCGAGGACTTTGCCGACGATGGGGTAGTCGGGGGCGAGGGATTCGAGGACGTCGATGGCGGTGGAGATGGTTTTGCCTTTGCCGTAGCGGACGGGGGCGGGGAGGTTCAGTTCTTCGAAGAGCACTTTGCCAAGTTGCTGCGGAGAGGCGATGTTGAATTCGCGGCCGGCGATCGAGTGGATTTCGGCAGTGAGGCGGGCGATGCCGGTCTCCATGAGTTCGGAGAGGCGTGTGAGTTCGGCGGTATCGACGCGAATGCCGGTTTGCTCCATGCGGGCCAAGACGGGGGACAGGGGGAGGTCGAGCTCTTCGTAGACTTTGAGGAAGCCGCGGCGCTCGATTTCGGGGCGCAGGCGTTCATTGAGCTCGTGGACGAAGCTGGCGCGTTCATCGGCGCGGGGTCCGGGACGAAGGTCCAGGCGGCGTTCGACCAGGGCTTCGAGCGAGCAACTGCCGGGGTCGGCGTCGATGAGGAAGGCGTAGAGGGAGATGTCGTCGCGCAGGCCGCGGGGTTCGATGCCGGCTTGCTGGAGGGCGATCAGAAGGGACTTGAGGTCGGTGGCGGCTTTGGGGAGGTCGGCATTCTCGAGCGCTGGCTTGAGTTCGGCGAGACGGGCGATGGGAAGGCTGCGGGCTTCGGCGGGGCGGCAGGCGAGGCCGAGCTCGGTGCGGTCGGTGGAGAAGGCGATCGAAAGCGGCGTGCCGGCGGGGATGCTTTCAATGAAAGCGGCAACGGCGGCGGCATCTTCAAGCGGCGCGAAGTCGCGGGGGCGGGCGTCTTCGGAGGGGCCGAGCTCCTTGAGATGAGAGAAGAATTCGAGCTCCTTATATAAGGGCTTGAGGGCTTCGATATCGGGCTCGTGGACACGGAGGCCTTCGAGTTCGAAGGGGATGGGGACGTCGCAGTGGATGGTGGCCAGCTGGAGGCTGAGGAGAATGCGGTCGCGATTGTTCTGCAGGCTTTCGCGGGACATTTTCTTTGTGACTTCAGCGGTGCGGTCGAGGGCGGAGAGGACGGAGCCGAACTGGGTGATGAGGTCGCGGGCGCCTTTGTCGCCGATGCCGGGCGCGCCGGGGATGTTGTCGACGGCATCGCCTTTGAGGGCGAGAAGGTCGGCGACCTGATGGGGATCGACGCCCATGAATTCGCGGACTTTGGCGGGATCGTACCAGGTGTCGTCTTTGGCGGGGTTGAGCATGGAGACCTTGTCGGTCACCAGCTGGAACATGTCTTTATCGCTGGAGACGATGACGACTTCGCAGCCGGCTTCGGCGGCTTTGCGGCTGAGGGTGCCGATGACGTCATCGGCTTCGTAGCCGGGGTACTGGATGACGGGGATGCGGAGGGCGCCGAGGAGGCGCTCAACATAAGGGATTTGGGTGATGAGGTCAGGTGGGGTTTCCGTGCGGTTAGCTTTGTATTCGGCGAAGGCCTCTTCGCGGTGGGTTTTGCCGAGGCTTTCGAAAATGGCCGCCATGTAACAGGGCTCGAAAGTCTTCGAGAGCTTGCGCAGCATGTTGTGGAAGATGAGGACGGCTTCGGTGGGGAGGCCGGTGGTGGTGCGCATGGGGGGCAGGTTCATGCGGGCGCGGGCATGGTAGGCGCGGAAGATGAAGCCGTAGGAATCGATGAGGAAGATGCGGGGGGTCGTCGCCACTGCGGATCATTGTAGTGCAAGGCGTGCGGGGGAGAGGATGATTTCCCCGCGCTTACGCTTGGGGTTATGGGGCGCGTGGCAGGGCAAGCGGGCGCACGGGAAGGGCAAGCGGGTTGGAGGACAGGGAGCTGTGACGTGAATGCAACAAAGTGTGGTGAATTCGACACGGTTATGTGTGCGTTTACCCGAATGTTCTCAGAGATTTACGCAACTTCTGTACTTCTCAGCGGGTAGCATAGTATAGATGCGATTTGAGACCACGATCAACCGCCCGTTTGAAGTTTCCGGAGTGGGCCTGCACAGTGGAGTGCCTGTCAATCTCAGGATGACACCGGCTCCGGCGGGCACCGGGATTGTTTTCCGGCGGACGGACCTGGAATTCTTTTCGATACCGGCGAGCTGGAAGCATGTGGCGCGCGTGAGTTACGCGACCAGCCTGATGAAGCAGGGGGTCCTGATCCAGACGACGGAACACCTGCTGAGCACGCTCTACAGTTTCGCGATCGATAACGCGTATATCGAGATCGACAACCTGGAAGTGCCGATTCTGGACGGGAGCGGGAAGCCGTTCGTGGATCTGCTGCGCGAGGTCGGCGTGAAACAGCAGAGGCGGCAGCGGAAGTATCTGCGGATCCGGCGGCCGGTGACGGTAGTGGACGGGAAGAAGCGGATTTCGATTCTGCCGGATGACACGTTCCGGCTGACCTGCGAGATCGATTTTCCGGAGCCGATCGGGAAGCAGTCAGTCGAGATGGAAGTGACGCCGGAGCGGTATGCGTCGGAGTTGTCGCCGGCGCGGACGTTCGGTTTCGAGGCGGAACTGGATCAACTGCGGGAGATGGGGTTGATTCGGGGGGCGACGCTCGATTCGGCGCTGTGTTTTACGGCCAGGGGCGTGATGAATCGGGGCGGGTTGCGGTTTCCGGATGAGTGCTGCCGGCATAAGGCGCTGGATCTGATTGGGGATTTGGCGCTGATCGGGCGGCCGCTGTTGGGGCACGTGATTGCGGAGCGGGCGGGGCATGCGATGCATACGGCGCTGGTTGCGAAGATCATGTCGGACTCGACTTTGTACGACATTGTGACGTTCGATCAACTGGCAGCGCGGGTGGCGGAATCGCTGGTGGCTGCACGTAGTGCCTAAGAAGCCTGGGAAATTCAGTGCGCGGAAAGAAGTGCGGGCGATTGCGCGGGAGCGCGTCGGGCCGGTGAAGGCGGGGAAGGTGATCCTGCCGAAGAGTGAGCGGAAGCCGAAGTATAAGGCGGACCCGCTGGCGGAGCAGGGATAGTTCAGGCCCGAACAGGCCGACGTGGGCGTCGGCCGCAGGCCAGGGGGCCTGCCCCACGTTATACTGATCCTTCCTCTTTATTCAGCGGTAAATTCAGAAAGGATCTCGATTGCGAAACAAGTTAACAGTTGTTGGCGCCGGTAATGTGGGTGCCAACTGCGCCGTATGGGCGGCGAAGAAGGAATTAGGCGATATCGTCCTCGTGGACGTTGCCGAGGGAGTGCCGCAGGGCAAGGGACTTGACCTGATGCAGGCCGGGCCGGTGGAAGGGTACGACGTTTCGATCACCGGGGCCAACGATTACGCGCCGACGGCGAATTCGGACGTTGTGATCATCACGGCCGGGTTCCCGCGCAAGCCGGGCATGAGCCGCGACGATTTGCTGCTCAAGAACTATGAAGTGATCAAGACGGCCACTGAGCAGGCTGTGGCGGTGTCTCCGAATTGCGTGATCATCGTGGTGACCAATCCGCTGGATGCGATGGCGCAGGTGGCGTATATGGTGTCAAAGTTCCCGCGGAATCGGGTGATCGGTATGGCCGGGGTGCTGGATTCGGCGCGCTTCCGGACGTTCATCGCGATGGAGTTGGGCGTTTCGATCGAGAACGTGACGGCAGTCGTGCTGGGCGGCCATGGCGACACGATGGTGCCACTGGTGCGCCTGTCGAGCGTGGCTGGTATCCCGCTGACCGAACTGATCCCCAAAGACCGTCTGGACGCGATTGTGAGCCGTACGGCCAATGGCGGCGCGGAGATCGTGAAGTATCTGAAGACGGGCAGCGCGTATTATGCGCCGGCGGCTTCGGCGGTCGAGATGGCGGAATCGATTCTGCGCGACAGGAAGAAAGTGCTGCCCTGCTCGGCGTATCTGCAGGGCGAGTACGGGATCGACGGACTGTTTGTCGGCGTGCCTTGCAAACTGGGCGCGGGCGGGATCGAGAAGATCTACGAAATCAAGCTGACGGACGAAGAAACAGAGGCGCTGCACAAGAGCTCGGGGGCAGTGAAAGAACTGGTCGACGTCATTAAAGCGCAGATGTAGTTTGGGGTTTATTTGAGGTGGGGCGTTGTGAAGGGGGGCGGGGTCTGCTAAAACAGAACGAAGGATACTTGTTTCGGTCTGTGTATGGTCAGATTCTGTGTACTAGCGAGCGGGAGTGCCGGTAACTCGGCCTTCCTCGCAACGTCCAAAACGCGAATTCTGATCGATGCGGGACTGAGCGTCCGGGAATTGACGCGGCGGCTGGCGGAGATTGGCGAGAAGCCGGAAGATCTGGATGCGGTCATTGTGACGCACGAGCATTCCGATCACGTGGCGGGACTGGCGCGGCTGGTGCGGGCGTGTCAGAAGAAGAAAAAAGCGCTGCCGGTTTTTGTTTCGAAGCTGACCGGGCCGGCGATTGACTGGGGCGATGTACCGGCGCCGCCTGTCGAACATTTTCAGGCCGGGTCCGGCTGGACGATCGGCAATGTGGTGGTGCAGAGTTTTACGATTCCGCACGATGCGGTGGATCCGGTGGGATTCTGCCTGCATGCCGAAGGAGTCAAGATCGGGATCGCGACCGATCTGGGGTACATGCCGGATTCGATCCGGGTGCATTTAAGGCGCGTGCAGATGCTGCTGCTGGAATCGAATCACGATCTCGAGATGCTGAAGGTGGGGCCTTATCCGTGGAGCGTGAAGCAGCGGGTGATGGGCCGGAACGGGCATCTTTCGAACTCCGTGACCTGCGATTTTCTGGAGCAGGACATGGATGGCGGCGTTCAGACCCTGGTGCTGGGGCATTTGAGCGAGCATAACAATCATCCCGAAATTGTTCGAATGGGCGCGGCGCAGTCGCTCGAGAAACGCGGGATTGCACCGAAACTCGTGGTTGCCGAGCAGAAAAGACAGACAGAGGTTTTTGCGTATTGATTCCCCGTTATACGCGGCCCGAGATGGGCGCGGTATGGAGCGACCAGAATAAGTTCCAGCAATGGCTGGAAGTGGAGTTGGCGGCTTCTGAGACGCTGGCCGACCTGGGCGTGGTTCCCAAAGAAGATGCGGTGGTGCTGCGGCAGCACGCGTCGTTCGATGTTCCCCGAATACTTGAAATTGAAAATCAGACGCGCCACGACGTGATTGCGTTCACGACGGCGGTGGCGGAGTCGATGGCGGCGGCAGGGTATGCGGGCGCGTCGAGGTGGTTCCACTACGGGATGACGTCGAACGACGTGGTGGATACGGCGCAGGCGTTACAGCTGAAGCAGGCGTCGCGGATTCTGCTGGCGGGCGTCGAGAAGTTGCGCGAAGTGCTGAAGCGGCGCGCGCTGGAGTTTCAGCATACGGTGCAGATCGGGCGGACGCATGGCGTACATGCGGAGCCGATTACGTTCGGGCTGAAGCTGGCGATCTGGTACGAAGAAGCCGGGCGGAATTTCAAGCGGCTGGAAGCGGCGGCGGAAGATCTGCGAGTCGGTAAGATTTCGGGCGCGGTGGGAACGTTTGCGCACATCGGGCCGGATGTCGAAGAGAAGATCTGCGAGCGGCTGGGGCTGAAGCCGGCGCCGGTGGCGTCACAGGTGATCCAGCGGGACCGGCATGCTTATTTTGTGGCTGCGCTGGCGACTCTGACGGCGGGGTTGGAGAAGATTGCGCTCGAAGTGAGGCACCTGCAGCGGACGGAGGTGCGGGAAGCATCGGAGTATTTTGCGCGTGGGCAGAAGGGGTCTTCCGCGATGCCGCACAAGAAGAACCCGATTACGAGCGAGCAGATTTGCGGGTTGGCGCGGGTGGTGCGGGCGAATGCGCAGGCGGCGTTTGAGGATATCGCGCTGTGGCATGAGCGGGACATTTCGCATTCGTCGGTGGAGCGGATTATTCTGCCGGATTCGACGATTCTGACGGATTATTTGCTGGAGAAAACGGCGAACCTGGTGGATAAGATGTTTGTCTATCCGGAGCGTATGCGGCGCAATCTGGAGCTGACGCGGGGGCTGGTTTTTTCGGGGCAACTGCTGCTGGATCTGGCGGCGGCCGGGATGCTGCGGGAGACGGCTTATGCGAAGGTGCAGGCTTACGCGATGGATGCCTGGGACACCGACGGGGACTTCCGGGCGGCGATTGAGGCAGATCCGGAGATTGCCGGGCTGCTGAGTCGAGAGAAGCTCGCGGAGACTTTTTCGCTGGAAAGACAGCTTAAGCATGTGGATGCGATCTTTGGGCGGGTCTTCGGGCCGCGGCCGTAAGAGCGTTTCACACTAAGACGCTAAGGCGCAAAGAAAATCACGGGCGTGTGACTGCGTCGATCACTATCGTTTCGCGCGGGCCCTTGTCGGGAAGTATCGTCAGGCCCAGTTGTTGTTCGAGTGCGGCGGCCAGCGTGGGGGCTTGCGGGATGTTCGCGGGCGCGTTTGCGAATGGGTTCATGCCTGCGGGGAAATCGCCGGGTGTGCTCGCGTCGTGCGCGAATTCCAAATGGTAGGTGTATAAGCCGGTGATACCGGTCTTGTCGAGCACCGGGCGGTCGGAAGCCATTCCGGCGAGCATGTTTGCGAGACTCGCTATCGTCTGCGCGCCGGCATCGACGATCCAGTTCGGTCCATTCCAGCCTCCGTGGTTTATGCAGTACGGCTTCGGCCCCGGAGAAAAGGGGGTTCCGGGTTGGTACGGGACGCAATCGCCTGGCTGCGCTTGCTGCAGTTTGAAGCCGCCTGGCGCGACTTCGAGTGAGTAGACGGGGACGTCCTGCGTGACGCGGCGATACTTCAGGTGAAAACTGTCTTCGAGAACGTTGAGCAGCATGGGTCCGCTTAACAGTTTCATGTTTGCGTCGCCCCTGGGGCCGGGAACATTGGCTGCGGGATCGCTCGATTTTGCGTTAATCGTGTAGTACTCGGAGTAGATCCATGGCGGTCCGCCAGTGACGCGCTTTGGTTCGAAGGGTCCGCCAAAATCGTTCAGCAGGGGGGCGGACTCCGTAGCTGAGTGGCCGACCATTTCCCATACAGTCATGCAGTTCACGAGGATTTCACCAGGGGGCGAGACGGGAATGCCTCTGCCTCCTGCACCGCCGCCGCGTCCTGCGTGGCCGATGCCGTCGCCTTGTGCGCAGGGCTTGACCGAGACCGTGTCGAATTTGGGTACGGGTGGTGTGGGACCTGTTTGGGCTTGTGCGACTTGAACCGGCTTGACTGCTCCCGCAAGCAGGACGAGAGCGACCCCGCTGAGAACAAGCGAAGTTCTGGCTGTGCGCGTGAGGCCTTGTGTGAAGGTGCGGCTTTTATCGAGGATCGCTTCGATACGTTTACCTATGTGTGATCCCGCGGCCATGGTCAGGGCGTGGCGGTGTAGGCGACCCTGCGATCGATCGACGATTTGCGCCATTTCGAGCAGCAGGCGGGCGTAGCTGGTGCGATCGCCGAGGATGGCGACGCAGGCTTCATCGCAGGCTTGGTCGGCCAGGAGAGCGAGTTGGCGGTCCAGTATCCAGGCGAGCGGGTGGAACCAGAAAATGCTGCGGTTGATTCCAGAGAGGGCCGAGACGAGGCCATCGCGACGGCGGACATGCGCGCCTTCGTGGGCGAGTACGGCGTTCAGCTTTTCGTTATTCCATTGGTGCCATTCAGCGGGGAGAAGAACGCGCGGATGCAGCCAGCCGACGGTAACCGGGACGGAGACGCGCGCCGATTCCCAGACGCCGGGCGTATCTGTTCGCTGCGCTGTCGCGAAGAGTCTACGCGCGAGTATCATGCCAATTAATAGCCGCGTGAAAAAGAGTAAGGTGATGCCTGCCCACATGAAGAGAATGGCTGCGCGCCAGTCGAACGGGCGATGTGTCTTTGCGGGTGCTGGCCGCGTTGCGTGAAAGTCGTCAAGGCTCAGGGAGATTGCTGAAACAGTTTCAGTCGTCTGAACCGACTTCTTGTGCAGAATGCGCAAAGGGAGGCTGGGAAGCGACTGGCTCAAAGCGAATAACGCGAGCATGCCGCACACGACTGCTGTCCAGACAGCGTGTTGCAGGGCGGCAGTACGCGAGCGCCAAAGAATGATTGCAGCGGGGATGACGAGCAGGAGCGATCGAATCGAAGCATCCGCGAGATGAGCCAGCATATTAGTCCTTTCGCTTTCCGATTCTTTGCGCGAGTTTCTGCAACTCCGCGCGGTCGACGACTTCGTTCTCGACCAGGCCTACCAGGAGTTGTTCGAGGGAGCCTTCGCAGAAGCGGTCGAGAATCTTCTGCACGGCACGCACGGCGACGTTACGGGGCTTGTCGACGCCGCTGTAGACAAAGGCTTTGCCCTCGACCGTATGTTGGACATAGCCCTTTTCCGCAAGACGGCGCAGGACCGTTCGGACGGTCGAGTCTTTCAACGTATGCTCCGGCGCGAGGGCTTCGCGAAGCTGTTCGGCTGTCGCGGTGCCCCGTTTCCAGAGGACATCCATGAAATGATGCTCCAGTTCGCTGAGAGCGGCACGGGACTTTTCGGGGTTGCTTTTCATGTCCTGCTACATAATGTAACAGGAAAGTCGAGAGTGTCAAGGCTAAAAGATATGCGGACACAGCATCGTATGATCGGGGTGACCATGTGGCTCCTGATTGCCGCGATGCTGATCGTGAATGTTCCGGCGCGGGCCGCCGAGCACTGGACGCGGCTTTCGACAACAAACTTCGAGTTGTATACGACCGCCAGTGAGAAGGAAGGACGGAGCACGATCCTGCACTTCGAGCAGGTGCGGGAGTTCTTTCAGCAGGCTTCACCTGTGCGCAGCCAGGGTGATTTTCCGGTGCGTATTATTCAGTTCGAGACGGAGTCGCAGTATAAGCCTTTCCAGCCAGCTGAACACGTGCCTGCGTACTTCACTGAGACGCCGCAGCGCGATTACATCGTGATTGGAGACAGGGCGGCGCAGGATTACACGCCTTCGATTCACGAGTACATGCACGTTGTCGTAAGGCGCAGCGGGCTGAAGCTCCCGCTGTGGCTGAACGAGGGATGGGCGGATGTGTTTTCGACGCTGCGGCCGATGGGTAAAGATATGGCGGTTGGCGATTTGCTGCCGGAGCGGATGAAATCGCTTGCGAACGACAAGTGGATGGAGTTCGACGCGCTGACCGCGGTGGATCGGAATTCGCCGAGTTACCACGAAGGGGCGCGGGCGGGAATTTTCTATGCGGAGAGCTGGGCGCTGACGCACATGCTGTTTCTGGCGCCGGAGTACAAGGACAAGTTCGGCAGTTTCGTGATGGCGCTGAACAGTGGGAAGAGCGCGCAGGAGGCTTGCCAGATTGCCTTCGGACGATCGTCGAGGCAGGTGTTTCGGGATCTCCGAACGTACTTCGACCGGAAGAAGATTTTCGGGACGGTGTTTGAGACTCGCATCGATAAGCGCCCTGTGAAGATCGAAGCGGCGGGCGTTGCCGATTTTGATTCGCGGCTGATGCTGGCCGATCTTATGGCGGCAAACAACAATCAGAACGGAGCGCAGATCCAATACGCAAAGCTGGAACAGGAAGCGCCGGCGCGAGCGGATTTGCTGGCGTCCATCGGATACATGGCGTTGAGCAGCCGGGACAGGGAAACGGCGCGCGGTTATTTCGAGCGGGCTTATGCGGCGGGCAGTGCGGATTCGAAGATGTGTTACGAACTGGCGATGCTGGACAACGCGGCGAAGGCACCGGCTGCGCGAGTAATGCCAATACTGGAACGCGCTTTGAAGGCGCGTCCCGATTTTACAGAAGCGAAGGCTCAACTGGGCTTGCTCAAAGTGAATACGCGGGATTTTGCCGGCGGCGTGGCAATTCTGACGTCGATTCCCACTGTTACGCCGCAGATTGCGCCGGCCGTGCTGTGCATGCTGGCATATGCAGATATTCAGACCGGCGATGTGGAAGGGGCGCGGCAGAACATCGAGGGCTGCAGAAAGTGGTCTAAGACCGCGGAGGAGACGGAGCGCGCTGAGAAGATCGGGAAGTTCGTGGAGGCCCGGTCTAATCCCGCGGTGGCCGTGCGACCTGGCGAGCAGGTGCGGAGGCTCACAGGCATTGCGCGGAACGTCGAATGCTCCGACGAGGGGAACCGGCTGCAGGTATCCGTTGGAAGTAAATTGATCACGTTCGACTTGCCGGCGGTCGAGGCGGTGGAACTGCCGTTGAAGCCGAAGAGACCAGTCAGCCTGGCGTGCGGGCCGATGCAGCCGGCGGAAATCGGCGTGGAATATGCGCCGCCGCGGAGCGCGATGGAGACGAGTATCGGGATTGTGCGGCGGTTGAATTATTGAAGACTGAAAAGACTGGCGGGCTGAAGCCCACCCCACCAGACCTCACCTCTACGCTTCTTCGCGGATCGTGAC
>ODAK010002532.1_pt1 | contig 19276 bp, 16 predicted proteins | sample 1539591 | NCBI WGS metagenome assembly ODAK01 (sample SAMEA3539303, study PRJEB22396) | soil metagenome | biome: tundra; feature: field; material: soil | place: USA | collected 2010-05 | depth 0.15 m | reverse complement strand
GAGTTCGTCAACCAGCACTACGAGGCTCCGTTCGTGCCGTTGGCGGCCGGGATCCTGGAGTTGCTCGTGTCACGCACGACCGCTGTTGGGTTCGCTGTCCTTGCCTGCGCCTCCGTTGTGGTGGTGCTCGCCACGTACGGCGTCGCGCGCAGGTTCGTCTCTCCGGCGTGGTCAGCCGTCGCAGCGATCGTGACCGGCTGTATTCCCGAGATGTTGGCGTACAGCAGGTTCTTCGAGTTCGCGGTACCTATTACCGCCGTGATGATGCTCGCGGTGTGGGCGCTGCTGCGCTCGGAGGGCTTGAGTCGTCGTGGTTGGTCGATCGCCCTGGGGGTCTTCGTCGGACTGCTCACCCTGACGCGGACGATGACGATTGCCTTCGTCCCGGGCTTCTTCGCCGCTGCCGTTTTGCAGGTCGCGGTCCACCGTCGGCCGGGTGCTCGCGCGAACCTTGTCGTGGCGTCCGTGGCGGCTGCCCTGACAGCTTTGGTCTGGTACGGCCGCAACGTCCGATATGTCGCCCATTACCTGCTGCACTTCGGCTACGGGGCTGAGGCCAGCAACTTCGGCGCCAGCCATTCGCTTATCTCGTGGGGTTACTGGAGCCGGGAGGCTGGCGTCATGCTCGGGGGCGCGGCGGTTCCGATCTCGGCGATGATCGCGATCGGGCTGATCTGCGGGGCGGTACTCATCGTCGCCGCCTTTCGCGAGCGGGAGCACGGATATGTTCGCGCCGCGCTCGGCTCTGAGCTCGCGGTCCTCGTCGTCATCGTCGCTGAGGGGTACCTCTTCTTGTCCTCGACCCAGAACGTCGGCACCGGCTTCGAGCTTCCACTGATTCCGATCGTGGTCGTTCTTGCGGTTGTAGGGGTGGCGAGGCTCGTCGGGCGGCTCGCGGTCGGCGGGAGGGCAGGCGGCCGGGTCCTGACGGTCACCTTTGCGGCCGGCGCCATCGCGGGGGCCTCGCTCTCGCTCTTGAGCTCCTCAGACGCGATCCCGTCTTTGGCGTCGCCGACGACGGTGCGCGTTCCTGGCTTCGGCGTGCAGCCGGTGATCGAGAACACGAACCTGTTGGTCAGCGAGCTGCAGTCGGTCGGGTATCCGCTCGGAGGTCTGACGGATCGACTGCCGGCGCCGCTTCTTACGTGGCAGCGGCGCTTGCGCGGACTGGCGGTGACGCTGGTCGACGACGCCGATCGCGAGCATGTCTCGACAGCACTCGTGGCGGGCCCAGCGAATCTCCTCTACAGCGCGAACGCCTTCGTGTTGGCGGCAAGACAGGCATTCAACCGGCGACTCATGGCAGCAGACCTCCTGCTGCCGAAAGGCACTGCGTCCGAGCGGGCCTATCTAGCGCCGCTTTTGGAGCAGATCCACGCCAACTTGGTGGTGATCCCCGAGCCGACTCTGTACCAGACAGAAGTGTCGCGACAGCCGGCGCTGGTGGCCGCCACGCACGCAGCCGGGTACGTCGTCGCACAGCGGATCGCCGAGCCGGACGCCGTCGTAACTATCTACCGGGAGCCCGGGGCAGGGCCTGGCTAGGGCTCGGCCAGGGTCAGCGCACAGCGGAAGTGGCTGGGCTCTGCCCGGCTATCGAGGTCGGGCTTCAAAGATCCTGTCGTCGGGAGGAGCCTCGGCATGAAACGTCTGGACCTCGAAGCCTGCGTGCTCCCAGCGACTGATCAGATCTCGCCCGTAGATGCGCACGATCGGTTCAGGCCCGGTTACCGTCGGGTTCTCACAGGTCGTTTCAAAGCTCGGGTCGTTTGGCTCCTGGCTCACGACGACGCCATCGTCAGCTACGACCCGGCGCAGCTCTTGCATCGCCAGGACGTCGTCCGGGACCCACTCGAGGACGTGGCTGACGATCACAACGCCGAAGGACCCATCGGGCCACGGCTGAGCGGTGATGTCCGCCCGAACAATCGAGAAATCTTGGGCGAGCCAGGAATGCGACGGGTGCAGGTCGGCGGCTGTATACGCGACCTGCATCAGTGTTGCGATGTTGCGGGCGATGATCGGCTCTGGCGCGAAGTGAAGAACTCGATCGCCCGGTTTGATTGTGTGTTGGAGATGCGGCCAGAGGGTGCGATGGCGCTCAAGCGATCCACAATAGACGCAGCGCGCGTGTGGCCTTGGCGGGTCGCCGTACGGCAAGAAGCGTCCGCTTCGCCTTCCGCAGCACTCGCAAGTGACACGGTTCCCGGCGAGTGCAATCATTTTTTTCGCGCTGTTCGCCCCTCGCATGAAGGGTCACGCTACCAGGCGGGTCTCACTGGCAAACCATAGCCGATGGACGCTCAGGCGAGAGCTGCGGCGAACGCGGGCGCGATCGCGTCTGGCGTGAAACGAGACAGCGCTCGCGCGCGGGCCCGCTCACCCAGCTCGGCGCGGAGCACCGGCGACCGGAGCCTCTGCAGTGCTTCGACGAGCGGACCGACGTCTCCCGGCGCGACGAGTAAGCCCGAGCCGTCGAGAGCCCACCGAATCGGTTCGAGGGCGCTGGCTACAACTGCACGGCCGGCCATCATTGCGTCGATCAGTTTGGCTGGAAGCTGTCCCGCGCCGTAAGTCCACGGCTGCGACGCAATCACGACGACGTCGCATCTGTCGATGACCCGCAGACCGTCCGCGAGGGACGTGCGACCGATCCAACGTTCGTGCGGCAGAGCGTCCGGCGGTGCGTCGGCCGTCACGACCAGCCTCACGCGCCCTGCTGAGACGGCGGCACGCCGCAGTACGCCGATCCCCTTGTGGTCGGCGACCGTGCCGACGAACGCGACCTCGATCTCGGTGCCCTCGGAGTGCGCGCGACCCGGGGCGCGCGCGACTCTCGTGTGGGGAACGATCGTTCCCCGCCCGTACCAACGCTGGAGGGCGGGATTCGAGATCAGCACGTGCTCGATCGTTCGCGCCCGGTAGCGGAGGCGGTACGCGCGCAGCGGCGGCTTCCCCCGGCCGGCGAGCTCGACGAAGTTCAGCGCCTGCCGGCGCAACGATTCTCCGTAGGCGGCCTCGAAGTCGGGGTCGTCGACATCGAGCACAACTCGCTTGTCGTATCGAGCGCCTTGCCTCAGCGCGACGTCGAGCGACCCGGGCCATGGCTTCAGGGCCACCAGCACGTCCGCCCAGCGCCCGGCGCCGTCTGCATCCGTTGTGAGCTGCTCCAGGAACCGCTGCTCGCTTGCGAGGGGTGGCCACGGAGCGTCAATGCGCGGGGCCACGAAACGCGACTCCCAGCCGAGCGCCTCCGCTGTCAGCCACAGCGAAAAGGCCCGGCCAAGGGTGTTCTCGTCCGCCGCAAAGACGAAGAATGCGACGCGTCGGCCGGCCCTGGCGGCGGTCATCGCCGGACGACTCCTGCGGGCGTACGGGCCGCGCCCGTGATCGCGCGGTGGTAGGCGCGCCGAGCACGACGTGACAGCAGCCGATCGTTGTGCCAGAGCACGGTCATCTCGCCGTCGAAGCGCTTCACCACGCTGTTCAGTCGGACGATCTCATCGGCTGCCGCTTCCAGCGGCATCCGCTGATATTCCAGAAGCGACGCGTCCATCACGATCAGCGGCCTTTCGCGTAACCGCAGGGATCTACGGCTTGCAAGGTTGAAAACGGGATACTCGTAGCAAGTTCCGGCGCGGAATCCTGCATGGTCGGCAAACCCAAGCGTGGAGTCGTACGCGAGGCCCGCGTCCTCCCAGCTCTGCCAGGTGATCGGATTGGCCCACCGCAGGTAGTGCTGACGTCCCCCAAGCTCCTCCTGCTCGACCCCGGCAGCAGCGCACGCCGCCATCAGGCTCTGAAACTCCGTGCGAACCGCGTCCGGATCACGAAAAGTGTTGTAACTCGGATGCAGCCCGATCTCGTGCCCCCGGTTGCTGATCTCGCGCAGCAAGTGGAGAATCCAGGGGTCGTCCAGGCGATAGTTGCCGTCGATCGCCCCGCCCGTGTTACAGGCCATGAAGTAGAAGGCGCTTTGCACGCCGAGCGATTCGCTCTCGCGCATCAGCAGATCGAACGTGTTGTAGAGGTCGTGCCGGGGTGGCACCTTCCCACCGAGCGCGGCCGTCGCGAGCCGACGCAGCGCGACGAGTGGCGCATGCTCTCTCCGGAGGTCCCGACGGGCGAGACGCCGTGCCTCGGAAAGCGGGATTCGGCACAACGGCAGGTCGACGTCGTGAGTCAGCCGCAGCGTCGCCTTGCGCCGGCACCGCCGCAGCCGCGGCCACAACCGCGAGAGCAAGGTCCAGAGCAACTCGACATACTCGTTGACAAGCGGCCGGTCGAGCAGACGCTCTTCGTAAGCGAGCGAACCGGCGGCCGAGAAGCGATCTTGGCTGTCTCGGGTTACGGAAGCGAGCTCCTCATAACGGCTGAGCAGAAAGAAAGCGGCGCCGAACACGTCGATCCCGAGCCTCACCTGCAATTCGCCGGCCACGAGCGGCTCACCATCACCGTACAGCACCGGAAGCGGCTCGGCCACAGGCAGCGATTGTCCACCGATCTGGTGCAGGTACGTGCGCGCCAGCGGACGACGAGGAAGCGACGCCTCGGTCAACCAGTCGTTCTCCGCCGTGGCGAACAGCACATCAGCTACATGAAGCCTCGCGCCCGACGAATCGCCAGCGAGGGTGATCTCGACGTCCCGGCGATCGTCGAGAACCAACTCTGCGGAGAGACCAAGGAACTCCGCCATGACAACCTGGTAGACGTAGCGGCGCTCCGGCAAATAGCCGGGCGGATGCCGGAGGACGAGAGACGCAGTCACACGATCACCCGGTAAGCTGCCGACCGCTAGCCCTGCTCCTGCGGCGCCGATCGAAGCGCCGCTGCAGGAAGCTCGGTAGAGCCTCGCCGGTCAGTACCTTCCACACAAGCTCAAGCGCTCCATCGTCGGGTTTGATACTGATCCGCCGCAGACACCAATGATCAGTGCCCGCCCCGTTACGGCCGGGTTGGGTCGTATACGCGAGCACGTAACCGGCCGCGGCCGCCGCCTCGCGCACCCGGAGATCGTGCCGCCCGTACGGGTAGGCGAGGATCGGCACATGTGCAACGCCAGCCTTTTCGAAATCGCTCCTCGCGCCCACGAGCTCGTCGTCCAGCTCTGAGCGATCGCAGCCCACCAAGGGCGTGTGGCGGCGAGTGTGCGCACCGATGGCCACGCCTGCGCGGCTCGCCTCGCGAACGCGTTCCCAGTCCGCGAAGGCCGGGACACGTCCATCTCCGTCTCCCCAAACGCGATCAGCATCATTCGGTGATGGCGCCTCGGCTGCAAAGCCGGTGACGACGAACGAAATCGGGTGCGCCACGCTGGCACGCTGCAACGTGTCGATCGCGTCACGATAACCGTCGTCGGCGGTCAACAGGAAGCGCCTCCGACCCAGAACGGCCGTCGGATCACGATGAAACCTGATCACCGCGTCGAGTGTCAACGGCAGATAGCGCAGACGCTTGAGTAGGTTCAATTGTTGGAGAAACCGGCTCGACGGCACGTCCAGCTCCCAGTCGGTGGGAAGTTGCTCGATGGATAGCTGGTGGTAGCACAGCGCGACGTAGGAGCTGCGTGTCAGTCGCCGCCACTCCTCCGCAGTTGCCCGCGCCCGTACACCCGCCCAGAACCAGACGTCCAAGGAGAGTGTCAGCGCCCCCTGCCGCTTGACCACGGTGCGGGTCAGGATGGCGAGGTACGGAGCGCGAACGGCCAGGCGCCGCGCCAGTCGGCCGCGCCATCCGGCGTTGAACCATCCTCCGATCTGCATCTCCGAAATCAGCGATGGCCTCGCTCGTAAGATGTCGACCGACGACCACCCTCGCTCGAACGCAAACCGCTCGGCAGCGCGGGCGGAGCCGTGCATCACAGGCTCACCCCATTTGAGATCTTCGCCGGCACGGCGCAGCAGCACCGCTACCGCTTCAGCGCGCGCGCTGCCTTCGGGAAGCTCGGCGGCGCCGATCTCGGTCTCCTGATCGGATTCGATGGAGATCTCAGCGATGATCCGGCCAAGCGGCCCCACCAGCGGCTGGAGGTATCCCTGCGGATGGCGTCCCGAGGCGGGGTCCATGTCCGGGATATCCCCCGGCGGTCTGAGCGCGTAGGCGGTCGCCACGGTGACGGTCCGGGTCCTACGAGCGCCGAACGCGCACGCCGCCAGCTGCGGTCCAGTAACGGCTCTGACGCCGAGTCAGAACGGCACGGGTGAGACTTGGCACCACTACCGAGAGGAGCGCGAAGACGCGGACATTGAGCGATTGCCGAGAATCAGCCATCACGCGGAATGATCTTGCACGGGCGTCGCCGGCGTGCTCGAGGATCGCCTCCTTTGCCTCTCCCCATTCAATCTCCCGCCGAATCGTGTCGGCCGTGCGTTCGGCGTGCTGGCGCTCGGACGCCGTCAATGAAGGGTGCTCCAGGATGCGGCCGCAGGTCATGAGTCGACCACGTGCCTGTTGAAGCCGCTTTGCCGAGAGAGTCTCCTCGTGGAGACGATATTTGGCCAGTGGCTCGTTGACCGATCCGACTGCCGAGCCGCCGAGGATCATCCGGGCCCACAGCTCCCAGTCGCTTGTCCAGCGAATGCTCTCGTCGAACCCGCCAACCTCAATGAAGCGCGCGCGCCGGACCGCCGTGTGCCCGAACACGAAGTTGCGCTCCAGGATGGCCTGCCGCTGGTTCTTAGCCTCGAACGGATGCGTGTCGTCGTTGAACCGTCTGAATACCTCCCCGCGCAACGAAAGCCAGGCATCGGTTGTGACCACGTCGATGTCAGGGCGCGCTGCGACAAGGCCGCCGAGCGCTTCGAGGCGCTCTGGCTCGAACAGGTCGTCGGCTCCGATGAAACAAACGTAGTCACCGGATGCAGCCTCCACGCCGGCGTTCATCGTGGCAGCCGCGCCTCGGTGTTCCCGGCGCAGGAATTTCACCTGTGCCCCGAACGGCTGAACGGCCGACTCGATCTCGTCGGTCGAGCCGTCATCGACGACGATCACCTCCAGCGGCGGGCGAGTCTGATCGAGCACCGATTGGATCGCGTCTCCGATCATGTCTGCCACCTGGTAGGCCGCGATCACCACCGAGAAGCTGGGAACCGACCTAAGCGCAACCACCGGCGCCACCGGATCCGGCGCCAGAATCTCCCTGGCCGAGGCATGCTCACGATCACGTGACTGGACGGAGGTCATTGTGCGCGGACTGGAGTCAGCCAAGTCGATTGAATACGATAGCGTCGCGGTCGGAAGCGGCTGCAGTCGCTGGGTTCTGCGCGGCTCACGGTCACGCGCACAGCTTGCGGTAGACGAGTTGATACTCGTTCGCCATGCGCTCTCTGGTGAACCGAGTCCGTGCCAGTTCTCTCCCCCGTGCTCCCATACGCCGCCCGACCTCGGGATCGAGCGCTTGCCTGATTGCAGAGGCAAGCGCGCCGGGATCGTCTGGGGGCACCAGCACACCCGTGACGCCGTCGATGACAGCCTCCGCAACGCTTCCGACATCGCTGGCCACGACGGGAATGCCCGCATGCATGGCCTCGAGCACGACGAGTGGCAGCGCCTCGAAGCGCGAGGGCAAAACGAGCGCATCGATCGAGCGCAGCACGGCCGCCGGGCCCTCGGTCGAACCGATCAGCCGAACGCGGTCGCCGAGGCCGAGAGCGTCGCGCAAGCGCTCGAGGCGTAGGCGCTCGGGACCCTCGCCGGCGATGACCGCGGCGACCTCGGGCAGTTCGACCAGCGCGTGAAGGAGAACGTCGAATCCCTTCTGCGGCGTGAGCCGGCCAATGGCGCCGATCGTCGATCGTTCGGTCGACTCGTCCCGGCGAACGACCGCACCGTCCACGAGGACGCCGTTCTGGATCACCTCGATCGCACCGGGTCGCAGTCCGATCAGCCGCTCCAGCTCTGCTGCGGAGCGGTGCCCGACCGCTACGTGGGCGTCAAGGTAGGCGGACGTGAGGCGTTTGAGGCGGCGCTGCAGCGATGCCGTCGGCGGCGTCGGCAGGTGCTCCACCGCGACCACCTTGACCCCGGGCGTGAGAATCGCCGCCGTGAGTCCGTACTGACATGACCACGGGTGGCGCAGGTTCGCGTGGAACACATCGGGATTCAACCTGCGCAGCGCGCGCCAGTGGGCGACAACCGCAGGCAGGTCGCGCTTTCCGCGCACGGGCGGAACAAGGCACGTTCGCACCCCGGCGCGACCCCGCGCGACCCAATCAACGACCGTGGGGCTGACACCCATTACAACCACGTCGAACTCCGAGTCGAGTTCGCTCACCACATCCGCCAGCACCTGCTCGGCGCCGCCAAGCTCGACGGAGTCGGTGTAGAAGACGACTCGCAGCCGGTGAGCGGAGCGCCGCGCGACGAGCGCCTGCTCGTAGACGACAAGATACTTGGCGCCGGTCTCGGCGATCGGGGGCGGGGCGGGAGGCGGCGGCGGTAACGGGGCGGTCACGGCGCTCGCCCAAGCCCTGACGTCGCGCGCCAGCACGACACCGGCCCCAGAGGCAGCGACCGACGCCGCGAGCTGTGGCGTATCGGAGGCGATCACCGGAACGCCAAACGCACGAGCGAGGTGGACGAGGCCGCTGTCGCTCGCCTCTTCGTACGGCAGCAAGAGCGCGTCCGAAGCCGACAGGGCGAGCCCCAGGTCGTCATCGCTTGCGTACCCGAGCCGCAGTTCAACTCGCGCGCTGGACGCCAACCGTTCGAGCACGGGCCGCTGCCCCTCAGCCATCAGCTCGCCCATCACGAGCAAGCGCGGGGCGGCCGAGCCGAGCAGTTCCCAGACATCTGCAAGCAATCCGTAACCCTTGTACGGGCGGATGAAACCCAGCGCGCAGAGCAGCCGTCCGTCGACGGAGAGCCCGAGACGGGCCCGCGCCTGCGGCGCCGGGACACGTTCAATGCCCTCTGGCACCGGAAGCTCGATCACTACGGGCTGCACGCCTGCGATCGCCAGCAACTGCTCCGCGGCCGGACGCGTGTGCACGACCACTTGGTCCACCGAGCGATAGATCGCCGCGAACCAGCCGCGATCGGCGTCGGTACGTTCAAACGGGAGTACATCGTGCGCGGTCCAGACGACCGCCCGCCGGCGCGCAATGTGGCGGACCAGGCGCGCATCAAACCGGCGGTTGATCGGAGCCTGAAAATGGACAACGTCAGGGTTCAGACGCCTGACAGTCCGAGTGACGATCATCGCCGATCGCACCCATGCAAGGGCACGGCGGGCATAGAAGCCGAGCCCGGCATCAGACGGTCGTCCCCACCGCTGGACCGGCAGGCGTCGCTCGACGGGGATAGGGTCCCCACCGGCTTCGAGCGCGCTGCTGCCGAGCACGATCGGGTCGCCGCCAGCCATCTTCACCGCGTTTCCGATGATGGCGGTGTTCGCCGCGATTCCGCCGTGCGAGGACGGATCGACGAGGAGGACGCGGATCGCGTCCGCAGGTCCGGGTCGAGCGGATCGCGGCTTGCGCCTTGGCCATCTGAGAGATCGGTGGTGTCGCACTGAGCCAGGATTCAATTGGCGCGCCCGGGCAGGACTCTGTCGAAGACGAAGGATCGCTCGGCGGACGAGAGCCCGGTCACGAACAGCACCGTGGCATACGTGACGAGCATCGCGGCGCCTGCAGCGGCCACTTGCAGCAATCCCGATACACCGCCGTGCACCAGCAGCAGACCCACGCATCCCGCGGCAATCGCCGGCGGCAGATGAGCACGCGCCACGACGGAAATCAGGTCCATCATCGAGATCTGCGCTACCCTACAGCAGTAGGGCAGCGTCAGTCCGAAGATGACGATGAACGCGGCGATCAGTGTCGCGAGCGCGACACCCTGGAACCCGATTGTCAGGCCGAGTGCGATGCTGAGTGGCAGGTTCAATCCGGCCTCCACAACGGCGAAGATTGCGGGGAGCTTGACGTTTCCCATCCCGTTCAGAACCGCAACGATGGTTCCGACCATGGAAGTGACGACTACCCCGCCCGAGAGGTACACGACGACGACTGCGGCCGAGCTGTAGCCCGGTCCGACCCATGCGTCGAGCGCCGGCTTCGCGAGGACAGCAAGCATGACGCTGATCGGGACGGCAACGGCCATGCTCATTCGCGTGCCCGTGAAGACCGTCCTGCGCAACCCTTCGTGATCGCCGGCGGCGGCCAGCCGCGATGCTTCCGGATAGAAGATCGCCTGAACAGCACTGGTGAGGCTGCTCGTGAGGTTGGCGAGCTTCAGCCCGACGATGTAGACGGCCGCCTGCGGCACGCCGGCGATGATGCCCACGACGGAACCGTCGATCTGACCGATGACCGTTGCGGCTACCTCGTGGACGGCCAACCATCCTGACATGCTGAGCAGCGGCCAGACCAGCTTGCGATCGAAGTAGCGGCGCTTTAGAACATTGGCGCCGAGGATTCGGCGAGCGAGCAGGTAGCGCGAGAACTGACCAATGAGACTAAAGCCAAGCAGGCACACGCCTAGTGGGATCAGGCCGCCGCCGAGCGCGATCACAACAATCCACGCAACGGCCTGCGCGAGTGACGTGCCGGCCACCGTCAGGTTCAGTAAGTCATAACGTTGCAACCCGATCAGTGTCGTTCCGAACGTGTCGGACGGGAGCGAGCAAGCCAGGTCGATCGTCATCAGCACAACCACGACCATGGCTGGGACCACCAAGCTGTCCGGGATGTCAAAGATACGCGGAAACAGGAAGGCGAGTCCTGGCGAGATCAGCAACAGGAACGCGGCGGGAACCATCAGCGAGAACGCTGCCGTCGCGACAACCGACCGGAGCCGGCGAGTGTCGCGCCGCTCGTGCTCCGCGGCGACGTAGCGAACGACGGCGCCTCCGAAGCCTAGTTGGAGCAGACCGAAATACTGGATCGCAGAAGTCGCCAGGCCCCAGACGCCGTAGCCCTCTGGACCGAGTCCCCGTACCATGATCGGCGTCAGGCCAAGCGCCAGGATAAGCGAGACACCGACGCCTGCGTAGTTGCTCAGCGCATTCCGTCCGAAGTGCCGTGGAAGACTCGTCGTGACGGTCTTGGCCTCGTCCTCCTTGCGATCCACAACGACGAGAGTAGCTACCGACTAACGACCGGCGAGGTCGAGCCGGCCGCGGGTCCGCTCGATATGCTCGTGGCACCGGGAGCGACCCGAAAACAGCAGAGGGGGCAAGGTGGAGAGTGAGAGTGGCCAGGCAGCGCAGGAACGACCAGGTGGTCGGTCCGCGCTCGCCACCGGTCCCCGGAGCGTCTGGGACAGGCTGAGTCTGTCTCGATACATGACGGCGGAGGGCAGCCGTTGGGGGGTCGTCGTCCTGGTCATCGCCATCCTGATTGCCGTTGTGGACCTGGTCTGGCTGAGTCGATATCGGTCCGGCGGTCCGCTCGACATCGACGAGTCGGGGTACCTTGGCATCGCAGCCGCCGACGCCAGCGCGTTCCACTACCACGGACCGCTCAGCCTCGTCACCGAGTTCGTCAACCAGCACTACGAGGCTCCGTTCGTGCCGTTGGCGGCCGGGATCCTGGAGTTGCTCGTGTCACGCACGACCGCTGTTGGGTTCGCTGTCCTTGCCTGCGCCTCCGTTGTGGTGGTGCTCGCCACGTACGGCGTCGCGCGCAGGTTCGTCTCTCCGGCGTGGTCAGCCGTCGCAGCGATCGTGACCGGCTGTATTCCCGAGATGTTGGCGTACAGCAGGTTCTTCGAGTTCGCGGTACCTATTACCGCCGTGATGATGCTCGCGGTGTGGGCGCTGCTGCGCTCGGAGGGCTTGAGTCGTCGTGGTTGGTCGATCGCCCTGGGGGTCTTCGTCGGACTGCTCACCCTGACGCGGACGATGACGATTGCCTTCGTCCCGGGCTTCTTCGCCGCTGCCGTTTTGCAGGTCGCGGTCCACCGTCGGCCGGGTGCTCGCGCGAACCTTGTCGTGGCGTCCGTGGCGGCTGCCCTGACAGCTTTGGTCTGGTACGGCCGCAACGTCCGATATGTCGCCCATTACCTGCTGCACTTCGGCTACGGGGCTGAGGCCAGCAACTTCGGCGCCAGCCATTCGCTTATCTCGTGGGGTTACTGGAGCCGGGAGGCTGGCGTCATGCTCGGGGGCGCGGCGGTTCCGATCTCGGCGATGATCGCGATCGGGCTGATCTGCGGGGCGGTACTCATCGTCGCCGCCTTTCGCGAGCGGGAGCACGGATATGTTCGCGCCGCGCTCGGCTCTGAGCTCGCGGTCCTCGTCGTCATCGTCGCTGAGGGGTACCTCTTCTTGTCCTCGACCCAGAACGTCGGCACCGGCTTCGAGCTTCCACTGATTCCGATCGTGGTCGTTCTTGCGGTTGTAGGGGTGGCGAGGCTCGTCGGGCGGCTCGCGGTCGGCGGGAGGGCAGGCGGCCGGGTCCTGACGGTCACCTTTGCGGCCGGCGCCATCGCGGGGGCCTCGCTCTCGCTCTTGAGCTCCTCAGACGCGATCCCGTCTTTGGCGTCGCCGACGACGGTGCGCGTTCCTGGCTTCGGCGTGCAGCCGGTGATCGAGAACACGAACCTGTTGGTCAGCGAGCTGCAGTCGGTCGGGTATCCGCTCGGAGGTCTGACGGATCGACTGCCGGCGCCGCTTCTTACGTGGCAGCGGCGCATGCGGGGACTGGCGGTGACGCTCGTCGCGGACGCCGATCGCGAGCATGCGTCGACACCGCTCATCGCGGCACCACCGAATCTCCTCTACAGCGCCAACGGATTCGTGTGGGCGGCAAGACAGGCAGCCAACCGGCGGCTCTTGGCGGCAGACATCCTGCTGCCGAAAGGGGCGACGTCCGAGTCGGCCTATCGAGCGGTTCTGAAGCAGTTCCACGCCAACTTCGTCGTGATCCCCCAGTCGCCTCTGTACCGGTCGGACGTGTCGCAACTGCCGGCGCTGGTGGCCGCCACGCGCGCAGCCGGGTACGTCGTCGCACAGCGGATCGCCGAGCCGGACGCCGTCATAACCATCTACCGCGAGCCCGGGCAGGCGCGCTAGGGCTAGGGCCCGGAGGAGAACGTCGAACCCCTTCTGCGGGTCGAGCCGGCCCAGACCGCCGATCATTGCCGGTCGGGATCCGGCGCGCTCGCGCGCCACTCGGTTGTGAGCCCGCACACCGTTGTGGATCACGTGGACGGCACCGGGGCGCAGGCCGATGAGCCGCTCCAACTCGCGCGCGGAACGGTGGCCGACAGCGATGTGCGCGTCCAGACCCTGAGACGTCAGCCACTTGAACCGGCGCTGCAGCGACGCCGTCGGCGGCGTCGGCAGATGCTCGTGCGCCACCACCTTGGCGCCGCGCGTCAGCAACGCCGCGGCCAGCCCGTACTGACATGACCAGGGATGGCGCACGTTGGCCTGAAAGATGTCCGCCCTGAGCGCGCGCAGGGCGCGCCAGTGGGTCAGAATCCCCGGCAGATCGGACTTGTCGCGCACGGCGGGAACGACGCAGGTCCCCGCCGCGGCGCGGCCCCTGGCGAGCCACTGCACCACCTCGGCGTCGTTGCCCATCACCGTGACGTCGATCTGCTCGTCGAGTCCCGAGACCAGATCGGACAGGACGCCCTCGGCTCCGCCGAGCTCCGAGGCGTCGGAGTAGAGCACGAGCCGCAGCCGTCGCGCCGCTGTCCGCGCCGCCACGACCTGCCGGTAGAGGCGCAGGTGACGGGCGCCGACCTCGGCGATCGGCGGCGGCACCGGCGGCGGCGCAGGCAGTGGTCCGGTGACCGCGCGCTTCCAGGTCTTGACATCCCGCGGCAGCACATCGCCCGCCTGCGACGCGCGGACGGAGGCCGCGAGCTGGGGCGTGTCGGAGGCGATCACCGGCGCTCCGGTCGCGCGGGCGAGATGGACCAGCCCGCTGTCGCTGGCGCTGACGTAGGGCAGCAGCAGCGTCAGCGGCAGAGGCCGCAAGCTGCAGCTCATGCTCGCTGGCGAATCCGAGCCGCAGATCGACCCGGTCGTGACGGGCCAGCCGGTCGAGCACGGGTTGCTGGTCGTCGGCCAGGCGCTCCCCCATCACCAGCAGGAGCGGCGCGCGCGGACCCAACTGCTCCCAGACGTCGGCGAGCAAACCGTAACCCTTGTAGGCGCGGATGAAGCCCAACGAGCAGAACAAGCGGCCGTCCGCGGGCAGTCCGAGCTCAGCCCGCGCGCGGTCAGCCGGCATGCGTTCGATGTTGTCGGGCACCGGATGCTCGATCACGACGGCTTCGACCCCGGCGATCTCGCGCAGCTCGTCGGCGGTCGGCTCGGTGTGCACGATCACGCGGTCAGCTGCCCGGTAGATCGCCGCGAAGCGAGCGCGATCGGACTCGGTGCCCTCGAACGGAAGCACGTCGTGGGCCGTCCAACGACTGGGCGCCGGGGGCTGAGCCGGCGCAGCAGAAAGGCGTCGAAGCGTCGATTGAGCGCGGCCTGGAAGTGGACAACGTCCGGCTGGCCGCGGCGGACGGTAGCCGCGACGACCAGCGCCGACCGCAGCCATGCCTGCAGACGGCGGGCGTAGAAGCCGGGACCGATGGCATCCGGCCGGCCCCACGTTTGGTCGGGCAGGCGGCGCTGCCGTGGGACCGAATCCGTCGCAGCCTCGAGCGCGCGAGCGCCGAGCACCGTCGGCTCGCCACCGGCGCTCTGCACCGCCTGGGCGATCAATGCCGTGTACGCGGCGATCCCACCGCGGGAGGAGGGGTCGATCAGCAGTACGCGGACCATCGCGTCGGCCGTCAGCTCGCGTGCATGCGACGGAGCCGGCTCGGCGCACGCCGCTCGAAGACGATCCTCCGCTCAGCAGCCGAGAGGCCGGTGAGGGACAGGACGCCGGCGTACGCGAGAAGCATGATGGCCCCCGCGCCGATGACTTCCACCACCCCGTTGATGCCGACGTGGACCAGCATCAGACCCACACCGACCGCCGCCAATGACGGCAGCAGTTGAGCGCCCAGTGCTACTAGGAGCAGCTCCGCCATCGACACCTGCGTGTGCCGGCACGCATACGGCATCGAAAGCCCGAAACCGACGACAACCTCGGCGATCAGGGTCGCGAGCGCCACGCCCTGGAATCCGATCGTCAACCCGAGGACGATCGTCAGCGGCAGGTTCAGGCCGGTCGAGATGATGCCGAACAAGGCCGGCGCCTTTACGTTGCCGATGCCGCGCAGGACGTCGACCAGCGTCCTCACCATCAAGTTGACCAGCGTCGCGCCACCGAGAAAGACGATCACCGGCGCCGCCGATGAATAGCCTGGTCCCGCCCAGGCGGGCAGCGCCGGCTGGGCCAGCACCACGAGCACCATCATCATCGGCATCGCGACGGAGAGGCTGATCCGAGTGCCCGTGAACACGGACTTACGCAACCCCTCGTGATCCCCGGCGGCGCCGAGCCGCGCGGCGTGGGGGTAGAACATGACCTGGACGGGGGTGGTGAAGCTGCTGACGAGGTTGGCGAGCTTCTGCCCGACCAAGGTAGACCGCCGCCTGGTTCCCGAAGCCGAGCTGCAGGAGCCCGAGGTACTGCACCACGGTGGTCGCTAGACCCCAGACGCCGAAGCCTTCCTTGCCCAGACCTCGGATCATGATCGGGGTGACGACGACCGCCAGCACGAGCGAGACCATCACGCCCGCGTAGTTGCTCAGTGCGTTGCGCGTGAAGCGTCGGGGCAGGCTGGTCATGGCGGTGTCGCTCTGGGCGAACGCGGTGCGTTCTCATCATCGAGCGCGCGGGCCTCGGACGCGACTGACTCCCAAATATACTGGCGCCGGATGGGGTCGCCGACCAGAGCCAGGCGAGCTGCTCGCCAGCTGATGCGGCTCATCGTCGCGGTGCTTCAGCGCGTCACCGGCAAGTCCTGTCTCATCCTCGAGTACCCGCCGACGGCGGACAACGCGCCGCGCTACGGGTATGGCCGCGGCGTCCACCAGGGGTTGGCGGAGATCATCGGCCGCGACGAGCCCCGCTACGCGCAGACGCTGCAGCGGTTCACCGCGTACGCCGACGACCTGGCCCGAATCGAAGTCAGCGCGATCGATCCGTCGCAACCGTCGTGGGTCAACGACTTCCTCCCCGGTCTCGACGGCGCCGCGATCTACTGCTTCCTGCGTGCGCGTACGCCGAGGCGCTACATGGAGATCGGCTCTGGGAACTCGACGAAGTTCGCGGCTCGCGCCCGGCGCGACGGACGATGCGGTACGTGGATGACGTCGATCGATCCCCACCCGCGTGCCGAGATAGACATGCTGTGTGACGAGGTCATCCGCCGGCCGCTGGAGACCGTCTCGCTGAGCACCTTCGACGTGCTGTCACCCGGCGACATCCTGTTCTTCGACGGATCACATCGCGTGTTCATGAACAGCGACGCCGTCGCCTTCTTCCTTGACGTCCTGCCCTCCCTGCCGGCGGGCGTACTGGTCGGGGTGCACGACGTGTACCTGCCCAGCGATTACCCGCCGGAGGTGGCCGGACGCTATTACTCCGAGCAGTATCTGCTCGCTGCACACCTCCTCGGGGGCGGCAACGTCGAGATTGAGCTTGCCTCGCACTACGTCAGCGGGCACCCCGAGCTGAGCCATGCGCTCGACCCCCTCTGGACCTGTCCCGGCCTCGGCAGCGTCCAGCGCCACGGCGTGGCGTTCTGGTTCACCAAGCGCTAGTCAGTAGTGCCACGGCCTGCGGTGGGGTTGTGGCTTGGGAGGGGACATAACAGCGCAGGTCGAAGTCGGCGGTGCTCAGTAACCAGCGCCGACCCTCGGGAGGGCCTCGATGGACGCCAACCTCGACCTGCTGCTCACGGTTGTGTACTGCATGACCGACGATTTCCTGCTCAAACGCCCGGAGAACGCGCGGCGCAAGATCACCGATGCGGAGATCGTCGCGTTGTGTGTCGCGCAGGCGATCCTCGGGATCCCGTCCGATCCGCGGTTCGTGGCGGCCGCTCGCCATCGCCTCGCGCACCTGTTCCCTGATCTGCCCGCCCGCGATGCGTTCCACAAGCGCCGGCTGCGGCTCTCGCCTCAGATCGAGGCGCTGATCGCCCACTTCGCGCGTCAAAGCCCCGGGTTCTTCGATGATCTGCTGCTGGTCGACTCGACCCCGGTTGAGTGCGCCCGCTCGCGCGAGACCGTCAAGCGCGGCGGGAGCTCGAGCCTCGGTGACGCGCTCGCCAACGCCGCCGACTACGGCTATTGCGCCAGCCACAGCCGCCACTTCTGGGGATTCCGTCTGCACGCCCTGTTCGCCCCGGACGGCACCCCACGAGCGTTGGCGCTGACCTCCCCGAAGATCGACGAGAAGCTCGTGTGCCTACAGATGGGGTGGCGAGAAGTTTCGTGGTCGCGGTAGGGACGGGCCTTCGCTTTCAGGGCTCGGCCCGCCCCCCGCGCAGATCCCAGCGTGCACTGCTAGGTGAGTCGCCCGGGGGAGTTTCGCCCCCGGGCGCTCTGAGAACCGGACGTGACAGTCTCCCGTCATCCGGCTCCTATCATCTAGCCGTTCACGGCAGCGCGCCCGCGGTCCAGTGAGCGAAGAGTCCCGGCTCGCGTTTCGCGATCTTTGCTAGGAGTTCTCGTGCCCGTCGGGGACGGCCGCGCAGTCGCTTGTATTTGCATCGCAGCCAGCGCACCAAGTACTCGTTGATGCGCCGGAGAAGCAGAGCCACCTTGGTCGGGTAGAACCGGCCATAGTAGATGGCCCATCCTCGCACGAGGGGGTTGATCTCCTCAGCGAGGTAAGCGTTCAGGGGGTCGTCGGGCGTTCGTAGAGGGTTCCTGCTGGCTGCAGGGAATCTTGCGGCGTGCAGCGGGAGGAGCTCAGGGCGGCGATCGAGCGTGATCCGGAGGCGATCATCGATCTGGTGTTGTCGTTGATGGCGCGGGTGGAGGAGCTTGAGCGGCAGATCGGTCGGAGCTCGCGTAACAGTTCTCTGCCGCCGTCGCGCGATTCGTCTGAAGCCAGGAAGGATCGTCCGAAGAAGAAGGGCTCGGGGCGTCGGCAGGGCGGTCAGCCCGGTCATCCCGGCCAGCACCGGCCGATGGTCGCTGACCCAGATCGTGTGGAGACGTACTGGCCGTCTGCGTGTGGTGGTTGTGGCGCGGGGATCGGTGAGGCGGACAGGGTTGCTGATGGCGATCCTGTCGCCCATCAGGTGAGCGACATCCGTGTCGTGGTGGAGGTGTGTGAGCATCGGCGGATGCGGACGCGCTGTATGTGTGGTCACCGGACGCTCGCGCCGCTGCCTGTCGGTGTTGGGGAAGGAGCGTTCGGGGCGAGTGTCGCAGCGGCCGCGTCGACATTGACCGCGGCGCGGGTGTCGCGACGTGAGACCTCAAGGCTGCTTGAGGATCTGTGCGGCATCCAGATCAGCGTCGCGTCGGTCGAGGCGCTGGTCAAGCAAACCTCGGCGGCATTGGAGGATCCCTACGTGCAGATCCTGCGTCATCTCGATGACGCCGCGGTCCGGTGCGCGATGAGACGTCGTGGCGACAGGCGGGCGATACGCGGTGGCTGTCGGTCGCTGCGGCGGTTGACGCCGCGCTGTTTCAGATCGCCGTTCGTCGTGATCGTGACGCTGCTCGCGCCCTGTTGGGCGATGATCCTGACGGGGTGATCGTGTCTGACCGCTACTCCGTGTACCTGTACATCGACGCTTCCAAGCGCCAGCTGTGCCTTGCTCACGTTCTGCGTGACTTCGTCGCGTTGGGCGAGCGCGCCGGCGCGCCCGGCCGGCTCGGGCGCAAGCTCCAGAAGTGTCTCGCTGACACGTTCAAGATCCTCAAGGCGCCAGGCCGCGACGTGGCCGACCTGGACGCTCTCGCGGCCGAGCTCGCGCCCCATCGTCAGCTGCTACGCGAACTGCTCGAGCAGGGCACCCGCGGCCGCGACCCGCAGACCGCCCGGTTCTGCACAGGGCTGTTGGAGCGCTACGACGCGCTCTGGACGTTCACCCGGATCGCGGGCGTCCCGGCCACGAACAACACCGCCGAGCGCGCGCTGCGTCACGGCGTGCTGTGGCGCAAGACCAGCTACGGCACCCAGACCGACCACGGGAACCGCGCCGTTGAGCGGCTCCTCACGATCCGCGAAACGTGCCGCCTGCAACACCGCCGACTGCATACCTACCTCGCCGAAGCAATCGCCGCCCACCAACACGGACAGCCCATCCCCGCACCACTTCAGGCCTGATCCAAGATCAGACCCCGTGAACGATTACAAACCGGGTATGTTGCATGCAGAACAGAGACCGTCGTTTGAGGGAGGAACGTATG
>ODAK010002531.1_pt1 | contig 19278 bp, 16 predicted proteins | sample 1539591 | NCBI WGS metagenome assembly ODAK01 (sample SAMEA3539303, study PRJEB22396) | soil metagenome | biome: tundra; feature: field; material: soil | place: USA | collected 2010-05 | depth 0.15 m | reverse complement strand
CGGCGACAAGCGCCTGTGCGCGCAGCTTCTCGGCATTGCCACGCGCACCATCTACCGCCGTTTGGAGGAAGGTCGCGACGGCCCAGGCGAGCCCCTCACGGCCAGCGACGACCTCCCACCCGACGACGAGTGATCGAGGCAGGTCGGTCCTGTAGGGCTTGCCAAATTGGCAGGACGCCCGCGAATATTGGTCGCCTAAGCCATGGATATTGCTTGGTTTGCTGCGCTGACCGTGTGGCCCCGGTGTTGCTCTTGCGTGGGGCCGACTGTGGAAACCCTGCTGCGAAAGTATCTTTGGGCCGTGGACTTGGGCGTCGTCGCCTTGTGCGCGACGTTCTTGGGCATGGCGACGTCCGGTGCCGTCGAGTCGAAGCTGGCCAGCATGCCAGTGCCGGTCCGGACGGCTCCGCCCAGGCCCGTCAAGGTCGACCCGAAGCCGGCGTTCAACAAAGACCCGACCGCCATCCTTCAGCGGAACATGTTCTGTTCGACGTGTCCTCCGCTCTTGCAGACGGACTCGCCGGATGCTGGAGCACCCGATCCAGGCTTGCAGCAAACCAAGACGGCAATGCCCATTGCCCTGCTGGCAATCATGTATGCGCCGCCGCCGAACGGCATCAAGTGGTCCATCGCCGTCATCCGCGACACGGAATCAAAAACGATGGGCGCCTTTCCCGTGGGCGGAAAGATCCGCGGCGCCACCGTGATCGAGATTCTCGAAACGCGCGTCTACTTCGACAACGAGGGCAAGACCGAATACATCGATCTTTTCGAACCGCCGGCACCGCCACCGCCGCCGCCGGGTGCTGCGCCGCCGCCGCCCAAGTCGGACGATCCGTTCGAGCGCGACCTGGCCAACGGAATCAAGAAGCTCTCCGAAAACAAGTACGAGCTCCAGCGCGGCACGCTCGAATCGGTGCTGGGCAACATGGCTTTGCTCTCGCGTTCGGCACGCATCGTGCCCGAGATGAAGGACGGAAAAGCCGCCGGGTTCCGCCTATTTGCGGTTCGTCCCGATGGGCCGTTCGCTCTCATCGGCATGCAGAACGGCGACATCCTTTCGTCCATCAATGGCCTCGAAATCACGAGCCCGGAAAAGGCCTTGGAAGTTTACGCAAAGCTCAAGTCAGCGAGTCATCTCTCCTTGGGGATGGAGCGCAATGGCCAGAAAATCACGAAGGAATACAACATCCGATGAATCGCTTTCTTTCAGCAACGGTGGTTTCGTACCTGGTCGTTTCGATGGCCGAGGGATCGCTCGCGTTCGCGCAAGAGCCTGCGCCTGCGCCTGAGACGGCGCCTGCCGTCCGCGCAGCCGGGCATCGAGCCGCTCCGCTCAATAGCCTTCGCGCTGCGAGTGCGAAGTTAGCTACGCCGCCCGCACCTGCGCCGGTACCGGCCAAGCCCCTGCCCCTGCCGAAGGGGGGGCCGGCGCCTGTGCCAGGCAAACCGGGTGCAGTGGGGGCACCGCTTCCGGGGGCGCCTGGTGCGGCCGAGCTCCCGGGCGAGAGAGAATTCAATTCATGCAAGAAGCTGCCGGCTGGCAAGCGCATCGTGCGCCTCAACCTCAAGCCCGACACCGAGGTGATGGATCTCATCGGTTGGATTTCGAGCATCACCTGCGCGCAATTCATCGTCGGAGTACCGGTGACGGGCAAGAAGCTGACGATTGTCTCGCCGCAACTCATCACGCCCGAAGAGGCCTATCGGCTATTCTTCGCCGCCCTCGATTCGGTCGGTTTGACGGTCGAGCCGACGGGCAAGTTTCTGCGACTGGTGGAAAATTCGAAAGCGCGTTTCGCGCCGTTGCCCCTCGTCGGTCCGAATCAGAACACGCCGAACGATCGCCGTTACGTCACCAAGCTGGTGCGTCTGACCTATTTGGACGCGGCCGACCTGACCAACAACGTTCTTAACCGTATCAAGACCGAGACCGGCGACATCATCGCGTACCGCTCGTCACTCATCATCACCGACCAGTCGGACAGCATCGAGCGCATGGTGGAGATCATCAAGCAGTTCGATACGCCGTCGATCTCGCGCGACCACATCTGGGTCATTCGGGTGAAAAATATGTCGGTGCAAGACATGGCCTCGCGAGTTGCCGAAATTATGCCGGTCAACTTCCTCGGGACCGGCCAGCGTCGACAAGGAGCCGCGCCGCCACCGGCGGCCAAAGTTCCGGCGGGGCCCACGGGCGAGCTGATGACCGAGATGACGATTAGCAAGCTGATTCCCGACGAGCGCACCAACAGCCTCATCGTTGTCAGCAACAAGCTCGCGCACGATTGGCTGGTTTCGCTCGTGCACAAATTGGATGTTCCGCTCGAGGAAGCCGGCCGCGGTAGCGAAGGTCGCTTCCACGTCTATTACTGCGCCAACGCGAACTGCGACGAGCTCGCGGCCACGCTGAGTGCGATTACCGGCGTGCAGATCTCGGGCTCGCTCAGTTCCGGCCGCCGAGGAAAAACAGGTGCTGCAGCACCTGCGCCTGCGGCGGCAGTACCCGGGCAGGCTAATCCGGCGGCGCTGCTCTTCGAAAGCGACATCCGCATTTCGTTCGATGCGCCCACGAACTCGCTGCTCATCATGTCGACCTTCAAGGACTACCAGTCGTTGCGCCGGGTCATCGAGCAGCTCGACTCGCCTCGCAAGCAGATCTTCATCGAGGCCACGATTATGGAGGTCTTGCTCGACAAGACCCGCACGGTGGGCGTTTCGTACCACGCCGGCGCGAGCGAGACTGTTGCGGGCCAGCAGTCACTGGCTTTGGGCGGGTTCAATGCCAGCAACACGATGAATCCGACAGCGCTGGTCAATAATCTCGGCGGCCTCAGCGCCGCGCTGTTTGGACCCACCACGGGCGATTTGGGCAACAGCCCCCTATTCAAGGGCTTGCCCATCAACATCCCCTCGTTCGGCGTGTTTCTTCAGCTTCTCCAGACCAACAACGATGTGAACATTCTCTCGAATCCGCACATCTTGATTATGAACAATCAGGAAGGCGAGATCTCGGTCGGCGAAGTGCTGCCGTTTCCGGGCCAGACCACGGCGGCTATGGGCGCCTCGTCCAGCGGTGGCATGAGCTACATGCCGTTCACGTCGGTGCAGCGCCAACCCGTCGAGCTCAAGCTCAAGCTCACGCCCAGCGTAAACGAGCACGACATCATTCGCTTGGACGTCGACGAGGAGATTTCAGACGTCACATCGCAGAACTACAACGGCATGGGCCCGGCTACGTCCAAGCGGTCGGCCAAGACGACGGTTGTGGCGCGTGACCAGCAAACGGTCGTCATCGGCGGTTTGATGGCGGATCGCATCTCCGAAAACGTGACCAAGATTCCCATCCTGGGTGACATTCCCGTCATCGGCTTCCTCTTCCGTAACACCTCCAAGACAGTGAAAAAATCGAACATCCTCATCGCCATCACGCCGTACGTGATTTCCGATCTATCGGACTTGCGGCGCGTGGCCGAGAAGAAGCTGCGCGAGCGGCGCGAATTCATCGAGCGCTACAGCTCATTGGAGGACACGTCCAACCTCGATAAGATCGAAATCGATACGCATCGCAAGCGCGGCATGCTGGAAGAAATCAATCGCAGCGTGCGCGAAATGGAAGAAGACGAGCGGCAGCTGCAGCACATTCGCGAGCGCGACCAGCTCGATGAATCCACGCCGATCGAGCGCGGCGACAGCGATAACGAGGACCAGCCCGAGAGCAAGCGCGGCAAGACGAGCAAAGAAGGGCGCAAAGCAACGGCGCAGGCGCCCGGCTCGGATGACGAAGCGCCGCCGAAGCCGATTTCCGCGGTGCCCGTCGACAATGCCGCCTTGCCGAAGTCAGACGAGTAGATAGCTGTGGCACGTAAACGTATAGGAGAGATCCTGGTCGACGCCGGGGCGGTGACCGCTTCCGCCGTGGAGCAGGCGCTTGCTTTGCAACTGACCGAAGGCGGTCTTGTGGGAGAGCTTCTGCAAAAGTCCCACGCCTGCGGCGAAGAGGACGTGCTCAAAGCGCTCGGCATCCAGTTCGGCATTCGGTTCGAACGAGACTTTCCTGTCGCCGACATGGACAGCGAGCTGGCCGCCAAGGTGCCCATCGGCTTTGCCAAACAGCACCGGATCATGCCGCTTCGCCGACAAGGCGATGCCGTGCTGGTGGCCATGGCGGATCCGCTCGACGTGGGCGCCCTCGACGACGTGCGGGGCATGGTTACCTCCGAGGTGATACCGGTGCTGTTGCCGTCTGCCAAATTGCTGGAGGTGGTCAACCACGTCTACGGCCGCAAGCAGGACGCTGGCAATCTGGGCGAGGGCGAAGAGGAAGGCGATGAGGGCAAAGCCGAGGAGCTGGTGGACATCCTCGACGTCAACGACGAAGCGCCCATCATCCGCTGGGTCAACGCCCTGATGTTCAATGCCGTCAAGGAGCGGGCGAGCGATATCCACATCGAGCCCGGCGAGAAAGAGGTCATCATCCGCTACCGCATCGACGGTGTGCTGTATGAGACGCGGCGGGCGGCTCGCCAATTCATTCCGTCGATCATCTCGCGCGTGAAGATCATGGCGGGGCTCAACATCGCGGAAAAGCGTCTGCCGCAGGACGGTCGCATCCGCCGCAAGATCGCCGGTAAGGACATCGACATGCGTGTCGCCACGGCGCCGACGGTGAAAGGCGGCGAGCGCATTACCATTCGTCTGCTGGATCGCGAGACCGTCTTGCACGATCTGGCCGACATCGGTTTTGGCGAAGATCACCTCAAGGCGATGAACGATCTCATCACGCGGCCGCACGGCATTCTGCTGGTCACGGGGCCCACCGGTTCGGGCAAGACGACGACGCTGTATGCGTGTCTGGCCAAGATCAATTCGCCGGATCTCAACATCCTGACCATCGAGGATCCGGTCGAATACCAGCTTGACGGTATTTCGCAAGTCGCAGTGAACGAGAAGATCGATCTCACCTTTGCCACGGGCTTGCGCTCGTTCTTGCGCCACGACCCCGACGTCATCATGGTCGGCGAAATCCGCGACTTGCCCACGTCGGAAATCGCCATTCAAGCATCGCTCACCGGTCACTTGGTGCTCTCCACCATTCACACCAACGATGCTGCTGGTGCTATTACCCGCTTGGTCGATCTCGGCGTGCAGCCATTCTTGGTGGCGTCGTCGCTGATGGCGCTCTTGGCTCAGCGCTTGGTTCGTCGACTGTGTCGCGAGTGCCGCGAAGCCTATACGCCTCCCGACGGAGATTTGGCCAGCTTGGGTCTCGATCCGGCGGCGTTCTTTGCTGGCACCCTTCGGCATATCCATTTCAAAGGTGCGGGCGATCCGCCGCCGCCCGGCATGCTCTACCGCGCCCGCGAAGGCGGCTGCAACGCGTGCCTGAACGCGGGCTTCAAGGGGCGAACAGCGATCTACGAGCTGCTGATGATCGACGATCGCATTCGGCAACTCGCCATCAAGAACGCCGACGCCGGCACCATCAAGAAGGCCGCGGTCGAGGCAGGCATGCGCACTTTGCGCGAAGACGGGGCTCAGAAAGTGCTGGCCGGCATGACCAGTGCCGCTGAGGTCATGATGATCACGACGGGCGACAGCGAGTAGGCGATGCCAGTTTACGCCTGGAAGGGACTCAACGCCGCGGGCAAGCCCGCCGCGGGCACGCGCGAGTCCGACGGTCCCAAGTCGCTGCGCCAGACTCTACGCAAAGAAAGCATCTTCATCAGTGAAGTGCGCGAAGTGGTGGGCGGCAAGCAGTCCAGGCAAGCCTTGGGCACCGGCGGCAGTACCAGTAGCAAGGGCATGCGCCGGGAAGTCGACATCAAAGGCTTCTTCGAGCGGGTCAAGCCGCGCGACGTGGCCATTTTTACCCGCCAGATGGCGACGCTCCTTCACGCTGGAATTCCCCTCGCCGAGGCCATGGCCGCTTTGTCCGAGCAGTCGGACAACAAGAAGTTCCAGATGATTTTGGCCGGCATCAAGCAGAAGGTGAACGAGGGCGGATCGTTTGCCGACGCCATGGTGGCGCACCCCAAGGTCTTTCCAGAGCTCTATACGAACATGGTTCGTTCGGGCGAAACCGCGGGCAACCTCGACGCCGTGTTGGTCCGGTTGGCGGACTTCCTCGACGCACAAATCGAGCTGCGCTCGAAGGTGTCGAGCGCCATGGCGTATCCGATCTTGATGACAATCGTCGGCAGCTTGGTGCTCGGGTTCCTGATGACGGTCGTCGTTCCGCCGATCGCCGGCATTTTTGCCGACTCGGGTAAGGCGCTGCCGTGGAATACGCAATTGCTCGTGTACATTGCGGACATCGCGAGCGGCTATTGGTGGGCCGTCTTGCCGTCCTTGGCGCTGATAGCCTTTTTCATGCGGCGCTGGATGCGCAGGCCCAGGGGCAAGGCGCTGATGGATCGGCTCAAGTTGCGTTTGTGGCTCGTGGGGAAGCTGGTGCGCTTCATCGCCGTGGCGCGCTTCGCACGCACCCTGTCCACCATGCTGGCGTCTGGCGTGCCGGTCCTGACGGCGCTCGACATCGTCAAGCGCGTGCTTAACAACAGCGTGCTTGAAAAGGTCGTCGAAGATGCGCGCATCGCCATTCGCGAAGGTGAATCCATCGCCGCCACACTCAAGAAATCGGGCGAATTTCCCTCGATGATGTGTCACATGGTGGCCGTCGGTGAACGTTCGGGCCAGCTTGAGGCCATGCTTGAAAACGTCGCCGGTGCGTACGAGCGCGACGTGGCCAATGAAGTGAACAAGATGACGTCGATTCTCGCGCCACTCATGATCGTGGTCATGGCGGTCGGCGTGGGCTTCATCGTTTTTTCGATTCTCATGCCCATCATCGAAATGGGCGGAATGACTCAATAGGAACCGCAAGAAGAAGGAGATCTCATGCGACCAATCAACCCAAGACAAGAACCGTCCGTTGACCATGCAGCCCGTGCATCTGACCGAGGCATGACCATGCTGGAAATCATGATCGTGCTCGCCATTATCGGCCTCGTCATGTCGGTAGTCGGCGTTGGCGTCTTTCAACAGTTCAAGAAGGCACAAAAGAAGGTCGCGCAGGTGGCGGTGAACGAGATTGCCGCCAAGACGATCCAGTTCATGACGGACAACAACAACGAGTGTCCCAAGACCGTGGACGATCTGGTGGCGCAAAAGTACATGCCCAAGAAGCAGAAGGATCCATGGAACCATGACTTCATTCTGCGCTGCCCGGGCACGGTGAATATCGACGGTATCGATGTGGTGTCGCTGGGCCCCGACGGTCAGGAAGGCACGCCCGACGACATTAAGGCCGTCGAGCAATAGACCAAGGACGTTGTGTTCCGCCGACGCAGACCATCCACGCAAGGAGGCTTCACGCTCATCGAAGTGATGATCGTGCTGGTCATCGTTGCGCTTATCACGGTAGTGACCGTGACCGGCCTGCGCTCCACGTTCAAGACGGACCTGCGCTCGACGGCGTCGCGCATGGCGGGATCGATTCGCTACTTGTTCGATCGCGCCTCGACCACGGGGAAGGTACACCGGCTGGTGCTCGACTTCGACAACGGCAAATACTGGGCCGAAGCGTCCGACGATCCTTTCGTGCTCGCCGGCGGCAAAGAGACCGAAGAGTCCCGCAGAAAGGAAGCCGAACGCATCGCCAAGGAAGAAGAGGTCAAGCGCGAGACCGAGGAGAAGGAGAAATTCTTCGGTGCTTCACAGATTCCCTCGCGTTACCAGCCGAAGACCTTTATTCCCAAACGGGCCAAGTTCGACGCCTTTCGCGAAATGGCGGTCAAGCCCATCACGCTGAAGTCCAAAGTCTTTCTGGCCGACGTGTATACGCCTCGCCTGCTCAAGCCGCTCACGGAAGGGAAGGGCTACATCTATTTCTTCCCGATGGGCATGACGGAGGCAGCGACCATTCACTTGTCCGACGGCAAAGACAGCTTCTACACGCTCATCGTGCACCCGCTTACCGGACGCGTGACCGTGAAGAATTCCTTCGTCGAGGCCAACACCGGCGATCAGCTCGACGACGCCGGCAAGGCGGTGGTGCAATGAGGCGGCAGCGCTCGGCGGGGGCGGGATTTTCGCTTTTGGAAGTCCTGGTATCCCTTGCCATCCTAGCCATGGCGCTGGTGATTCTATCGCGCATCGTGACCGGTAATGTGACTGCCGCCAACCACGCCCGCATGACGACGGCCGCGACTTTTCTGGCTCGCACGCGGATTTCGATGATGGAGCAAAGCCTTTCTGAGTACGGCTTTGCCGAGATGGATGGCGAGGACATCGGCGACTTCTCGCAAGACAACTACCCGGCTTTTCGCTGGTACACCAACGTCGAGCGCATCGAGTTGCCTGCGGATTCCGGCCAGAAAGTACAGCAGGCGGCCAGCAAGCAGACTCTGTCCAACAATCCCATGGAGATGCTTTCGGGCTTCATGGGCGGATTCATGTCGACCCTGATGGATCCGATTCGCCTTGGTTTGCAGGAGTCGGTGCGCAAGTTGACCGTGCGGGTGAAGTGGAACGAGCCGGGCAAGCCCGAGCAGTCCATCGAAGTGGTGAACTTCTTGACCGATCCGTCCCGGCTGGAAACGGCAGTGACGCTGGCAGCGACGGGTGGAACGGGAACCGCTACCGGCACTGGCACGGCGACCGGGACCGGAACCAAGTCCTCCAACTCGGCGACGAAGAAATGAGCATGCGCGTTCGCAAGCACATAGAATCCGGCTTCACGCTCGTCGAGATTATGCTCGCGCTTGCGCTTATGGCGCTCTTGACGTCGCTTCTGTGGGGCACCTTCGCTCAGACCGCTAAGGTCAAGAAGCGCATCGAGAGGTCGCAAGACAGAACGCACACGGTGCGGGTTGCTCTGATGCGCATGAGCCGCGAAATCGAGATGGCGTTCATCTCGGCATCCGAGCAGATAGGCACGCAAGAGCGCCGGACCATGTTTTCGGGCCTCTCGCACACCGACTTCGATGAGCTGCGCTTTTCGTGGTTCGGCCACATTCGCATGCGGGCTGACGCCGCCGAAGGCGATACCGCCCTCGTGAGCTACTTCACGCAAAACGATCCCGACGATCCTCTCGCGATGAATCTCATGCGCCGGGAGACCAGGCGCTTGGAAGCGAAGGATCTCAAGCTGATTCCCGGCGAGACTTACTTGCTTTGTCCTGCCATTTCTCGTCTGAAGTTTGCCTACTACGACTACAAGCAAAAAGACTGGCGCGAAGACTGGGACACGACGAAGGCCGACGGTCAGCAATACCTGCCCACGCAAGTCCGCATTTCCCTCACCGTGCTCGACGAGCGCGGCATGCCCATCACCTTCACCAGCATCGCGCGCTTGCACACGCTCGAACGTGTCGATTACCGCCCCACCAAATCCTGACCATGTCGCTTTTCACGAAACGCCGCTCGTCCCGAACCCGCACTTCTTGGTGCGCGGCACTCGTTTGCCGCTACCGGGGGCGCCAAACGCGGGATCGGCAAAGCGGAGTGGCGTTGCTCGTGACCATCTCGGCGCTTTCCATGCTGATTGCGTTGGTCTCGCAGTTTACCTTCGGTACCACGGTGGACGTCGCCCAGGCAGCGAACGCTCGCGACGAATTGCGCGCCCACTACCTCGCGCGCTCGGCCGTCGAGCTGTCCCGCATGCTCATCAAGATCCAGCTCAAATTCGTCGAGCCCATCATGGCCCAAGCGCAGAAGATGATGGCCGATATGATGGACGGCCAGGATCTCGGCATCAGCTTGCGCGTGACCGATTACACGGGTCCGCTGCTCGGCTTTTTCGGCGGCAACAAGACGGACGTCGCCATGCTCGGCACCTTGGTTGGTGTCGACACCAGCCAGGCCAAGGGCCTCGGCGTCGTGCAAGGCACCATGGACGCCGAGATTACCAACGAGGACGGAAAGATCGATATCAACTGCGGCGGCGGAAATCCTCCCACGCGGGCCAACCAAATCATGGTCTTTCGCCTGCTTTCGGCGCTCTTCATGTCGCCGCGCTACGATCTGCTCTTTTCCACGCCCGATGCCGACGGGCGCTTCGTCGACCGCATCGATCTCGCCCGCGCGCTCATCGATTGGGCCGACGTCGACGAACAGATGTTCAGCGTGGACGCGAACAGCGCCGGATCCGAGGATTACCGCTACGACCAGCGCGCCGATCCGTATCTGGCGCACAACGATCACTACGACACCGTCGGCGAGACCGGGCTTGTGCGTGGCATGAATGCGGACTTCAGCGAAGCATTCCGACCGTACCTTACGACCTATTCCAGCGATCCCAGTTGCAAGGTCAATCTGGCCTCGGTCAAAGGGGACTGCACTCCGCTCATCGTCGGGTTGGTGCGGGCTGCCCTGATACCGGATATGACCAAGCCGCCCCAGGATCCAACGATTCTCGACGACAACAAGTTGTATCCGCTGGCCAGCGTGCTGTGCGAACGCGGCGCGGCCGTCGGCTTCAGTAGCCTCGATACCGTCATCGGCGTACTGACGAATCCAGCCGCTTCGCTTTCGAAGGACGATCCGCGTTTTCAGATGATGCAGAACCTGACGGGCATCACCATCACCAAACAACAGCTGTCGACCGTCGCTTACGTAGGGGCGCCTCGCGTGTATCGGGTCGTGGCGACCGGCGAGTCCGGCAAGGTGAAGAAGCGGATTACCGTCATCTTGGATACGGCTCGCAGCCTAGACAATCCCGTGACCAACGATGCCGCCAGCGAGAAGGCTGCTGGCGTGATTCAGTACTGGCGAGAGGAATAAGAAGGACCATGGCTCACACCATTACCGGAATCGATCTGGGCTCGTGGGCGGTGAAGTTCACCGTTCTCGAGGTCGGCTTCCGTCACACGCGGCCGTTTGCCAGCTATGAAGAACGCGTGCCGCAGGGCGAGCGTCCGCTGGCCGAACGGCAGTACGAGGCACTACGCGTGGGCGTCGCCAAGCTGCCGAGCGGCACCACGGCGTACCTGGCGTTGCCCGGTGACATGCTCACCCTGCGCGTGCTGGAGCTGCCTTTTGCCGATGCTCGCAAGATCGATCAAGTGGTCGGCTACGAGATGGAAGGCCAGATCATCCACGAGCTTCACGACGTCATTTTGGACCACGTGGTGCTTTCGGCGCGGGGCAAGGTCGAGGAGATGGAGTCCGGCTGTCGTGCCTTGGTGGTCGCCGCGCGCATCGAGGACGTGCGTAATTTCTTGGCCGGGATGCAGTCGTCCAACGTGGACGTTCGCTCGCTTTTCGTGGCGCCGCTTTTGTATCGGCCGCAGACCCCGGCCGTCGCGCTCGACGATGCGCCGCTGGGGTGCCGCGTAATCCTCGACATCGGTCACCGCCGCACGAATCTGTGTTTTGTTGTCGGTGACGAAGCGGTGCAGGCGCGTACGGTCCTTCACGGCGGCGAAGACTTTACGAAGAGCCTGCTGGTTGCCTCGAAGGGCGCGTGGACGTGGGACCAGGCGGAAAAGGGCAAGGCGGAAATCGGCTTCGTGGCGAGCAGCCAGCGCCAGGCCGCCACCAACGTCGAGATAAACGTCAATGCCGTGCTTCGCGAGGCGCTGCAGCCCCTTCTGCGCGACATTCGCCAGACACTGACCAGCTTTTCGACGAAAGACAAAGCGCCCATCGAAGAGATTCTGCTGGCCGGCGGCGGTGCGCGACTTCGCGGCCTGGCGGGTTTTCTGCAAGACGAATTGTCGATTCCGGTCGGGCCGCTGGTTGCTCCGCCCGAGCTCAGGGAAGGTCCGGACGGGCTACTCGCCGACCCCGAGCCGGCACCTGTGGAAGCGGATCGCTTCGTGCTCGCGAGCGCCATCGCCGAGCGCGGCGCCCGCGGCCACCGCGAGATCGATCTTCGCCGTGGCGAATTTCAGTACCGCGCCAGCTTCTCCGTCGTGCGCCAGCGTGCTTCGCATCTTTTGGTGCTGGCAGCGGCACTGGCGGCGTCGGTCGGCATCCATGCGACGGTGACCCTGCGTCGGCTGTCCGCCGAGCAGAAGGTTCTAAGTGCGCAATTTCAATCCGCGACCAAAGAGCTGTTTGGTCCGGCGCGCATGGAAGCCAAGGACGTTGTTTCGGCGCTCAAGCGCAGCTTCCGGGACGAAATGGCGCCCTTGCCCAAGGCAACCGCGTACGACTTGCTCGACGCCATTTCCAAGAACATGCCGCCTGAGGATCAGGTTCAGATCGACATCGAGGACCTCGATATTCGCTCCAAGAAAACGTCCATGAAGGGCACGGTCGACTCGGCCGCGGCGGTGGACGAAATCGTCGCCAATTTGAAAGGCGTCGACTGCTTCGAGGACATCAGCAAGGGACCCATCTCCGAAGTGTCTGGCGGCGCGAAGCAATTCAGTTTGTCGATCGCCTCGAAATGCCCATGAGGAACGTATGAATTTTTTCAAGCGACTCATTGCCAAGCTTCGCGGCCTTGGGGGCCGACCGATGGCCTACGCTGCCGCCGAGTGGAATCGCATGTCGACGCGCGAGCGGCGCCTCATTTCTATCCTAGGCAGTGCCTTCGTGGGCTGTGCCCTGCTGCTCGTGTCGTACTTGGTGTTCGATTCGATGCAAAGCATGGCGGCAGAAAACCAGGACATGCGCGATGCTTTGGACGCCATCGCCAAGCACAGCGGCGAGTATCGCGACGCCAAGGCCAAGGCCGCCGCTCAGGCGTTGCGCATCGGCGACAATGCTCCCCAGCTTGCCGCTGATCTCGAAGCCGCGGCCAAGGAAGCCGGCATCCAGATCCCCGAGACGGCCGACCGCCCCGACGCTCCGGCCGGCAAGCGTTACGTCGAGCACAGCCTGGACGTGAAGTTGCGCAAGGTCGATCTGGTGTCTTTGGCGACATTCCTCAGCAAGGTCGAGACCGGCAAGAATCTGGTGCTCATCACGCGCTTGCAGATTCGCCGCAGCTTTGGCGGCGACGGCAATAGCGTCGATGTGGACTTGACCGCAACGGCCTGGGAGCACATCAAGGAAAGCACCAAGAAACCCCCGCGCGCCGGTGCCCTGGCAGGAAAGGCCAAAGGCTAGCCCATGCTTAGCGAGAAAATACGTCGCTTCGGCAAGGCCGGCATGATGGCCGGATTCGGCTTTGTGGTCTTTGCGATTGTCTTTTACGTCACGCTGCCGTACGTGCGTTTCAAGGATCAGATCGCCGGCTTAGTGGCCAGCGCGGGCTATGACATGGAGGCCAAGCAGGCCGGCCCGTCGCTGGGCGGGGGCATGACCCTCAAGGAAGTAACGTTGGTCTCGCCCGCCACGGCAAACAGCAAGGCGACGCGCATTCTCATCGACAAGGCCACGCTGAGTGTGTCGCTCCTATCGCGCATCTTCGGCACCAAAGCCTATGGCGTTTCTGCCGAGGTCTTCGGTGGCGACATCGACGCCACCGTCAAGACGTCCAAAGACGCATCGGTAGAGGTGCGCGTCGACGCGATCGACTTGGCCGAGACCCCCTGGGTGAAGAACGCGACGAATCTGCCGCTGGCGGGGAAGCTCGATCTGAAGGTGGACCTGGAGCTTCCGAAGCAGCGACCCTCGGAAGCCAAGGGCACGCTGTCGTGGGCTTGCACGTCGTGCGCTCTCGGTGATGGCAAAGCCAAGCTGATCATTCTAGGCAATCCCTTGCTGGCCGAAGGTCTGGGGCTGCCCAAGATTCGCCTGGGTGATTTCGCAGGAAAGCTCGTCGTTGACAAAGGTGTCGGTCGCTTGCAGAACGTTCTGATCAAGTCGCAGGACATCGAGCTTTCTGTCGAGGGCGAGATCCACCTTGCGCAGCCCTTGGCTATGTCGCACGTCGACCTCTACATTCGCTTCAAACTGAGCGACAGTATGCTGCGCAGCTCGGAGAAATTGCGCACTATCATGGACTTCACGGCGCAGCTCGGAAAGCGTCCCGACGGCTTCCTCGGTTTCCGCGCCACGGGAACCTTCCAAAACATGAGCAACGTGCAGTGGTCGAAGACGTCGCCGTTCGGTAGCGCGACTCCGGCACCCGTCAAGCCCGCGCCGCCCCCGCGCCCCGTGGCGGTTGCGCCCGCTCCTCCGCCAGCGGCCATGCCTGTTTCACCACCGCCTCCGCCAGTTGCCGTACTCGCGCCAACTCCGCCACCGCCTCCGCCACCGCCTGCACCGATCATCGCACCGTCGGCGCCTACGCCGGCCCCCATGCCGATGGGCCCTGTCGCGCACGGCGTGGGTCCATCGCCGCCAACGACATCGCCGCCAACGACCGAACCAGCGGCCGTTCCACCAACACCTCCGGCACCTCCGGCCGCGCCGGCTGCAGCCACGGCAACGTCGACCGCGCCGGCGCCCGCTACGCCGCCGGTGCCTTCGACAGCGCCATCGCCGGTGCCATCATCCGCGCCAGCGACGGCGGCACCACTGGCGCCCGGGACGGCGCCTCCGCCGTTTCCGCCAGCCCACGGTGGTCCGCCGCCCACGCCACCGACGGACGACGAGCCTAAATAACTCAGTCGATTCGCCGCGCAGTCGCTACGGCGTACAGTTGCCGGCCAGCCAGGAGATGACGTTGTTCCAGTAGGTGGTGACCTGCTCGGCCGGATCGCCCCAATTGGCGTCGTAGGTGATCCACTCGTCTGACCAAGCGACGATTCGTCCCGACGACAAGCTGGGACGCATCGCAACTCCCATGGCGTAGCCCCCGTCGCTTGCAAATGTGGTGAAGTATTGCGATTCGGGCGGCAAGGCACCCTCAGCCCCCCCGACCCATCCGCTGATGGGAATTGTGTTATCGATCCGCAACCCAGTTACGCCGGCGGTGAGCGCGCTAGCGATGGGAGGTATGGACGATAAATTGCCCGCGGTGAGTAGAGGTTTCCCCCAAAAAGCGTCTGTCTTTTGGGTGGAATAGGCTATTCCGAAGGGGCGTAAGAAGCTGTTGGTGTTGGCCGGTTCAGCCGCAGTATTCGTTACTCCCATGGTGGTCGCAAGGCCGCCACCGTTGTTCACCCACCCCACGACCGCATTGACTTCGCTCTGCCCGAGTTGGCGCTGCGAACCGGGGTACGGCCAGTAATAGCCGACGGACCCGTTGCAAACGCCAGTCAGTCGAGCGTTCAGCTCGGCTGGCGTGTGGTAGAGGTCGAGCACGACGATGAGTTTGAACGGCGCAAGCAGCGCCGGCGTGATGGGGTGGGTCGGGTCGGTGATGTCGATATTGGAAATCGTGCAGTTGCTCGCGTGCTGACTCAGCCAATAGTTGAAGGCATCGCTACCGGACGTAGCAACCTGGTTGCCCTGACAGGCCGCATTCCACGGCCCGAAAACGCCCATGGTTGCCACGACCTTGCACTTGTCGTAGGGACACAAGGTCGATCCGCCGGTGCCGGTTGCGCCGCCAGTTCCGGTGACGCCGCCCGTGGCTGCGCCACCAGTGCCAGGTGCACCGCCCGAGCTCCCGGTGACCGGAACAGTCGTGCCGCCGCCCGCGCCGCCCGCACCATTTGCACCACCGGCGGAGGGCGCGCCGCCCGAGCTCACGGGAGGCTTTTCGGGCGCGGGACTGTTCACGACGATGCCGTTTTGCACGGACGTGTTGTCGTCGCAGCCCGAGGCTCCTGCCGAGCACAAGGCCGACATCGGCGAGTTTTGCGCCTGAACGCCACCTTGGCCGGGCGACATGGTTACTTCAAGGACCACGCGGGTGCGGCCGTCGGACGCAAGTCCTTCCGAGCGAATCACGATCGAACCATTGGGAGGTGGGATGTTGCCCGGAACCGTACACGTCGTTAGCCCCGTTGTGCCGCCCGCTCCACCGACGCCGGCGTCGATACCCGTGGCTTCCCGCGAATAGTCGCAGATGTAATTGCCCATGCGGCAGTCGGCCTGATCCTGACGAATGTAGACCGTGTATTGCCCCATCGTCGTGCGAGCGACGCTGCCTGCCGAGGTTGGCAGGTCGGACGAGCGATTCACTGATGGATAATCTATTTGCTTTAGAATGCAGGCTGCCGGTGTCGGCGTGGTCGTGCACGAGGGTGTGATCTGATCGATTAGAATCGCGCCCCTTGCGCTGCCATCGCAATCGGTGGGGGCAGCGGGAATTTCGTCGGAAGCCGGGACCGAGCCGGCAAGCAAGCTGGGCACCGGCGGAACCCAGCCTGCCGTGCGATTGTTGAGAATGCCGCGTGCGCGTTCGACGCCCGCCTCGGCCACCACCAGCGCCTGATTGCGCAGGTTGATGTTCGTGTTCATCTGGATACTTCCGCTGGTGAGAAAGAGCCCCGTCATGCCCAGACCCAGAAGCGCGACCATGACGATCAGCACGACCAGCAGGATGGCACCTTTGTCCGCGGCCCTTCGGCGGCGATACAGAATGTCAACCAACGATTTCATGCCTCTCTCCTTCGCCCGCTGCTTCGGTCACTGGGGCTTGTTGTTTCGCGGATAGACAGTGGTTGTCAGAACCCGGCGGCGATACTTGTCGGTCGGTTTTGGTGAATAGCGGTGGTCCTCGACGTCGATTGGACCGTTGGCTGTCACGTTCGTATCAATCAGGTCGTCCGGCGTGAGGGTGCGGACCACCAGGGTCAAGCGCACAGCGGTAGGCAGATTACAGAAGCCGTTGGTGTTGATGCCCGGCAAAGTGTCGCTCGGAACGTTGTTCCACCATTCGTCGAACTGGCGGGCGCCGTCGTTGGGTCCCTCGTCGAGCTGCCCATTGAGGCCCGTCAGGTCGTAAAGGCCCAGCGACCCGGTGTCGCAGGCGAACGACACCTGGAGGTCCTCGATGCCCTCGGCCAGGATTTGCGGAGCGGCGGACGTTCCGCTTAAATGGCGCTGCCACATCATCAGATTGGGGATACCGTTGCTGCCCATCTGCACGAAGAAGGTGACCCACGTTAGTTGGCCGAAGTTGCGCACGCCGGCTGAGCCGCCGACGTAGCCGCCGCCCGGAATCATGCCGGGCACATTTCCCGATGGGTTCCACACCAGGTCGCCGTTATTGATCGCGCTGGCCGCGTGGGCCAAGGTGATGCCGCCGACAGGATTGGCGGTGATTTGGAACATGGTACAGCCACGGTTGGTCGCCGGGTCGCTGCCGAAACCCCAGGGCGGCGTTTGCAGCAGCAGGATGAACTCGCCCACGCGAAACATGTCACCCGTCGCGGCGCCTCCCGTGGTGGCCAGGCTGATGGCCGCTGTGCTTGCCGAGCTGGCCAAGTTGAGTGCGAGCGTGGCGTCGACATCGGTGCCGGAGGTGCGATTGCCGAAGGCTACGCTGATGACGTCGGTTCCGGGAAGGACCCCAAGGGTAGCGTCGCTGGCGGCATTCGAGTTGTTGACGATCCACAGAGGCGGAATCCACTGCATGTTTCCCGAGGCGACGTCGAACGCAGAAAGCCCGGTTTGGGGTGGAGCGGTCAAATCGGGGGTCAAGGGGCCAGGGCTGGGCGACATACTGAGCAGCCGGCTGCCGTTGTCGAGCGTAGCGTTGTAGTAGCTTGCCGGACGCACGCATTCGTACATGCCACTGCCGGCGGCGCGCGCATGCCGGGCTACAACTTCCATGGCGGCCCACAGGTTCTGCTGAATGTTGAGCAGTCTGGTCTGGGTTTCGTAGATGCGCTGCTGGCCCGCAAAGAACATGAACGTCGACGCCGCGATGATCGACGAGATGATTAGGGTAATCATGATCTCGACGAGGGTCATACCGCTATCGCGGCTATGTTCGCGCCGGCGCTTCACCATGACTTTCTTCTTTCCAGATCCAGTCGCGTGGTCTTGGCGTCGCCGGTGTCGTTGCTGTAGGTGACGATCACGGAAATGACGTAGGGAAGGCCAACGCCCGTGTTGGCGACCTTCCATTGCCGATGCCAGCGGTAGCGGCCGAGCTCGCCGGGTTGGGGTGTGATGGCGTAGCCGGATGGGTCGCGAAGGTAAACGCCTTCCACATCGACGTATTGGGGGATGGATGTTCCAGAGCTGTCGACAGGCTGCCAGCGCGAGCCGGTGCGCGTGACCATATTGGCGAGGCCGCCCACGGCGCCGTCCGCTCCCTGTGTGTCGGTATTGAGCGCCGAAAGCTCTTCGAGCTTTTGCGTCGCCAGGCGCATGGCTACGGCCGCGTCGTTTGCGTTCTTGGAAGCGCTGATGATCGACTGCTGGACGGCAATGGTGCCGAGCAAACCAATGGTACCGATCAGCATCGAAACCATGACTTCGAGGAGCGTGAAGCCGCCGTCGACGGGACGCTGTCGTCTCACGGCAGCACCACCTTGTCGTTGGTCGAGATGTAGCCGGTCAGCCCGCCGATGATGATGACGAACGAGGCATCGGGATGCGTGGAACCCAAGAGCTCGTTGCGCAGATACACGCGCCAGCTGGTGGTATTGGCTGTGCTTCCGAGCGACGTGAAGACGATATCGTTGGCGGCCGTCGGCGAGGCGGGCAGTGCTGGCGCCGTGGCGAGCGTCGAGCTTTGGCCCGTCGGTGTCGTCCCGTCGCTGCGCGCGTCCCAGATAGCTACGGTCTTGTCAGCGTCCACAGCCGGGCCGCTTACCGAGCCAAGCAGCGTGTAGCTGCCCGAGGTCTCCTTGCGATACATGTCCACGCGGGTGCGATAGAGCAACACGTGGATGTCGGCTCTGTCGCCCATCGCTTGAAAGCGCGCGCGCTGAAGAAGCTGCGCCACAGTCTTCGCCCAGTCTCGACCTTTGCGAGCGTTGTTGTCCCGGCCGAACATCGGGGTGGAAAGGGCGGCCAGCAACGACAGAATCACCACCACCACCATCAGCTCGGTGAGGGTGAAACCCTCGTCGCGCGTGCGCCGAATTCTCATGCTTCCCCGTTGTCTCCGTCTGCAAGGACTCGGCCATACAAGATCGTTAGTCTTTTCGTAGCGATCATAAGACATCTATCGGCAGCACTAGGAAAACATTTCACAGAGCGCAAACAGGTTCGTGGGCATAAGTGCGTCTGCGCCCACATCGTAGGCGTTTGCAGCATCGCGAACGCGTGGGGAGCCGCCGAGCTTTGCTCGGCGCGGACCGTCGCGGGAAGGTTTGGAAACCCTTCGAGGGTTTCCATTTGAATCATCTCGCCGGCCGTTTGGCTTCGTGAAACCAGGCGCGGTATTCTTGCATTCGCGCGCGCTGCTCGTCGGGAGCGTGGCGCTGACAGGTGCCGAAATCGGGCCTTCCGGCGCTGGCTCCCCAGCGGATCTCGACGCAGTCGTTGGGGTTGTACGCCATTTCGAAGTCCGCTCGGCGGGCCAGGATG
>ODAK010002530.1_pt1 | contig 19283 bp, 28 predicted proteins | sample 1539591 | NCBI WGS metagenome assembly ODAK01 (sample SAMEA3539303, study PRJEB22396) | soil metagenome | biome: tundra; feature: field; material: soil | place: USA | collected 2010-05 | depth 0.15 m | reverse complement strand
TGGCATCCACAAGTATTGGGCGTGGCCCTTCACGAGTGGGGGTGAAGGGGCCCGCCGACGTGGGTCCTTTGGTCGGTGATTCTCGCGCTGCCTGCCGTGATCGTCGGCCGGATTGTCGCTCGCTAAACGTGTTCCTGACTTCCAACTCGAGCCACTACCTGGTGGTTGTCACGCGCCGTCTCCCGCGCAAGCAGGCGGATCGGCGCGATTGCAATCGATACACTTGATCGAGAGGTGATGATATGCCAGAGAAGAAGCACCAAGTGCCCCAGGTCCCCGCTCCAGGCGGTGGCGAAAAGGATCGCTCTCGAGACAAGGATGGTGAGTGGCGCAAGAAGCGCGATGACGCTGGTAGGCCCCGACCGAAGAAGTGATAGGTGGGAAGAGCGAATTGGGGTGACGCCGTTCGCCACCGCGAGCACGTTTTCTCATCGGCGATTCCGGTTGCTATCCACATCTTGAGAAGGAGTGGCTGACATGAAGCTCTCGTATCGGAGCACCGCTTACTTCCACCTCCATTGATCCGAGCCGTCTAGCCGTAGTCTGGCGCATCAGCGCGAGCAGGGCTTACCGAGAGTGGGGACGACGTGGACCGCCATCGTGGCTTTACTTGGCGGTGATCGCCGCGCTCGTCGGGGTGATAGTCGGACTCATCGTCACCGGTTAGTACCAGGGCTCAACAATGAATCGAGAGTGTGGCTCGACGGAAAATCATTCGAGTGCACTTCACTTCCGGCACAGCAGAACCCAGTTGAGCGGGTTTAGATTCCTGGAGCACATTTGCACGAGGAGGGTTCGCACAGTCATGCGCGTAGTCTTCGTCGCACATTCCACAAGGAGAGGAGGAGCAACCCGGTGTACGCAGCGAGCAAGGCTGACATGAAGCTCACTACTACTAAGGCGACGCTAACGGAGTCGTAGTGAGAGATTCGATCCAAGCCAGATGCTTGGAGATGTGAGATGACCCGCGACACGACATCGATCGCATCCGGAAGGAATGTCAGAAACACGAGGAGCGAGAGGCACGCGAGCGGCAGAGCCTTGGTGATGACGACCCCGTTCACCAAATTCATTGCCGGTTTTCTGTCCGGCTTATGCGTCTCCACCATTACTGCGATCGCGGACGTAATATCTTGGTACCAGACACTGAACACCACGCCGAGCACCGCGAAGAGCAGGCTCTCGGCAGCGAGAATGTCTGATGCGCTGCTCACTTAGGCTTGGTCTTCGCCTTGACGCCAAAGTGCTGGCAAAGCGCCAAGTATGACGATGGCTTGAGGGCGTAACTCGCCACCATGCCGGGCTTCTTCGCCACCTGGGGGAGGGTGCCATCAATGACCGCGAGCATTCGATTCATCGCCTCAACGATGTTTTCGGAGTTGACGACGAACGACCAACTGTCCTCATCAGCAACGACTGCGTCGAGCGAGTCCTTCATCGTGGCAGCAATCTCGCCGCTCAGCTCGTACTGGAACTTCGCAAGGACGGCACGAATCAGTGCCCGACTCGCTGTCGACGACCGCTGAAAGAGTGCGCTGACTCGCTGTTCGTCGGGGAGCCGTCCAGAGAACGACTCCTTCGTCAGCAGCAGGAGGCGATACTCCATGATGTCCGAGCCCCGAGTGAAGACCCTCTGGCCAAGGAACATTCGCACGTACTCTTCCAAGGCCGCAGTGCCATAGGAACTCAGAACTGTATCGAGGTTGGAGACATCGCAGCCGAGGATCGCGGCAAGCTGAATGCGTTCATCTTCTCCGAGGGCAAGCGAGATCGTTATGGGCATCGCGGCCTCCGCTGCTGGGACTCGAGTGCGGCGTTCAAGGTGCCCGACGTAGAAGGCGCAATCGGACTACTCGCACGGGATCGCGTTGATTCGCGGTGCAATGTTCCCCCTAGCTCTCCCTGCACCTGCCACATCCGATCAAGATTTGCTTCTAAATGGATTTGAAAGCGGGACGCGGCGCAATTGTAGGGGCACTTCGTTCCAATTGTCTGCCAATTGACGTTACCACCGGTTCATAACACCAGCCACATTAGATATAACGAACCACTAGTTAGATGCAGCAAACAATCTGACTAGGTGACATATAGGGCAGACATTCTAGAGACAACGCGGATTACCGATTTCGGCGGGCGGTGGTCATAGCGAGCAGCGACCAATTGGGCTTGCCCGCGTAAGAACAGTGCTCGGTTCGGTAGTTGCGGAATGACGTGAAGCTTCGTGCCTATGGTCCGCAATGCCCACTCCGATGCACACGTGTCCACGTGTCCTTGCCGCAATTCACGCGGGCTAGGTGAGATGTTCTTGTATCAGTTGTCACCCATGTTTCCTGTCTGATGCATCTATTTGAAAGAGGTATTTTGGGCCTGCAATGGCCCAAGAAAGGCACTTGACGAACTAAGAGAGCATTCGATACGTTCCGCTTGCAACCAGACGGATCGACTCGAGGGGAGGGTGGGGCCTTGCCAGGAAAACACAGGTCGAATGGGCTACTCATTGGAAAGAAGAAGAGCTATTGGATACGGTTCCCAGTTGCTCTTGCGCTCGCCGCGTCCATGTTCGCAGTTCTGTCTTCACATTATGCGACAAACGCATACGCCGAAGACACTCAATGTGGCTCTTCTCAGACCGGAAATTACCATGATGGGATCCAAACCACGCCTAGCGGTTCAGACGTGTTTGAGGGGATCTCGGCGCAGATACTGAACGAAGCAAGTTCTGTTTGCGACTCCGTGACTGGTCCTGGTAAGGGCAATTATGCTGCCGCCTACACGATGGCGACAGACGGGTCCGCGTACATTCAGACAGGGTTCACGAGCTGGTACAACAGCGGCGGCCAACACTTCTTCGGACAAATAAGTGACCCATACGATTCATACGGCCACACCTCGTACTCGACCAATACCATTGCAAATGGATTGACGACTCACTACTGGGAGGAGTATCGGACGGTGTGCTCCTGTATCCAAGGCTTGGTTAACGGGGACGTTTACGTCAGTACACATGAGGACCCGACAATCTATTGGGGTCAGATCGTCGGGCAATGGTCGGCCGAGACCTACTACCCCGGCAGCGACGTGCCCGGCTACAGCACGAGCAAGGTTCATTTCTCGGGCTTAGAGACCCAAGACCTTTCCAACAACTGGAACAGCAAGCTTGACACCACGAGCAGTTACAACGACCAAGCCTCCGATTGGTCTCAGTCCGCGATCACTAGTGGGAACGGACTTGGGTACGAGTGGCACGAATGGACGGCCGCGGCTTGACAAACCGGGTGTGAAGCAACATCGTGACCCAGGAGAAGGATTCATTGAAATTCTTGAGTCTGACAGGAGATAGATAGAACAGATAGGTACCACCAAGTCGAGGCCGATGAAGGAGGCCACATGAAAGCAAAGATGGCATACACGGGGGCAATCGCGGGAGCGGCGATTGTTGGAGCAATCTTGCTTGCTGGAGTTACGAGTGCAGCCGGACCTGCATATGTGGCGACCACGCATCCAAAGATTCACAATCACATTCGGACGACCGGCGAGTTGAGCCGCATTCTGAAGGGAAGAGTGGAAACACACTCGTCCACAACGGTCTTCGGCCACGGGGACACTACAATCACTCCGGCTCCGGCTGGCACATCCGTCCCCGTTTCAGCTGAAAGCGCATTGGCAGCCTATTATGCGCATGCGCCTATGGGGCCAGGCGGCGCGCCTACGTCGGTCGTCTTAGCGGAGATGTCTACGAAGAGCGGACCTGTGCAAATGACCAACAGGCTGGTGTGGGTGGTCGAATTCTCAAATGCGCCCGTCGAGCTCTACGGCCCTCCAAGCACTTCACTTGGGAATCAGGGTCCCACTTTGGGCACATGGCTTGGTGTGACTGACGCGAACACGGGTCAGTACCTCCTGACGGAGAACTATTTCGTCCCGCGGTCAACTTCATAGGGGAGGGGACGGCCGGCCCTCTCTCGTCACCGGACCTGCATTCCCAAAGAAGCAATACAAGGAGCACAGTACCGCCAGAGTTCGTGCCGGATCGCAGTGGGTCGAGAGGAGGCTGGGGCTCGGAGAAGGCTGACCCGACAACTTGGCGGGTCGGATAACAAGTCGGACGAGAATCCGGTTCGTGGCATCTTTGTTGGCAATGGTGACAATCTCCCAGAGGACCTTGAACGCCATCCGTATTGTTCCGCGAGTAGTCGCGGATGGGTCGAGGTCGAGTTCCTGGAGCATTATCACGCCGAGATCAAGGCCCGCAAACGCATGAAGATCCTGGCGCGCCCGGACTCCTCTACCATCGGAGCACGAGCGAACGGAGCCTGCTTCATTGGAAAGCGCTTCTGGATTATCGGGCAACCAACAGGACGGTTTAGTGCGAGAGCACTGACTCTCAAGTGAAGTCGCCGTGACAGCCGCACATCTCCGGACATCGTTCTAACGTGCGACCGACTGGTGATGAGAGGCTACGGAAGCTGGCGCATGATTGTTCCCCGAAGATTGCGAGCTACCTGAGGCGGCGTGCGTACCCGCTGTCGGAGGCCGACCTCGAGGACTTGCTGGAGGACGTGTTGGAGGTCACGTGGCGCAGAATCGATGACGTGCCCGAGGGGTTCGAGCTTCCCTGGATGATTGGCGTAGCTCACAATGTGTTGAACAATGCTCGTCGCAAACACCATCGGCGTCGAACGATGCAGTCGCGCCTCATAGCGCTTGGTCACGCTCCTTCGGCCGAGGACGAGATGATCGCCGACGCGGAACTCCATCGGGCCTTGTCGAGGCTAAAGCAGCCAGACCAAGAGGTCCTCCTCTTGCACTTCTGGGATGGACTTGACGTCGACGAGTTGGCCGTCGCTCTCTCGATCACGAAGAACAACGCCAAGGTACGACTCTCGCGAGCAATGTCTCGACTCCGGGGAATTCTGGCGGAGCGGTGACAAGGAAGTCCTGTAACTGTGGTGCATACCGGAACAAGGACTTGAAAGGAGGAGAATCTAAATGAACGAATCCACAGATGTTGCTAAGCGACTTTGGTTGGCGAATCCAGTCCGGACCGACTCGTTCGATTCAGCTCGCGTTGCTCCAATCGTCGATCGAATCATTGCGACCAAGTCAACTCGACACATGACTGCAGTCCACTCATTGCAAGCCAAAGTCTACGCAGGCGCCGCGGCCGTTGCGACTGCAGCGGCGATCGCTTTTTCACTGAGCGCCACGTCTGGCCCGGTCCCATCGCTTGCGATCAAGATTCCTCATTCACTGACGCTGAACAGGGCGAGCACAGCGCACCTTTATCCCCCGCAGTCAGGCAGAAATTCTACAGGTCGAGGAGTTCATTTTGGGACATTCGTCTTGACGTATCAGTTCCAAATTGGTGCGAACTTCTCCGGTGTTGCGCCTATCCAGAGCTCGTATCCAGTGACCAGTCCTTCGAGCCCTGCAGCACAACTTCAGATGTGGGCAACCCACCTCGGCGTACCGGGATCGGTTGAAACAACCGGCGGCCCGTCTTGGTCTGTTGGCAGCGATGCGAATCTCCGCAACGTCCTGATCGTCACACTGAGCAAAGATAGATCCGGCATCTACTCGTTCGTCTATAGGACCGGCGATGAAGACCCAGCGTTCGATGCGTGCACTCCCAACTCACCGCCGAACTTCCGTACGGTCTACCCAAACAGGGCGGCCATGGCGTCGTCGGCTCGGTCGTTCCTTACCTCGCTTAGCCTTAGCTATGACCTTGGAGACCCGAGGCTCTCAACTGAATGGCCTTCTCCCGCGTACATGGGCTGCGGTGCCACGGAACTGATGAGTCGACCAATCCTTATCGACGGCATCCCGACCAACCAGTACGTGGCCTTTGGATTCAACGACTCCGGCCGCATCGTATTCGCCAGAGTCCCGGTCTTCGTGGTTGGACACCAAGCCGAGTACCCACTCGAGAGTGAGGCGGTTGCGGCTGCATCGCTGGTCCAGAGCACCGCACAGTCATCCACATCGAAGGCTTCCCGAACAGCCGCCTCTGGCGTTCCAGCTCCTAACTCCGGGCAGGATTCGGGTCATCTCATGGTGGTCAAGCTCCGTACGGCGGTATTCGCGCTCGATGCATTCGTGAGCGCAGACGGATCGACGTGGTTCCTGCCCGTCTACCAATTCAGCGGAGACGGCTACTCGCCGATAGTGACTCCCGATCCCTGGCCTTGGACGGGAGCGGTCCTCGCTGTTAGCCCTTCGCACGTGACCATTGTCGGTAGGTAACTTGTGGGTGCCGAAATCCCATCCACGCCCGTCGAGCTGCGCATTCAAGGGGTCAAATCTGGCGGCGAGACTTCGACGCGGCACAGACTCATGCAGCGGAGTGCTGTTGGGTGGCGCTTTCATAACCCGCTCGATGGTCGACCCGATAGCGGCGATGGACCATTCATGTACCACCCGCCGCCATTCGCCACCGTTCTCGACCGTCCGGATGCTGAGCCCGACCAGCCGTAGCCGTCCGTCGGTGTTCGCCACCGTCCGGGTCGGGCATATTTGCAAGCAGGGGGTCGTGGGTTCGAGTCCCATCGTCTCCACCCTGAAAAGTGCCTTTGATCAGGCCTTGGTAGTGACCGATCCGGACTTCCAATTGAGTCTCCACCAGGGCCCATGCACCATTTATGTACCACGCGCTCGCGCTCCATTGAGTAAGCGAGCCGCCACATCCGTACCTGATCAGGCGAATTGCGGATCCGGAGATGGGCGCGCAGCCCTGGACTGCCGTGAAAGCAGGGGGTCGAGATGAGCCCCGGAGTGACGCTTATGCCGAGAATGCCCTTTAAGCCAAGTGACGTCCGTTGCGACGACAGCCCCGTACAGTTTGAGGGCTGCGTGTTGAACCCGGCGGCAGATGTTCCTCGAGCGCTCAACTGGGATCTAAAGACTAGAGCCCTTGGCAGGTAATGCACTTCGGGTAGCCCCCCCTGCCCTGTGCAACGTGATTGTTCTTGACGAGTTCCTTGTAGTGCTCGCATTCGCTCTGGTCGTGGTGCTTCGGATTGTCTTCTTCCGCGGCAAGCGTCGAGTGAACTTCCTTGATCTTCACGGCGGCTTCCTTCCTGGTCGTCCCGATTGAGCAGTACAGGCAACCTAGCTTCGGGGCGCCAGTCCGGCTCAGCCACCCGCTTGACTCACGAACGCCAGCCGAATCTGCCAACCCTTCTAGGGACACTGGCGTTTTGCCGAGTGTTACAGCGATGAGGTATCCTTTCAAAGGGATGTGGCTGCGACGTCGCGGTGACCGGCTCGTACCGGATGGACTTGGAGGCCTGGTTGCCCTCGATGACGGCGCAGCATGGGACGCGATGGTCGAAATGACGCACTCGGCGCGTCTAGGGACAGCCAAGTCGGTCGGTCACCTGACAGCCTTGGAAGGGGAAGGCGCATCGTGGGACGCGCTCCAGCGCGAAGGAGTGAACCTGCAGCCGCACCTCAACAATTGGCGCGAGGCGTTCTTTGCCTGTGCCCCGCCCGGTCGAGGTCAAGAGATCTACCTCGGCGTGTTCGAGAGTCTCCAACTCTTGGCAGATACCTACCAAGGGAGGGAGATCGAGGATTCCTCGGTTCGACTAGAGGCGGCGATCGTTGCCGGCAGATCCCTCGATCAGATTGGCGATCTTCACCGGGCGATTGATTTCGCCCTTGGAGCTCGATGAGACCGTCCCTCAGCATCGCTCGGTTCGCTCCAGACGGGCGCCCGCGGCTCGAGCGCTTCGAGGCTCAGGACGACGACAACTTGGTCGGTGAAGCCGGGATGAGCGACCGGCGCTCGATGTTGACCAGGCGGCGGCGCTTCGATAGACGTAGCAGTGCAACATCTCCACCACCGGAGACGCCGCACTCACGCCTGCCGACTTCGCACATGCCAGCGAGGAGTACGAGAGTCGCGCTGGGGAGCTCGTGCTGGGGCCATGGGTAACGCCCTCTAGGCACGAGGCAACCTGTGGATTAACAACCTTTGAACAACATCATGAGCCGAATCAGTGGGTGCTACAGCGGGCAGGTACCCTTTGTGAAGCGGAGAGATGAACAAGGGGGTTGCGTCATGGGTGCGGCTGTGACGTTTGAGGAGATCACCCTCGTGGAGTCGTGGCGTATTTTCAACGACGCCTCCAAGCGACTCTTGGACATACCTGGCGAAGAGTTGATTCGGCGCTGGGACGCCGGCGAAATGCGGGACGAGCGATCACCTGAGTTGATGAGGGTGCTCATGCTGCGCCCCCGTGGCGGGTAGGACGCCCCACGAGGCTCTTGACGCCTTCGCGACACCTATACGCGAAGCTCTCGGGTGCTTCGCGCGGGGTCGAGTGTCATACAACGCCACTGCGCCAGGGGACGACGGCGTCCTCCTGTTCAATGATGGCGGGGATGTGATCTTGAATGGCGACGGCAAGGTCAGACTCTCGATCAACCTGAACTATCGAATTGTCCAGAATCGCGCCGCCGACGCCCACGGCAAGGTCTGGAAGGTGTCGGCGACGGGCTGGATCTATCACGTCGCCGATTCCGACTGCGATGTGATCGCAGACTTTCACTGGCACCCGAGGGCCACACCCGATGTGTTGATCCCCCACCTTCACACTCCGGAGAAGAGCCCCAGGCGCCACTTTCCAACGGGTCGCGTGCTGATCGAGGACGTTCTTCACTTCTGCGTGGAGTGTGGAGCCTCGCCATACGACGCTGATATGTGGCAGCAGATTCACGACCGAAACATTGAGAACTTCAAGCTTGGAGCGACTTGGGGCAGCTCTTTTCCACGCCGCCCAGCGACAACCCAGGAACGGGCGACCGCAGCTGCCGGTCGGGCCAAGCGCGCGCTTACTGGGGCGGGCCGCCGAGGGCGGACGTCGAAACCGAGCTGATCGCGCGATTGCTTGGTGCATCGCCGGAGCCTAGAACCGTGCCCAGTAATCGAAGGTCTGTTCGCTGCGCGGTCACAAATGTCGCACCCACCGATCACAATGGGACTATGAGCAAGCGCACCACCATTTGCAACGATTAGCCACGAGGTCACTTTGGAGTCCGAGGTACCTGTATTTCGAAGATCCTTCTCAATCAAGGCCTGCCGAGTATGTGACCGCTCCGAGGGGTGATGGGTGCGGCATGACGATCGCTCCGGATCTGGAAGTGCAGGTGTCACCGTAGAACTTAGCTGACCGCCAGGGGCGGAATCGATTGGACCCTCGACCAGTCACGCCGAGGCGATTGTGGTTAATTCTCGATTCTGCGCTGAGGCAACGACGAGCTTTCGCATCTTCCTTTCGGAGACTCCGGGCTTGCGCGGCACGTGCGTAATGTCGGCAGCCACCAAGTCGGCATAAACGTCTTGATGTAGGCGTGGGATCGCGGCCTGTGCCGTATTCTTCATCTTGGCCTGAACCGCGGCAGCAGTTACACCTATTGCGCTGAGCATTCCTATCAACGAGTTTGCCCATGCGCTCGTCTTTCCATATGTAGCGAGGAAGGAGAGTCCGATAAGCAGTCCAAGGCTAATGACGAGAGTGACCAGTTGGACTGCGAACGTGCTGAGGGTCTGGAGGGTAGCGCGCCAACTCTTCAAGATCGCGTATGGCTTGACCAAGGTCGAAGGGTCCTGTTGAAGAACCAAGAGTTCGTACCAACCGCGCATTTGCACGTAGAGCTGCCCCGGAGCTCCATTCTGCCCATACCACGAAGAGTCAGCAGCAACCTCATGCCACGCTGAGAGCGATCCGCTGATCGCGGGAGCTGTGAATGGATTGAAGTATCCGGAGAGTCGACCAACACTGCGCGAGAGTTCTGCGTGCCGACTTGTTCCCAGCAAGTAGGACCAGCTTGTGTCCGAGCCCGGCTCTGACGACGGATCAAGCGCCCAATATGTCTCGGCAAGTCCTCGCCCAACCAGATATCCGTTGGCAACGGTGTCGGACTTGGACGAGAGAGTGTCCTGAATGTGCGCATCCAACTTGAATATCTTGTTCGCGAGTTCATTCCATTTCGCGAGCGACCCCGCCTGATCAGCTCGCCGCTTGCAGTCGTCGAGTTCGTGCGCGGCCTGGTCAATCTGGCTCGCGTAGATTCCTTGGTGCGAATCGGTGTCCACGCCGAGCACTTTCGTGAGTGCAGCAAGGACGCACTGCGCCTCAATCCGCCGCTCCTCGTCGGTCCGCTCTCCTCGTAGAGGCAGGAAGTGATCCGCCCTTGGCGGAGTGGCAAGATGGTCCGTAGCAGGTGGATGTAAGCGATTGCGTCCTCGAACTTCTGCCACGCACCAGCCAAGCCTTATTGCATTTGCCACGTCCGCGCTGTCACTTGGTGCAGACACGTAATCCCCCCAACCTCGGAGCCCTTCTGCCTCCGAAACGACTGTAGCCACATATGACACAAGTGTCCATAGACACTATTGGGATTGAATTTCACATCATTCAGGTCTAGCTTGCCATCACGCTCAAATGGCCGATCGTCATCGCACTTCTTCCAATGAGCCATCGCTGATCCTTCACCGAGGCGGAGATGAGCAGCCGAAGGTGCTGCGGACTAACTTACAACCGTGCCGAGTCAGCGCGCCCAGTATCGAAAGGTGGTGCACGCCGAGCCACGAAGCCGAGGGGCTATTGAACTCGCTCGGCGAAGAGGGTTGGAAACTCGTGGCTGTGTGTGATCACAGACTGGGAACACGAGAATGAGTGCTTCCAATTGTTCTGAAAGCGCATAGCAATCAACTGACGATCTGATGGATCGATCTTAGCCGTTCTGAGACGACGAGCCATCATCACTCACCAAGAGAGACTCGATCAGCTTCCGCCTGAGATTCCGAGTTGGCGGGGGCGATCAACTCTAGATTCTCACCAACCAAGATCATGAGTTGATCCGGCAGTCTCTCTCCCCGTCGGACAAGTTCTGTGCATCCAATCAGAAAGGAGGCTTGCAATATCTCAAAATCGTCTGGCGCTATGCCGTACCTGGTATGCGTGTGCTCTGGTGATTGTTCTATACGTTCTTCGAGAAAGAGACAGTCACAGAAGCTCGGGTACATCGCCGAGGAGGGTCCAGTAGACCGCGTCAAGGGGAATCCATCGAGTCAAACCAGCCCTAGCGCACGTACGGTTGCTGATGACGTGGTCTTGGTGGACGTTCGCGGTCACGAAGACACGTTCAGGATCCAGTTGCCTCATGGCGTCAAAAGTGGAGGCGAATACCTGTGCCGAGTGACCTTGGTTCTGGTATTCGACCCCGACTGCAACGACTTGGATGTGCCACCCAGCGTGATCCGTCGGGGATTGCAGTGGTAAGCCGATGACCGCCTCGTCAAATGCGGAAACAGCCACCAGTGACCCGTGCTCATCTCGATGGGTTAGAACGTATTGGGCCTGGCGGAGAACCCAGTAGCGCACATAGGTTTCAGCCTCCAGCACCCAAGGTTCGCGTCGTTCTCCACAACAGGCGAAATTCTCGAATTCCTCAGCATCCGCGGCAGTCGCCCAGGACCACGTGAGCACGACTCGTGTGCCGTGGGGCTACTGGTGCAACTTGCCACGCCGACGCAGGAGCTCCGCAAGATGCTCTGCGGCTTCACCTTCGACCTCGCGCGGGGGATGTGCGTACGGGTCGGAACTGATGCCGGCATCGTGAAGCGACTGGCGCATCGGAATCGAGTCAAGGCGTGAAGAAGTCAGCGGCGTCATGAATGGAACCCTCGGATCGACGAATAAGTCTCCCTCGTCCCGGCCGCGCCTGACTCGTAGGACGAATCCCTTGCGCTCGACATTGACGAGCCGATTGTTGGCAGCTGTAGGTTGAAGTCCTACGGAGCCCGCGAGCGATGAGACAGTCGTGACTGAGCCGGCGGAGCGGAGCTCCTCAAGCGTCTCGAAATCTGCACCGGTCAGATCTCCCACAGGAACGGCGTCAAATACGGAATCCGGTGATGAGGCCAGAAACAATGGAATCCGATATCTGAGCGCAAGTAGCGCGCTCATTTCTCGCACTGCATGATCCGGCGTCGCGACAACCAGCCTCGCATCTCCATAGATGCCACCGCGGACACGCTGCCCGAGTGTGACAATGAGTTCCATTAGCGATGACGGAGAAAGGAGTTTCCCACTGAGGTCGAGGACGAGGGTTGTCGGTTGATTGAAGGCCGTTGCCCGGATGCTCGAATCCCTAGCTCGGGCAGCCCTCTCGGGATCCGAGAGGTCCCCTGTACCCGTAGGAAAGGAGATGACCTCGCGATGCGCAAAGGTGACCGGCATGCGTCCTCCGCCAACGTGTACCCGGACTGATCCCATGATGGGGTCCATTGGGATGGTACTCAAGACCGCGCTCCTCAGATGCTTCACTTAGATCAGTGAAGTCAGTATACTGTGTGGAGTCGAGAACGAAACCCCTGATCAGGAGTGAGATATGGGACAGACGATCGAACTGATAGTAGTGGTGAACGGCCAGTCCACTCAGGTCAAGGCCAACGAAGAGGCGCCATTACTGACCGTGATCGAGAAGGCACTTGAGCAGACTGGCAACACCGGACAGCCTTCAGACAATTGGGAGCTCCGCAATGCGTCAGGTGTCGAGCTTGACATTCACAAAAAGGTTGAGGACTTCCACTTCGAGTCTGGCACTCAGCTCTTTCTCAATCTGAAGGCCGGAGTTGGCGGCTGAAGCGCTATGGCCGAACAATTCGTGGATCCGCAGATCTCGAAGAAGAAGTTCGAGACAGAGATTGGTGAGTACCTAGACCTCCGCGAGGAGTACGAACGGCGAGGTTGGTTACTTGTCGAGCACTGTTTTCCGAAGGTGTTCGTGGTGCTCGCAGCGCCAAAGTTGGAACCTCCTGCGATTGTGTTCGGCGTAGCTCTTGATTACTCGAACTATGACGCCAGACCGCCGTCCGTCTCGTTCGTCAACCCGTTCACTCGGGAGCCTTGCAAGTACAAGGAGATTCCTGCCTCACTCAGGCTAAACAAGATGATGATGCAAGGAGAGGAGGTTGCGCTCCCCGGAATGCCCGCGCAAATGCAATTTGGCGTACCCCAGCCATATCTCCAGGCGTTCGACGAAGAGGAGTACCCATTCCTGTGTCTCGCTGGCGTCTTGGAGTACCACGAGCATCCGGCTCACTCGGGTGACAGTTGGGAGTTGCACCGAGCGAGCGGTGCAGGCCGGCTCGTGCGTTTGCTCGAAGTGATCACACGATTCGGCATCGAACCGATCCGGGGCTACGGAGTCAACCTTGTTCCACAGGTTGCGTTGGACGTAGGACCGCCACCGACATGACGCTCGAAGGAGTCAAGACGTTCGCGATTCCGAGTTCAGTTGTCGTTCAAACGGAAGACTCACTTCAGAAGGCCGGCTTAGAGGGGTACGAGTTGTTCGTGCTCTGGAGCGGAGTCCTCGATGGGCAGACCTTTCACGTTCGCACCGCCCATGTTCCGAAACAGAGCTCATACCAAACTGGAGACGGCCTACTCGTACGCGTTGAGGGACCGGCACTTCACAAGTTCAACATGTGGCTGTTTGAAAATGAAGAGATGCTTGGGATTCAAGTACATGCACACCCCACGGATGCGTACCACTCGAGCACTGATGACACCTATCCGATCATGACAACTCTTGGGGGTCTTTCAATCGTTGCTGCGGACTTTGCGAGTGACGGACTACTGGACAAGCATTGCGCCGCCTACCGCTTGTCCAAGCATGGTTGGCAACGCATAAGGAATGCAGAGCGGTCTCGAATGATTCGGGTGGTCTGATGGGCCTTGCGGACTACTTTCATCGTTCGGCCATCGCCGCTGCTCAAGTAGTTGCAGGTTTCGACGAAAGCTCTCTGTCGCAACATCTTGAAGGTGTTGCAGTCGAGCTGAATCTGAGCGAGTCACGATCGGCGGAAGCAGACGCACTCGCAGATCTCACCGTCCGGTTGCTCGCGCGCTTCTACCCACGGCTTCGGTTCACTGGCTCCGAAGTCTCGAGACACATAGATCTTGCGAAGTCGATCAATCCAAAGCTCGACATCGTCGGGGAGGAGTGTGACTTCGGCATCGGTATCGGCTCGAGCGCAAGCCCAAATTGTGCAAGGGCAGTGTTCGCCGGAAGTGATGGCTGGGACGGCACCCTTTCGAGTGACGGCCCACAAGATTCAGGTGACAGCGGCAATCCCTTCGGGGCGGGTGCAGCCGCTTGCCTGGCGGTGGGTGAAGTGTTTCGCCAGGTCTTCGCAATCGGCAGTCCACTCTCGACAGCAGTCACACTCTCAACGCTTGATTCAGCATCCCGACCAAGTAAAGCGAGACTGGTCCTCGACGGTGTCGACATTGGATCAGCCGTGCTGGTGGGTGTGGGCGCGATCGGGAACGCGACTGTATGGGCGTTGGGACGGTCACCAATCATCGGCGAGATTCACCTTGTCGACAGTGAACAGACTGAGCTGAGCAATTTGCAACGGTATGTACTCACGACAAGAGAGGACGACGATGCGATCAAAGTTGATCTAGCTGCGAAGTTTCTCTCTGGAGGGATCCGAGGAGTTGCCCATGCCGATCGATGGGAGCACTTTGTCGCCAAGAACGGCTACCGATGGAGCGAAGTTCTCGTCGCACTCGACTCGGCGCAGGGGCGTAGGGATGTACAGGCGTCTCTTCCCGAGTGGATCGCTAACGCGTGGACGCAACCTGGTGACCTAGGTGTATCAGTTCACCCCTGGGGCGAGACGGGTGCGTGTCTGGCGTGCATGTACGTTCCGAATGGATCCCTACCGGGGGAAGATCGGATCATTGGTTCTGCGCTCGGGCTCACTTCAGATATCGAGCTGCTCAACATCCGACGGCTCCTCCATACCAACTCTCCTCTACCGCCCGAACTCTACGGCCAAGTTGCTCTGCACCTCGCCATCGATCCAAGCGACTTTGGTTCATTCTCTGAACGTCCCCTGCGAGCGCTGTATGTAGAGGGACTCTGCGGTGGAGCGCTGGTGCCACTCAGTCGGATCGGGCGTCCTACACAGGATGTGCACGTTCCCGTTGCACATCAATCTGCACTTGCGGGAGTGTTACTCGGAGCGCGGCTCGTCTCACGAGCTCTTGGCCAGACTCCGGATTCAACTGAAGTGACTCGCATCGATGTCCTTCGGCCACTGGGCGAGTATCTGACGCAACCAATGCAGAAAGACGCTCGGGGCCTTTGCATCTGTCAGGACAAGGTCTACCAAGAGACTTGGCGTACCAAGTACAAGGTGTAATTATCCGCGGAGCGATCTTCGCTGTTTTGCCGAATCAGATGGCTGTAAGCCGTCCGAGGTCATGCACCTCTCATGTCAAGTAGCGCAATCGCTCCCGCTATGTGTTCAGTTATCAACTGCTCGTCCGCGCCTGGCAGCGGGAGCGAGTAGATAACCATCCGGTGATCCTTGAGGTCGAAGGGCGCCCCGGACACGTCCTGCGTGAGCAAGACAGTCGGTCGCCCTACAGCATGGGCGTAGCCGAGTTCCCAGAACACGTTGGGGTTCAAGTCGGTGACGTCAGCGATAACGAAGTCGGCAGACGTGATCGCGTCTACGATTTGTTCGGTGATCTTTCCCGGCGCCCGAATTTTATCAGCTCGGACCACCAAGATCGAGGGGTCCACCGCAGCGACGCAGCGCTCGATGGCCTCGAACACCATGTTGGACCATGTCTCCCCGAAGGGCATGACCACGAATGTGTTGAGGGGCGCGCGGTCGCCAACCTGGCTAGCACCATGAATCTGGGCTGTGAGCTCGCGAAAGTGGTTCTCTTGCGCTCCGAGCTAACTCGCCAGGTCGTTTACGTCGGCGAAGCGAAGGACTGAGGCCTCATTGACAGTCAGAAGCCAGTTTTCACCAGTATTTCCTCCGGCGAACGGCGAAGGGTTTTCGCCGAAGATCAACCCGGGCAGCCTGTCGAGCAGGTTTCGCTGACCGGGCGTGATCCGCTCGCGCTCCATGTACTCACGACGGACCTGCAGTTCCAGACCGGGCTCTCCGTACACTTGCACCGCTAGACGGGTGGCGCGTACAACTAAATCTGTTAAGTGCCCCGCTGCCTCGAGCTGGGCGAGGTCCCGCACAGTCAGCGTGAATGTCTCGTATGCAGGCCAACGTGGCCTTCCTGGTGGGCTGGGCCGCGCCTCGAGGATCTCGTCAAGCCGAACTCTTCTGTGCTCGCTGCTCCAGATCTCCCGGGTCAACTCCTCGATCTTCGGCCATGAGCCCTTGCGCAAGTACCACTGGTACACGGACTCCAAGAGCCGAAGGTGTTCGTCAGCCCAAGCTCTGTAATCGGCTGCCCACTGTGAGACCGTGTCGGTAGCCACTACGTCAATGTAGATCCGCGCCCTGCGCCGTTTGCCAAACCGGTCCTGGTCCAACCGAGCGTGGATTCTGTGTGCAGGTTCGCACTCCGCGACTGGGACCCGCCTCGGCGGGTAAGGACTAGGCCTGGGTGCGATGAAGTAAAGCGCCACGCCTTCTGGCTCGCGATCATCGCTTCGGTGATCGCCGAGAACGCCCATTACGTGAAGCAGACGCCGTTGGAGAATCGGTGCCACGACCAAGGGGCTATTCGACTCTGCAGCAGCTCTCCATCTTGGATCAAAGCACCGCGTCCCCTCCCTGGGCAGCGCCGATATGGCACTGTCGCCAGCGGACCTCTGATTGCTGCGTGGTCCGCAAGCGCGCAGTCTCATCGAGCGTGATGGTTCACTGTGCCGATGCACTGTGAGAATTGCCTCAGTACTGTTTGGCAGGTGAATTCGAGGAGGAAGCACAAGGTGGCAAGGCACGCTCGCCGAAGCCGTGACGTGTCCGAACTCAACGGCAGGCAACGGCCCAACCCGGAGCCGGCGCAAGCCCTCCTTCCCTGGCTTGCGACCTTCGTTGTCGGAGGACTCGGATTCATATGCGGTGCGATCTTGCTACGGGACGGATGGGGCCTGTTTCGGAGTAGCGCCGTTGTCGTTGGACTGGTGGCTCTGGGATTGATCGTTCGCAATGTCCGGCTCAGGGCGTACCCGAAGCTCCTCATCCGCTCCATCGCTGTTCTCATTGCCGTTGCCCTCGGACTGTTCTTTATCCCTTTGCTGAGCCAAGAATCTATTGCGGGGACTGTGACCTGCAAAGATGGCTTGAGCATTATCGCGGTCTGGGTCAAAGCGTCCTCGGGAGCGAGTGGGTGGGCATCTATTGCGAGGACTAGCCAGAGCTCTACTCGATATGCGTACACACTTGAAAATGGCGGTACGTACTCCCTGCATGTCGGCTGCGGCGGGTGGTGGCACAATTGGAAGTACTCGCCCACGACTCCGTTCCTCTCAGGAACCGGGCACTCCTTTCTCTGCCGAGCAACGAAGCTCTCCCTCGAGGGTGATCCCACTGGTAAGCACTCGTGCGTTGAAGTCTGATGGGCACCGTCGTCACTATCCTGGTCTTGCCGAGTGATGGGCCTGCAACTAGACCGAGCCCACACATGGACCGGAAGCATCGCTTCCACTTGGGTCAGGAGCGTGCAGCATGGTTGTGATCAAGAGACAGCAAGCGTGGTCAGTTGCTCTAATGGCACTTTCGTTCCTGCCGCAGTCGTTGCCATCGCTGCCACACCTTTCCAAGCCAGTCGAAGTCCAAGTCTCTGCCGGCGAACAGTTCACCTGCGCCCACTCGTCGACCCTGCTGGTGACCTGCTGGGGCTACAACGGTGACGGCGAGCTCGCCGACGGATCACATCGATCCACTGACGCTCCTCGGCAAGTGCTGGGAATCGCAGGCGCGAGAGATATCGCGACGGGCTGGGTCAGCAGCTGTGCGCTCCTCGACGCTGGAGCCGTCAAGTGTTGGGGCTCAGACCGCTTCGGTCAGCTCGGCAACGGCGTCCTGGAGAAGGCATCGTCCCCAACGTCGGTGCATGGAATGGCTGGGGCGGTGGCCATCTCCGTAGGGGGGTACACCGCGTGCGCGCTGGTGAAGGCGGTCGAGTGCTGGGGACAGGGTGCCCAGGGCCAGCTTGGGAATGGGGGCTTCAAGGGCTCGTCCACACCAGTGCGCGTCAAGGGGACCACGGCCGTCCAGAGCCTTTCCGTCGGCTTCGCTCATGTGTGCGCCGTACGTCGCGACGGGGCGCTCTTCTGCTGGGGCGACAACGTCGCTGGCGATGTCGGAAATGGGTCGATGAACGCTTCGTCCATTCCTGTACAGGTCGCGATCCCCCTCGTCCGGCAGGTTGCGGCCGGGGGCTCCCACACCTGTGCGCTCCTCCGTGCCGGCACCGTGGACTGCTGGGGGGCCAACGGCTACGGCCAGCTCGGAACGGGTACTCGACACGGCTCGCTGACGCCCGTGCGGGTCCCGGGACTCTCGGGAGTAGCCGCGATCGCGGCCGGTGAGAACCACACCTGTGCGCTGCTCACGAATCACTCGGTCCTGTGCTGGGGCGACGGACTCCTGGGTCAGCTCGGAGACGGGAGGTACTCAAGTGCCTCGATTGCTCGTCACGTGCTCAGCATCGCGACAGCGATCGGCATCTCGTCCGGAGGGAGCCATTCGTGCGCCCTGCTCGCAGGCCGGCGGATCGAGTGCTGGGGCTACGGCTTCTTCGGCCAGCTCGGCGACGGGAGGGTGGCGAACGAGCCGACTCCTGTTGCCGTCAGAGGGACCTGAATCATCCGCTGGGCTCAAGTTGCGCTTCCGTGAGCAGTGCGTAGGTTGAATCACGAGTCACGACGTACTAGAACCCACAGAGGAGTTCTTCATCGGGGGTGGGGTCGATGGACGATCGTGCACTGGTCGACGCGTACAACGACCACTGCTACGGATCGCTGCTCGTCCCCAAGGTCGGAGCCCCACTACCACGCCCATCGACAAGGCGCAGGCTCTCGCGATCGCTGCGCCGTGGCGCCACGTTCCTGGTAGCCGCCTGCACCCTTGGAACCGTCGTCCTGGTCGCGCCACCGCTGACCATCACCTCGGGAGCCGTGAGCCAGCACCTCCGGCCACCTCCGAACACGATCCACCACACCAAATACATCGGTCACATCCAGAAAATCCCCGCGACCTGCGGACCCGTGCCCCCGCCGTCGCCACCGCCGCCATCGATCACGACCCTCGCCTACGTCGCGGAAGCCTCGAACAACGAGGTGCAGACGATCGACGAGGCGACCGGAGCACTCGTCGGAACACCGATCACCGTCGGCACGAGCCCGAAGGGCGTCGGCTACTGGCGCCCGCCCCCGAGCTCGCACTTCGACCCCGAGGTCGTGGTCTCCAACAGCGGCAGCCACTCGGT
>ODAK010002528.1_pt1 | contig 19295 bp, 16 predicted proteins | sample 1539591 | NCBI WGS metagenome assembly ODAK01 (sample SAMEA3539303, study PRJEB22396) | soil metagenome | biome: tundra; feature: field; material: soil | place: USA | collected 2010-05 | depth 0.15 m | reverse complement strand
TTGGCATCCTCCGCCGGGTCATCAGCCGCCCAGCCTCGGCGTCCGCCCAATAGACATCGCACAACTCGGCGACCGTCGCGGCGTTGCGCCGGGCCTGTTTCTCGGCCTCTGGGTCGCCACCCCGCGCGGCCTGTGTCAGAACCTCCCGCGCCTTGTCCCTGGCCTGGTCCGGCGTCCAGGGCGCGCCATGCCGGCCGATCGTGAACCGGCGTTGGGTGCCTTGCTCGTTTCGGAACATGACGAAATAGGACACCACGTCACCGGCCCGGCGTCTGGCGCCGAATTCCGGTACGGCACCCGGCCCGGCATCGAATATCTCACTCTCAGGTCCGAGGGCTCGAATGTCCCGCAGCCCGATCTTGTGCCCCTTCGGCTCGTTACTGTCCGCCATCGCTCGCCCTCGAATCTGTTAGCCCGACCCGCCCGGGGTAACAGCGGGGTAACAGGTTCGCGCAAGTCGGCGCAACGGCAAACATAGACAAACAACATGAAACAGCGATATTTCAATGGGATAGATGCGCGACGCAAGGCGGCGCAACCCCGGTCAACCCTATCTTGGTGCCCTCCGAAGGCAGAGGTCGCACGTTCGAATCGTGTCGGTTCCGCCAATCAATCGGGTCTTGCCCTGGCACGCGACCCAGAGGCAGAACCGCGCCATGTCTGACATCGCCATGGGCTCCAATTCGGGCCGCACTCTGCTCGTGCTCGATCGCGTCGCCCTGGGGGCCGTGTTGCTTATGCCGCTGCTGCTGCTGCACGCGCACGGCATCGCTGAGGTGGCGATCGCTGTCGCCGACCTCTGTTTCCTCGCCCGCTCCGCCGTCACCCGCGACTGGGCCTGGACCAGGACCTCGTGGCTGCTGATCGCTTGGGCGTGGTGGGGGTGGCTCATCGTCTGTTCGCTGCCGATCGCGACCTTGCCTCTGGGCGAGGGCCACGCGCGATCGCTGGTCCAGGCCGTCGTGCTGGTTCGGTTTCTCGTCTTCGTCGCGGCCATGGAGTACGCGATCTGCCGAGCCTCCGACGCCCGCCGTTGGCTGTATTGGATGGTCGCCGCCTCAGCGGCCTACATCGCTATCCACTCCGTATTTCAGTTCATCACCGGCTACAACCTCTACGGCGAACCGCGCGGCGGCGATGGAGAACTGACCGGCCCGTTCGGCAAACCCCGCGCCGGCCCACCATTCGTCCGGATTCTTTTCCCGGCGATCATTCCCTGGGCCGCCGCGTTGCTGACCCGTCCAGGAGCGCGGTCCCTGACAGAGGCATGGCTCGTGCTGATCGGCGGCGTCGCGGTGGCGCTGCTGATCGGCCAGCGCATGCCCTTCCTGCTGACCGTTCTTGGCCTGGTGGTGATCGGCGTGCTGTTGCCGCGGCTGCGGTGGGGAGTGCTGGCCGCTGGAATCGCGCTGGCCGCGCTGCTGGTCGCCTCGCCGGTTGTCGCGCCCAGGGCACACTACCGCCTGGTCGCGAAATTCTCCGACCAGATGGAGCACTTTGCCGTCACTCAATATGGCGAACTCTACGCCCGCGCGTTCGAGATCGCGGTGCAAAACCCGGTCACCGGCCTCGGCGCCGAAGGCTTCAACACCGGCTGCTTCAATCCCCGCTACTTCCGGCCCAGTTTCGACGGCAGCGTGCCGGATGGCGGAGGTGCTGCGATCTGCTGGGACCACCCGCACAATTATTACCTGGAGGCGCTGGTCAACGGCGGCTTCCCCGGCCTGATCCTGTTCTCCGCCCTTAGCCTGGCCTGGTTGGCCGCATTGGGGCGAGGCCTCTGGCGACAGCCCGATCCGCTGCGCGTGGCGCTGTTCGCGGCGGCGCTGATCCAACTCTGGCCGATCGCGTCCGCCACCAGCTTCACCTCCATGCCGGTCGGCGGCTGGTCGTTCCTGCTTCTGGGCTGGGGCCTCGCCGAGTCACGTTGGCCGAACGGCCGCCGCGACCCTATATAGGGGCCAATATCTGACCCTTCGGAGCGTGACCCATGGCTGAACCCAGGCAAGAACTGGTCCCGGTGACGGTGCTGACCGGCTATCTCGGCGCCGGCAAGACGACGTTGCTCAACCGCATCCTGACCGAGAACCACGGCCGCAAATATGCCGTCGTCATCAACGAGTTCGGCGAACTGGGCGTTGACAACGACCTCGTCGTGGACACCGACGAGGAGGTGTTCGAGATGAACAACGGCTGCATCTGCTGCACCGTGCGCGGCGACCTGATCCGCATCGTCAACGGCCTGATGAAGCGGCGCGACAAGTTTGACGGCATCATCATCGAGACCACCGGCCTCGCGAACCCCGCGCCCGTCGCGCAGACGTTCTTTGTCGATGAGGGCGTGAAGGCGCGCACTCGGCTGGACGCGATCGTGACCGTCGTCGATGCCAAGCATCTGCCGGCTCGGCTGGCGGACAGCCACGAGGCCGAGGACCAGATCGCCTTCGCCGACGTCATCGTGCTGAACAAGACCGACCTGGTGACGCCGGAGGAACTCGACGACGTCGAGCAGCGCATCCGATCGATCAACCGGCATGCGATCATTCACCGCACGCAACGGGCGGCGCTGCCGATCGATCAGGTGCTGGAGCGCGGCGCGTTCGATTTGTCCCGCATTCTGGCGATGGAGCCGGACTTCCTCGATGGCGACGACGACCACGAGCACAACGAAGACATCACCTCGATGGGTTTCGAGGTGGCGAAGCCGATCGATCCGGAGAAGTTCAATGCCTGGATTGGCGCGCTGCTGCAGGAGCAAGGGCCCGATCTGCTGCGCACCAAGGGCATCCTGAACTACACCAACGAGCCGCGCCGGTTCGCGTTTCAGGCGGTGCACATGATCGCGGATGGCGATTTCATCACCGAGTGGAAGGATGGCGATCCGCGAAGCAGCCGCATCGTGTTCATCGGCCGCAATCTGAACCGGCCGAAGCTGCGGCGCGGGTTTGAGGGGTGCGTGGCCGATTGAGTTACACCCGCTTGCGCTTCAGGCCATGACGAGAGGTAGCATAGTTCGTATCGTGATCGGACCATCATGAGTCAGACCAAGAAAACCGAATTCCTGATCGATACCCGCGGCGAGCATCGCGCACTCGACGCGTTCGTGGTGGCGGCACGGTTTTCCCGTGATGGACGCACTCTGGCGTTCGCCCTGGGCGACGGCACCGCGCGGCTTGTTCCGATGGCGGAGCCAGCAGGCGATTGGCGTTCGGTCTCGGTCCACGATGGCGCCGCGCTGTCGCTCGCCCAGGATATCAACCCGAGCGGATTCCTTTCAGGCGGCGACGACGGGAAGCTGCGGCGGATCAGCGGCGACGGCGAGGCCACCGACATCGCCAGCTTCGGCATGAAATGGGTCGAGCAACTCGCCAGCCACGCGCTGGACAAAGACAAGGGGCTGATCGCCGCCGGCGTTGGCAAGGTCGTGCATTTGTTCGATGAGAGCGGGAAAAAGCTCAAGGAATGGACCCATCCGTCCACTGTCACCGGCCTGACCTTCGACGCCAAGGGTAAGCGCGTGGCGGCGTCGCACTACAACGGCGTGACGCTGTGGTTCGTCGCCGCCAAAACCGACACGCCGCGGCGACTGGAGTGGAAAGGCAGCCATATCGCGCTGGCCTTTCATCCCGAGGGTGAGGCCGTGGTGACCGCGATGCAGGAAAACGCGCTGCACGGATGGAAGCTGCCGGATGGCCAGGATATGCGCATGAGCGGCTACACAACCAAGACCACATCTCTGTCCTTCTCCAAAGGCGGCAAATGGCTGGCGAGCAGCGGCTCCGACGCGATGGTATTGTGGCCGTTTTTCGGTGGTGGTCCGATGGGCAAGGCGCCGATCGAACTCGCGGGCGGTGATGGGATCAACTGCACCCAGGTCGCCTGCAATCCCAAAGACGAACTGGTCGCCGGAGGGTTCGAGGACGGGTTGGTCGTGCTCGCGGACATCGGCTCCTCCCGCATTTTGCCGGTCGCGCCTCCTGGGCAGGGTCCGGTCACGACGCTGGCCTGGAGCGCGGACGGCACGCAATTGGCGATCGGGACCGAGAACGGGTTTGCCGTTGTCGTGGATTTCGCACGGCGGCGGATGTGATGCTGGCCAAATCGTCATGGCTCGGCTCGTCCGGGCACGCTACGCGCCTGAACAGGCGGCTCAGACGTGGCGAGCCATGACCGAAGCCCATCCGATCCCGCCCAAACTCGGTCTGGGCACGTTCCGCATGACCGGGGCGGCGTGCCAGCAGGCGGTCGAGAGCGCATTGGCGCTGGGTTATCGGCATATCGACACCGGCCAGATGTATGGCAACGAAACTGAGATTGGCGCCGCCATCGCCGCCTCGGGGATACCACGTTCCGAGATTTTTCTGACTGGCAAAGTTTGCCACGCCCTCGCCACGCCGGAAGCGGCGCGAATTTCACTGGGTGAATCCCTGACCCGCTTGCGGACCGAATATCTCGACTTGTGTTTGTTGCACTGGCCGCGCGCCGGCCTCGACATTCCCGGCATTCTGGAAATGCTGATCCGGGCTCAGGAGTCCGGCAAAGCGCGGCGCATTGGCGTGGCGAATTTCCCGCTACGGCTGTTGCGCATGGCGGTTGAGGAGATCGGCGCACCGATCTTCTGCAATCAGGTGGAGTATCATGTGCTGCTCGATCAAACATCGATCCTGACGTATCTGCGAGCGCATGACATGATGCTCGTCGCGCACGTTCCGCTGGCGCAAGGACGTCTGGCGGAACATCCTGGACTGAAAGCCATCGCGGACCGGCATGGCTCGACCCCGGCTCAAGTGGCATTGAAGTGGTTGCTGGATCAGGACGGTGTGGCGGCGATCCCCAAGGCCGGCCGGACCGTCAGTCAGCGCGAGAATTTGGCGGCGTTCGACGTCACACTGGACGATGCGGACCGGGCGGTCATCGCGTCCCTCCCGAAAGACCAGCGTTTCGTTAATCCGCCCTTCGCGCCCCAATGGGACTGAATTGAGACGCATTGACCGCGCCATGTTCGCCCCATTAGCGTCCGCCGGACCATGGCCGGCGTACAAGGCCCAAAACAAAGGAAACTCCATGATATCAGCACGTTTCGTGCTCGCGGGCCTGTTGCTGGCGACCGCCGTCGCGGCACAGGCCGATCCGCTGCCGAAAGTGGCGGAAGCCAGCAACATGACAATCATCGGACACAGCGATCTGAACGGAGCCGGAAAGGGCGGCGAGGGACTGGCATTGCGGCAATACCCTGACGGCCGGCGTATCCTGTTCCTCGCGCACGAGTCGACGCCGATGTGCGTCAGTATCGTTGACGTGACGAAACCAGAAGATCCCAAGGTCGTGACGCAGATTCCCGTGGACGGGAAGACTGTTCGCTGCAACTCCTTGGGCCTGTCCGGAACGACTCTCGCCGTGGCGCATCAAACCGACAAGCCTGGGCAACCAGGCGCCGGCATGGATGTTTACGATGTCGCCGACCCGGCTCAGCCGCGGAAACTGTCGCATTTCGACACCTCCGGCCCGCATTCGCGCGGCGTACATTATCTGTGGTACGCGGAGGGTCCGTACGCGTACTTGTCGACCGGCGCGAAGGACTTCAATTCGCACAATCAGTTGGACGACCAGTTCCTGATGATCGTCGATTTGTCCGACCCGGCCCACCCGAAGGAGACCGGACGCTGGTGGTTGCCCGGCACCCGAGTTGGCGACAAGGAACCTCCGCCGCCGCGGGTACATCCATTTGACGCCGGTATCCGCATGCACACGCCAACGATCGCCGCCGGTGAGCCAAACCGTGTGTATGTTGGTTGGATCGATGGCGGCTGGGTGATCCTGGACACCACCGACAAAGCGCATCCAAAACAGATCGCGCACAGTTCCTGGCAGTCGCAGGATGTCGGCTTCGCACACACGGTACTGGCAATTCCGTCGCGCCACCTCGCGATTCAGACCGAAGAGGCCACCAGCGAGAAATGCAAGGACTGGCCAAAACGCGACTGGGTCTGGGATATTTCGAATGAGAAGGAACCGGTTGTGCTTTCCGTCATGCCGCCGCCCGCTGACTTCGACGCGTTGTGCAAGGCCGGGGGCCGCTTTGGCGCGCATAATATTCATCAGAACCGGCCGGATGCCACGGCGGCGCATCTGACGAAGACCGTGGTCGGCAGTTTCTTCAATGGCGGCGTTCGCGCTTACTCAATCGCGGACCCCCACGCGCCGGTGGAGATCGGCTACCTGGTGGACGCCGCGCCGCCCGGCAACGCGTCGCACACGATTCAGATCAACGACGTGTACGTCGATGAGCATGGCCTGATCTATGCCAATGACCGCCTGACGGGCGGGCTGGACATCATCCGCTACACCGGCTCCGTGCCACTGGAATAGTGCGGCCGGAACGTTGAAGCCGCCGTGCGAGAATCAGGAGTCTCATCGATGACCGACGAACATCCACTCCCGCGCGGGGAGCTATCGTTGCGGACCGTCGCCATGCCAGCGGATACCAACCCGGCCGGGGACATCTTCGGCGGCTGGATCATGTCGCTCATGGACCTGGCGGCCGGCGTGACGGCGAGCTCGCTGGCCAAGGGACGTGTCGCGACCGCCGCCGTGTCCAACCTGAGCTTCATCCGCCCGGTGAAAGTGGGCGACGTGGTCTGCGTGTATACCGAACTCAGCCGCACCGGCCGAACGTCGATCACCCTCGGTGTCGAGACCTGGGTGTTGCGGCGGGGCCAGGGTGAGCGGGTGCGCGTGACGGCGGCGGAGTTCGTGCTGGTCGCGGTCGACGACACCGGGCGGCCGCGGGCGTTGCCGACGGTGTGACGGATTTGACTCACGCCAGGATTGAGCGAAGCGCCCCGCCGGTGCAAACTCCCCTCATCGACAACGAGGAAACGCCATGCTCCGCATTCACGGCTCCGCGCGATCCCGCGCACTTCGCACTCTGTGGATGACCTTCGAACTCGGCATTCCGTACGAGCACGACGACCTTCTCCCGCGTTCCCCGGGCACCAAAACTCCCGAGTTTCTGGCGCTGAACCCGAATGCCCGTGTCCCCGTGATCGAAGACGACGGTTTCGTCTTGTGCGAGTCCATGGCGATCAACTTCTACCTCGCGAAGAAGCACAACAGTCCGCTCTACCCCTCCGATCCGAAGCAGGAGGCGCTGGCCCTGCAATGGAGCTTCTGGGAAACCGATCGGCTGGACCGGCAACTCGTCAACTACATGAATCACACCAGCGCCCTCCCCGAAGCGGAACGAGACAAGTCCGTCGCCGATGCCGCCTGGGCCGAGGTCGTGCCGGCGCTGGACGTTCTCAACGGCGTTCTGCACAAGACACGCTGGCTCGCCGGCGCCGACTTCTCGCTCGCCGATCTGAACGTCGCGGGCGCCTTGTATCGCGGCCTGTCGATGGACCTGAGCCGCTGGCCCGCCGTGCGAGAATGGCTCGCGCGCTGCTGGGACAGACCGGCGGCGAAGCGGGCCCGGGCGATGCGCGAAGGCTAAGTGCAACGCGCGATGGCGGCGAGTGGCGATTCCCTGTTCCACCCGCCCGCCCGCGCCTATACGATCCACCGCGATGCCCCGAGGCGACCTCTTTCCCGATATCGGACCGTTCGAGACCGGTTATCTGCCGCTCTCGACCTCCCACGTCATGTACTGGGAGCAAGCGGGCAATCCCCGCGGCTATCCGGTATTGTTCCTGCATGGCGGACCCGGCGCCGGCGCCGGGGCGGTGCATCGGCGTTTCTTCGACCCGGCGTTCTGGCGCATCGTCATTTTCGACCAGCGCGGCGCCGGCCGGTCTCGTCCTCTGGGCGGGCTTGAAGACAACACGACGCCTCACCTCGTGGAGGATATTGAACGGTTGCGCAACCATCTGGGTGTCAACCGTTGGCTGCTGTTCGGCGGTTCCTGGGGATCGACACTCGCGCTGGCGTTCGCGCAGACGCACCCGGAACGCGTGGCGGCGTGCGTACTAAGAGGCATCTTTCTCGGACGTCCCTCCGAGGTGAACTGGTTCCTGCACGGGATCGCGACGGTTTTTCCCGACATCCATGCGCAGTTCGTCAGCCATCTGCCGGAGAACGAGCGTCACGACATTCTCGGCTCATTCCTGCGACGACTGGTCGACCCGGATCCGGCGATCCACATGCCCGCCGCGCGCGCCTGGTCGATTTTCGAGGGCACCTGCAGCACGTTGCTGCCCAGTCCGGACACGATCACGACGTTCGCGCAGGATCGAACGGCGCTCGGGCTCGCGCGGATCGAGGCGTATTACTTCGCCAACAATTTGTTCCTGCCGCCGGGCGGCTTGCTCGCCCACATGGACCGGGTGCGCACCATCCCGGCGGAAATCGTGCAGGGTCGTTACGACATGATTTGTCCGGCGACGACGGCGTTCGAACTCGCCAACGCCTGGCAGGGCGCGCGGCTGACCGTGGTGCCGGATGCCGGCCATTCGGCGCTGGAACCGGGCATCCGTCGCGCGTTGGTCGCGGCGGTGGAACGATTCCGCGATCTACGATAGGGAGACAAACGCAATGAAAGTCGGCGTGATCGGCCTCGGCTCCATGGGAATGGGCGCCGCGCTGAACCTGCATCGCAAAGGCCACGACGTGACCGGATGCGAGCCCCGGGAAGCCGCGCGCGACGAATTCGCCGCCGCGCAAGGGAAGTCGGTCAGTTCGGCCGATCAACTGCCGGCCGACCTGGAAGCCGTCGTGGTGTTTGTCATCAATGCCGCGCAAACCGAAGACGTGCTGTTCGGGCCAAAAGATTGCCTTACCGGGCTGAACAAGGGCGCCGTCATTCTGTGTTGCTCCACGGTGTCGCCCGATGTGGCGCGATCGTTAGGTAAGCGGATCGGGGAAGCCGGCTTCCTGATGCTCGACTCGCCGGTGTCGGGCGGCAAGAGTGGTGCATTGGCGGGTACGATGACGGTGATGGGCTCTGGCTCCGACGCCGCATTCGCCAAGGCCGGTCCGGTGCTGGAAGCGATTTCCACGAAGATCTGGCGACTGGGTACGGAAATCGGTGTCGGCAGCACAGTGAAGATGGTGAACCAGTTGCTCGCTGGCGTGCATATCGCCACAGCGGCTGAGGCATTGGCACTGGGGATTCGGGCCGGCGCCGATCCGAAAACTCTGTTCGAGGTTATATCGGAGTCGGCCGGAAGCTCCTGGATGTGGCAGAACCGCGTCCCGCATATTCTGGCGGGCGACGATACGCCATCCTCGGCGGTCAATATCTTCGTCAAGGATCTTGGGATCGTGCTGGACCAGGCCCGCGGGTTGACCTTTCCTCTCCCCATGGCCTCGGCGGCGCATCAACTATTTCTCGCGGCGGCGGCGCACGGAGAGGGTTATAAAGACGATTCATTCGTGATCCGGGTTTGGCAGGCACTGACCGGCATCGAGTTGCCGAAAGGCTGATCATGCTGGCGGTTCGTTGTCACCGGTGGATGCCGTATCGCGATCTGAAAATTGAGGACATTCCGGTTCCGGAACCTGGTCCCGGGCAGGTACGGATCGTGGTTCATTACGCGGGAATCTCGTTCGCGACGAGCCTGGTGACCATGGGACGCTATCAACGCAAGCCGTCGTTACCATTTTCTCCGGGCACTGAAATTGCCGGAGTGATCGACACGATCTCGCCGGACGTCTCACACCTTAAGCCGGGTGACAGGGTTTGCGCTGGCATCGACTGGGGTGGGCATGCCGAGTTCGCAGTCACGGATGCGACCACGGTGTATCGCATACCGGACGAATTGCCGTTCGATATCGTACCGCAACTTCCTTTGTCCTACGGCACGTCGTACGCGGCTCTGAAGTGGCGCGCGCGCCTGCAACCGGGTGAGACCGTGCTGATCCATGGAGCCGCCGGCGCCGTCGGTCTGGCGGCGGTCGAATTCGCCAAAGCGCTCGGCGCGATCGTCGTCGCGACCGCTTCCACAGAGGCGAAACTGGCGCTCGCGCGAGAGCACGGCGCCGATCACACGGTGATGTTTCCGTCCACCACGGCGTTGGACGATCTCCGGTCGTTGTTGCCCAGGGGCGCGGACGTCGTGTTCGACCCAATTGGCGGCGATGCGTTCGACCTTTCGTTGCATAGCATCGCCAACAGCGGGCGCATCCTGGTGATCGGCTTCGCCGGTGGCCGCATTCAGCAAATTCCGGCGAATATCTTGCTGGTCAAGGATGTCTCGATCCTCGGCTTCAACTTCGGCAATTATGTCGGCTGGGGCCGGGTCGATGAACGCAAGCGGCACGAACCCGCGATGCGCTCCGCCATGGAGCAGATTTTCTCGTGGTACCGGGAGGGAAAAGTCCGGCCGATTTCATCGCACCGGTTTCCTTTGCGCGACTTCCGTGCGGCGATGGAAACGGTGTTGAGTCGCCGTTCGATGGGGAAGGTAGTGCTGGAGATGCCAGTCGTGCGACGGGACAATTAACCCCGCGGCGAACATCCCTGGCCTAAGTGGGGGCGGAGTGGAATATCAAGCGCGCTTATCAGTTGTGACAACGCCTTATCCCGTCAAGACCAGGTCAGCGTTTCAGCGATCGTGAGACATCGGCACCATGATTGTGGCACCACCGCCTGTTCGTCATGGCCCATTCGAACCGGGCCACGACGGATTGCGCGCCGGTCTGAACCGATGGACGTCGCCATTCTCGCGCCCACGGGCTCAACCCGAGGACCTGCTTACGCGGTATTCGTCCGGAATGGCGGGCACTCCCGCATCGCCCGTCCGGTCAGATCGTTACCGATCGAGCTGCTTTGCCTTCACCCGCACCAGTCCCGCCAACTCATCCAGTCGGTGCGCGTAAGTGTGGCACGTCAGAACCCGTCGCTGGCCCGCCATCCCGATCGCCGCGGCCCGCGTCGGATCGTGACGGAGCGCGGCGACGATGTCGTTCAGTTCGCCGGCGTCTCGGTAAATCAACATTTCCGCCCCCGCCTCGAAGCACCGCGGGAGATCCGGCTGCGCATCGCTGATCACCGGTGTGCCGTAAATGTAAGGTGCGAAATGCCGGTGGTTAAGACCATTGATCACGTACACCGCGTGACGAATATTCAACACGCCCAGGTGACTGGCATAGATGTTGGCCAGTTCCTGTTCGTCGATCCGGCGCGCATCGCGTGTGTGGTGCACGAGTTCGGTCGCGTGCTGCCAGCCAGGCCCAAAGATGGCAATGGGCTCAATGACTTCGGCAAGCAGAGCCTGCCGGTTCGGGGTGGGGGCGGCGACAAAAGCCAGCGAAGGAACGCGCTCGGCAGGCGCATTCGTCGATCGCACAGCCCGCGATGCGCCGAGGGGCACGAAAGCCGACGGTGACCGAAACCCCAGACTTTCGTGTAGCTTCACCATGCCGGTGTCGGTGTAGGCGATGACGTCAAACAGACCGGCGACCTCGGCCATCCGTTCGGTGAACGTATCGCCAATCCACGCCACCATTGGCGGCCGGTCCGTCTCCTGGGCCAGGTACTGAAACAGCGTCAACGGGAACTCATCGAGGCAACCGATCGCGAGAATCAGGTCCGGCGCGAGACGGCGAATCTTGCGCACGATATGCGCGGCCAGTGGCGCACCGACCGCTCGGGACAGCAGCGCTCGTTCCAGCGACTTCCTGAGCCGAGGGTCGCGGGTCGGAACAACCGTGACGGAGTGCCCGGCAAGACGCAGGTCGGCGGCCACGTCTTCGGTCCAATGCATGATGCTGCCGGTCTTGCCGAGGAGCAGAACCTTCATGCTGGTCTGCGATGGGGATTCACCATTTTGGCAGGGTTCCATGGACCGGTTCGCCGATCAACGTCTGCCCGGCAGGCGGGCGTGCCGGCGTTTGAGGCTTACCATGACGCAAAGACTTTGTGGCCCGCCGAAAGTCTGGCGCGCCGCCGCGCGGTTCTGGGTTGATCCTCTTGCTCCCGCCGCGGCGCTCCTGTAAACGCCGCCTCTGCGTCGGCACCCCTGGAGGCCGGCGTTTTGTCATTCAGGAGAAAGACCATGGCCAACGTCGTCACGATTGGGGCCGAGACACGCGCGCGAGCCGGTAAGGGGGCGGCGCGGGCGACTCGGCGAGCAGGTAAGGTGCCCGGAGTAATTTATGGTGGTAAGCAAGAGCCTAGTTTGATCGCGCTGGAACCGCGCGAGGTGCTGCGCGAGCTGCACCGCGCCGGCTGGCAGTCGCGGCTTTACGAACTGAATACCGGTGGTGAGCCGGTGCGCGCGCTGATCCGCGGCGTGCAGTTCCATCCGGTCACGGACAATCCGATCCATGTCGATTTTCAGCGCCTCATCGCCGGTGAACGGATCAAGGTTCAGGTGCCGGTGCACTTCGAGAATGATGGCATCAGCCCAGGACTGAAACGGGGCGGGGTGCTGAACGTGGTGCGCCATGCGGTGGAAGTTTATTGTGACGCGGACGGCATTCCGGATCAGTTCACCGCCGATCTGGGACCGCTCGATTTCAATGACAATGTGCGGTGGCACGATCTGAGAGGGACCGAGAACGTGCGGGCCGTGATCGATCGCGACTTCGTGATCGCGACTGTCGTGCCGCCGACCAAGGTCGAGGAAGCCGCCGCCGTCGCCGCGGTTGCCGCTCCGGTCGCGGCACCCGCGAAGGCTCCGGCCAAAGCGCCCGCGAAGCGGGGCTGATCGGATCACCAGCCCTGCCGATCTCGGTCACGACCCTCCCGCGTGGGACCATCCGAACTGCTACCCGCGCGGTGAGGCCTGACCCAGGGAGGGCGACGAGATGCCCAGGAGCGTTCTGACAGGGAGCGTGCGATGTTGCTCTGGGTCGGCCTCGGTAATCCGGAGCCGGGGATGGCACGGAACCGGCACAATATCGGTTTCATGGCGCTGGACGTCATCGCCATTCGGCACGGGTTCTCCCCTTGGCGGCGCCGGTTCAAGGGGCTGATCGCCGAAGGTGTGATCGGCGGTGAGAAGATCCTCGCGTTGAAACCGCTGACCTACATGAACGCATCGGGGGAGGCGGTGCAGGCCGCCGCGGCCTTTTACAAACTGCCGCCGGACGCGATTACCGCGTTCCATGACGAACTCGACCTGGTGCCTGGGAAACTGCGCGTGAAGTTGGGCGGTGGAGCGGCGGGACACAATGGCCTTCGCAGCATGGACCGGCAGCTCGGCACGTCGGATTACTGGCGCGTGCGACTGGGCATTGGCCATCCGGGCTCGAAGGACCGGGTGTTGCCATACGTGCTCGGGGATTTCTCCAAGGACGACGTGGGGTGGTTGATCCCATTCCTGGACGCGATCGCGGATGCGGCGCCTTTGCTCGCATCCAGTAAGGCGCCGGATTTCATGACGCGTGTGGCGCTGTTGACCGAGCCACCTCCGGGACAGGAGGCGCAAAAGGAATAAGCTTTGGCTCCGACCCCAAGCCTCGACACCGTGATGCTGAGACCCGACAGGATATTGTCGAGCCCGTGGGGCGTATAAAAATCGGTCTGAACTGAGGGTCGCGCGGGAGAAAGACATCTGGGTAGGTCAAAAGCACGACCCGCCCAGATCGAGGAAGGCCTGGGCGGGGGGGCGGCCAGGCGGTTCAGATCGTGCGGCTGCGCTCCAGCAGGTCCCGATTGAAGCGATCATCGAACATCCGCTCCAGATCGCCGCGGTTCAACCCGACGTCGAACAGCTCACGTTCAGTCATCCGGTTCAACTCGGCGCGCGCACGTACGTTCTGACGCCACGTCCGATACGCCGCGACACGGGCAGCGATCCACGATGCGAAGCCGCGCTCGCGGACCGGCTCGACCGCCGGCTGAACCGCTGGCTCTTCCCAACGCGTGTCGATATAGCTCAGATGCGGCAACTCGAACGCCATCTGGCTCTTGGTCATCGGTGCACTCATGGCTCAACTCTCCAAATTCGCCCGGTTCGGTCGTTTAGCCGTTGTGGCGTGGCGCCCCCGGGTATTGGTGCAATGCAACATGGACCCCGCGGCCGTTGTGGATAAGTGCCAAATCCCCGGGCCGGTCATGCGACGTACGCATGGGGTTATGAACAGGTATGAAATGCCGCCTGGACTGGTCGACGGAGAATAATATGACGGAAACACCCCTGGCCGCTTTGCGGAACGAACTGACCCGCCGCGACCTGCATGGTTTCATCGTCCCTCGCGCCGACGAGCATCTGGGCGAGTATGTCCCCGCTTCGGCCGAACGGCTGGCCTGGTTGACCGGTTTTACCGGCAGCGCGGGCCTCGCCGCGGTTCTGCCGGACAAGGCCGCCGTGTTCACCGATGGCCGCTACGTCCTGCAACTCGCCAGCCAGACGGACGCGGCACTGTGGGAACGTTTGCATATCACCGAACAGCCGCCGGAAACCTGGCTCATGGCCAACGTGCCAGCCGGCGCGCGGATCGGCTTCGACCCGTGGCTGATCAGCGAGGACGGCCTCGCGCGTTACACCAAGGCCGGTCTGGCGATGACACCGGTCGAGTCCAACCCGATCGACGCGGTGTGGAAGGACCGCCCGCCAGCGCCTCAGGCCCTCGCCGTGCCGCACGCGTTGAGCGTCGCGGGACGCTCCGCTGAGGAAAAGCGGCAGGACATCGCTTCCCTGTTGCGCGAAGCGAAGCAGGATAGCGCGGTGTTGAGCGACCCGGCCTCGGTCGCCTGGCTGTTCAACATTCGCGGCGGCGATGTGCCGTTCACGCCGTTCGCGCTTGGCTTCGCGCTGGCGCACGCGGACGGCGGCGCCGAATTGTTCATGGATCCGGCGAAATTGCCCGAGGCGACACGAACCTGGTTGGGCAACGCGGTTTCGGTCGCGGCTCGGGACGCGTTGCCGGCGGCGCTGACCCGGCTGGAGGGCAAGACCGTACGGGTCGATCCGGCGGGCTCACCCGTGTGGTTCACGCACCGGTTGAAGGAGGCCGGAGCGATCGTCGTGGCTGGTCCCGATCCATGCCTGTTGCCGAAAGCCAAAAAGAATGCGGTCGAGCAACAAGGTTGCCGCGACGCGCACGCCCGCGATGCCGTGGCGATGTGCCGGTTTTTGCACTGGCTGTCGGAGGTCGGACCATCAAACCGGGAAACTGAGATGTCGGCGGCGAACCGATTGCTCGCCTGCCGCCAGGCGATTGAGGGGTTTCGCGGCGAAAGCTTCCCCGCCATCTCCGGCGCGGGTGAGCATGGCGCGATCATCCATTATCGCGTGACCGATGACAGCAACCGCCCAATCCGGCCGAACGAGGTTTATCTCATCGATTCGGGCGCGCAATACACGGATGGGACGACGGATATCACGCGCACGGTCTGGACCGGTCCGGGAGAGGCGCCGGCGGAGATCAAGGCGAATGTCACGCGTGTGCTGAAGGGACATATCGCCATCGCCGCTTTGGTATTTCCCGAGGGCGTGGGTGGCGCGCATATCGATGCGTTCGCGCGCCGTGCGTTGTGGCACGTGGGAATCGATTACGATCACGGAACGGGACACGGGGTCGGCAGTTATCTTTCAGTGCATGAGGGACCAGTCAGCATTTCGCGACTCGCGCGTCCGGTGCCCATTGGCGCGGGGATGATCCTGTCCGATGAGCCCGGCTATTACCTGCCCGGACAGTACGGCATCCGCATGGAGAATTTGTTGCTGGTACAACCAGCGGAAATACCAGGCGCCGCGAAGCCGTTCCTGCGGTTCGAGACCCTGACACTCGCGCCGTTCGACAGGAATCTGATCGATGCGGGTCTGCTCGATCCGTGGGAACTGGACTGGCTCAACATGTATCACGCGCGCGTGTCGCGGGAGGTCGGGCCGCACCTGGAGCCGCATGTGCGCGCCTGGCTGACCACCGCGTGCGAAAGCATCGGCTGATGTTCCATCGTTTCACAATCGGGACGATGACGGCGACGATCGTTTCGGATGGGCCGCTGCTGCTACACGCACCGGAAAAGATTTTCGTTGGTCCTGGACCGGCGGCATTGGGCGCGTCACTGACCGCCTCCGGGCTACAAGCCGACCGCATTCGCGTCGAGCAGAACTGCCTCCTGCTTGAAACCGCCGGCAAGAAGGTTCTGTTCGATAACGGGATGGGTTCGGAAAAGCTTTACGGCCCCGACAGTGGACGTCTGCTGGACAGTCTTCGCGAGGCCGGTGTCGCGCCATCCGAGATCGACGCCATGGTTTTGACCCATGGGCATTCCGATCACTGCTGGGGCACCATGAGCGATGACGGCACGCCGAATTTTCCCAATGCCACCCTGTATCTCTCGCAGGCGGAATTGGACTTCTGGACATCCGCGGCGTCGGAGCCGCGGATGACGCGCAGTTCCGCCGGTGTCCGCAAGCACATCCTGCCATTACGTGACCGCATCCAGATCATCCGCGACGAGGAAGAGTTCCTGCCCGGTGTGCACGCCCTCGCGACTCCCGGCCACACTCCTGGGCATTTGGCCTTTCTGTTCGATGGCGGCTGGTGCCTCACGGGGGACGTCGCGTTCCACGATCCGCTCTCCTACAGCTTCCCTGACGCCGAGAGCGTCTATGACACCGATCGCGATCTGGGCTTACGCACGCGACGGCGTCTGCTGGACCGGCTGGTGGCGGACCGTTTGTCGATCATCGGTTACCATCACCCCTGGCCAGGCCTCGGGCGGCTGGAGAGCACGGGCGGAACGTTCCGGTTCATTCCTGAACGTGGTGGGTGATCGCGCGCTCGCTATAGGCCGCTTTAGCACCAGCGCGGGTAAACGCGGACTCCCGACCCTCACGTCACCCCGGGGCCATGACGTGAAACAGACGAGGCCTCAAGCCCGAGAATGACGATGAACGGGGATCAGTCCCGCCGCCGCCCACGCTTCCACTTGCCGGCGCACCGCCTCGAGTTTCGGACCAGTAACGATAAGCGGTGCGTACCCCCGCCCCTCCCAAACCCGGGCGGAGAAATCCGGATGCAGCCTGATCGCGCCACCGCCATTCGCGAAGTTGGAACGATCGCCGGTGTCCAGATAGGTCTCTGTTGGCAACCCTTCCGCGATCAGCACATCGTGCGCTGACAATTCAACATGGAAGTAGGCCACGTCTGGCGTCACGACCTGCACGATGCTGGTGCCGTTGATCAGGTGCTTCACCGGGATCAGCACGTCAGTGACAAAGATCGCGTGATCGGGCGACAGAAACAGGTCCCGGCGTGGCTGACCCGGTCCGAACGCGCCAGCCGCGACCCGCACCGGCCAGACCAGCGCCGGACCGGAATGACGCGCGCAATCGACCTGCCGGTGACCGATCCAGACGATCGGAGCGACGCGCCCGTCATGCAGCATCACGCGATCGCCGGGCTGCAATTCCTCGACCCGGACCTCGCCGGTCTCCGTCGCGATGCGGGTGCCAGCAACGAAACACGGTGGCGTGGTGTTGACCGTGACCAGCGTCCCCGCCGGAATGCTGCCCTGTGGGAACGCGTTCCCGTCCGACGAAACGTGAAAAAACAACCCCGTGTAATTGCCCGACAGTTGCTGTTGATAACTGGAGCCGCCTTCGGTGACCGTCAGGATATCGGTTACCGGATCGACCAGCGCCGACCCACCGGCCTGCCAGGCGAGATAGATCAAATCGATGGAGCCGCCGTTGTTCACCTGGGTCGAACTGGCCACACCAGCGGGCGTTTCCGACTCAAACCCGGGGCCGCGGAACACCTGACCCAGAATCAAGATGCCGCCGCTGTTCACGACGGTGGAGGTCGCGATACCGCCGGTCGTGAGGTCCATGACGCCACCGCTGCTCAACACCGTGCCGCTGGCCACGCCGCCGGTCTGCACCCACTGCGCGCCGCCGTTGCTGACAACGGTACCGGTGGCCTGGCCTCCGTTCGTCAGCGATTCCAAGCCGCCGCTCACCACCGTGAAGTTGGCCACGCCGTTCACGCGGTCCTGGCCCTGGGCTAGCACGATCGTGGCACTGATCACGCCGCCAGAGGCCACGCTCAGGATGCCCGCGTACCCAACAACCGTGCCGCTGGCCAAGCCGCCGGAGGAAACGCTTACCACTCCGCCGCCGCCGTTCACCTGCACTCCGCTGGCGACGCCGCCAGTCAGGATTCTCACCGCCCCGCCGGATAACGTACTGAATTTGGCGATGCCGCCGGACGACACCACCTGGCTACCGCCGTAGACCGTCCTGGCGCCTGACGCCACGCCGCCCGAGAGCACATATTCTATGTCGTAGGAGCCGCTGATCAGCGAACCGATGGCCGTGCCGCCGGTCATCACATACTCGGTTTCATACGACGCAACGCGGTTACCCGAAACGGTTGGCCCGCCCGCCGAAATCAGGGTGGCACCCGACACCACCACGACACCGGCCGGGATCACGAGGCTCCCCGGCAGAGCGTTTGTACCGGACGCCTGGCCTCCCGGCAGGACAACCAGTATGCCGCCGCTGCTCACGGTGGTGCCACTGGCCGTGCCGCCAGACGAAACGACCTCGAAGCCCCCGCTGTCCACTACGACGCCCTGGGCCAGGCCGGCATTGTAAACGTAAGCAAATCCGCCGCTGTTCACTATGGTACCGCTGGCGATGCTGCCGGATCCGACGACCTGGAAGGCACCGCCGCTCACCACCGTGCCGCTGGCGATCCCGCCGTAATTGACCAACTCCTGGGCGCCGCTGCTGAGCACGATGCCGGTGACAAATCCGTTGTCGTAATCTATGCCGCCGCTGCTCACGACGGCGAATGCCGCCTGTCCGCCGGGGACCTCCTGCATGTAGCCGCCGCTGCTGACCATGCCCCCGCTGGCCGAACCGCCCGAGTAAACCGTTTCGTACCCGCCACTGCTGATCACGGTGAAGAGCGCCAGGCCGCCGCTTTCCGCGATCTGGCCGCCGTTCCAGTTCAGGACGGTGCCACTGGCGACACCGCCGCCGCCGACAACCTGAACGCCGCCGTAAACCACCACGGTCTTGTTGGCGATGCCGCCGGACCACACGGTTTCGGCGCCACCCTGGCTGACCACCGTGCTGTTCGCCGTGGCGCCGCCGTAGACGTATTGGTTGCCAAAATAATTCAGTGTGGTGGCGTCAGCCACGCCGCCGGACTGGATGAACGCTAAGCTTCCCGCCGTCACCACGTCGCCACTGATCACGCCGCCGGCGTAGACGTACTCGTAGGCGGTACCGCTCAGCAGAGTGCCGCTGCCCAGTCCGCCGGCGAACACGTTGACCTGACCGCCGGAGACGACCGAACTGATGGCGATGCCAGCCGAAAGAATCGTCTCCGTCTGACCAATGCCGACGACGTAGCCGGAAACCGTGCCGCTACCGGCGGAAACGATCGCG
>ODAK010002527.1_pt1 | contig 19296 bp, 17 predicted proteins | sample 1539591 | NCBI WGS metagenome assembly ODAK01 (sample SAMEA3539303, study PRJEB22396) | soil metagenome | biome: tundra; feature: field; material: soil | place: USA | collected 2010-05 | depth 0.15 m | reverse complement strand
AGAAGCGCTATGCCGATGCGGGAATCACCGTGTGGAACATTGGCAATACCGATGTGCATAACATGCCCGAAGTTACTTTGAACCTTCCTGGCCGTGATCAGAAGATTGATGAGTACAAGCAATACATTCGCAACCTGGGACAAGCCGGCATCTATTACACCACCTACGCACATATGGGCAATGGCATCTGGAGCAGCGGCACAGCCGTGATCCGGGGTTCCGCCGCTCGCGAATTCGATATGGCGAGCCCGAACAAGGTGGGCGTATGGATGGACAAGAAATTCTATGAGCCGCTCTCCCACGGCCGCAAATTCTCGCAAGAGGAAATTTGGGATAACTACACTTACTTCATCAAACAGGTGGCCCCTGTCGCGGAAGAAAACAATGTACGAATCGGGATTCACCCCGATGATCCGCCGGTGCCGGAACTGGCCGGAGTTCCGCGCTGCATCTTCTCCAATTTCGAGGGCTACAAGAGGGCAATGGAGATTGCCAACAGTCCCAATATCGGAATCTGTCTGTGCTGCGGGTGCTGGAACGAAGGAGGTCCTAAGCTCATGCACAAGGACCCCGCGGAGATGATCCGGTACTTCGGCGCGGAGAAGATCTGGAAGATTCATTTTCGCAACGTGAGCGCACCTCTCCCACACTTTGTCGAGACCTTCATGGATAACGGCTATTACGACATGTCCAAGATCATGGAGGCCCTGGTAGAGGTCAAATTCGACGGCATCGTAATTCTTGACCACACGCCTCTGGTAATCGGCGGACATTACGCCGAACAGGCTTACGGATTTGCTTACATGAAAGCGTTGAAAGACAGGGCAGAAGCCAAATCCTGAAGTAATTGGCAAGCGCGTCACGCAAACTTGAATTTTAAGACGGAGAGTTAGATGAGAAAAGTAATTGGTTCGGTATTGCTGGTTTGTGCACTCCTTATAACATCACCTGCGTTCAGCCAGGTGAAAATGACGCGCGATCAGATCCTTTTCTATACTTCTGACTGGAAAGGCGATCGATTCCCCGATGGGCGGCCGAGGTTGCCTGACTCGCTGCTCAAGAGAGCCGTCGACATGAGCATTGAAGATGTGTGGGAGTTTCTCGGCGCAAAAGGATATAACTGTCAATTTGAGGCAGGTTGGCAAGCTCTCCACATCGAAAAGCCCTTTGCGGGTCGTGCGCTCACAGCGCAGTACATGCCCACACGTCCGGATATGGCCAAGGCCATTGCAGCCGAGGGTAAAGCGGAAGGTCGAGTCCGCGGAACCAATATGTGGCCTATCAATGAACTGCAGATCGGAGACGTCTACGTTGCTGACGGATTCGGGAAGATTATCGAAGGCACGCTGATCGGTTCCAATCTGGGCAACGCCGTCGCAGCGCATACGCACACAGGCTTCGTCTTCGATGGAGGCATACGCGATCAGGCGGAGAACAGGGAGATTCCCGACTTCAACGGATTCTATCGCGGCTACGATCCTTCCGCCTGGGCACAGATGGATTTGACTGGGATCAATGTGCCGGTTCGTATCGGAAGGGCAGTCGTGTTACCTGGAGACCTGGTTCTGGCCAAGCCGGAAGGGGTTCTCTTCATCCCGGCGATCCTCGCTGAGGAAGCGATAAGTACAGCCGAGTTTACCGGGCTGAAGGACGCCTATAACTTCGAACTGAATCGCCTTGGCAAGAACGGCCCTCAATTTGAAGGTGGATGGACGGTAGAAAAGTATGACGGCTTGGCAAAGTGGATCGACGCTCATCCCGATCAGTTGAAGATGACGCGCAGCGAGTTTGACGCACTGTTAGCCAAGGCAAAGTCCCATGCGGACCGTTGAGGTTTGACTGGACCAAGATTGACCTAACTTCGTTCCAGCAGCAGCGCCGCCTGCAGCATTGCCTTCGCATAGGCAACGTCGTAGAGGTCCCCACCGTACCCGCCACCCCCTGGGTAGCCGTGAATGGGTCCACGAACCCGATCGTAATCGATGCCGCGCGGATGTTCCGGGTTGAGTTCCCGCGTATACTTCACCTTGATCAGTTCCCGCATCACCGCCAGCATGTTCACGTCGCCTTCATCGATAAAGCCCTCGACATATTTCACATAGGGCTTGGATACATGCGGGTTGCGATAATGCATGTGGTTAATTCGATCCCTTGAACCGAAGTAATTGCAGACCGCAACCGGATCTTCACCAATCTCCTGCGTCACGCCGCAATCGAAAGTAATGCCATTCGCTGGGCTGTCCACAATTTCGATCAGGTGCTTCCAACCCGCGAGCGTTGCCATGATTTGCTCCGATCCGCGGCTAAGTGGAAATGGCGGATCGTTGGGATGGAGTGCCAGCCGCACATTAGCCTTCTCCGCAACCGGAACAATGGCCTTTAGAAAATAAGTGATGTTAGCCCAAATCTCGTTGAGGGAGTGCGTCCCTTCTTCGGGCAGGGGCGGCAGGCCTTTCATCCGCTCGTAGTCCACGCCTGACAGCCCGGCCCCACCCCTGCCTGTCTCTTCGTAATAACCCTCAATGGCGCGGTGCGCATAAAAGTTGTATTCAACAACTGGCAGGCCAACCTGACCTGCAGCTTGAATCGATTGCCTTACTTTCTCAATCTCTTCGTCCCGTCCCGGCCGGCCGTAGATCGAGTTGGGAAAGCCGCCGATCATTAGATTGCCCAGCGACACACCCCCCGCCTTGAGTTTGTCAACAATTGGTTGAAGCTTACCCGCCGTCCATGGTATTGGCGGACCGCCGGAGAACACATGATAGACTCCGATTTGCACGCGACCACGAACCGCCTCGTCGGTTATGCTTTCCACGTTCAGGGGGAGGGCGATTTTCGGCGTGCCGGCACTCTCCTGTGGCATACCGTCCCCAAGCCACCAGGGCTTGGTTTCAGACTGCGCGGCTGCTGCCAAAGGAACCAGCGCGGGCCCCAAGGCTGTCGCTCCCAATCCTTTAATCAGACTTCTCCGCGAAATGACGGATTTCATAATTGGACGCTCTCCTTCGTCGTGCTCTGCGCCGCCTTTGAAACATAAAAGGACTGTGGTTACGGATTCTTGCACAAAGCAATCCCTCTCGTCTACACGTTCAATTCAGGGCCGTGAGAACCAATCACTGCTTGAATGCCACAGTTGACGACAGGAGTAATATGAAATGGCAAAGATCAGCCTGGAGAGGAAGAAGCCGAAATGTCCGATGCAAAGACGCCTCAATTCAATCGTCGCCGCATTCTAAAATCCTCATTGGCCGTGCTGGCCGGCGGCGCCCTTGGCCACACTGCGGTGGCCGCTGCTGCGGAGGCGGAAATCAAGAACGTAAACCCCGCCTCCAGTCCATCGGCTTTGAAGATTACCGACATGCGTTATGCCGTGATCGTCAAGCCGGGGCCGAGCCCCTGCGTCCTGATTCGTATCGACACCAATCAAGGCGTGTATGGACTCGGCGAAGTTCGCGATGTCGCGGGCCCACAATATGCAATGGTTCTCAAGAACCGCATCATGGGCGAGAATCCCCTGCGGATCGACTATCTCTTTCAGAAGATCGCCCAGTTTGGCGGCGGCGCCCGCCAGGCAGGCGGCGTTTGCGCTGTCGAGATGGCATTGTGGGATATTGCGGGCAAGGTATACAACATACCGATTTACCAGATGCTTGGCGGTAAGTGGCGCGACACGATCCGCATCTATGCCGACACGACTGAGTCGATGGATCCAAAGGAATATGGGCGGCGCGCCAAAGAACGCAAGGAGACCGGACTTACCTGGATGAAGATGGACCTCGGCATCAACATGCTCAAAGGGATCCCTGACACCGTGATGCAGCCGTCCGGAATGGACAAATGGGAACTGCGGAATCAACCTCATCCATTCATCGCGACCGAAGTTAGCGACAAAGGTATCGACCGGTTATGCGAGTATGTTGCCGCAGTGCGCGATAACATCGGCTACGACATGCCTTTGTCGGTAGATCACCTCGGCCACATCGGCGTGAAATCTGCCATTCGGCTCGGCAAAGCATTTGAGAAATTCAATCTGGAATGGATGGAGGATATTATTCCCTGGTTCTACACCGACCTATTAAAGGAGATCACGGAAGCAAGTCCGACACCCACCCTCACCGGCGAAGATATCTACGAGTTTGCTGACTTCGAGAACCTCTGCAAAAACCACGTTGTCGACAAGATCCACCCGGACCTTGCCACCTCCGGCGGTATTCTACAAACCCACCGGATCGGCGACATGGCCTTTCGCCATGGGGTACCTATGGCGATGCACTTTGCCGGTACACCGGTAAGCTGCATGGCAAATGTCCATTGCGCCGCTGCGACGCGCAATTTTCTCGCGCTGGAGAACCACTCGCTTGATGTGCCTTTCTGGCAAGACCTGGTCACGGGTATTGAAAAACCGATTGTCAACAAGGGCTATATCAAAGTCCCGGAAACCCCGGGCCTGGGGATTACACTGAATGACGATGAGTTAAAGCGACATTTGAAACCCGGTACTGGATACTTTGAACCGACGCCCATGTGGGATGAAGAGCAGTCCTGGGACGACGCCCTTTTCAGTTAGTTTCCTGAACCTGAAATAGCTCCCTAAGCCAAACAATGACATTGGGATGACAATTCCCGGAAGGCTGCATCTAAAAATGTATATGGCGAACACCGTCTCCTTGGAAGGACGACCATGACTATCGCGCACATCAACCGCATTGCGACGGCAGTCCCCCAACACGATGTCCACAGGCCATTTGTTGATTTTGCTGAAAGCATGCTAGCTGAAGGCACGGTCCGCAAACTTTTTCGCCGCATGGCGCGCCTGTCCGCCATCGAACACCGCTACTCGTTCCTAGAACCCATCGCTACTGAAGACGGATCGTGGCGCGATGCGGAAAAGTTCTATGTGCCGGGAAGCTTTCCCGGAACAGCGCGCCGCATGCAGATGTTTGAGCGCTTCGCCCCGCAACTGGCCAAATGTGCGCTGGACAAGCTCGCACTTACTCAAGAAGAGCGGAGGGGCATAACCCATGTCATCGTAACTTCCTGTACGGGGCTCTACGCGCCCGGCCTGGACTTCGAGATAGTCGACCACCTGCAGCTCAATCCTTCGGTCGAGCGCACGATGATCGGATTCATGGGTTGCTACGCCGCCATAAACGCATTGAAGTCCGCTCATCACATCGTTCGCTCTGAACCGGAGTCCAAGGTATTGGTATTAAGCCTGGAGTTATCCTCGCTTCACCTGCAGGAGACACACGACCTGGAGCAGATGCTATCGTTCCTGCTTTTTGCGGATGGCTGCTCGGCATGTGTAGTTAGTGCGCAGCCGGCTGGCTTGGCCATGGATAGCTTTCTGGCGCTGAATATTCCCGAGACCGGTCACCTCATAACATGGCGCATTCGCGAGCTTGGATTCGACATGCACCTTTCCGGCCAGGTTCCAGGCGAGTTATGTCGCGCTATGAAGAAAATGGGTGGCCGCGTAACTCGTGGAAAGGATCCTCTCTCGGTCGACCTGTGGGCGGTACATCCGGGAGGCCGCACCATTCTCGATGCAGTAGAAAAAGGTCTCGGCCTGCCCTCAGACGCGCTCTCTTATTCGCGCCAGATTCTCGCGCGATACGGCAACATGTCTTCCGCGACCGTGATGTTTGTCCTGAAACAGGTTATGCAGCACGCGCAGCAAGGACAGCAAGGCTGCGCAATGTCGTTTGGGCCGGGGGTTACCGCTGAGACCATGCTCTTCCATGCAGCTTGAAACGCCGGATTTTTGCCATCGCGCACAGCTTACCGAGCGAATGGACGAGCCTTGCAGCCGGGACGAGTTGCGAGGCTGCCTCCGCGACATAGCCAGGACAAACCGCTGGTTTATGGCCTCGCGGCCTTTGCTCCATTGGCTCGACGCTCTTGTGCTGCCGCCCCTCGCGGGGCCGCTCCGCATCCTCGACGTGGGCTGCGGCTATGGAGACGGAGTGCGACGTATTGATCAATGGGCAAGAGCGCGGCGCATTCCTGTCCATTTAACCGGACTCGACTTGAATCCGGACGCCGTGGCAATTGCCGGGGAACAGAGTCCCGCCACAAGTAATATCGAGTGGGTTGCCGGGGATGTGTTTGCCTATGCGCCACCCGAGCCAGTGCATCTTGTAATCAGTTCCATCTTCACCCATCACCTATCCGAAACCGATATCATTCGTTTCCTGGGGTGGATGGAGCGGCGTGCTGAGATTGGATGGTTCATCAACGATCTTTCTCGAAGCGCAATCCGCTATCACTTCTTTCGGATATTTTCCAAGCTCGTCGGCTTGCATCCCTTTGTGCAGCACGACGGACCGGTCTCCATTGCGCGTTCGTTTGTGCCGGAAGACTGGCAAAGAATGTGCGCCGCCGCCGGCCTCGACGCCAACGACATCGCAATTCGCGCATTCGCGCCGGCCCACCTGTGTGTGGCACGAAGAAAGCCCCAATGATGGCGAACCCCCGACCACGTGGAATCATCGACAACTTGGTAATCGGAGGAGGACCGGCAGGCTCAATGGTTGCCATGCGCCTGACCGATGCCGGCCGCAAGGTAGTGCTGCTTGAGAAAGAGCCTGGCGCTCACCACAAAGTCTGCGGCGAATTCCTGAGCCACGAGTCGGTTGACTATTTACATCAGGCCGGGGTTAACCCATCTAAATTAGGCGCGGCCGTCATCCATTCCGTGCGCCTTTCCACAAATTGCAAATTCGTGGAAGCGGCTCTGCCCTTCCCGGCGCTTTCTCTCTCAAGGCGCGTCCTCGACGCCGCCCTGCTGTCTGCGGCTGAGGAGAAGGGCTGCGATGTTCGCCGAGGCGCGTATGTTGAATCCCTCACTTTCCAGGGCGATTCGTGGCGAGTCGGACTCCGCGGAAGCGAACCGTTGTATGCGCGGACAGTGTTTCTGGCCAATGGCAAGCACGACCTGCACGGATGGAATCGAATTTCCCGCCGGCAATCTGACCTGGTCGGCTTCAAGTTACATTGGCAACTTGATCAAGCCAGCACCGAGGCCTTGCGAGGATTGATCGAGCTCTTCCTTTTCCGCGGCGGATATGGAGGGCTTTCGCTGGTGGAAGGGGATGTGGCCAACTTATGCCTTGTAGTGCAACGCTTGCGCTTGCAGGAATTAGGCGGTTGGACTAACTTGCTCGCGGCAATACTCGGCAAAAACCGTCATCTGCAACAGTATCTGCAAGGCGCTTGCCCGCTATGGCAGCGGCCCCTGGCTATCTCTCCCATTCCTTACGGTTACCTTGCGGGACGCCCGTGTAACGTGTGGTGTGTGGGGGATCAGGCCGCCGTGATTCCTTCCTTCACTGGAGATGGCATGTCGATCGCATTGCACAGCGCGGCTCTTGCCACACAAATGTACTTGGCCGGCAACAGCATCGATGAGTATAACAACAGGCTTCATGCACAACTAAGTCGTGCCATATCGCTTGCGACTTTGCTTTCGCGAACCATGGTTACTGACATCGGCCGTAACCTGGCTTCTCTTGGCCTGATCCTTGTTCCCAATGCCATGCAATGGATCGCGGCATCGACCCGTATTCCAGAGCATGCGCTTCTTACAGATCCAGCGCCCTTAAAATAGCGAACATCCCATGGAACCGCCGCCGCCCCGCCGCCGTATCATGGGGTGGATCACTCTGCGCGCAGACACCCGCGCAGTGAGGCGGTGATGCGATGGTGAAGTTTTTCTTGTTTTGCATCCTATCGGTACTGTGCTGGCCCCTGGCGCTGGCTGCCCTGGTTCTCTATCCGCTGGTGTGGCTGTTCCTTTTGCCCTTCCGCGTGGTTGGCATCGCGGTGGGTGGCGTGCTTGAACTCGTCAGCGCGATCATCTTCCTGCCCTCGCGCCTGCTCCGAGGCATTTGATGCGTCGTGCCCTTCATGGCGCTGCGCGGCCCTCAAACGCACGTCTTTCGGCATAGTGTCTGACAATGCGATACTTGACCCAATGACAGGTGTTTCATTGCTTCTTGAGGGCAAAGTTGCCCTCGTCAGTGGAGGCTCGCGTGGAATAGGCGCGGAGACAGTGCGCTTGTTTGCCGAGGCGGGAGCCCGCGTGGCCTTCAGCTACAGGCAGGCGCGGCAGCAGGCAGAGACACTTGCAGCTCAATGCGGCGGACCGGGGCGATGCGTGGCCATCAAGCAGGACTTGGCTACTCCAGCGGACGGCCATGCGCTCGTAGCCGCAGCGGTGCGCGCCTTCGGCAGGCTGGATGTGCTAGTAGCCAATCACGGCATTTGGACAGCGGAAGACGCGCCAATTGAGCAAATGGCGGAAGCCCAGTGGCGCCAAACCCTCGCCGTCAACCTGGATTCGGTGTTCGGGCTGGTGCAGGCCGCCGTAGCCCAGATGGATTTACAGAATCAGCCGACTCAAGAGGTCGCCGGCCACATCGTCCTCATCAGTTCCACTGCAGGGCAGCGTGGCGAAGCCAACCATGCCGACTATGCCGTGACCAAAGGCGCTCTCATAAGTCTTACCAAGAGCCTGTCCAGCGAACTGGCGCCTCGGGGCATTCGCGTGAACTGCGTTGCGCCGGGATGGGTGGCGACCGACATGTCTGCGGCTGCTGTTGGCGATCCCGAGTTGGGCCCCAAAATCGCCGCGGGCATTCCTCTGGGCAGGGTAGCGAGCGCACGAGAGATCGCAGGACCGATACTGTTTTTGTGTACCTCGTTGGCCGGGTTCATCTCCGGCGAGGTGCTCAACGTGAACGGCGGGGCGGTGCTCGTCGGTTAGCGGGCAAAGGGAGAACGGGTGAAAGGGATCATGCGCAAAGTTTTGCCGGTGACGCTCGCGGTACTCGTGCTGGCCATGCCGCTCACAATCCGGACGCAGACAACCGACGATATCAGTGCAAAGAACGCCAAACAGGCGCGCGCTTCCCTGGACCTGATGGTGCAGGCCCTGGGCGGCGAGGCCTGGCTGAACATGAAGAATCAGATGCGGGAGGGGCGCACCGCAGCCTTCTACCATGGCAATCCCAGCGGCGGAACCACGGAGTATTGGGAGTTCCATGAGTGGCCGGACCATGATCGCGTCGAGTACACCAAGCACCGCGACGTGGTGCAGTTTTACATCGGGCGGCAGGGCTGGGAAGTCACCTATCGAGGCAAATCGCCGCTTCCCCAGGAGCAGGTAGACGACTTCCTGCGTCGCCGCGACCACTCCATCGAGACCGTGATCAAAGTCTGGCTCAAAGATCCGAGCACCATCACGGTTTACGAGGGTCAGCGCATGGCCGCACGGCATCTGGCCGAGCAGGTGACACTCATCTCGGCCAACAATGAAGCCGTCACCATCCTCATGGACACGCAGACCCACCTGCCATTGCGCCGAACCTTCGAGTGGCGCGACCCCCTCTACAAGGACAAGAATCTCGACGCGGAGGAATACGACGGCTACCACGTCATGGACGGCTTCCCCACGGCGTTCACCGTCACCCGCTTCAAAAACGAAGACATGATCAGTCAAAAATTCCTGGTTCACGTGGCCTATAACCAATCGCTGGCGTCCGATTTCTGGGACGTGGACACAGTCACGCATCGCATCAAGAAGTAACTCTTGAGAACGCGGCCCTCGAACCCGATTGGAGTCTGCCGGGAGCGCGGCTCGGCCTTGTTTATAATCCAAAGGAGCAGCAAAGCTCACGGCAGCGAGTTGTGGAGGCGGTGACCTCCGCCGGATGCACCACAAAGTTGCGTGCCCATCCTCGCCCAAGTCTTTGCTTCTTGCGGCCAGGTTGGGGATCTGCGAACCAAAACCAGCCCAGTTCATGAAGATTGCGAGAGGGCCAAGTCCGCTCGCCGGAGCCAGAGAATGACGCTAGACATCCAGGAGATCCTGGGCATGCTTCCCCATCGCTACCCTTTTCTGTTGATAGACAGAATTGTCGAGTTTGAGCCCACCAAGCGCCTTGTAGCCATCAAGAACGTTACGATCAACGAGCCGTTCTTCCAGGGCCACTTTCCGGGTTATCCCATCATGCCCGGCGTACTTGTGGTGGAGGCCATGGCCCAGGCCGGAGGCGTCATCATGATGGCCGAGATTCCCGACCGCGAAAAGAAGCTGGTGGTCTTTACCGGCATTGAGCGCGCCAAGTTTCGCCGCCCCGTAACGCCAGGCGACCAGTTGCGCATCGAGGTCGAAGTCCTGTCATTCAAGACCCGCGCCGGGCGCATTGAAGGCAAGGCCTATGTCGATGGCAAGCTGGCTTGCCAAGCGACGCTAACCTGCCAGGTGGTGCCAAGAGTGCGTGAGCCGCGCCCCGCAGTGCCCGAGGCAGTTCCATCAGAGACCGCCTTAGCCCAGGAAGCGGTGTTGCCGGAGTGAGTATTCATCCCAGTGCCGTCATCGCTCAGGGAGCGGTGGTTCCCGCATCCTGCACCGTCGGCCCTTTTTCTACCATTGGACCCGATGTCGTGCTGGGCGAAGAGAATACCCTGATCTCTCATGTGGTGTTGGACGGGCGCACCCGGATCGGCTCTGGCAATACGTTTCATCCGTTCTGTGCCGTCGGTGTTTCGCCGCAGGATCTGAAGTACCGCGGCGAGCCCACAGAAACCGTGATCGGCGACAACAACACGATCCGCGAATCCGTTACAATCAGCCGCGGCACAGTGGGCGGCGGCGGCGTTACCCAGATTGGCTCAAACTGCCTGCTGATGACGTGCGTTCACATCGGCCACGATAGCCACGTAGGCAGCCACTGCATTCTGGCCAACTCCGCCACGCTCGCCGGCCACGTGACCATCGAGGACTACGCCACCGTGGGCGCCTTCTGCCCTGTCCACCAGGAATGTGTAGTGGGCCAATATGCCTTTATCGGCGGAGGCACCATCGTGACGCAGGACGTGCTGCCTTTTTCGCTGACCTCGGCGCGACGGGAAAACAAGGCATTCGGGATCAACAAAATAGGCTTGGCACGGCGCGGCTTCTCGCCGCAACGGCTGCAGGTGCTCCAGAAAGCATTCCGCCTGCTGCTCAGCGCGAAACTTAACACCACTCAGGCGTTGGAGAAGATCAAGGAACTGGAAGGCGAAGACGTTGCCATCGTCGCCGCCTTCATCGACCGAAGCCACCGCGGGGTTATCAAGTAACCATGAAGCTCGGCCTCATCGCCGGCAACGGCCGCTTTCCCTTCCTGCTGCTGGACGCGGCGCGTGCCCAAGGTTTTGACGTTGTGGTTGCGGCCATTCGCGAGGAAACGGACCCGGAGATCAACCATCGGGCCGCGTGCGACCAGCATGTTACCGTCCTTTGGCTCTCGCTGGGAGAGCTCTCCAGGCTTATCGAGTACTTCAAAAAAGAAGGCGTGTCCATGGCGGTCATGGCCGGACAGGTGAAGCATAAACAGATCTTCTCCAGCATCCGCCCAGACTGGCGACTGGCCAAACTACTGCTCAATCTGCGCACGCGCTCCACGGACATGCTGCTCGGCGCCGTGGCCAAGGTTCTGGGCGACGAAGGCATCGAACTCATCAGTTCTACCGCGTTCCTCGAGCCCCTGTTGGCCCAGGAAGGCCTGCTCACGACTCGCGCGCCGGATGATGACGAGCGCCGCAACATCGAGTACGGCCTGGGCGTGGCGCAAGCAGTGGCCGGCTTCGACATTGGCCAAACCGTGGTGGTGGCCGCGCAGGCCTGCGTTGCAGTGGAGGCCATGGAAGGCACCGACGCGGCTATCGAGCGGGCCGGCCAACTGATGCGAACCATGCGGGACGAGGCATCGACACTGGAGCGCCGCCTGACCGTCGTGAAAGTGGCAAAGCCCCAGCAAGATATGCGTTTCGACGTTCCAGTCATCGGGATTGCGACGGTCGAGGCCATGATCCGGGCCGGCGCGAGTTGCCTTTCTGTTGAGGCAGGGCGCACCTTGCTCTTCGACCGCGATGCCTTGCTCAACCGCGCTGGTGAGGCAGGCATTGCAATTGTTGCCACTTCGCGCCGATACTGAGAGCTGGAAGATTTCCCCATTGCTGTTCCTGTTGTCAACTATCCCCTGTTCCCTGGTTCCAGGAGGTTTCTTGTGAGAAAATCGCTCCTCGTTATCCTTGCCGCGGTGTTGGTGGCCGCGGCCGCGTTCGTCACGGTCCACGCCGCCGATCAAACCATGCCCACCGTCGGCCAGGCTGCGCCTGGCTTTTCCCTGCCTTCGCAGGATGGCTCCCAAATATCGCTGGGGAGCTTTCGCGGCAAATGGGTCGTACTCTACTTCTACCCCAAGGACATGACTTCGGGCTGCACCCTTGAGGCGCATAACTTCCAGCGCGATCTGCCTCAGTATGAAGCAAAGAATGCGGTCGTTGTGGGCGTCAGCGTGGACACGCCCGACAGCCACAAGCAGTTCTGCACGAAGGAGGGATTGACCTTCCGCCTGCTCGCCGACCCCAACCACACCGTCGTGGATGCCTACGGTTCCTTGGGCAACTACGCCGGATTCAAGATCGCCAACCGCAACACTTTTCTCATCAACCCGCAAGGGAATATCACACAGGAGTGGACCAAAGTGGACCCATCGACCCATTCAGCGCAAGTTCTGGCCGCGATTCCGAACTCCGTCAAACCACCAAGGAACACCGTCACGGCTCCGCCCGCCTCCCCAAACTCGGTCAAGCCTCCTAGTCCGAATTCGGTAAAGCCTCCCGTTTCGAATTCGGTGAGGCCTCCCGCTTAAAGCGAGAAGACTGGAACTCAACCCATGAAGGCCCTCTGCGGGGCCTTTATGTTTTTGCAGCTCCAGTGGCAACTCGCCGCTGCGGCTTGGAACGCCAGGAGGAAATTAAAGTGAAAGTGACTGGATTTTTGATCAAATGCAGCGAGTTGGCTCCCGCTGCGCGGGAATCGCAAGTTGGCAAGTTAGCGGGCGGCTGCGGCGGGCGCAAGGTTTCATGCTCCGGGTCGACAATGCCGGTGGGGACTAACAAATAGCGTAAAAAGTGGAAATTTTTGCTCAAAACTGGCTGAAAATCCGACGGCTTTGTTTATTGTTGATTTTGTAAGGTACTCATTCATTGATACTTAGTGGAATAACCGACCTGGAAAATGCCCTAAATGAGGTAGGGGGGGTGGGGGTCATGCGAAATTTCGCGGAATTCCACTCACAAATTCGCCCAATGGGCTTCGGCAGGGGCTGAAACCAGATTGATTCTATTGGCTTTATCGGCATCCTGAGGTCGCGGCTTTGGGTGGATTCTCGATGAATGTGAGTTCCACCTTGTCTTTGCCGGTCATCTTGACGCTCTGTAGATATTGTGCGCCGGATGACTGTAATTTTATGCAAACGGTGGGGGAGAATTCGATGGCTGGAGGGTTAACGGTTTGTGACCTTTCCCCACCCGGCGCATCTCCAGGGGTGCGGGTCAAAACGCCAACGACCCGGGGAGACGTATGCCCACACTCGCCGTTCGCAGCTTTCTTGCTTCATCTTTGATCGCCTTGACGATTTGCGCCGGTTGCCGGGCGGCTACAAAGACGCCAGTTCCGGCGGCTGCCACGGATGCTCCATTAGCACAGACTCAGGGCAAACAAACCGCGGTCTTCGCCGGAGGGTGTTTCTGGGGCACGCAATCTGTATTTGAGCGCGTGAAGGGCGTTATTGCCACCACAGCCGGTTACGCAGGAGGCTCCGCCAACACCGCAACTTATGAGCAGGTGACAACGGAGACTACTGGGCACGCGGAATCGGTCCGCGTGGTCTACGATCCATCGAAGATCACATACGGGCAACTGCTGCGGATATTTTTCTCGGTGGCGCACGATCCAACGCAACTGAACCGGCAGGGACCAGACGTGGGCACCTCTTATCGTTCCGCCATCTTCTATGCGACCGAGGAGCAGCAAAGAATCAGCCACGCGTACATCGCGCAACTCGATTCGGCGCATGTCTTCCCAAAGCGGATCGTCACACAAGTTGTCCCGCTGCAAGGGTTTTACGACGCCGAGTCCTATCATCAGGACTACGCCCTCCACAATCCCGGCAATCCTTACATCCTGGTCTGCGATCGCCCCAAGGTCGAGGCGCTCAAGCAGCAATTCCCGGAGCTGTTCCGGGATTACAAAGGCAAATAAGACGGGGACAGAAGCAACGGTTATCCCAGCTTCACGAATCGCATGGCCACGGAGTTGATGCAGTAGCGGAGGCCGGTGGGCGCGGGGCCGTCATTGAAGACGTGGCCGAGATGTGCATCGCAGAGCCGGCAGGAGACCGCCGTGCGGACCACCATCAGGCTTCCATCGACGGTGTCCACCACATTCTCCTGGGCGATGGGCTGCCAGAAGCTGGGCCAGCCGGTGCCGGACTCGAAGCGCGCGTCTGAGTTGAACAGGGCCAGGTTGCAGCAGATGCAGCGGAAGATGCCGCGCTCACGCGCGTCCCACTGGTCGTTGGTAAAGGGGCGCTCGGTGTCTGCGTGGCGCGTGACCCAAAAGGAAGCCGCGGGGAGACTCTTCTTCCAGTCGGCGTCGGTTCTGATGATGCGGGGGACGGTTACGGTACCGGTTTTCTCGCCGGTGGGGGAAAACTCTACGACTGTGACGGTGGCGGGGCCCTCGTTGGCGGCCAAGGGCCGGGCGGCGGCAATGGTGCTGCGGCGCAGACCCCAGAAAGCAATGGCACTTACCGCGCCTGCGGCGGAGACGATGAAGGCCCGCCGGCCGAGGCGCTGGACTTTGCCCAGGGCGACGGTGCGGGGTGAGTCAGAATCTTGTTGGTCAAGCAACATACGTTTTACCGAGGCGAAACACCCAAACGCAGGCTCTGGTGTTTAGTTAGAGCGTTCATGGATCGAAAGGTCTCGGATTCCTTCAGCAACAAATCGTGATGACACTCGGGCGGGCAGGCTGTAGAATTCTCGCCGTGATTCCACACCATTTGAAAGTGCTCCGTAGCGGCAACGCTCGGGGCTTTCGCATTGCTGTGAAAAGCCATTAGGGTATTCGTTCACGAAGGGCGCAGGGAGCAGGTTGACGATGAAATATGACCGCCGGAAGTTCATTGCCAGTATCGGGCTTGGACTGGGTGCACTCAAGGTTGCCGGAGCGGAGGCTCTGAAGGGAAACGCGGAAACACAGGGGCTGCCAAAGAGCGGTGAGGAGACAGGCAAGAAGCAGTCGTGCAAAGGCGGAACCGAACCAGCTCACCACTCTTCCATTCCGGACTGCGCGTGGAAGCATCCGCTGGGCGACACTCCGGAGCTTCAGCGGCCCACTCCTCCGGGCAAATCGGAGATGGAGTATTACCTAAGCCCATTGGACACCAAGACGCGCACGAAAAAGGGGATGCCGTTGGGTGGCATCGGCGCGGGCAATTTCATGTACAACGTCGCGGGTTCTTTCGGTCCATGGATGATGAAGCCCGGTCGTTATGAAGAGCGCTTCCTTTCGCAGGCGGGCTTTCATGTCCGGGAACAGGTTCAGGGCAAGGAAGCAAAGGTTCGCACCCTGGCCACGGACGATGTGCTGCCGGCCTGGAAGCGACTCGACAAGGGGGACGGGGATTATCACGCTTTGTTTCCGCGCGGTTGGGTTACATACAAGGTCTTCGACACCGATATTTCTCTTACTTTTTTCAGCCCGATCGTCAAGGACAACTATCGCGAAACCTCTCTGCCGGTGGCTTTCTTCACGATGAAGGTGCGTAACCCTTTGAAGGTCCCGGCCAAAGTCTCGGTCATGTTCACCTTCCCCAACGCTGCTTACACCGAAGCGCAAAACCTGCGCGAAACGACGATCAACCTGGGCTTATCAGGAGACCGGCCACCTTCCACACAGGAAAGCCGCAGCGGATTGAGCAACCATGTGGCGAATGCTGGAGCGGGGCCGGGGGAAATCACCGCTATCGTGATGAAAGCCGACCATGCGTCCAACACGCCGGGAACGCAGAGCTCCGCATGGTGCATTGCTACGCAAGGCAACGCTACTTATGTTACTGCGTGGGACGGAACGGGCGACGGCGCCGATATCTGGGGTCCGTTCGCGGCTAAAGGATCACTTAGTAACTCGGCACTAAGTACGAATACAGAGTTACCGTGCGGAGCGCTGGCGGTAGAGGTTGAAGTTCCTTCGGGAGGCGAAGTATCTGTGCCTTTCGTGCTGTCGTGGTTCTTCCCCGAGGTGCAGTTTGGAGAAGGGACACGCTGGCTGCGGAGGTACACGGAGTATTTCCCCAAGAAAGAGGGCCAGGCGCTGGCCATTGCCAAAGAAGCTTTGCTGCAGCGCGAAAACTGGCTGAAAGCGGTTGAGTCGTGGACCGGAGCGATTATTGAAAGCGAGGCTTATCCTGCCTGGCTGAAGCAGGGCGGGCTGAACGAGCTTTACTACAGCGTCTTCGGGTCTTTCTGGGAGAACGGGTGCATCACCAAGAAGAAGCAATTCGGCAACCGGCCGGGGCAGCATCTCGAGTTTGTGATGGAGAGCCTGGAGTATCGCGACGCCGAGGCGCTGGATGTTCGTCACCACTATTGCCGCACCAACCGGGACCTGTGGCCGCGGATTGAGCGCGACATTCTGATGTGTTTCGCCGACTGCATTATGGACACTCCGGATGGCAGCGCGCCACATAACATCGGGTCGCCTGACCTGGATCCGTTCTTTAACTACGACTGTTATGCGCCGTCTTATAACATGACTCACGGCACGCCGGGCCGGCGAACGATTCCCTGGGGAGAGTTTGCACCCAAGTATATGCAGCAGGTTCACGCCTATTGGCATAAGACCGGAGATCACAAGATTCTGGATGAAGTTTGGCCAGCGCTTCTCAGGAGTTATCGCTATCAGAAGACTACAGATACCGATAATGACGGCATCACCGAGATGAAAAGCGATGAGTACCTGGCCAACAAATGCTTCAATGCAACGCTGTGGATCGGCGCGCTGGAAGGGCTGAAGGCGATGGCTGACTTCCGCAAGGAGAGCTCCTTTGCAGGCGAAGTGACGGCGGAATTGGATAAGGCCCGGGCCAGCACGGAGAGAGAGTTCTGGAACCCTGAGCTGGGGTATTACCAATACAACGAGAAGAACACGGACATTATGGCCGACGTGATGTTAGGCCAGCGTTATGTGGATGTAACCGGCCTTGCACCGGTACTGACTCCGAAGCGCATGACCTCCCATTACCGGCAGATGTTCAAGAGGTGCGTCAGGCCCCTCATGGATATGGACGAGGATGGCATCGGCGAAATTGGCGCGGCCAACGCGCTGCACCCCGATTCGACTCCCGGAGTGGGTGACAGCGAGTTTCGGCATCACTTCGAGGTGTGGACGGGTGTAAGTTATGCCGCCGCCGCCAATCTATATCACTGGGGAAAGGATACGGGCGACGGGGCCATGCAGTTAGCTGCACTGCACATCGGCTGGGGTGTTTATCGGCAATCCTGGATGAACGAGAAGAATGGCTATTGGTTCAGTACCCCCGAGGCATGGACCCTGAAGGACACGGCTGTTTGGCGCGCCTTGATGTATCCGCGCGTACGTGCAATCTGGGAGTTGCTTATGGAGGTAAGCGATCCGTTCCAGTCGTGACCTTTGTTGGCCGCCTTTCCCCGGGTCTCGAATATTGAGACCGGGGAAAGGCAGGAATTGAATTAATATCGCTGTTGGAAGTCGGGATCGACGGGGTTTTCAAACAGCGAAGCGTCGCGAGTGACAATTGTGAGGCCTGAGGGGGTGACGAAGTAGCGGCGCTTGTCCTCGACCGGATCGAAGCCGATGACCGTGCCTTCGGGAATATGTACATGGCGGTCGATGATCGCCCTGCGGATTCGGCAGTGGCGGCCAATGTTGACGTGGGAGAAGATAATACTCGCGTCCACATTGGAGTAGGAGTTCACGCGCACGTCCTGCGAGACAACGCAGTTTGAAACCGAAGCGCCGGAGATGATGACGCCGGCGGTGATGACGGAATTGACGGCCATGCCTGAGCGGCCTGGTTCGCCGAAGACGAATTTGGCCGGCGGATACTGGCGCGCGCGTGTGCGCATGGGCCAGCTCTTGTCGTACAGGTTGAAGACCGGCGAAACCGAACACAGGTCCATGTTGGCGTCATAGTAAGCGTCCAGGGTGCCCACATCGCGCCAGTAGAGCGCCTGTTGCTTGTTCTCATCCACGAAGCTGTAGGCCATCATCTTTTTCTTGCCGAGCAGGTTGGGAAGGATGTTATGGCCAAAATCGTGCTTCGACTTAGGATCTTCCGCGTCGGCGATGAGCGCCTTCAGCAGGACCTCGGTGTTGAAGATGTAGATACCCATCGAGGCATCCACGGCATTGGGGTTGGCGAATGAGCGGAAGCTGGTCTGAGCGGGCTTCTCTTGGAAGCCGAGAACGTCTCCATTAGCGGCGACCTCGACCACGCCAAACTGCTTCACCTCGTCGGGCGCGATGGGCAGAGTTGCGAGTGTAACTTCCGCCTTGGTCTCCTTGTGGTGCTCCAGCATCCGGCTGTAATCCATTTTGTAAATATGGTCGCCGGAGAGGATGATCATGTACTTTGGTTGCTCACTGCCGATGGAGTAAATATTCTGGTACACCGCATCCGCCGTGCCCATGTACCAATTGGCGCCGGTGCGCTGCATCGGGGGCAGCAACTCGAAGAACTCGCCTAATTCCTGGGCTACGATTCCGGTCCAGCCTTCGCGAATATGGCGGTTGAGCGAGAGCGCTTTGTACTGGGTGAGGACGTAGACCTTGCGCAGACCTGAGTTGATGCAGTTGGAGAGGGTGATGTCGATGATCCGGTAGTGACCGCCGAAAGGCACGGCCGGTTTGGCGCGATCGCGGGTTAGCGGGAAGAGCCTTTCACCGGCCCCGCCGGCAAGCAATACTCCAAGCGTGTCTTTCATGTCCATGGGATCCAGCCCTCGCGGCTTTTCTGGTCTGAATTGTGTGCACCGCTATCCGGTACATTATGTTTTCAAGTGGCATTTGTCCACAGGAGTTACTGAACGAGGGAGCATAACACACTTAGATGAAAGTGGTGGCGGGGAAAATCTCGCGACCGGCATGAACAGGGATTGAGAATATGGTCTGGGTTCGTACCGCCCCTACGGGGCGGTGGTCTGTGACGGCGATCCAGCCCCGGGGTTGCGCTGCGCTTCACCCCGGGCTATTTTCGTTTCCTCCCTACCGGGAGGAGCTGCGATTGCGGGCGACTCGCGGGGCCACGCGGATTGAGCGATTGCGACCGACTCGCGGGGCCAGGCGGATTGAGCGATTGCGACCGACTCGCGGGGCCAGGCGGATTGTACGAGTGGACGGCTTAGCGCTTCTTGTTG
>ODAK010002526.1_pt1 | contig 19298 bp, 15 predicted proteins | sample 1539591 | NCBI WGS metagenome assembly ODAK01 (sample SAMEA3539303, study PRJEB22396) | soil metagenome | biome: tundra; feature: field; material: soil | place: USA | collected 2010-05 | depth 0.15 m | reverse complement strand
GTGGATTTGTATGGCTCGTTGGCGTTGACCGGGATGGGACATGGAACGGATCGCCGCGGTGCTGTTGGGGTTGATGGGCGAAGCTCCGGCGACGGTGGATCCGGCGCAGGTGGATGCGAAGATTGCGGAGGTGCGGGCGACGGAGCGGCTGCGGCTGGGCGGGCGCGTGGAGATTGGATTCGAGGAGGCCAGCGATCTGCGGTTTCGGCGCGCACAAATGTATCCCGAAGAGGGGATGGTGACGCATCCGAACGGGATGCGGTTTGCGGCACTGGACGCGGAGGGGATGTGGCTGGCGGAGGAGGTGTTCTACTCGATCGGCGGCGGGTTCATTGTATCGGAGGCGGAGCGGGCTGCCGATGGAAGCGCTAGAACGCCAAGAGTGGTGCCGTATCCGTTTCGCAGCGCGGAGGAGTTGCTGCGGGTTGCGGGCGAACATGGGCTGACCATTGCGGACCTGGTGCTGGCGAATGAGTGCGCGCTGCTGGTAGATGCGAGGGTCAAGATCGTGCGGCCGGAGCCGGAGGGTTTGGAACAGCGATCGATTGAGGATCGGGTTAAGGGATCGGTGCTGATGCTGTGGCGGGCGATGGACGCGTGCACCGAGCGGGGCATGGAGGTGGAGGGGATTCTGCCGGGAGGGTTGAAGGTGCGGCGGCGTGCTCCGCGGCTGGCGCGCAGGTTGAGCGGGGACGAGCCGAGCGGCAGCTACGATCCGCTGGCGGCGCTGGACTGGGTCACGATGTGGGCGATGGCGGTGAATGAAGAGAACGCGGCGGGCGGGCGCGTGGTGACGGCCCCGACCAACGGCGCGGCGGGAGTGATCCCGGCGATCGCGCACTACTACCGGCGCTTTCTGTGCGAGGGGCTGAGCGAAGAGGAGAAAGAGGCGGGCCTGCTGCGGTACTTTCTAACGGCGGCGGCGATCGGGATTCTGTACAAGGAAAATGCGAGCATCTCCGGGGCGGAGGTGGGTTGCCAGGGCGAGGTGGGCGTGGCGTGCTCGATGGCGGCGGGCGGGCTGGTGGCGGCGCAGGGCGGGACGAATGCACAGGTGGAACACGCGGCGGAGATTGCGATGGAGCACAACCTGGGGATGACCTGCGACCCGATCGGCGGGCTGGTGCAGATTCCGTGCATCGAGCGCAACGGGATGGGCGCGGTGAAGGCGATCAACGCGAGCCGCATAGCGATGCATGAGACGGAAGGGCACAAGCTGTCGCTGGACCAGATCATCAAGACAATGTATGAGACGGGGCTGGACATGCAGTCGCGGTACAAGGAGACGAGCCTGGCAGGGCTGGCGCTGAATGTGATTGAGTGCTGAGATTTCTGCGGCCGCGCTGCGGTTAGGCCGTAGGATTACGTGCATGCCTGAACTGCTGGAATCCGAAGCGCCAGCCGAGGCGCACGTCCGACCCGAGGCGGTCGCGCCGTGGCCGCATACTCTGTTCATCCTCGCGGTGCTGGCGCTGTGGGCCATGTATGGGGCACGCTATTCGCCGGTGGCGATGATTGCCGCCATGCCGCGCAGCGTTTTCTATGCGAGCGAAATGGTACTGGAATACCTGATCGTGGGATCGACGATTGCGGGCCTGTACCACCGCCGCCAGTTCATCGCCGGAGTGTTCGGCAACCTGCGGGCACACAACGTGCTCGGCGAAATCGGGAAGGGGTTCCTCGTCTATTTGGGTGGATTGGCGGCGATATTGGTGGTTGGTCTTCTGCTGTGGCCAACGCACCTGCTTCATAAGAACGCCGGTATATCGGCCATCGCGCCGCATAGCCGGGTTGACGTGCCCGTTTGGATTCTGGTCAGCTTGACGGCAGGGGTATGCGAGGAGTTCATCTTTCGCGGATACCTGCTGCGCCAGTTCAGGCGCTGGTTTGGGAGCGCGTGGATCGCGGTCGGGTTGAGCGCGTTGCTCTTCGGGTGCATGCACTTTTACGAGGGCGTAGCCGCTGCTATCCAGATTTGCGGGCTGGGCGCGTTCTTTGGATATATAGCCGTGCGCCGGGACAATTTGCGGCAGGTGATGATTGCGCACTTCTTTCAGGATGCAATCACAGGCCTGGTTCTGTATTTGCGCCACTAGTCGTGACCTGGCGGAGACGAGTATGGCGAGGGTTGGCGCTGAATGTTGATTGAGGGCGAGTCGCCCGGGGCAGGGTATGGGGTTGTATTTTGCAGACGCAAATGGTTCATGTAACTGATTTGCCGTGTTGGGAGAGATTGGGTTTGACGGCTAGTCCGTAAGGCTCTAGCCTTTGCTTATGGCGGTGCAACTCAAACCCGAGCAGGAGCAGCGGTTGAGAGAAGCGGCGCTGCGTCTGGGCGTGACTCCCGAGGAAATGATGGATCGTTTCTTCGATCATCTCGATGGTCTGGCGGTCGAGCTACGCGAGGGTGAAGAGTCGGCGGAGCGCGAGGGCTGGTTGACCAATGAAGAGGTCTTCGAACGCTTGAATCGCCGCCTGGTCAAGACTGCGTGAAGACTGAGTGAGCGTTTTCTGGAGTCCTCGGGCCGCAGCCGATTTAAATGAACTGGTCGACTTCATTGCCGCCGACAAGCCAGGCGCGGCAGCGCAGGTGGGCGACAGAATCTACCGGCAAGTGGAGGGCCTTGGGTCCACCCCGCATATGGGACGTCCAGGTATTTTGCCGGAGACGCGCGAGTTGGTTTTCGCTCCCTGGCCTTACATCGCCATCTACAAGATCGTGGGAGATAAGGTGCGTATTATCCGCATTCGCCATGCCTCCCGTCAGTGGCCATAAGTGTTTCCCCACGAATGCGCAAATTGCAACGGGCGGGGAGTGGGGGCAACGCGAGGTGGGGGTGGCGCATCCGAATTAGCAGCTTCGCCGGTAGAGCGAAGCGTGTTTCAGGGGATGTCGCGACAGGTTCAATGTCCGCCGACACCTCGACCAAATCTGCGGCACTGCAAGAGAGGCTTTGCCGCCAACGTGGCCCACCATCCCACGCGTAGGCGACCAACCAACCAGAACCCGTAGGAAAGCCTGTGTGCGAGGTCGACCCTCGCAGCCAAGGCAGACGAAGAGGACTATGCTACCGGCCACGTTTTCCTGCCCTCGCTGCAAATGCCATGCACTTTACAGGACCCACCGCACAGGCCTGGACTGGCTTATGTCGGCAATCGGCTTGAGGCCAGTGCGCTGCATGACCTGTGGCAAGCGGTTCCATCTCCGCTATTCGCGAATCAAAGACTACGATCCGGATCCGCCGAAGCACCCCTACGCGCGCGGAAGATCGAACGCCGGCAGGGAGTCGGGCAGGACGGCCTGAAAGCCTTCGCGGGCGGGGCCGTGGGCTGCCTGTTGATCTTCTGGTTGATAGTGAGGAAGTCGATATCCAGGCGGCTTCAGGGCGTGGAATGGGGGGCAGAAGGGAATCTGACCGCCCCATAATTGGATGTGTCCCACGGGCGAGCGCACTCCCTGATTCCCTGCAAGGCAACTTCAGTGCGCCCGATTCGTGTGTCTGGCAGTGCGCGCGCCGGCAGAGTTGCGGGAATGATTCTTGCCGAGGCGCTGCTGAGCGCGGGACAATGGGCAGATTCCACCAAAGGTGAATGAAGCCGTATGCTGCGAGGCGGAATTGACACCGCAGCACAGGAGATGAATATGCTGCCGCCTTCTTTTTCCTGCCCCAGTTGCAAGTGCCACGCGCTTTATCGCACGCGCCGCAGCGGCTTCGGGTGGCTGATGTCGCTGGTTGGCTTCTGGCCTGCGCGATGCTTCACGTGCAACAAGAGGTGCTACGTGTACCTGCGGCGCTCCCCGTTCAAACGACGGCCGCAGACGAAGCCTCAACCTGCGGACACGCTGGAAAAGCCAATTCCAAAACGCCTCAAGCTCTTCCTAGATTGAGGATTCCTGCGGGCGGAAGCGGGCGGCGGTGATCCAACAGATGGTGGGCATGGTGAGGATGGCATCGCGCGCGTGGGCGTCGAAGTACTGGCGCAGCGCGTGCTGGAAGGCTTCGTGGTTGGGATGGCCGGGCTGCGGCGAGACGGAGAGCGACATGGTGTGGCCGCGAAAGGTGGGCCAGTCGAGCCGGCGCAGGCCAGGGAGTGCGACGTGGTGATATTCGCCGGCAAAGGGTGTCTCCAGTTTGTCGTAGGTGCGGTAGCCGGAGCGGACGCGCGTGTAATCCGTGCCGTGCGTCGACATCAGGTTTTCGTAAGCGTCGATCTGCGGGCGATAGACAGTATCCTTGGAGTCGCGGTCGCGGTCGGCGGCGATCAACGCGACCCAGCCGTTGGGCTTGAGGATGCGGCGAAACTCGACGAGGGAGCGCTCCTTGTCGAACCAGTGAAAGGCGCGACCGGCAGCGACCATGTCGATGGAGGCGGCGGGGAGGGTGGTGGTCTCGGCGGTGGCGTCGATGATTTCGAGTTGCGGCGCGGGATGGCCGAGATGCTGCTCGACGGATGGGCGCAACTGGTCGCGCATGTCCTGATTTGGTTCGATGGCGAGGACGCGGTTCGAGTTTTCGAGGAAGACCTCGGCGAGCATGCCGGTGCCGGCGCCGACGTCGGCAACGAGCCACGAGGGCGCGAGGCCGCACCAAGCGCGGAGGCGGCTGAGGATCTCTTCCGTGGGATAACGCTGGCGATAGCGGTCGTAGTCTTCGGCGCGGCCGGTGAAACGCTGGGTGTTGTCGGGCATGGCTAGGTACTAGGTACTAGGTACTAGGTTCGAGGTTCGAGGTTCGAGGTTCGAGCAAGAGCAGAAGCAGATTCCCTCCGGGAATGACAAACGAATGGCAAGACGCTAGCGTTCGACGGCGAGGGCGACGGAGTTGCCACCGCCGAGGCAGAGGGCGGCGACGCCGCGGTGGACGTCGCGGCGAATCATCTCGTGGACCAGGGTGACGAGGATGCGCGCGCCGGACGCGCCGATGGGATGGCCGATGGCGACGGCTCCGCCGTTGACGTTGACGCGGGCGGGGTCGATGGCAAGCGAGCGCATGACGGCGATGGCCTGCACGCTGAAGGCTTCGTTGAGTTCGAAGAGGTCGACCGAGTCGATGCTCCAGCCGGCGCGGGCGAGTACTTTCTCGACGCCGGTGACGGGGGCCATCATGACCCATTTGGGCGCGACGCCGGTGGTGGCCTGCGCGCGAATGACGGCGAGCGGCTTGAGGCCGAGCGACGCGGCGCGCGCGGCGGACATGACGACGACGGCCGCGGCGGCGTCGTTGACGCCGGGAGCGTTGCCGGCGGTGACGGTGCCGTCGGGCTTGAATGCGGGACGCAGGGCGGCGAGTGCGGCGAGAGCTGCCGCTGGCTGATCGATTGCGTCGTCGCGGATGCTCTCGTCGCGCGAGAAGACGACGGGCGCGGTGTCGTTGCGGCGGGCGGTTGAGTTCGATGGCAGAGATACGGACGTGATTTCCACAGCGAAGCGGCCGGCGCGCGATGCAGCGACCGCTCGGGCGTGCGACTCGAGCGCATAGGCGTCCTGCTGGGCGCGCGTGATGGAGTATTTTTCCGCAACGCGTTCGGCGGCGATGCCCATGTGCGCGTCTTCGCAGGCGCACCACAGCCCGTCGTGGATCATGGAATCGACGGCGATGGAGTCGCCCATGCGGAAGCCGCGGCGCGCGTGCGGGAGAAGATACGGCGCGTTGGACATGGACTCCATGCCGCCGGCGACGACGATCCCGGCGTTGCCGGTGGCGATGGATTGCGCGGCAAGCGCGACCGCCTTGAGGCCGGAGCCGCATACCATATCGAGGGTGGTGGCGGAGACGGTGTCGGCGAGACCGCCGCGCAAAGCCGCTTGGCGAGCGGGGTTTTGGCCCAGGCCGGCGGTGAGGACACATCCCATGAGGCACTCGTCGACGGCGGCGGGATCGACTGCGGCGCGGCGGACGGCTTCGCGCACGGCGATCGCTCCGAGGTCCGTCGCAGAGAACGATGCAAGCGCGCCCTGGAGTTTTCCGACCGGCGTGCGCACCGCGGAGACGAGGACAGCAGCGGGCGATTCATCGTGCATGGCAACGTCCTCCCCTCGACGCCGAGTATACGTCCTGCGTGATGCAGGTGACATTCAGACGGATGCCTCGCTTGAAATTCGGGGGCCGGAGAGATTCATCGCGCGAAGTTTTAGCCCTCGGAGGCGGACTGAGGTATCTTCTATTGCAAAAAAAAAATCACGAAATGATCGATTTTTCTTGACACTGAATTTCATCAAAACTATACCTTCGTTAGCTGCAAGTTTATGTGTTGCAGCATCGATGTCTTATCGACAGGGAGAATAGGCAAATGGCAACGAAGAAAGCAGCTAAGAAAGCAGCCAAGAAGACAGCCAAAAAGAAGTAATCCAACCCAAGGCAAAGCAGAACGGGGGACGCTCTATAGCGTCCCCCGTTCTGCTTTGGTGCGTTGCCGCAGCCGTGAATCGCGGCATGGATCCTGGCTATTGCGCGTTCTTGGGTGTGGAAAGATACCCGGAAACCTTGTTCTTCTCGATGTTGTTGACGACCAACTCGTAGAGCACGGGGGTCTTGCCGGTATAGAACTGCACGGGCTCATCGAGGTTCTTGTCCTTCTTCTCGATGTTGCGATCGTCCGCGCTGACGGCGAGGGTGTAGCGCGAGTGCTTGTTGTCCACCTTCGTCAACTGGAGCTTGACGGTGGAGAGCAGGGTGGGCGGCGCGCCCTTCTGCAGGGTGAACTCCAGGTAGTTGCGATCGCCCCGGTGCCTGAGCTCTTCGAGTTCCGAGTGGTTGGTAGCGATGAGGCCGCTCATTACGCCGGCGTCACCCACCACACGCTGGAGCTGCGACTTGGTGGTCTCGAGGTCGCTGCGAGTGGTGGCCACGTCGGTCTTGACGCCGCCCACATCCGTCTTGACGCTGGCGACGTCGCTGGACACGGCACCGATCTGCTTCTCGGCGCTCTGCTGCTCCTGCGCGAGTTTGGCGGTCTCGGCGTTCTGCGCCTTCTGCGCAGCCATGATGCTCTCGGTGCGGGCGTCGATCTGCTTCTGGGTAGCGCCGACGTTCTGGCTGAGGGTCTCGGCGGTGGCGCTCAACCGGGCCTTGGTAGCCTCGAGCTGATCGGCGAGGTCGGCGTTGGTCTTGTTGGCGGCGGCGAGCTTCTGATCGGTCGCGGCAATATGGTTCTGCAGGCCGTAGCACCAAACCAGCCCGCCGATACCAACTACGACGGCAACTACGGCGGCAACGGCTACTGCTGCAATAAATGCTACCGAGGCGGATCGCTCGGCTACTACCACTGGTTCTGTTTCGCTCATGTGTTCTCCCTCTCGATAAGACGGTGACCACTCATGAAAAGACGCTGCTCACGCATGGGCGGCGAGATCGCACCGCGGTTATGCGGGAACCTCTAGAAAAGAATATAGCTCAGGAACGCCTGTGGCTGCGGGTACACCGAGAAATAAGGCAAAGGGGGCAAGGAACGCCCGCAGGCGGGCACGCTGGGAAACGGGCCGGACTCGCACCCGGGGCAAGGGAGGGGGAGTTTGCGGCTCTTCGCGGCGTGCCGCCGGACAAGCTAGCGCGCGGAAAAACCCGATGGCTGACGGCTTTTCGTGACAAGGGTTTCGTCGCTGCGCTATAACCGTATGTACCGTAAGGTTTGATTTCGCGAAGAGGGTTTTGTCCATGTCATCAGCAGTTCTCCCCATTAAAGGCCTTGAAGGCATCATCGCCACCAAATCGTCAATCTGCTGGATCGACGGGGCAGCCGGCGTGCTGGCTTACCGCGGTATCGACATCCACGAGCTGGCCGAGCACTCGGACTTCGAGGAGACCACCTATCTGCTTTGGTTTGGTAAACTTCCCACCGCGTCCGAGCTTGCCGAATTCCGCAAGGAGCTGGCGGCGGCGCGGACGCTGAACTGGCGCATCTATGACTTCCTGCGCAGCCTGCCCCACGAGTCCACGCCCATGGAGGTGCTGCGCACCGCGGTGAGCCTACTCTCGCTCTACGACCCGGACGAGAAGGACTCGTCGCACGAGGCCAACTTGCGCAAGAGCTACCGGCTGACCTCGCAGATCGCCATGATCGTGGCCATCTTCGACCGCATCCGCAAGGGCAAGTCGATCATCGACCCGGACCGGTCGCTGTCGCACTGCGCCAACTTCCTGCGCATGCTGAACGGCGTGAACCCCACGCCGACGGCGGTGCGGGCGCTGGACGTTGCGCTGATCCTGCAGGCCGACCACGAGCTGAACGCGAGCACGTTTGCGGCGCGCGTGATCGCATCGACACTTTCGGACATGCATTCGGCGATTGTGGGCGCCATCGGCGCGCTGAAGGGCCCACTGCATGGCGGCGCGAACGCGGAGACGATGAAGCTGCTGTTTGCGATCGATGAGGCGGGGGCGGACCCGGTGGAGTATGTGGCGCAGTTGTTGGCGCAGAAGAAGAAGATCTCGGGCTTCGGCCATCGCGTGTACATCACCGAAGACCCGCGAGCGACCCACCTGCGGAAGATGTCGGAGGACCTGGGCAACGCGGCGGGGAAGCCGAAGTGGTTCGACATGTCGCGCAAGATCGAGCTGTACATCAACAAAGAGAAGAAGCTGAACGCCAACGTGGACTTCTATTCGGCCTCGACCTACACCACGCTGGGGGTGGAGATCGACCTGTTTACGCCGATCTTTGCCATCAGCCGCATCGCCGGCTGGGCCGCACATGTGATCGAGCAGCTCGACGACAACCGGCTGATTCGACCGCGCGCGGACTACATCGGGCCGCCCTATCCGGAGCCGTACACTCCGATTGCGGAACGGTAGGCGAGCGAGCCCGAGCGTTCTGCTCGAGGCCACCGAGAAGACAAAGAGCAGCCCGAGGGCTGCTCTTTTTTGGGGTCTGGAGAGGGAAAGCTGCGGCTACATTCGCGGGCGGCCTTCGCTGGCCGGCGGAACGATGGCATTCATGCGCAGATACTCAACCGCCTGGCCATACTCGTCTTCGGCGTGTCCGACCGCGCCGGCCACCATGCTGGCGCGCGTCTGCATGCCGCGCACGCTGTCAAAGGCGTTGGCGGTGGTGACGTTGGCGACGGCTTTGTGGGCGAAGGCGAAGGTTGCGGCGAGCGCCTTGACGATGTCGTCCTTGGATTCAAGCTTGCCGATGGCGGCGGTATCCACGTCGGGCTTGATGCCGCCGATGGCCGCAAAGGAGTTGTAGTTGGCCTGGATGGTATGGGTGACGATCTGGGCGAAGGTGCGGACGCCATCGTACTTGACCGTCTGGCCGGGCACGAAGATGGCGGCGCTGGGAGCAAATCCGTATTTCTCGGCGGGCATCGCCTGGGCCGCGCCCATCCAGAGCCGTTCGATCTGGCTCACGGAGGCGTCGAAGGACTTCGCCGGATCGACCTGGGAGCCTGGAGCGACCGCTGGGCCTGCTCCCATGCCGCCCGGCTGGCCACCGCCCGGCGCGCCGCCGCCCATCTGGGCCTGAACGCTGATAAGGCTGCCGGCCATCAGGGTGACGGCCGCTGCCACAAGAACCAACTTCATCCGCTTCGTCTGCATGTTGTGTCTCCCTTCGAAACGAACTAAGCGTACCAGATTCCGGGCAGCAACTGCATCAACGACGAACGGCGGGTGGGTTACAGACCCGGGCCCACCTTGGGTGCGGCCGCCGCAGCCACCGGGGCCGGCGTTGCTGCCGGAGCCAGCGGTGCGGTGATGCGCAGCGCCATGCGCGGGAAGGTGAAGCTGCCGCCGGCGTCGTCGATGACGTTGACCTGGCAGACATAGGTGCCCGCTTTGAGCCCGGCTAACGGCACGTCGAACTGGAAGCTGACGGCGTCGCGCTCGGGAACATTGATGGCGTCGGCTTCGACCAGCGGCGTCTCGTACACTTTGACGCCGCCGAGCAGGAACTCGATACTGGTGAGCACGCGCACCGGTCCCGCTTCCTTCTTGGTCAGTCCAGCGGCGGGCGGCTGCGCGGCCACCGTTGGGGCGGTCTCGTCCTTCTCCTTGGCCGGGCTGTAGACCTCGTACAGGAAGTAGAGGTGCTGGTCCTGGCGGAAGACGTGCGGCACATTCGGCACAAACTGCATCCCATCCTGCACCAGCGGGTCGACGGACTTCTTCTCCTTATTCGGCGTGCGTTGGCTTGACATAACGATGGAGCTCAGCTTCAGCGGCGTCTTCTTCATGTCCGGAACCGTGATGTCGGTCTCGAAGGTGCCCATGTTGCCGGACTGGTTCTCGCGCACCACGAACTTGACGTGGTACTTGCCGGGCGCGAGCTCGAAGCCGGTGGAGTACTGTACGTTCTTCTTCTCGAGGTGCTGATTGGCGTCGATCGCCAGAGGTACCGTCTGGCGCACCTGGCCGACCACGATGTTGGTAGAGTTCCTTACCTGGCCCAGGATGTCGATGCTGGCCTTGTCCTTGTCCTTCACCACCACCGCGTTGATCTGCGAGCCGGGGATGACCAGCGACATGGGAATATAGAACTTGCCGTCGGTCAGGCGGAAGTAGAGCGCCTGCAGATAGATTGCGACATCGGTAGCCGGCACCTCGCTGCGCATCTGTTCGGTGAGAGCGTATTCGCGGTCCTCGTTCTTCTGGTGCTGGAAGTCGGCGGGGGCGTAGTAGCCCGGCCGGTACTCAAGCTGCGCGTTGGGATGGTTCAGCAGTTTGATGGTCAGGTGGCGATAGGAGCCATCGCGCCGCCCGTTGGTCGACTCGTAGCCGATGATGTAATAAGCCTCGGAATCGTGCTGCACCTGCTGAAACGCCGGTCCGAAGTCGTTGGAGTCGACGAACAGCTTGCCGCCGGTATCGCTGGCCAGCGTGCCCAGCGTCTCCTGCGAGTTGAAGTTCGAGTTCAACTGGTTCTGCATGGAGGCGCCGCTGTATGCGCTGGTGCCTCGAATACTGCCCGTGGACGCATTGCCTACGGGGTTGAGCGCCTGCAGCCCGCGGCTGTCCACTGCGTACATGGCAGTGTCTGCCTTCACGCACTCGTTGGTGGCTTCGCGAATGCTCGCCTGATTCTCGATGCCCTGCCGGGAGAGGCCGCCGGAGAAGTACAGCATGCTCTTCTTCTGTTCGACCTTCTCCATCGACTTGCAGATGGTGCGGATGGCGTATAGTTCGCGGTCGGTGTTGAGGGCGTTGAACTCGCTGTCGTCGGCGGTAAAGCTGGAGGAGTCGTCCGCGGTCGCGTCGGTGGTGCCGCCTTCGTCGCCCAGCGCATAGCCGCTCCCCTCGGTGCCGTCGTACTTGCTGACCGCGGCCAGCAACGCGGTCTTGTCGCTGGTGAAGTCCTGGTCCATGCTGAGACCGGAGACCAGGCTCACCGATGCCGCCAGGTCTGCCGGCGCCATGTGATTGTTGATGTAATCCTTGGCCGCGTCTACCGCGCGCGTAATGTCCTCCGGCTGCATGCTGCTGAGGTCGAAGAACATCACAATGAGGCGACGGTCCTTCAACTCGTCCGGCTTGGCGGCGAAGTCGTTGTTCACCAGGTCGGCGATCGTCTTTTTCTTGGTGGTGGTAACACCGGCGACGGTTTGGCTCTCAGCCAGAGTGACGGCCTCGTCGACGTTCTGGAAGTCGAAGGTCCTGATGGTCTGCGGCCTATTGTCCTCGAGAACCTGGAAGTCGCTCTGCTTGAGCCCCTTGATGAGCTCGCCGGTCTTTTTGTCGCGCACCACGACGTTGGTCAGTACGCGGTCGACGTGCTCCACCAGGGTCGTGACCCGAGCAGTGTCCTGCTGCTGCGCCGCTGCCGTCAGCGGCACGCCCGCGGGCGAACCCACCATGGCCGCCACCAAAACCGCCGCTATCGCTTTCCACCCCATCCAGTAAGCTGGCCGGGTACCCCGGTTGATTCGCCGCATTGCCATCTCCTCCGTCAATTCTGCCCTAGCCATTGTTCTGACGCCCAACGGCCAGCAAACGTTTCTAGAAGCGGTACATCAAGTTATAGGTAAAGGACCGCATTCCGGCCGCCGATAGCACCTGCCCGTAGGTTGGCGAGTTGACTGTGGTGTCCACGCTTGAATACTGCACGGTGTTCAACGCATTGCTGGCATTGAGCCGCATCTCCAGGCCGCGCGTCTCGCCAAAGGAGATCGTCCGCGAGAGCGATCCGCTGATCGAGACCGTTCCCGGCCCCATGATCGAGTTGCGGGATGCGCTGCCGTAAACACCCTGTGGCAGGCAATACGGAGACGGCGTCTGGCCGACCGGCGTATCGCTGCAGAGCCCGGCAAACGCGGCGGTGTTGAACCACTCGGTATGCGTACCCGCCCCGGTAACCGACTGACCCGGCACGCGGTTGGGCCGCAGCGAACTGGCCGCACCCGCCGCGATCTCCGCCGCCGTGTTGCTAAAGGTCGGGGTCAAGAAACTGCCCGACGCAAACGTAAAGTTCCCGGAGATGGAATAGCCATCGAGGATGGCTGCGAACACGCCGCCTTTATTGAAGAAGGCGCGATTGGGACCGAACGGCGGCTCGATGACGAAGTTGCCGTTCAGCGTATGCCGCCGGACGAAGCTCGAGTTGCTCTCCTCGGCGCCCAGGTCCTGATCGTTCTGAGCGATCGAGCCGCCGCTTCCGCCTACGGAGGAGGCATCGTCGATCGAGTGTGCGAACGTGTATGTCGCCTGCAGCGAGACGCCCTTGTGCATCCGCTCGCGCGCGTTCACGGCCAGTGCGTTCGAGCGCTGGTAGCCGAGCGAGTCCTCATAGCTAAACTGCCCCGACGAAGGATTCAGAATGCCGGCGGCGGTGCGGTTGGGATTGCGCAGCATGTCCTGGTTGAATGCGTAGGCGCCGGTGTAGCCGATGTTGACCACAATACCCTGCGGCAGCGTCCGCTGGATGCCCAGGTTCCAGACCTGCAGCATGCCCAGCTTGTAGTTGGGGTCGACGCCGAAGTTGCTCTGGGTGGTCTGGGTGGAGCAGTTGAAGCCGGTGGACTGCTGACCGTTCACGATCGTGACGATATTCAGAGACATGTTGGCCGGCGTGCAGGTGGTGGGGCTGTTGGGAGTGCTCAGGGTATTGGTCTGGGTGATGGCGAACGGCTGCTGGAATGCCATCTTGGACGCAAAGCGCGAGTACGCGCCGGTGTTGTAGTTGATCCCGTAGCCGGAGCGCACGACCGTGTTCTTCGTCCACTTGAACTTCGGCGACCAGGCAACCGAGATGCGCGGCGCGTAGAGCGCCTTGTCCGGATGCACCAGCGAGGGTGGAGTTCCGAACTGGCCGGCTTGCAACGCGCATCCGGCCGAAGACGTGGCGCATACGTTTGAGATCTGCAGGCCGGCGCCGCTGCCGGTCAGGTCCAGGTTCACCAGGCGGTTGTATTTCTCCGAATAGGGTGAGAAATACTCCCAGCGCAGGCCGTATTCAAAGGTCAGGTTCGACTTGGCGCGCCAGTCGTCGTTCACAAACCAGTCCCACGAGTTGCCGCGCAGATAGATTTTGTTGAGCCCGGCCGTGATGGTGGTCTTCTGCGGCAGCCCGAGCAGCAGGTCCGCAACCGGCGACCCGCTGGCCGTGAACGTGCACGGCTGCGTTGAAGACGGCACGCAGGTCTGGGTGGCAGGATTCTCGGTCGAGTAACCCGAGAACGTAAACGCACCCAGCACGCCGCTGGAGCCAATGGTGTCCGCATGGATTCGGCGGAAATCGAAGCCGAACTGCATGTTGTTCCGCTTGTGGCTCCAGCGCGCATTTTCTGAGAGCGAGATGGTCTGGTTCACCGCATTGCTGGGCGACGAGTCGCTGAGGCCACTGAGGCCGGTGAGGCCGACCGATGGCACCCCGAAGTAGAACGGGTTGCTGTAGATGGTCTGATTGCCTACGTAGACGCCGTCCGTCACCGCTGGATTCACGGTACCGTTGGGACCGTTGGTGAAGTAGTTGGACGCGAGGGCACGCGAACGGTTCCAGCCCAGCGTCAACGAGTTGTTGAACCGGCCATAGCCTAACGTGTAGCCGCTGGTAAAGTTGTACCCATTGCTCACCGACTTGCCGCCGAGCAGGGGCGAGAAGTTCTCCGCCGCGCTAGCCGAGTGCGAATAGGCGAAGTTCTCGGCGATGCTCTGGCGCAGGACCGGAGGCGCGTTGCGGTTCTGGCCTCCTGATCCGCCGGCACCGCCGCCGCCACCGCGGCCGCCGCCACCACCACCACCGCCACCGCGTCCGCCGCGCGTGGGCGCCGCTCCGAAGCTACGGTTGTACCGGCCTGAAATCTGCGAGGAGCCCGATGTTCCGGGAACGTTGATCTGATAGTTGTCGCCCGTCTGCGTCGGCGCGATGTTGGGCAACGGGTAGTAGTTCAGCAGAGCCTGTCCGGCGGCGCTGAGCTCACTCGCTGGAATGCAAATCGAGGGCGAAGCGTCGTACGCGGCCAAGTGTGAATCGCAGTTCGTGGCTGTCGTATATTGAGGTTGCCCACTCCGAGTTGGATCGAAGTACTGCTGTCCGCTGACGATTCTTTCCGCCTGTGTCCCGGGCGTCAGATCGCCCCACCGCTCCGCTCCCGTGGGCACGATGGTCTGGATGGTGGACGGACTGGTGTTGCGCGTAAGCCCATAACTGAGGAAGACGAACTGCTTCGGGTTGGGCGTTATCCAACCGGGAATATAGGGCGTGCCGGTCACACTCGCGGTGAGTGAATTCCGGTCCGACTGCGGCTTGGGAACGGGCGTACCGGTCACGGAATAGTTGTCTGCATTGAACGCGCTGTCGGATCCGGTATAGGAGACCCGTCCGTGCCACGCGTTGGGATTCTGGCCACGGAAGCCGCCGGCAGCGCCAAAGCCGCCACCACCACCGCCGCCACGCACCACCACCACCGCCGCGTCCGCCGCCACCACCACCGCCAAAGCCGCCACCACCACCGCCTCCTCCGCCACCGCCGCCGGGGCCGCCGCCGCCGGGTCCGCCAAAGCCGCCGGGTCCGCCGCCAGGGCCGCCAAAGGTGCCGGATTGCATCACGGTGCCCAGCGTCCCTGCGATGTCGCCGTTGGTGAAGCCGTTCTGCTGCATGTTCCCGATCCGGTTCTGCAACTCATCCTGGCTGAATCCGGCGAGGCCGTTGATCTGTCCCGGCTGTCCAGTCACCGCGATGGAGTCACTCGCCAAAGCCGATGTGTCGTCGCCGGAGGCCAATCCGGCCATGGTTGGCATTTGCGCCTCAGCGATTGTGGTTGCATCCCCTGCAGTCGCGTCGGTCAGGTCGGAGCTGTCCCCGCTCTCCACCGTCAGCGTCTGCGTGGTGCGGCCCTGCCTGGCCACCGTGCCGGGAGTAACTCCGCCAGGGGTGGCCCCAGCGGCTCTGCGCGCAGTCCCTGGGGTCGCCCCGGGCGCTGGTGTTGCGACACCGCCGGCTCGCGCGACTGTCGTCGTGGCTGCCGCAGGCTCCGGAGTGACGCGCGAGGCGAGATCCATCTTGAACTCCGCCGTCTGCACCGGCAGGCCGCCGTTCTCGCTGGCCGCATTCACTACGACCTCCTGCGTGACGGGAGCAAAGCCGGTCAACTCCGACTTGACCACATAGCGGCCGTTGCGCGGCACGTCCATCTGAAACGCACCGTCGACATCCGTGGTGGTCGCATACTTCTTTCCGGTCAGCGTGTTGGTTGCCGTGACGGCGACGCCGGGCAGAGGAACTCCGCTCGCCTTCACGGTACCCTTGATGCTTCCACCCTGCGGCGCAGCGGTCGGCCGGTGTTTGAGCGGCTGGGGCGGCTGGAGCTTGAGCGGCTGGGGCAGCCGGGACCTGAGCCGCGGCGGGCTCCGTCGTCTGGGCCAGAGCTGTCGCGCCAAAAACGCCGGCGCCGGCCAGCATCGCCGCACCCATTGCCACCACAGCAACCCGTTTCATCACATTCAATCGCCGCACAGACACGCTCCCTATAACCGACCTGACTGAACCAAGACCGAAAAGCAACCCCCCGGCACCAATTCCGCAACCAGCACTTATAGCGAGAGCTCTCCCTATTACTGAACAGCTCTGCGACCTACAAAGACAACCCAACTGTCCGCCTGCACGCTTTCTAAGCCATGCCGATTACTGCGGTGGAGCAGCGGGCGGCGGGGGAGCACCCGGCGGGGTCGCCTGATTGTTGGGCCCGCGGCTTCGTCCCACGCCGCCAGCACCCGGCCCCGCTCCGGGTTCCGAGACTCCCATCTTCAGCACCGTGAATGTGCCGCCCTTCAAAACGCCTGTCGCCATCACTGCATCCCCGACCTTGATATCCGCGAGGGTGATACTCTCCGGAGCCGGTGGTGCTGCAGCCTGCGCGCCGCCTCCCTGCCTGCCACCGCCCATTCCTCTGCCGCCGAATCCGCCACCACCACCGCCGGCGGCGATTCCGCCTGCCGCAGTTACATCCGCGGAAACCCCGCGGTTCCCCCGCTGGAAGGAGGTGCCGTCATCCACGGCGATGACCTGGCTTACATTGTCCGTGCGCATCACGGTCAGCTTCAGATTGTCGGCGTCGATCGCGGTGATACGACCGGCGATGTAGGTCTTGCCCATGTTCTCTTTGGCCTTCGCGAGGGTCGCCGCATCGACGTCCATCACCATCATGGCTTCCACAGTCTTCTTGGTGGCGTCGACCGTGCCGCGGGCGGTCACACTGTCGCCCGGCTTCACATCGCTCAGCTTGATCTGCTGCCCGTTCCTCATGATGCGCGAGGTGTCCGTGACGGTTATGTCGTAGGAGTCGCCCGCGTCGGTCTTGACGGTCACCTTATCCTTGGTTGCTGCGGTGACAATTCCCTGCACCGGCTGGCCCATCTGGCCGCCGGCAAATCCGCCGCGTCCGCCGCCCCGGCCGGCACCCTGCGCCTGACCGAGTTGAGTCTGTTGACCTGCAGGCTGATCCGCCTGAGCCCACATCTGTGACCCTGAAACCAGCAGCATAGACGCTGCCACAACCATGCCCGTTCGTAAAAGATGTCTCATTGCTCGCCTTGCCTGTCCTGTCGCCACATATCTCTTCAAAATTGGCGGGAACCTGCTAATACAGACGGGGGGGCGGGTTGAAAGGACGCGACCGGAGAGGAATAATTTCCACTGTGTAACGGGGCACACCCAGGCGGACAAGCGAGTGAATCCCAGGGGTGATAAGTGCTCGAAGATCCGACCACTTACCATGTGCCGCACCTATGCTTTACACTCCCGGCATGGATGCCATTGCCCGCGGGGATCTGGACCAACCGCACATAGAAGGACACTTCGAGTCCAGCGAATCCGTTCGTGACGTCGTTATCGGACTCTCGGACGGGCTTACGGTGCCGTTCGCGCTCGCTGCCGGGCTCTCCGGCGCGGTCTCCAGCGCCCACATCATCGTGCTGGCGGGGTTGGCTGAGATCGCCGCCGGCTCCATCGCCATGGGACTGGGCGGATACCTGGCGGCGCGCGGCGACGCCGAGCACTACGCTTCCGAACTGAAGCGCGAACAGACCGAGGTGGTTACCCGGCCGGACGACGAGGCTGAAGAGATCTACCAGATCTTTGACCAGTATGCTGTTCCCCGCGAGGCCGCGGCGCCGGTACTCTCTGCGTTGCAGCAGAACCACCCGGCCTACGTCGACTTCATGATGCGCTTCGAACTGGGCCTGGAGAAGCCCGCGGCGAATCGGGCGCACCGCTCTGCTCTGACCATCGCCGCCAGCTACATCGCGGGCGGGCTGATCCCGCTGCTGCCGTACATGTTCGTCCGCCTGCCTTATCTGGAGGGAGGCTTAATCAGCTCGCCGCCGATCCCATCGACGGCAGCAGCCCTCAGGCTCTCGGTGCTGATCACGCTGCTGGCGCTTGCGCTGTTCGGTGCGCTGAAGGGACGGCTGCTGGGAACGGGCGCCCTGCGCAGCGCGCTGCAAACCACACTCATCGGCGGCGCAGCGGCTGCGGCAGCCTACGGCCTCGCCCACCTGCTGAACCGCACGTGAGCGAGCCCGCTGCCTCGCTGTGCGACCATGAGGGAATGACGTTGCAGACGAGCACAACGGGAGCAGTGGCGGAAATTACGCGGCGCGCGGCGGAGCGGCTGCGGGCCGGACACCTCTGGGTGTACCGCTCGGACGTGGAACGACTTGCCGCCGCGCCGGGCGATGCTGGGCGGGATGAGGTGCAGCCGGGGGCCCTGGTCAGCGTGGTCGACTCGAGGGGAATTCCGCTGGGCACGGCGCTCTATAGCGCGGAGTCGGAGATCGCGCTGCGCATGGTCTCGCGGCAGGCCGGGCTGGGACGGGCGGAGTATCTCGGTGAGTTGCGCGAACGGGTGGAAGCGGCGCTGAGGCTGCGGGATACGCTGTTGCCGGAGGCCATTTCCGGCGCTGGCAAGCGTGCTGCGACGGAGACGAACGCCTGCCGGCTGATCTTTTCGGAGGCGGACGGGCTGCCGGGAATCATTGCCGACCGCTACAACGAGATGGCTGTGCTGCAGTTGCTGACGCAGGGTACGGCGCAGGACGATGTGCGGCGGGTGCTGGTGGAGGTGCTGGCAGAGCAGCCGTGGGCGGGCGTGATCGTCGAGCGGCCGGATGCGCGCGTGCGCGAGTTGGAGCGGCTGGGGCCGGCGCCGGAGAAGCCGCTGTTTGTGCGCGCCGGCGGCGAGGCGGCGCTCCGGACCGTCTTCGCGATCAATGGGCTGCGCTTCCACTTCGACGCGGGGGCCGGGCAAAAGACCGGGGCGTTTCTCGATCAGCGGATGAACTACGCGGCTGCTGCGTCCCATGCGCGCGGGCGGGCGCTGGATGTGTGCACGTATCAGGGCGGGTTTGCGCTGCACCTGGCACGAGTGTGCGCGCGGGTGACGGGCGTGGACGCGAGCCGCGCGGCGCTGGAGGTTGCAGACCGGAACCTGGAGCTGAATCACGGCCTGACGGCGCAGGTGGACTGGATTGAGGCAGACGCGTTCGAGCTGCTGCGCGACTTCTCCGATGCGGATTCCGCAGCGAGGTTCGACACGATCGTGCTGGATCCGCCGGCGTTTGCGAAGACCAAGCGGGCGGCCGAGGGCGCACTGCGCGGGTACAAGGAGTTGAACCTGCGCGCGCTGAAGATGCTGAGTGCGGGCGGGACGCTGGTGACGTGTTCCTGCTCGCACCACGTGGGGATGGAGGAATTCGTGGGCGTGGTGCGGGCGGCGGCAGCGGACGCGGGGCGGCGTGTGCAGTTGCTGGAGATGCGCGGCGCGGCGCCCGACCATCCGGCGGTATTGACGCTGCCGGAGACGAGCTATCTGAAGTGCCTGATCTGCCGGGTGGGGTAGAAAGGCAGTTGTCAGTTCTAAGTTCTC